>Ga0181612_131098_pt1 | contig 18450 bp, 10 predicted proteins | sample HoacroProtozoa21_FD_119630 | JGI IMG/M metagenome (GOLD analysis project Ga0181612, IMG submission 119630) | Hoatzin crop microbial communities from Cojedes, Venezuel. Combined Assembly of Gp0051906, Gp0051904, Gp0051908
CAGGCGGGTCTTGAATATCTCTAGAGAAGGAGACTCCACAACCTCCCTGGGCAGCCTGTTCCAGTGCTCCGTCACCCTCAGAGGGAAGAAGTTCTTCCTCATGTTCAGACGGAACTTCCTGTGCCTCAGTTTGTGCCCATTATTTTGTTACTATTACCTCATTTTCAGCCACATGAGTTGCAGGTAATACACATCCCTTTACCTGTACCAAAGATAAATCATTTCATAATCAGTGTCCACAGATAATCAAAGGACCAGCGGAATCAGAGTTACAGAGGGCTGTAAGAACAGAGAAAATAAATCAAAGCTTATCAAGGAAAGGGGTCTTCTGGGGACAAAAGAAAGCATGCTTTCCAGAGAAAACCAAGAAACTAGGAAAGAAAGCACCATGAAAACAGGTAACTTTGACCTCTTCTGAATGTGATTCAGCGTGTGTAAATGAATGCAAACAAACTGCAAAGCAAAGCAAATGAAATCAACCACCTTCCAAGTGGGAACTAAGCTTTGCTTTGTAATTCTTATATCTGTCTTCCAATTAATATCTCACTGGAGCGCCAGCATAAATGATCATTTCATATTCTGCTGGCAGATTAGAAAGCTGTGTCCTATCCTCAGCTTAAGTATCACCATTGATCTCAGTGGACCTGTTCTTATTACATCAGGATGAATTTCTCTGTCAAGCCTTCTGCATAAAGTTGATTTTAGGGTTAGTGTCAATTTGTACATTTAGACACCCCACCCCCCCAAAAAAAATCCAGTAGTCTATATTTGAAGATTAATGCTTAACCAAATCTGAGACTTCATTCTTTGCCATCTATTCTTGTTATTTTGTCTAGATTTCATCTGTAGATTTACTCAACCAATTAGTTTAAGTTAATTCAGTTACTGCCTATAGTAAAACAGATCTTCTGTATCTCTGAAGAAATTTGAAGCAGCTATGTGCCTTGGTGACTCCCAAAACCGAGAATTTCTTAGCTCATCCCCAGTCCAAAATATTCTGCAAAGTATCTCTATCGGAAAAAGCCCCAATCCTTTGTTGACTGACTATGGCACTGAAAAATGGAAGACTTCAGTTCTACTCCTAACTCTGCTACTCTCTCCTTTAAGGGTCAATCCCTTTTTATCCTAAAACATATAAATTTACACATATTTTTCTAGTATATGAAAAAGTAAAGGGCAACCCTGCATCATTTTTATAAAGCTTGTAACCACATGATGCAAATATAGCACGTAAAGCATTTACTTAAAATCTGTGCTTGGACCCTGGGAGTTGGCCCTTGATCAGAGAGGAAAAAAATGTAACAGTCTTCAGATGCCTCATTTTCATAACAACCCAAGATGGCACTAAATCAACCTATTCATATGACAAGAAATGTAGTGACGATACGGAGCAATGCAATTATCATGCATTCTTATGACAACAATTGTAAGACGGTTGGAAGGAAAAGCTTCGAGTCTATCCACTATTTTAAGACTGTAATCTGAGTGCAATCTTGTTAGGCTCCACAGCTGCTTTGTTATAGAGTAATTAATCATCCACAGACAGAGGCCTACGTACGTTTCACAACAAAAAATGTAAGATGCAGAAAATCAGGAAAAAAATATCCACCACTGAGGTTTTTCATGAAACTCGAGATTTGTGAACAACCTATCTGCTGCGTGAATCTACCAGGAGACATTATAAATGCAAACAGTATCAGGCACTATCAGGGAGTTAGCTTGAGCTAAAATTCACTCTGCACCATGTTCATGGGGATATAGATATAGTCTGTGGTGTACATTCACACTATGCAAGCACCATCATACAGAAAAAATGGGGAAGATCTGAACAGGATAGCTCCTACACGGGGAGCCAGCAAAGCCATGTCACGTTATAGTGATTTGCAGCCTCTGATGCTTGAGATAGCTCATTCAGAGTCATCTTCAGTATCTCCATGTTGTTTTGAATGTATTCCTTTCAGCCAGACTAGGAGGCTCCAGGCTAAAATGAAACACTGGTTTCCACACATATGCTTCCTCAAATAACAGTGGCATCATAATCACCCAGTCTTCAGAAAGAAAGGCTGCTATTTTGTTACATAGATACTCATTTCAATTCATGTAGACATAGTCTTCAATCATCTCAAAGTGATGCCTGTGTTTAGTCCTCAGAGTGGACCTGAAAAACAGGGTCCTTGCAGTCCTTGTTTTTCAAATGGAGACCTGAACCCAAGGCTAAATCAAGTGACTGGACAATATCCCATGGAAAACGTGTGGGTTAAGCTGGGAGTCGAACGGCGCAGTGTCTTGAACCTTGTTTGGGTGCACTTGAACATCTTCGGGATGAAAGGAAGCAAGGCCAAGGCCTGCGCTTCCTCCCTTCTCTCTAGTTTGTGGTTGATTCTGCTCCTTTGCTCCCGTCCACACTGAAGACAGACAAGGTCTTCAGAGTGGTCCTTCTGTGTATTGCCACTGGTACTAACATAAATCGCAGAAAGTATTATTCACACGTATAATTACATAGTTTCTGAGTTACAGAGTTATCTTAGCTTATGGTTATAGAATGCTATTTTCCCCCCATCATAATTAAGCAGTCAGCATTTCAGAAAGTGAAGCAATTTACCGGTTCAATTACAGCCAATATTGCACCAGTGAGAGTTTGACTGTGGAATGGAGGTGGCAGATGTCACTGGGACTTTGTATCCTGGATGTTAAAGAGTAGATTGTTTGTGACCAACGTCAATGACACTCTAAGGCCAGCTGCAGTGAGGACAATCCTCAGTGGACAGTCATCCAAAATGAAATGGCCTCAATTTACTGGTAAGATTTGTTCTCCATTTTCTTAAGCATATAACAAATTTACTGCAGACATTGCCAAGAAAAAATAATTTTTGATCGGTTCTTTCCATTACAGCTGTCACCTTTTATCTTCATCTATATATTAGGAAGATTTAATGATATGATTAGACATAAAATGTTAGAGGGAAAAGAAACACTCAAGGCAAAGACAGAGGGACACGACCGCTTCACATTTTTTTCCTTTTTCTATGCTTGCATACATTTGCCTTAAAATCACCTGAACCCTATGTCTTTGATGAAACTTCCAAAATAACCCATGTGCTTTACTTGCTTAAAATCGTGGAGTTAACTGGCTTGTTTTTTTTCACTCACCATTGCTGTGTTAAATTCAATCTGATGTCACTTATTTGGACAGAGGCAGACCCAAAGCTCACTAGGTGTTTGCTGAAATGCTACTGAAAACTTCAATAATGTTTGGTTCAAGAGCTTACTAAATAATCCTAAACACAATGCAAAGAAAGAGGAGACTCCAGATGACTCTCTTCTACCTATGTTGGCAAAGCTAGATGGAGCAGAGCAAACACAGATGTAAAGGTAGCACAAGCTATGTCAACAGCTACAGTACTCAGTGAAGATCCTTTCCTCTGTGCGATTTGGAGTTTACCAGCACAAGAAATTTATTTTCAAATATCTCTTCTCTCATTTATCTGATTAATTAGAATTTCCCTGTGGGGTCACTCAGTAGTGTTTTATTAAAAGGCTTAGACAGCGCAAACTTAAAAATGCCTCCTTTTTCCTCTGGTGTCTGGCCTATTTAAATGTCGAACACTTAACTCTTTCACACCATGCCACTGGAACGCCGCCTACTCTACAGAGTAATGCCTGCCCGGGCCTGCAGCTCCTCCTCCTCTCCTCTCAGGGCTCGCAGGGCCACTGCTCACACTCTTCCCCTCACTCCTTGCTGCTGGCAGCCTTTTGTTGGTTCTTGTTCTTAAACCTGCTTTCCCCATGCCACCGCCAGCATGGCTGAGGGGCAGGGCTGTGCCCTGCTGTGGGGCCGCTGGCGCTGGCCGGAACCGGCGCCGGGCAGCCCCGGCCTCTCCCCACAGAAGCCCCACAGCACCCAGCTGCTGGCGCCTGTTGGCCTACCGACAGCCAACCCAACGTGGCAGCGAAAACGAAGGATATTCTGCCCAAACTTTCCGTTTGCAACTTAATGCAAATCCACTTCTGCTCACAGGACGAGTGCTGTCTCAGCACCTCCCGCCCGAGAAGCGACCGCATAACGTGCCACAGCTGGATGAGCTGCTAGGTTGGTCAAAACCACCCAGCTCCTACACAGGATGGAAGATGCTCACATGCTGTGTTTGATGATTAACCTGGGTAATTTTCTCTTCTCTGGACTTGCTAGACTGAAGAAATTTGTGATGAATGCCAGCTGCAGGACATTTGATTGTCAAAGCACACGTAAGTGACTGGTTAAAGTTTTGTGCAAGCCAAATAAGTAACATCAATTTTCACATTTTTATTGTGCAATGGGAAGAGGTCTGTGAAATAAAAGAGCAAGTATTGAGGAGAAATACACAAGCATCTAATGTATTCTTAATCACAGACATTCCCAATACCTCAAAATTATAAATGTATAGCTGAACACTTGCCTATAAATTATAAACTTCTATGTACTTGTAAAAATGTATCTGAATTAAAAACTTACAAGAGTTAGAAGCATTGGAAATTCTGGAAATGCCTTTACATGCCTCTCCAAACTTATACATCTATATACCTTCCAAAATGCGTTCTCCAAATGGGAAGGAAGCTTCTAACAGAAAAGGACCTCGACTCCTGCACGTCTTTTGAACATTTTACCCATTACCTTCTAGGTATGAAATGCATGGCAAAGTACCCTCACAGTCAGGACTACCTGCTTGCCCACGCAAACTGTTATTCACACTATGAAGTCCCCAATGCCATCATTTCACAAAACACACCTAGTCCAAACTCAGACAGATCTACTCGAAACAGGTTCTGGCTTTATCCCTGCACTACTTTTCTGCACCGTGGATTTAAGCTCTGCTTGCACTTTAGGTGCATGTGCCAACAGTCCTTTTGTGGCATGCCTGCAATACCCTTCTCCTCCTTCACTTTTCATTTGGAAGCCAAACTTCATCTGCCAGTTGCTGGGCAAGGAGTTTGTCAGCAATTGTCCCACCCGCTGCATCGAAACTTCATCCTTTATGCAGAAAGGAAGAGGAAGCCCATATAGGGGACTCCAAAAATGTCTCCAATGTTTTACCTGCAGCAAAGTGTAAAGCAGCCCATTAGCAAGAAGTTCCACAGGACACCTTGAATGGCTGCTCCATGTGACCTGCTTGGTGGTGAAAATCGTGCAGAGATCAAAGAACCACCACCAGACTGACAGTCAAGTGAAGTCATCCAAATCTGCTATTTTCTTCACTAAAATTTGGTAGGAAGAAGTACTAATTTTTTGCTAGAAGAGTAATACATTTAATAGGGATGCTGAGAGAGTCTATTGAATTCCCCAGGCTGTGATCAGCTTCATTATGTGAAACACGTGAAGTGTTTGTGCAGCAGCCTGATCTTCTGCCTCCCTGGCTGCACCTGATTGCTCCAAGATAGTTACAAGGGAGAGAAAAAAAACAGTAATAAAAAAAAAGAAGTGGCAAGCTCTGAGTATTTCACATTATCTCCTTATTAGCCACAGCTACGTGATCCCATACTTTTCAAGATCTATTACATTGGATCAAAGATGTAAATGTTCCTGTATGCCAGTTGTAAGGAAAGCACAGAAAAATGTAACTGTTACTTTGCCCTTAAGAAACAGGGCTCCTTTGTGGTCAATGTCTGTCAGCTCTACAAGCCAAGAGAAGTCACTTCCATCATCCCAAATTCTTCTTCTTGGAAGCTGTCTTCAGACAGGGGCATACTGCTGGCAAAGGACCTATTGAAAAATCACATAATCTATAGGGGCAATGAAGTGAACCCTCTGTTCTATGGCTCTTGGATATTGTCAATATTTATCAATCACAATGTTTTCTTCTGCAGTTTATGGAAACTGGAATCTCCCCATTCCTGGGAGATGGTGTTTGCAAATTTGTCATGAAACAGGAATTCCAGCCAGTCAGTTGAACTGGTTGGTAGGATAGACTGTACTTTGTGAATATATTTCTCCGAGGCTCCTCTATTTAAAGGTTTACTGTGTTACCACAAGGCTCTTCATAATCCTCTTTGATTAGATCTAAAGAACCTAGCATATTTCTCTCATCAGGACTTGTGACAGTCCTTGTGTAGGGCGTCAGAGCGCTATGCACTTCCCTGTGCAACTGCAGACACAGACAATATCCTCATGTAGAACTGCTCTCATGTAGTTTCCAGGGCTGGAAAAAGCATAGGCTGCTTTTGACACAACAATCCTCCTGCAGCTTAATGACACTTAGGTAACTGGACAAGTTCCTGCTTTCCCATCCCCTCCAGCGTGCCAGCATGACCGGCATACTGTTCTGGATGTGGAAATGCTTGTGGCTCCCTGGGAGCTTGCCAGCTCATCAGCTCGAGGATGTAAACAAACCCCTGCTCACTCAACACCTGCAACACTCTGCCAAGCACAAGATAAGAGATGTGAGAGTTCAAAGTGGGGCTGAGCTTCTAAAAGCAGCTTTTTCACCAGTTCAGCACCCTCTGTAGAGGCCCAGGATAAAGGTCAAAACCCCAGCAGTGTGGAAGTCTGGAGGAAATATAAAAGTACAGCTAATCCTGCAAGCTTCTCAACCGAACTGCTCGATCAAAATTTTGTCCCCCTCATTTCAGCAGATAAGCTGTATGTGCAGCTACTTGATTTTCCCCTTGTCTGCCCAGCAGGAGCCTTCCTGTCCTTTGGGCAAAGTCTTGGGTCAGAGTAGGGGACAAAACAAGAGAGCACAACTGCCGGCAGAAAAGGACCACTTCTCTGAACACTTCTCTTTGCACTTCAATCTTGCAACTTTAACATCAGCCTTTGCTTGTCTGTTAAAATTTATGGGCCTTTTGTAAAACAATTAAAATGTGCATTTGCTTGCAAGTAGTCAACTGGTTTGGCTGCATGAATCTTAAACATTTCTTCCCATACATTTGCAAACTTAATAGAGCCTTCCATTTGTTTACGCCCATGCTGTTATCCACTCAGTTATAATGTAACTGAAATGCACAATTGTGCCAAGAGATGTTATTAAAGTAAAAAAGAAAACAAACAAACAAAAAAGGAAGAGAGACAATTAATTGGCACCTCGTATCTCCCAGCCAGCAACACAGAATTATGTTAGTATTTTGTCTGACAGCAAACTCAGGTCTATTCCAATGCAATCTGCAACATTAATCACATTCACTATAATCCCATACAACTGAGCAGCCCTCTCAACTCAAAGATTAAAATCTGCCAAGTAAAGCAGATATTTTATAATCATGCAAGAGATCTGTACGATGTGCCCCACTGGGAATTCTATTTCACAAACCAGCACTGCAATTTACAACTCATTAGGTGTTAACATTTTGACGCATGGTGTAGAGTAGGATGCATATACCTCCGGTGTGTCTCTTGACACTGGGCACACATTAGCTACTCTGCTTTCTAGCTTTGTGAAGCAAGCAGAGAAGTTCACAAGGGCGAATTTACATAAAATTCACACTGTGTGGGACACAATGTGCCACAGTCACTCTGATAACACTTGCAGTATTTGCATCTAAGTGATTTTGGAAGTGATGCTGAAACCCATTCGGCTTTCCAGAAACACATGCTATTACTACATTGCTGTGGTGTAACTGGAATTTCTGTATGTATTCAGTTTTGTAACCTAGGGCAGGACAGAACTGCATTGTCCAAGCAACATCCTCATAACAGTAAAGGCATCACAAGGAGACAATGTGGTACAAGGTCAGCCCAGACTGAAAATGTCACAACCCTACAACTGCGTTACTGCACTTCACCCCAGGAATGTCAGTGCTGCTCCATTTTAGAAAAAACACTGGGGAAAGAAAAGATGCTTAGACCTCAGGTCAGGACATGCAGATGCTTCAAAACATCTATGCACCAAGCTTCATTTACACACAACAAGCAGAAATCGTCAGTAACTCCTACATTTTAGCAATTTTTCAATGATCAGCAAGGGGTAAAATTCATGCTAGTCAGACAGTTTTATCAAATCAATAAGTAAGTAGAGGAAGAGCAATACATGTGAATCGCTGTATCTGAGTATTAGTGAAGCATTTAATAGAGTTTCTAAATTCTAATTTTTCCTTATTGGAAAAACCAATCTGCAGAAAGCACAGACAGAAATAAACTGAGGTCAGACTAGATCAGAGTTTCTTTGAATTTGAAAGCTGAACTGCATGAAACAAGCCCAGAGGCTGCCACACTGATCAGCAGTAGGTCTAGTTTCATAGTCTTTAATAATCTGAAAAAGTAGAACCAACAACACCAGGTTTAAAGAACAGACAGTTCTCTGGGAGCTGTTATCAAAACAAGATGGTAATGTTGTAATGAACCCGGTAAATGGGAAGAAATAATAATTCAAGCTAGGTAGCTGATCATTCAAGCACAGAAAAATCCAAAATATGGAGCTGAACCAGGAAGAAGATGCCTAGAAATCCATCACCCTGAAAAGCAGACCAGACGCAGAGAACAGCAGCAATACACTTGTATGCGGCTGCATCAAAAAAGGTGGTTGGAAAAAAAAATTCATTGTTTGGCAGGACATTTCACTAACAAGTCATTGATAAAGAGGTAAACATGCATAGCATCAAATATATCAACATACATATCTGTAACTAGAACTAATTATATAGGCAATCCTAGAGATTTAATGGACACAGGTTACATTTAACTATTGACAACATCAAAGATTTTAATGGGACCACTGACACTGCACCTGGTCTCACAATTCTAGTTTTTGACTAATTAATCTGTATACGAACACACCTGATACCATTTAGAGAAGTGTTATGAATAATAACATATGTCACAATATACGCCAAAACAAGAAAGATCAAACACGCAAAGCTGAAGTGGCAATAATACAATGGTCAACAAGTGTTTTAAGTGTAAATGATAAGGATGAGGAAGAACACTTACAGTGGCCAAGGGCAGAACCACGTAATGAGATCACAGTAAGCAGTAGAAAACCTCAGGTGAGTGTCTGAAAATCCTGGCAGTGCCACTACTAATTCTGCTAGGAAATAGGCTTGCACTGGTTGTCTCCTTGCTTAAATCCTTTAAAATCAAACCAAGAGGATATCCTGTCGTGTTCAAATCTCATTTCACATTTCTAAACTTAAAGGAAAACATAATGGATCCAATCCTGCTCTCAGTTATACTTGCTCAACTACTTTCCGTAATTAAGACAGTTACCTGGCCACAAACCAAAACAAGCTTTCTTTGGCAGCATGTTCTTGAAAAAGAAACAGAAAACTTAATAAGAAAGGAATAGAGCAAGATTCATTGCTCTACCCTTGAATGGGTACATTGTAACAGGACACAGGAAAGTCTGAGTATGAACAATCAGAGAATGGTAACTCCTATACAATAACAGAAATAAAGGCTTACTGAATGACAAGCAGTCAGCGAGGAAAAACATGGGAAAGTAAACAGGTTGTTCTTAAGCAGCGTACATGAAAAGAGCTTGCTCAGTATTCGTTAATCCATGCAGAAATATCACATGCCCAAGGACACCAAGATCCAGAATATTTTGCATAGTAAGCATCATCAAGCAAGTAAAGCAGAATTCAGTATGTTTGAATCAGAAATGCTTGTCATTCTAATGAAGCTATTATACCCGTTTTGTCATCTGTACAAGTGCACAGCGAAAATCAACATTGTATACTTTTTTTTTTTTTTTTTTGCAAGTAAATGTTTGCAAATAGAAAACCACTTTTCTGAATGGGTTTCAGAAGAGGTACTGCAGCTCAAGACACTTCAGGTAGGAGGTATTTCCTATAAGCTTCTAGGCAAGTCATTCCAAAAGCAAACCTCGTATTTTTTATGATAGAGCATTTTCAATCAGAATGAAAACTTTGGGAGCATTCCAAGGACACTGCCATCTCATAAGGGAAAGGAAGACAGAGTGTCACCTGAGAAGAAACAAACGTTTCCAAATCTCACTTGTGTCTGTTGGCATAAGCCATTCATTTTAACCAGGTGTTAGAATCATTGTGTGACGTTGAGCATGCTATTTATTTATCTCATTGCAAGCCACAAGTTTTTTCAGCCCTTTACAAACACCCAAGAAAGAAGGGCTCTAACCCATTGGGATAACAGCATATGAAATTTAGATATTTTTCCTCTAGCAGTGCCAGAAAACAGCAAACCACACACACAGGCAGGGAAGATATTAGATAATCAATATTTTCTCTTACTCTAAATTTAAATGTTGGAACATATTAATTTTAATGGATATTGATTATCTCAATCTCCACAGCAGCTTTAAAAACCTCTTTAACAAAGCATGGCCACAGTTCAGAGATTCTGGTAAGCAGAGGTATTGTGTTAAGAAGCACAATTATTGGAACCTCTTATACCTGTAAACTAGCATTTTATTAATTCCAAATAGTATGTGTATATATTTATATAGGATATGCCTACAATAGCTAACAAACACACAAGTATCCAGTATGTTGAATCAAGCACATCTGTGTTACAGTTCACATTTAACCAGATGCCTCCATGTAGCATCAAGCAGTTTCTTACTGGTTATCATCCTCTCTTTTGAGCCACAGATAGCTCTTTCTTTAAACAAAAACGGTTTTTAAAACATTAGCAGACATATATATATATACATATCTCTGACTATTTAGTAATTTTTAAGGAGTGGGAGAAAATCCCACTCTAGTGTACAGAAGCAAGCAATCTCTTCTAAGTCTCAAGACTAAAGCAGGGTGATCAGCATCATCTCCAAGTTGGACTGTGAAGAAATGCTACATCTAAAGTTAGCTAGAAAACCACATGGGACTGCAGCTTATTCCTTGGCAGGCATTTACTTTTCTGCTTTTTCTTTTTTGTTCCCTGTCCAAATTCAATTTTGCTTAAAAGTGCTGGCCTGATTTGTGCACACTTTACATTAGCAAGCCTCAGCTACTGTCTTCCAGGTTCTCGTCCAAGAGTGTGGCCTTGGCTATTAAAAAGACCAATGAATCTACATTTTGATGATTTCAGCGGACACTACAAGATAATGCATAGCAACACAGGATGTAAAAGATGTTCTTGCAGTGTCAAGGAACTCTGTCCTCAAGACCCACTTTCTCATTATAACTACTGTCTACATACAAACACATCTGCTGCTCTGGACTTCAGTCGAGGTCTAGAGCTCGATTCAGCAGAAGGAGGTGCTAAGGGCCCTGTCACACGGGCAGGTCTCATTCATTACATCAGGACAAATTAAGCAAAGGCAAACACAGTGAGCTACACCCAAGTCTCCCAGCAGACACCTTAAGCTTGATATTTCTGAACATTTTGAGACCAAACTGCAACCATCTACGACAATTACTGTGGACAGAAAGTCTGTGGGGTCACAGGGTATTACAGACACAAGCCCATTCTCTAGCTGCTCTTGACTTTTCAGCACACACGTAGTAAGAAACTGTTTCTGACAAGATACAACAGACAGTTTAAATCCGATTAAATCTGTAAAAACACTATGAAACCACACCTGCGTTATAGTTCCTAGCTAGCAGTGGAATGAGCACTTTACAACACGGCAGATATCTAAGACAGGCAGGCAACTAGCAAAGTGGAAAGATTTTAAATCAAACAGATAAAAATATCATTAATCCCAGCAATACTACAGTTATTTCTGACAGACTTGAAAGAGGGCCACTACTGGAATATGTCACTGTCTTCCCAAACCCCTGAAAAACATGCTCTGTAGAACGCCTCAGAGTGACCCTGGAAGATGTAATAATATTAAATGTTGGCTTATTTCCAATTGCTAAGTTGCATTAAAAGACATCTAAAAATACATACTTTTTTTCCTCTTAAAGCTATACTTCTCTACATAAGCTATTAATGCACTTGCCAAAAAGACTGTTCTGCAGTAGAACAGGAAGAGAGAAGAGTAGAGTGTGAGCATGCTATAGGTGGTAAAAAACCTAGGAAATGCCTTCATCGTGGCTACTATTTGTACTTCCAGAAACTCCTTCAGTTGAAGAAGAGATTAATATTAAAAAGAAGTGGAAAAGAATCAAGGCATAGCTCTGCAAAGACAGTTCAAATAAACTAAAAAAGGGACTTTAGTCCCTTGAGAGGGACTTTCCTGTCTGTTGCTTAAATTTGGTCCTGCAGCTGCAAGCACTGCATTACACAATCCCTTTCATAAACAAATTGAGCTCTATCCTAATAACAATTGCTTTTTTTGCCCTCTTTACTACCTCTGGTATACAGTGCCAAAACCATAATGTTATGAAACTTCTCTTAGTTTCCAGTCTAAATTTATTCAAGGCCACTTGACACCTCTGTGTTCTTCTGCCAGCATTGTCCTTCAGCCTACCACTTCTTTCTGCCTCCCCAGCATTTAACCCTGTTGTATTTATAGGCAACAGTCATTTTCCAACTAAAGGGTATTGTTGGAATAGATGATTACATCTGACACTGTAAGGGAAACTTCCTCATATGGTTGTTGTATTATAGTAGTGCACACACTCCAACTATGTTAACAGCCCTGTTATGACAGATACCAAACATATCGAAAGACTCAGAGGTTATTGCTCACTCCTCGAGGCAGAGACGGTCTATTTAGTCAAGTCAACTAAAGGATGAGGCAAAAAACAAAGCACTTGGAAGGGGATGGCCAAAAGTCAATGAGCTCATTTGTGGCACAGCCAGGAAAATCACCCTCCTCTGCCACCAGCCCTAGATGTCACCCACTGGATCAGAGCAGCCTTCACTCCCTTTGTCCTCAGGGGCCCTTTCCAGCTGCAAAGCACTGCATTTGTAGCAGTCATAATGAAGAGGCAAACCCCACAGTGCTTATTCAAAGTTTATTTAAGTTTGTTTCCTTCAGCACATGAGTCCGTGCTGCTTTATGTTTTCAGAAGTAAACCTTATCTGATATTCATCTTCAAATAATAAATCCTGCTGCTAAAATTGAATACCTCCTTGTGTTCCATAGAAGGGGCGGTAAGGCAGCAACAAGCACAAAGAAGCTGTTTTACTTTTAGAGTAAGTTTTCTGTTTATGGGCTCTGACAGTCTGAGGCCCAGCCAAACTCAATGCAGGCGGGCAGCAGCAGAAAAACGCGTGTCCATAACCCCTGAAATGCAGTACTGATGTAAGACTCTCTTTACCTATCCCTGAGCAAAAACTCCAGCTGAAGGAAAGGATGCAGCTCTAGGTATACTTCAAAATCTCTACTAATGTTTCCTTTGCAGTCCTGTCACCCCAGGTTCTTTCATCCATTTTCAGTGTTAGGATGTAGGGTTTAAGTCTGCCTGTAGGGTTTGAGCCTGGGGTCCATCAAGCAGACTATCAGGTTTCCAGGACGTGGGTCAGGAGTTACTGTTATGGTCAGCTTCCATACTAGTTAGAGCAGGTCTGGTGTGACTGCTAAATTTACATTATCACGATCAGTTGATGCTCTGCAGCTCTGAAGATATAAATTCCACAATAAGTCTGTCCATTTTACATTCAGCACAGTTTCACTGACATCAGTGCAGCTATTCCTGGTACCACACACCAGTCCCAAAATGCGTTTCTGCAAAGCTCATGCTTCTTTCAAAGCATCCATGTTAAACACAGAAGATTAAGAAACTTGCCCTCCCTGGAACCCTAAACACATTTTTTATGAATGCTATCACTAATCCTAGTGCCAACACCAAAAACTAACTCTATGCGTAAGCATATGGGTCTCAGATCCAAGCTAGGTATGACACTTTCAAAATGCAGCCGAAGAATAGAAGGTAAAAACTTTTGCTTATCACTAAGCCAAATCCATTACTACTAATCCACATCACTGTTCCATTTTATATTATCAAGTTGTTATAGTTAAGTTAGAAAGATGAAGCACTTTACCTGTAAAGCAGATGCAAAAACCCCTCATAACTGACTATTTTCCATTCTAAAAGATTTTTACAGGATTTAGTCTTTTACTTGAGATGCAATCTTCCAAACTACTGCAAGATCTGAAATGAATTTTACAGCTCAACTAGTAACTAAACCCCAAGAAACTAAAAAGAAAATACAATGCATTATAGAAACATATTTTGCAAATTCCTTTTGACAAGTATAGTTTCCATTAATTTATTTCTGGTGATGTATTATTCATACTAACATTTATTGCGTATACATATTTTAAAATAACAAAAAAAAAGGGCTGCGTGGCAAGCTACTTAGCACTTGTTGCTGACAGCGTGTGTTAGGCTACGACTTTTGAGTGGCTTACAAATTTTAAAGAGTAATAAATTGTGACTAGGATCTATTGTTCTGTCATCACTTGAGAATGAGAAACAACACTGAGAGCTCTTCTCTTGTAGAACTGGAATGCTGGAAAGCACTGAAAATCCAAAAATTAATGTTTTTTTTGGTAAGTACTCTTAATTGCCATTGCTAGTTAGGTGGCCAAAGGGTTTCAACCATTTTGTAACACTTCCTACAAATGCTGCAGTGCCACAAAACCCCACCGTTTCACTGCATGGTTTATACATCAGAATTTATGCTTTAAATATTATGACATACATCTTCAAAGTGTAGCCACGGTTGCACGGTACTTGTTTTTGCCATTAAAATCTGTTGCTTAGGAAATGACCCCCTTCTGCCATTGAAAGGCTCCAATGCGTAATTATTCTTAAGCAGTTACTAAAAGGTGAATTTAATGTGATGGGATGAAAATATTTAAAATGTATTGATGTTTAAGGGAGGAAAAACACATTTGTGCTGAAGTGAATACTGCCTGGTGTTACAGCCACCATGAGAAAAACACATGTAGTAAATGCTGTATAAAATTGAATATATCTTCATCTAATGTTAATTGCTTAATTTATTTTATTACTCAAGAAAAACCCAGCACAACAACTACTAATAAATGTGCACTAGCAAAACAGAATTAATACTGGAATTCAAGGAGAGTCATGAAACCAGCTCACCTACAATCCTTCTAAATACATGTCTAACTAAAACTGACATACAGTATTTCCAAATAGGTACAACTGGGAAAATCTGGAAAAAGACAGACTGTGAAATATAAGAAGAAAGCTCTTTTCTTTCATTCAGATCTAAATGTTTGGCCTTGTAACATTAAATGGGCAGAGATATTATTTAAACAAATGCATACCTAAGAGAAAAAAAATAATATCTTCATGTTGTTATTTATCTCAAAGATGCCTTATAGTAAGTACCATCTAGTTATACAGATCCACTGGCCAGGAGAATCTCCAAAGCACTTCCAGACTTTATTTTCAAAGCTTATACTACAGTCAGGACAATCTCTCTCAATAAAAAACACTCTAAAAACAATGGCTAATTATAAACCTAACCTATGTCTTTTACTCCCTCCAACAAGGATGGTGGGAAGCATATATTTTACTGCTATAGCATGATTCCAGCTTTTTCACATCTCCTTTCCCTAGCAGGCCTTGGTTTCATATTCTTCACTGCTAGTCTTGTACATGGGTATAGCTCTTCTTGCATGCCTAGAGTCTTTAAGAGACACTGCGTGCCCCTAGGGCCAAGACTGTTAGTGGTTTTCAAAACACTTCTGGGTTTCAGAAGGAAAGGTTTAAACTCAGACAATGGGACTTGAGCTCTCAAAGCTCCGGGGTCCTCTTGAACTTAGAAACTTTTAGAAATGAATTGCACCGTTAAGTCATGAAGAACCAGCAAATTGCTACAGAATTTGCACCTAATTTATATGGCAAATTTCCCATATTTCTAGAAACCACGACTGTCGCTCCTGGGAGCCTGGACACTGCAGGCAGAGACACCTGAAACTCCACATCAATGTCCCATTTCCCATCCATAATGTAACGAGATCCTGAACAACTTACTTTTATACAAGCCTTCTTAGAAATAAAAGCAAATAAGGAAATTCCCAATCAACCCCTTGGCAATCAATTTATTGATATACATCCTCTTAGCAACATGATAACTTGAAAGGGAACATATTTAGCAGTCATGCCAGCCATCTAATGCAAATGCTTTACAGCCTGAAAATACCAAATGACAAGACGCTACTTAACCAGGCTTAACAGCCCCCCAGCACACTTTTGCTGACAGCAAGAGACTGCTCAGTAGTACCAGGAACTTCCTTCTGCTTCCACCCGATAAGCAAACGTGCTGTACATAGTGCATTAATTTCCTTCACTGTATGACACAAAGCATTAATCACAACAGCTTGCTTCAACCACAATAAAATACTGCTCCAGATGCTTAACCTATGTAGATATCAAGCGCACGTATCTGCTGATGTTGCAAAAGCTCAGTCACATCCCAGCAATACAATACCTAAAAATACATTAGCTACGAGCAGGAACATGGGCAGCCTTTTAAGTCAAAATTGTGCAATCTAAGGCCCTTCTACAGTAAGCACACTGGGATTTGATTTTACCAGGTACCTGAAAAGCCATGTTGAAGAAGTTTAAAAAATTATATACAGTTCTTGCTTATTGTTTTCAAAACACTGAAATTTAGCTGCAACAGGTGTAGATAAAAGGCCACAATGGCAATCAGAGGAATGGAGAATTATGAGATGTCACAAGCATTTGACTAGTGCTGTGAAAGTTGAGAGACAGTACAACCATTCTTTAGAAATTCATTTAATTAGCTATAAGAGAAGAATAATTAAGTTAAAAGACAATGTTGTTGTACACTGGATGTGCACATATCATGAATACAGTCAGATGGGAACTTAGAAGAAGATACAATCATAAAATGAGTGAAAGTCTAGAACTGTCCAAACAGGGCAGTGGAAGCAAGAAGTCAGCTGCTGTACAAAGGCACATAGTTTCTATTTTATGAATTTGGATTTAAGTTTTCAAGGAAAAATCCCCAATTCTATTTAAAAGAACTTTTCAATGCATAAAAATTCTGTTTGCTAAGAAATTTCACTTTAACAACACTGGGAAATAGGTAATCATGGGAATTAAGCTTCAACAGAGAATTAATATAATCTTCATGGAAACAGAGCATAAGAGATTTTTATAAAACTACCCTTTCTTCCCACATCACCCATAAAGTTAAGCATTTGCATTAGTGATTTACTACATCGAGGCCAGGACATTCTGCATGTTGCAAACATGAAATCTTACTCCCACAGCATAAATGTTCTTACTCTAGTGAAATGCAAGCAGTAAGTATAAGTTTGCATCTTGACATGTGTGACTGCACACAGGAAAAAAAAAGAAAAACGATATATATTTTGTCAAACTTTGTGAAAGATGCTTAGACAGGTAGGCCTTGTGGCTTTATAGCATACCTTAAAAGCAAAGATGTTTACCACTAACTTTGTTTCAGGCTTTTATAAAAGCCATTTTCTCTGGCAGTTTAAACAAGGACTATGTAGGCTTTAAAGTTCCAGTGGAAACAGAATAGCTTGGCTTACTTCGTAAAGATGCTGAACATGAATCCCTTTTTTTTTAGTGGGACACCTGAACATGAGATAGACTGTTTAATATAGAAGTACTACAGAAATGACAATGAAAGGGGACAGACCTTCACTATTTATGTGTACATTTGTCCCTAACCTCTCTGCAATCTGATTTTATAATAATGAAATAAGATAATGAACGGAGCTGGTCAGAAAGGCAGCTTATGGAAAGAAAACAATATACCTGTGTGCAGGCATGTGTGCACAAACACACACGCACACACACTAAGCAGCTGCAAATGTTCAAACTCTATAACAACCTGCAGAAAGTGATTTAACAATCAAGAAGGTAAGAAGGCTCGCAATTTATATCACCTAATTCTCGCAAACAAGCCTTTAAAGTCTCTACCACCACAAAGCACTTCGAATCACTGATTACTCACCAGAAGCAGTTAATCACAACTTTTACATTTCTTTATGGTATTTTCTTCAGTACTGGACCTGTATCTGTAATTTACTTCAAAGGAGTAGCTTCTCATTGGAAAGAAAGAACAAATACATATACCATGCTGTCAGATCTTCTGGCTTGTTTCTTGAACCAAAACTGCAAAACTGCTCCAAAAGTCCAATTATTTAATTGCATTGCTCTGGTACAACAGCGATGAAGTCACCCTTAGGCCACCTGTAACTCCCTTTCCCATCCTGCTGTTTATCATGTTACTGTATCACATCACTACCTCTGCTCTGTGTGTCTTGTTACACTACTCCTCTCTTCCCTACGCTGCTCTTCTATTTTTCAGTGTACCCCATTAATCCTGTGGAGTTGTTTAGCTGGGACCTCTTCCAGCCCACTTTGAAATGCAGGAGCATAAAGGAACATGTAGACAATGATCCTAAGCCCACCTCTCTTCTTGGAGCTGTTGGGCCCCGTTTTCTTTGAGAACTATGCTGGATGAAGGCCTGTAAGTGGAAGAAAAGAAGGTTATCAGGAGTAGTCAGCATGGATTCACCAAGGGGAAATCATGCCTGACCAATCTAATAGCTTTCTACGATGACATGACTGGCTGGGTAGACGAAGGGAGAGCCGTGGATGTTGTCTACCTTGACTTCAGCAAGG
>Ga0181612_140170_pt1 | contig 18449 bp, 17 predicted proteins | sample HoacroProtozoa21_FD_119630 | JGI IMG/M metagenome (GOLD analysis project Ga0181612, IMG submission 119630) | Hoatzin crop microbial communities from Cojedes, Venezuel. Combined Assembly of Gp0051906, Gp0051904, Gp0051908
ATATCTATAAAATCAAATTATTTTTTTTTTTAACAAAAAGTTCTCAAGTGCAACTGCTGCAAGAAACTAGAAAGCTACGTGTGGGAACTGGGTGATATTCTCGGGTTTTTGGCATTCTGCTTTTGTGTCTATTAATAATCCCCCAGAGTGAGTCATACGGAGCCGCGTTTATTCACTGAGTCGGAGAGAGCTGCTGCCCGAAATAGCAGCTCTGTCATTTTTTATGCTGCTGTAACGCCAGCGTGGCAAAGATTGACAGCGTTTAGCAGAGCTGCTCCCTGCCTGGCAAGCAGAAAGCCCGTGTTGAGCCCGAAAAGAAACGTGCAAAGCCACGTGCTCGGTTACATAAAGTGGCCGTGAGAGCCGGCCTGTGTCGGAAACACCTTTTGGCCCGTTCCTGCCTTTTTTTCCTTATGTCTTCCCAAGCCGCCTTTGCTGATTTTCTTCAACACGAGCGTGAGGAACGCTGGGCCAGAGGAGAGATGGGGCAACGGCTTTTGCCGTGGCAAGGAGGCTCACGCGTGTCTCTGCTGCTCACCACGCGCCGTCACCACCCCGCCGCCTGCGAGGAGTAGGGAGAGCCGAAAACTCGGCAGATTCAGGGCCTCCAGCTCCCAATTTCCCATCGTTTCTTCTCGCCCACGCTGCTGCTCCGCGTTTCCCTATGCGAACCTCCGAGCCCAGCGACTCCTTCCCAGCCGGCGCTCGCTCCAATGGCAGCACCCATCCAAGGGTGCCAAGGCCGAGAAATGCTCTGGGAGGGTTTTGGGGTATTTTTAAGGATGAAACAGGGTTTGTGTCTGTGTTCCCACTCTCCGCCCTGCACTGCTGCCATCATGGCTACCCTGGTGCCACAGCCGCCAGGCACCCGAGCCGTCCCAGGGTGCTCCCGGCACTCCCTGAAAGCACCGAGGGCTCCACACACTTTATTTTTCACGCCATTTTGGCTGCAATGACGGCAACAGGAGCAGCCCCGGTGCCACGCCAGCACGCTGTGCCCTCCGCTGGGCGCTTAATGAAGACAAATTCGCCCGCACTGGGGTTTAATGGTTTGGGTGAACTTTCCCAGGCAGTATTTTATAGGGCCCGTTCCAGCTGGAAGCGTGATGACCAGAAGCCTTGCCAAAAATCAGGGCCAAGACGGCTGGCGGGGCAGCTCAGAGATGAGGGTCACTCCAGCACAGCCTGACCAGGATATTTACATTTTATTAAATCTTTACAATCAGCATTATAATCAAGTACACAATTATGTACACAGATTATATACAGTTTAGCCCAGACTTTTACATCACAGTACATAGTTGCCCTACAAAATATTGTATGTTATCACCGGAGAGTAAAACCCAACAAGAGTGTTACAGCACCTGGTATCAGACTTCTTTCATAAGAAAATATACGGCTGTAAATTGGGCTGGCTAAAAAAAAAAAATCTTATAAAATCTGAACATACAATATTTCATTCACAGAATGTTGGTTGTTTTTCTGTGTTCTGACTGATGCCTTTGCATAAGATGTCCCGTTTTCACCCTCTCGCCACACACGGACTGGCGCCTGCCTGCCGCTGCGCCTCCAAGTACGCCGGCAGGAGGAGGGGAACCAACGCTGGGCCAGCTCTGAAACTTCATTAAGAAACAATAAATGTAAACAATCGATTCCTCTAAGATCAAATGAGACATTGATTGGCTGATCCGAGTTCGGTGGCGTGGAGCCAGCGGTGGCTCCAGCTGCAACTGCTGAACGCGTCCGTGCTCGGTGCCGCACCAGCACGCAAACACGGGGAAGAGCCGACCACCGGCGAGCGGTGCAGGAGCAGCGTTCCCCAGGCAGCGGACTGCCGAGAGGCCGGGAGCAACACTCCCTCCCCTCCCACAACTGTCTGTTTTTCTGATGAATACATTCCTTTTGCTTGTTAAGACGACAGCGACAGAAATCCGAGTTATTTTCAGAATGATATGAAAAGGTTAAATTAAAGCCCACTTCCTCCTAAGGAAACACAAAGTGAAAATAACGTGAATAAAACTGCTCCCCCCAGTTCAGCCCTCTTTCCCAGGTTCGGTGAACAACGCCATGGCTCTCATGAAGGTCTCAAAGGTGAAGCGGAACGAACTGAAACCACAGCGACGGACCCCAAAGGAGGGAGGCGGCAGGTCCCCAAGGCAGGCCGCCGCGCCACAATGCCTCACAGCCCTGCGGAGTCGGGGACCGCTGGCTCATTCCGTCAGGGGACAGCCAACCTCTGCTGCCTTATCAATAGAGGGGGAAAAAGCGGTTACATAAAAATGAGGGGGTGGTGGCGAGGAAAGTTAATCTTTTATTAAAATTTTATATCTAGGCCTCGATTTTCTGCAAGTAAAAAAAGGAAACCTTTCGTTGCTGTACTGACAGCCTTACCATCACAGCCTCAGGAGCCACAAAAACAATTCCGCTTCCACCCGAAGCGCCGGCGAGCATGACGATGCCGTCCGCGGGGAGGAGCGCAGGACGAAGCTGCTGCTGCCACGGCACGGAGCGCTGCCAGACCGGAGGAGCTGCCGGGGGAGCCCTCAGACCCATGCCAGACCCTGCAGCCGACGGCACCAGCCGCGTCGCGTCCAGCCCGGGCGCTGCCAGGGGAGCGCAGCATCACGCGGGTGCGCACCGGGGCTCCAAGCGACCAAGGACACTTCAAGGGCTCCCAGGAGCAAACTCCTTACACAAAGAATCTCATGTGCCAAAACACGAGTGCAAAGCCCCTCAGCTGAACGCCCCGGCCGCTCCAAGCCCTGCCCTCCACGCAGGCAAAGGAACCATAAGCACATGGCAAAGCTCATTTACTGAAAAGGACACTTTTTCACTGCCCCGCTACCACTTCAGCTCCTCCTCCAGATGACCTCCTCCTCTGGTGATACAGAGTCGTGGCTCGCTCTGAGGACAGCAGTCCGACCAACCGTCACACTCTCAGAAGGTCCCTCTGCTTTTCGCTGCTCCTGAAAGCGCTTGGTGTCCCTACGTACGCACGCACACCACATTCGCCTGGGATTTCGCATTCGTACGGTACAGGAGCACACGCAAATAAATACAGTATGGCTAACTAACAGTTGCATATTCAGCATGCAGAATTCCACCAGCTAAATGAAAGGTGTGACTCAGATTGGGGCTTTTTTTTCATTCCGTTGTGAAGATGAACATAAACCTTCATTTTTAGCCTGGTGCAGCATATAGGCAGTGTTAATTTACTCTTTAATATAAAACAACTCTTCGAACCGCAACTCACTAAAAGCAGTGTATATAAATCAAGTTAATTAGTTTTTGGCAGTTTCTTTGGACAGTCTCTTGTTGAAACATCCCCCTTTTTCTTTAGAGAACGTTTTTCACGCAAGGGATAGCAAACCAGGACTCTCGCTTACCTGCGCCACAGGCCCGGGGCCCAGAGCAACGTACCCGTCACCCCCGTCGCTCCCACCACTGCTCGCACTCTGAGCTCCGGCCCCAGCAGCCAAAGCTGCTGCGCTTCGCTGCTGGCACTGGCCTCACCGCCTTAAGCATCACATGTACAGAAGTTGCATATAAAAAGAATGACAAAGTCAAGCTGTTAGAAGTCAAACTGGTAGAAAAAGGAAAGAGTTTTGTTCTAGCGGATCTAGCTCTGCTTAGTGTCCTTTCGGAGAATATTGCCCGTCTCAATTCCATATCTCGGGGTAGATGGAGTTTTTCAGCCTGGCAGGCCAAAGGAAATACCTGTAACTCAACCTCTGCCGCTTCACCTTGGCCTGGAGCCCGACTCTCCCAGCACGCCGTACACCTTTATCGGGAGACCCCGAGGCTCTCCGGAGTCTCCTCGAGGGAACCTGCTTACAGAGTACGCGCTGCCTTTGGTTTATACAGCTTCTCTAGTTCAAAGGGGAGCAGAAGGGAAAGCTCGCGTGTCATCGTGGTCGTTCTTCATGGCAACGGATGGAAGGAGCGATGAGCAACACTACTACGTCTCAGTACGAGATGTCAGGGCAAAATCGAACCACTTCTAGCCGTGCCTCAAAGACACAACCACCAGAAACCTAGCTTCACCTGCTGCGATCAACGAAGGCTTTCAGCTCAGTGGGAAAGTGAAACTGCACTGCTGCTCCCACCAGAACAGTGGCTGCCCTGCTGCCTCCCAGGGCTCCCACCGGTAACCGCCACGTGGTTCACCCACCCCACTGCGCTCAACTTGTGCTTTCCAGAGGCCTCTCGGAGCCTGGAAGGCAGAAGTCGGCCCCGTTCCCTGAATGAGCCTCCTGGGTTACAGCACCAAGCAGTGGAGCCAGAGCAAGGCTTCCATTGCACATGCCCATTTTCAAACAGGAACAACTACGAGAACGCACAGAGCGCATGCTGGATTTCGACAGTGATCGCCAGGTGAAGCCTGGTTGCTCATCGCAATACTGAACATGTTGTCTAGGTCTCGGATAGCAGTGCCTCACTTCTACCCAAAGAGTCCTCCATTTGTTTACTAACAAATAAGTTATTATTACAAGTCATAGCTCATCCTTTTCCATCATTTCAAATGCTTCTATATCTTCATTCCAGTCTGCTAGTATGGATTCCATAGGTTGGACTTTGTTATCCCAGTTCACTTTGGAATTTGACTCCGTCTCGGTCTTTTGTTCCTGAGGCTGGCCGTCCCCTTGCGTACACGCTGGCTCCGGAGCACCAGCCCCATCGGTTCCGGGGACGTAGGAATCCTGATTTGAGATGGGAACGCTCTCACTGTCCGTGTGAGCAGCAGATAAAGGATCGGGGTGAGAAGCATCAGAACGTCCTCCTTCTTCAGGCTCCTCGCTGACCGCACCAGCATCCTGAGATGCTGCAGTAGCTTCTTCTGAATTCTCTTGATGCGAGTCGTTTTCAGGCAATTTCTGGTCCATATTCTCCATTTCCAAGTCTTTGAGAGGGGAGAAAAAAAAAAGTTTTGGAAAAAATAACTACAAAGGCAGTATTTTATGACATATTTCAAAAGCAAGGTCACTTCCCTTGGCCTTATTCCCAAAAGGAAGCGCAGACTGTCCATTGACACCATAATTTACTGTTATTAGGGGGCATATTTTACAGAGGGAGGCAAGGGAAGACATTTAAACACATTTTAAACGAGGGCAAACAATACACCGAGACTAGTTTAGGTTCGTCAGATTCGAACAGCGACTTCTGGGTCAGTGCTAGTTGCCACCCTTTAGCCTTACGCAAACCCCCACTGCGCACACTGAACTTCCACACCGGATTTCCACGCCCTCCCAGCTGCACCAGGATCCTACATCCAAGCAAGTGGGAGTCCGATGGAGTTCTGTGAGTTTACTGCACCGCGAATTCGAGAGAGCGCCAAAGCCAAAGCCTCGCTCACCACATCCCCCCTCAAAGCCCCTAACAGCCGTAGCTGAAGCACCCGTTTAGCTTTACAAGGGCTGTCCCATCTAACCACGCCGACTTCTGCGCAGCCGGGTGTCTACAGCCAGTACACAGGACACCAATATTGCAAGATTTCTAGGGAGTTTAACTGCATACGCCATTTTTAACACGGGATACTTACTGCTATCAATAATGTAGTTTGGAATCATTTTACCTTTAAAGATTGTTGCTGGGATTCCAAACGGAAGCACGAGGAGGGAGGAAGAAGCAGATAGGCATTACAAACTCTCAAATGCAGAGCTATCTTTTGTGTTTAGCATTTTGCTAGAGCATCTCAACCGCAGTTAGAAACAGGAGGAATCTGTAAGCAGCTAGGAAGAAACAATGCTGTGGCTTTCGGCATATCAGCTTTGCAAGCGTGCAGAAAATTAATGCTGTCCCTGGTTTACCAGAGAGACTTGTTCTCACGTGCTCTGCCTGGACAAAGCAGCGCTACGAGGAAGCCTTACGAAAGGAAAACCTAGAATTTTCTGCCACATGCCAGCATTTTAATGGGGAATATATTAGATTGCAATTTTCTTGTACTACACAAGAAAAGCTGCAAAACATCTGAGGTCAGCAGCCTGATTTCTCGTGATAACCACTTCTCCTTAGATAGGCAAAACACTTCTAATGGCCGCCTCTTTCCTTCTGGGTCCCAGGAACGTCACTGGGGAGCTGGATGAGAGAGAGGCCCTTCCAATGCAGGGCACTGCAAACCCTGACGCTACTTCTCACGCTACTTCAAAGCGGGTCATGACAAAAGGGGTTCCAAAGGAATCCAAAGGGCTGTATTTCCTCATTAGGCAAAGAGTTTTAACTTCCCAACAGCATTTCTGGATGCTAATGCTAACTTGGGGGGGGAGCAGATAATGACACATCTCAGATAATGGCTTTCTTCTGAAAAAACTAACCCCGATGTCAAACAGAAAACCAGAACTACCAAATAACGCTCCGGCACCTTCAGGGAGTGAAGAAATCATCGCTGCACGTTTCACACTGTGCCGCGGCACGGACGGAAGCTGAGTTTGTGTAAATCCCTCTGATCTTACCTCTGTCTTTTGCTTTATCGGAAAGGAGCACCTCCACAGCCTCGTACTCCCGGATGGCATCCAGTATAATGCTGCCTTCCTTGTTGAAGAGGAAGAGCATGGGAATCGTGATATCGTCTGTGTTCTTCCCATCGCCGGCCATTTGGAAGAGCGGAGCTGTGTCGCTGCTGCTTCCCTCGTTGTCATCTAGCCAGGCACAAAAGGAGAAGCAAGCAAACCTCCTGTTAGCTACACAGACGATGCCTCCGGACCACGGCAGACACTGAGCAGCTCGCCACTGCCCGGGCTGTTAAGAGGATCCCAGGCAGAAAAGAGCAAGGCAGGGGTAGAAAGCAAAAGGCCAACAAGCCAACTTGTGTACTGGCTTTCCTTGACGCTTTTCATTTCTGTCTCAGGTCTTCCTCAGCAGTTGGTAGATAGCACTATTCCAACACTCAGTGATCCTTAAAGTTAACAACTTTTAATCTGCAAAAACACTGACAATCACCCATCCCCATTCCTTTAGCTCCACTTTCTGTGCAGAACCAGACAGAACCAACACTCTCCTTAATCTTCTGAAAGCACAATTTCTGTGTTGGAGTACTGTCATCTCAGAGTCTAACAGCTCCTTGTCAGCTTTCTAGGATCTTCAAATCTGTAAAATACAGCTTACACAAAGAACTTTAACGTTTTATTTACCAATAACAATGCCTCCTATTGCTCCAGCTTTTTGAATGTTTCGTGCCTTTTCAGCAAACATACATTGGCCTCTCTGCATCAGAGCAATTTTTTCTTTCACTGCCTCAGGATTAGTGATCTCTGAGCATCCATTATATGGCTTAATGGTTGCAACAAATCCTCTTGTCTGTTTGGAGAAACAAAAGCAAACGGAAAGAGAGAATTATAGCACCAGGTTCCAGCTTGCAAAAGATTCCTACGCCTTTTCAGTTCTTCAGTTGATCTAATGCATTTGGTGTTGTCTTCTGCCAGTGCAGCCAATCTGTACCCTGAAGCTGGAGTGAAAACGACAGAGTGAAAACCTAATTCTCATACTCTGTGGATTTTGTCTACACCTTTGAACCATTATCTCTGGAAACTGCTGTTCTGTGAACTGCTAATCTGGAACTCCTCTTCTGGGCTGCACCTCACCCAACCGAAGTCATTAGGTTTTCCTACTGCTTCCAACAGGGACCACTGCCTCTGTGATGTTTTCTTCTTCCATCCAGATACCACCTTTTATAAAAGCTAGCACAAGAATAGCCTGCTCTAACTCTAAAAGGGCTTCTGCAAATTCATGGCTGACATGGCATGAAAACCCTCCCTTAAACTAACATCTCTCAAGATATGCACTGCAGATTACGCAAATTTCTTTCACAAATCGCACTGTGTATGCATTTTAAATCCTACATCATGACTGATGGCTCAGGTGCAGAGCACAGGCTACAGACCGACAAGCCACCCATCTAAAAGACTGGCACTGCTGCTCCCTGGCACTTTAATCACTGCAATTAGTTGACCACCCTCTCACTGGCCACCCTGAAACAGCATCAGTACTGCTAAAACTTAGGCTTATGCAATAAGGAAAGTAACAGAAAGCTAGGAGCAGATGACATAGGCATCTTACATACCCCTGCTTTGTGTTTGGACAAGTCCATCCCAAATTGTGCTGGTCCAGCAGTCAAGACCACCCTGCCGAAGAACGGATGCGAAACAATTTGAACAGCACGAGGAGGTAGCTGTTGCTCTTTCTGCTGCTGACTGGAGAGTTCAATCATCTCCTGCATGAACCGTAAGCCATCTTCAGCATCAAGTGAGCTTGCTGCCTGAGTAGTAAAGAAATGATGAACAGTTTCTTCTTATACGTTTGAGAAACTTGGAAAAAAAAAAAAAGTTGAAGTTCTGTTTGCTTGGACCACTGCTACAAAGATTTTAAAATACAGAGTGGATGCTCACTGGCACTCTTCCAATCATTTCCAGTAAGGAAGTTAACCTTTTAGCGTCTCCATCACACCAAAGACTAAAACCATAAAAACATCCAGACTTCCTAAACCAATGGAAGTATCTGACACCGAACGGTAGTGTTTTCAGATCCGATGCTGTTAGCTACATCACTGACATCAACAGCCTCCATTTAATTTAATGGAAGATTAGTTAAAAGTGTTGCTGAGGCAAAATATTAACAAACACCAGCCCGCTAAATGTAGTTGTGTATCCAGCTCCTGTGTCCCCTCTTCCACAGTCTGGCTGTCCCTCTGGAACCTCAAAGTGCCAAATATCACCGCTAGCAGGATTTTACTGAAAGGTTTCAAAAGGAGTACTGGCAGCTCTTACTTGCACTGCATGCTGTACTAATTGTACTCTTCCATCTTTCAGATGAATCAAACTGACTCCCATCTTCTTCAGTATCTCCAAGTGTTCAGGGTTACTGGCCATGAAATCTCTGGCTCTCAGTGGTGGTTTTGGTCCGCTTCCCAAACTCTCTTCTCTGCCAAAAGATATTGGAGACCAAAGCTTTAAAAAACAGGCTATTCTCGGAACACAACTCTCACATTATTCCTACCACTACACAATTAGAATCCTTTGGAATACTGGTGAGCAGAAGCTTCACTAGAACACAACTTCTCAGTCAAATTATCTTTTTCAAAAGTCGTTGATATTATCAATAATTTTATAGTGCAAAAAAGCACAGGCAACGTTGATAACAAAACCACCATATGCTGTCTCTCATTTCTAAGTAACCTGCATTATGGTAAGACTGACTAAAACCAGTTTTGCTCATACAGTTGCTACTCAGTTTTACTCTTGAAGTTTAATATCGAAGAGGTTGTCAGAAGGACAAACTTCCTCAGCCTTAACAGACTGTACAAAACCCTTCAAAAGAGGTGAAGTTACGTAAGGTAGCATGATTCGCTTACTACAAAGAAGAGTTGCAGAACTGTTCAAGAGACAACAGAAATTAATTTTACAAACCAGAGAGATATATTTCCTCTAATACCTGGGCTACAGTTCCCACTTGGAGTATGTGGCCCATTAAGCTCCTTTTGTTTTGACTCACTAATTCCTGCTGGAAATAAACTAAGTCTTGCTAATGATGCCAGAGAAAACCTAACGGATTTCTCCCTGTAGCGAGACTATCCACTCCAAAAGGAACACGAAAAACAGAGCAACCTCCCCTGCACCTCACATTTCGCCTTCCATGCATAACAGACTATTCCGCTCACTCCTACACTAACAAAAGACAGAAAAATATTCATCTTACGCTCTGGAAATACCCCTAGGACAGCTCTTATCCACCACGTTTTTCAAAGGTTCACGAATACTCTGAGCAAACATAGGGTCGTTCGGGAACAGAATCTGGGTGTTGGGACAGGTCCAGTCAAAGTTGCTGTCATCCAGCTCCGTGTATTCTGTAGTCTAAGATGAAAGGAACAGATCACCTATTACAAATGCAGGTTACATTTTTATACGAAGATCAACAACAGACAGACCTACCCTTCAGCAGTCTGTGTGCTCGGGGCACGGACCAGCTGAATGCAATAAGTGTCCCACAACCTACTTGAAAAAAAACCCCAACCGTTTGCAACATATTAGCTAATTAAAAATTGAGATTGTTAGGGAGCCTTTAAATAGAAGGCCTAAAAGGCTATTAGTTCACTGGAATAAACACTTTCAAGTACCTATGCTCTCAGCGTGACAAACAGCAGTCCCATAGCTGAAGAAGGCCCTGCAAGCACTATTGCAAGCATCAGCGTAGTAAGACACGACTTTTCCTGTTTATAAGAATAAATACAAACAGGATGGTGGGTCCCTACTACCAACTATCTCACAGACACTTCAGCTTACTAGCACTGTGTTTATATGAAAAATAATTTACACGTTCCATTTTTTCTTATCAATTGTTTTCCCCCATCAGATAAATTCCATGCAGGAGCAGCACACTCCTCTTCACAGCCTTTTAGCCATTTAACACATTTTGTTGACACCATTTTCAATGGATCTTTCTTACTTGTATTATGCACGTTAGCAGCTTTGACTTAAAGAGCTTAAGAAAACAGCATTTGAACAATTTACTCTACCTTCTCTATCGGCCTTTTATTAACATTTGCTGCTCTCTACAAGAAGAGAACTACCTAGGTCAGGCCAGCACTCCACACAGCATCAGCTGCGGGAATCCTGTCTGTCTCAAAAGTCTCAGCTTCTCACACTGGGAACGAAACTTAGATAAAAGGCTCCTTCAGACCCTTCAGAGAACTGCTCGCACAGTTTAAAAAGCATAGTCTCCATTTCCAAAACTCAAACGATCACAAATGCTGAAGGAAGAGCCTTCAGAGAGGGTGCAGGATCTCCATCACCAAGGATCACGAGAAACCAACCCTCTGTTAAATGCATGACCAATGTCAGACATTAACAGCAAGCAGCTAAACACTTTTCACCGTCTAATGCCACAGTCCATAAACCAGGGTGCTTTCTACTCAGTTTTAAGACTTCTCCAGGACACATGGCTTGACACACAGCGTGAGCATTCTCCTCTGATCCAGGCATTATTGTAAAACACATAGTAAAGGGCAACAGTAGAGGCACCCTAACATAAGGGAATTTACATCCCCCATGCCCCAGACACCTCTCTCTCCACTTTCTCATGCATTTTTTTTGCTTGTCAGTAGTATTATTGCCTTAAACATTAATTATATCACCTTATGGAGCCCAAAACAAAAAAAAAGAGATGAGTATTTATGATGCTTCACGGCACAGTTGTATTACTATAGGTTATTTTGGAAGGTTAAGTAATTTATAAACCCATAAATGTTCTCACATTTACACAATAGATGCCTATTGCATGGACTAAAGCAATTAAATATCCCAAAAGCTACAGCTGTATCTTGTCAAACCGATATTGTAGCAGTCTCAAAAAAAAAAAAAAAAAACAACTTTCAAAATTTGCCAAGGATTCCTGTAGTAAAATAAGCAAAAAAAACTTTTGGCACGTTGTCGCAAATGTTTTAGAAAAAATAACAGGAAATAAAGATGAAGATAAAAATATCACAGCGTGCTATTTTCAAATTTATACAGAGATGGGGAATGATTTTCTTTCTAAATATTGCTAATATTCCACAGCTTTTTTCTCAAGACTCAGCGGTGCAGAATCCAGTCATGGAAACATTATTCATATTCATGTGACTGTCACTGTTATTATGATTAAACAGTTCATATTAAATGAAGTGTTAAGACTGGTGTACTTCTTCAAACTATGATTCTTCCCTATTTTTCTTCCATTTCTTCTCATAAAATAGAGGAACTGCTTCAAATCACCATTAAAACCGATTTAAATTTGAACTGTTACTCACTGTATTTTTTTTAGAGATGGTTTGGTTTGCAGTGGAAAGCCACAGTGGCAACAGATGAGCTTCTGTAGTGAAGATATAATCTTCAATGTCAAAAACCATGTCTTCCTTATCGGCAAACAGCAGGTAAAGGTATTTAAACATCTCAGCCAGAAAGAAAGAGTCCATTCTAGGGAAAAAAAAAATGGATGTCCTTTAGTCAGATCCCCTTTTTTCTGAAACATCAGTAAACAAATATTCATCTTGCTCCATCTCTGAAGACTTCGTGACTATTATTGTCAAACTTAATTCCATCAGCATTCCTTCCAGTTGGAAGAAACTGTGTTTGGAGGGAAATGATTCAGCATGTTCAGTACAAACCAGCATTATAGATAAAACAAATCAACCTCTTTACAAGCTTCTAGATTTGAAGTATATTTTGTTTGAAAGTAATTCATCTGTTGCTCTGAGACAAAATGTTATTAAACCAAAAATATTCTTACATAACAAACTGTAAAACTATTGAAGGGGTTTATACACTATGACAAACAGGTAATTTAAGACTTGGTTATCAAACTGAAGACAGACAGCTACTCAGAAGTCAATTAATTCAATTATATGAACAGGGTAACTAGATTTCTTTTTCCATAATCTTTTTACGAAAAAAATTACTGCAGACGTTTTACCTGTCTTCATGACTTCCTGTACGAACATCCTTCATGGCAGCAAACCCACAGGGGACTCTTGCATACTTGTTCAAGTTTTCAATGAGTGTTTTTCCTACTTCTAGATAGTAAGGGTCTCCAGTAGCCTATCGAAGAAAAACAAACAAACCAACCCCCAAATCAAATATACAGCTGCACTTAGACTTAATGCACAATTCGCAGCTTCCCCTTTCCTAATACTACGCCATCGATTCCATACCGTCTCAGCCACCAGTGAAGTCTGATTTACTAATAGTGCTAAACAGCCACAGGAGAAACTCCTGAGATGCCACTGCACTACCTTTTACAGATACGCAGATAAGCACACGGAAATACTTACAGAAACGCAAGACACTTCAGCACTGCTCTTCTCGGCAAGGTACATGTGGCTTTTGTTCTTAGTTTCTGAAATCTCTTTAAGAGAGATCAGCAAACCTAAATATCTTTAAAAATACGGGCCTGTGTCACTTAACAGTTTTCTTTGTTTCTGATTCTAGGCATCGAATAAAACTAAATTTTTAGAACATTATTTTTGATAACCAGTACTTTCATCTTGTTGATATACAGAACTGGCTCCAGTAGACGAAATAAGCTGGAGATAGGCTACTCATTCTGTACTGAAATAAAACACCAGCAAAATTCTAGGTGCTAGACAAAGTGACCAGCAGTCAGAGGAACGAAAGCGATCTCACCTTATACAAGAAGTAAGTGCTTTCGGCAAACTCCGGCCTCAAAGGATGCTGAGCCCAGTGAACTCTAAAGTCTGTGGTGAATGCCTGAGGAAGAGAAAGAACAGACAAAAATAAATGCAAGAATAAAAACCAAGCATAGGTTTATTTTGGATCTTATGTTAACTGTATTAGAACAGCTGTTTATTTTTGTCTATTTTATTTATTATTTTATTTACAATTACTATTGTTATTATTACTATTACACAGCCACGGAGGACTGAAGGCCCAACACCAGTCTCCGGAGGCTGTAAGAACTCCTGTCCAGTTCGCACATTTGAGGCCAAAACCGACACCAGTGCTCCAGCCCCCTTGGTGGGAGCGAGATTCGAGCCTGTGCAGGAGCCTGGACACCACCCAGCCCCCTGACACGTGCCCGGCAAGCGCAGCGCTGGCGAGAGGTGCTGGACAAAAACCTGTGCTCCGGACCCAGGCGGTGGGACGCAGCCCCAGCCGCTCTGTCAGCGCCAGCACGCGGGGCTGCTGCCAGCCAGCCGAAGCCGCCCGGAGCAGGGCCACTGCGTAGGGACCACCTGAGCTTTGACAAATCCCATTTTTGCAAACACACTGGACACTTCCAGTGCATTAAACTGCCACTTCAGACTGACAGATCGTAAGCAGCTGCTCCTGACAAAAGAAATACCACAGACTAGAAGTCAGCTTCCTAAAAATTTCCTGTGTCTATGTACTCACTCCTAACATGCACTGGCAAAAGCCACTTCTGCGATGGCTCACATTCACTACTAGTTCACACTAGGGTTTAAACCAAGTCTTTGCTGAAGGGGGTGGCATATTGGCTTAAATACAACCAACTGATCGTTCACAGTTTCCTTCCTAAGTACAAAGCACTGAAAAAACAACCGGAAGAAATCCTAAGGAGCCAAATCATACCATTTTAAAAGCACTCAGAAAAAGTCATTCCAGTGCTTAGAGAGCCTTCTTTGGTCTCCATTTCCACATCAGGCGAATGTGATGTTAATTAAAATGTTCTCTGACAGAAATAAGCTGACACCAGCGGAAAGCCAAAATGACAAAAGGAGTCAGAAGCTTTCGCACCTCTTCTGGGTCACCACAACACAGAGACTCACTTCAGCAGCTACACAAGCTTTACAGCGCAGAATGAACTTGCTCAAGGACTGCACTTTCAGTACCTGCAGGTGAGTTTGTGTACCTGCTTCCAAGGGCATTATGCAGAATTTCAGCACGTTCTCTCAGAACAGTTCAGCCTTCAGTTTCCCTCCCTGGGTTAATAATGATGCTGTGATCCTTATCTGCTCAGTGATGTAATAGCATTAATGCTACGACTGCATGTGCTTACACAAGTTTTGCATACTGAAATGAGTCAAGGTCAGTTCTGAAAGGCTGAAATATGAAGTCTAAGCAATTATTAGCAGGAGCTTCCTATTATTGCGTTAATTACAGCGTAACTGAAGGAAAAATATTTCATCTCCAAAACCCAGCTGCCATACATACAGAACTGCAAGTCACATCAGCACGCTGTGGAAATGCGCCTTTGGCCTTCATGACACATATACCTACTATTTTCAAATGGGCATCTGAGACTGCTCAAACTGAGGTAAGAATCAGTTCACACGATCAAAACATTACTACCTTACCTCCGGAAGAAAGTTATGCTTTTTTATAACCTGATAGAGCATCTCGTGAGTTTCAATAGCAGGTCTGATATCGCCCTTCAACACCTAGAATCCAATAATAAAATTAACATTAATTCACCATGCATAGGAATAATATTCAAAGTTGGGCACACTCACTGTGTTCAAGTAAAGCTACAGACCAATTTCTACACTCCCAGCAGATACATACGGTAAATATTAACCCCTTTCAGTGTAAGCCACAGATGTTCCATAAGAGCTTTCTAAGCAAAATCAGCGACCTCATTAAGACTACTGCCTATGTAGAAAAAGGATCTCGATTATTTACAGAGAACTGTGGTGGAAATGTGATTTAGTTTGTCTTGAAGACATAAAGGGCAGACAAACTAGAAAACTTGTCACTAGACTACCAGTCATTGATGACTAGAGTGAAGGAAGCAAATCATACAGACATACTTTTCTTGATACTCACCACAGCCAGAAATGCACGTGAACGTGCATCGCAGCACTGGAGTGACAGGAGTGAGTATGGCAATCCTCAGTCAGTGTTTTTGAAAATCAAATTACTGAGTTTGTCTTGCCAATTATAGATTCATATTTAATCGTTTACTTGTTATTAAAATCATCTGTACAGGGGTTTTAAACCTTACCTGCAATCCAGGGAAGAAAGCCAGCAAAGAATCCATCCATGTCCTAGCATTTAGCATTGGTTTATGAATATGAACATCAAGAAGCAGAGGTGGTTGGCTAATGTATCTCATTATGGCATCGTAGTGCTGACAAACATCAGAAAAATCACGATGTTATAACATCAATACATTTTATAAAGCAGATATAGATCACCAGACTACGGTATTTTATTTCAACAGAAGAACCAGTACTACCCTCCGCATCATTATTACATTTGGCAACACACAGTAGCCTCTAGTTTTGCAAACTAAAAAGCACAGTAAATACTGAAAAGCTCCACAGTATTACACACGCAACACATGTCACATTTCCGAGTAATACACAGACACAACAGCATATTCAGCAGTCATGTGCTAAACAAGTAGCTAGCACAGTTCACGCACATTTGTTTTGGCCGAGTCTTTAAGCATATGCTAAACGAAGCTGAAATTGCTTTCTCTGAATAAGCGAATTCTAAAGTAAATGCATCTCAGGAGGAGAAGGGGAATAGGAGGTATAAAAAAACCAAGCAGCAGCTGGGCTTGATTGCTCAGAAGAACTTTAAAAGCCACTAGCTCACTTCTCAACTGCTGTCTTCCAGTCCTACACCCCCCAAGACAACAGCCCTTCTTGTGTGCTGAAGCAGTCACGAGCACATGAGCCAAATTGACAGGAGACAGTTAATAGACACAATTGAGGCAAAATATAATAATGGTGGCTGCAGGTTAGGAGTATGAAATAATTATCACACTTAAAGTGTTGCAACAGGCCTTTAGCTACTGAATTATTCCTATTTTAATACTGCTTATGACATAAAATCATGCTATGCAATATAAAATTATTTTATGATACAAAGTGTTCTTATGGGATATTATTATTTTCAAAAGAAAGGATACTTCTGTGAGAGAATAATGATGCTGACAAAGTTGCTTAATAATCTTACAAATTTAGTAATCTAAGCATGCTTTTCAGCTTGAAAGTATACTTCAGTGTATACTGGGCCTTAGGATCTGCAGCGCAATGCAAGACCCCGACTGTGATTTTCAGATCTTTTTGGCTGCTGCAGGACGGAAAGAAATTGTACCCCAGTTTGTAACAAGAGGCCCTTATGTTGTTTCACAGAAACATTTGCAGTATTATGCTCTCCAAGGTGATCTTGAAGTACAGCTTCTGCCGTACTGGAAACATGGAAAAAGGTTCAGAAGATTCCGATTTTCACTGGATGGGGTTAAACCAGCCGCTCGGATGACAGCTCACCCAAGATCAGCAAAAGCACATATTAAAGAGAGCTGGCACTAGGCACATCAGAAGTCACAGGAATTCTGCTACAGATCTCTTCCTAGGCGTCTCAGGCTAACAGCTGGCTGACAACACAATTAGCCTTCAATTTGTCTTACAGAAGGCACAAACCTGAGCAAGGTGTTCACTTACCGTGTTAAATCTTTCCAGAAAACTGTCATCTCCCAGCAAGACATAGGCTTTTAATAAATATTCATAGTATGAATCTATCCCTGCTCCAACTCCACTATCTGGAAACAGCAGTAAAAGAAAAGGTGGTTTCACTTTAAGTAACTGCAAGGGTATTTTCACTCGGTTTCATTTTGATTTTAAAGCCTCTTTCAGCAAAAGGAAAAGCCTCCTATCACTAGAATTGAGGCACAGATGCATGCAGAGACACAATACTGTACGGCTACGCCAAAGGCTTTGCAATATCAGTGCACGTAATAATAAACAGACAGGCATTGAAGCCAGTTGTTTCACTTTTCTCATATGAAAATATTTCTACTGGCTGCCATAAATAACCACAGTCCTATTTATATTTTCCCTACGTATTTATAGTAGAATCTCTGAAAATTTATCCCAATGCATTCCCCTCTCAGGATTAAAGGGAATCAGAGGACTCTTTCTTTCCAGTGAAAAAAACTAGGTTCCCTACCAAAACAGCCTTTCAGAGCAAAGCCAGGCTTCGTTGTCGCAGGCTTCTCTGCGCTGAACTTCTGTAACTCCTCTTGCCCACCCCATTAATGCTTTTAAATAGTCCAAGTAAGTGTGGTGGAAGGAGGGGATGTCAAGATTTTTTCCTTGCTCAAAACCACTTGCGGTCATCAATTCCGCGTCAGAACGCCACGCACCTTTGCGGACCCAGTCTCCAGTGTGAATATTAATAGTAACACCCACTAAGTTGCTGCTGCGCTGTCTCTTTTCCCAAATAAAATCAAGCGCTTTCCGTGCATATTCCTGCAATCACAAAAAATGCTCATTAAAGGAAACAAGACGAACCCAGATAGCAAAGACTGTTATTCTTTTGTTTACTGAAATTTAAGTTGCTATGAAGGAATAAGATGTTTCAGATCTAACAATTTTAAAACTCAGTATTACATTACATACACTTGAATCGTATGATTTGAGCCCACAGCATACAGTCACTCAGTTGCTGATGAGAAAGAACGGTGCTTGACTACACAACCACTTGCCATTACACTGTACGGTCTCAGGCAAGTCAAACATCCTTCTGCATGCATCTCCTACTCTAAAATTGTGCAGACAGACAGGATACTGGAACCTAATTAAAATCTTTCATAAAATAGAGCTTCCTTAGAATCAAAACCGCTGCGTCTTCTCAGGCGTCTCAAGGTGGAGCAGCAGCCCCTGTTCACTGGTACGCAAGTTTCAGACATTCTCTACACACACAAAATTAACTTGCAGGTAACAACCCACCCAGCAAAAACGGCTTTAAATCACCAAAGGCATGGGTGGGATTTTAGGAGGCAAGTTTTGCCAACATACACAGCACAGGCCTGGCTATGCTTCCAATGGGTTCCACGGCACGAAATGAAACACCAGGCCCGTACTGGAAGATTTTAAAAAATTCTGACCTGAAAAAGAGCTTGCCTTTTTTTTTTTGTATCAGATCAAAGAAGCCACACCTGCAAGCTTTTTCATCTAGCTTTCTGCTGACAATAAACCCTTAGCTAGGTCTTGTACA
>Ga0181612_172439_pt1 | contig 18449 bp, 15 predicted proteins | sample HoacroProtozoa21_FD_119630 | JGI IMG/M metagenome (GOLD analysis project Ga0181612, IMG submission 119630) | Hoatzin crop microbial communities from Cojedes, Venezuel. Combined Assembly of Gp0051906, Gp0051904, Gp0051908
CATGACTGATAGCATCGCATGAATCGGAGACTGAGAAGTACGCGTGAACAGCGCGTGGACAGTGCATGCATCCAATCACGTTAGAGCTATCGCGTGGCAAGGAACTATATAAACATGGGTTTACAGCGCAATAAACTGGCTTTGTCTGATCATATTGATCATATGATGAGTCCTTAATCCAGCCGCGACATGAAATCTCATCGACAGTCAATATGGCACAGAAGCAGCTGTATGGTGAAGGACTGGCGTGTCTGGCATGAGGAGAGGCTGAAAGTGCTGGGATTGTTCAGCTTGAAGACAAGGCTCAAGGGGGATGTTACTGATGTGCACAAATGCCTGGTGCTGGGACTGAAGAAGATAGAGCCAGACTCTTCTCCGTGATACCCAAAGACAAGAGACGATGGGAATGCACTGAAATACAGAAGATTCCACTTAAACATTAAACCCCCCTCTGTTGTACTGTGAGAGTGGCAAAACACTGGAGCAGGTTGTCCAGAGTACCTGTCCTTCAAGGTATTCAAAACTCAAGTGGACAGTCCTGAACCACCTGCTGTAGCTGACCCTGCTTGAGAAGAGCTTGGACTAGATGATGGTCTGTAGGTGCCTTCCTACCTTAATGATTCTGTGATAACCAAAAAGATAATTTCTCTGAGAATTACAAGAGTTCCCACAGTAAAAACCAAACCAAATCAAACCGAACCATCAACAACACCCCCCCCAAATCTCCACAAATGCCATCTCTTTTAATGAAGCAAAATTTCAAGCCCAGCATATTTCCTAAAGCCCAGTCTAGCTGTTAACAATGTTTTAGTATCATGAGAGACAGATGAGAGGAAAAGAGATTTCCATATCTGAAAACAACATTCCCTGCTTTCTAACAGTGCTCATATGAGTCATGGAAACCAATCATCCAGGCTTCTTTAATTACTGAAGACCTAGGTTCTATACATAGACATCGTTTGCTCCTCCCCATGCCCCAAAGCTTGAGGTCTGGTTTCATCATGTTTGCTTTAGAAGTAACTCACCTCACTTAGAGCTATAATACACAGAATAAATGACATAAATGAAATGCCATGTGTGAGTTGATTATATTATAGTTTCATTTTTTCTCTTTTTTATAAAAATGTTTGAAGACTTTTGACCTTTTTATCCTATTCTGATTGATACAGTAAATTGCACCCCAGGGAGACAGAAAAGAGGAAGCAAGAGCTAAATCCGACCAGGCAAAGCATAAGACTGCATACAGCTTGGAGAAAGCACTTTACAGCAGAGCAGATGGCTGTAAAAAACAAGATGTTTTCCTGAAGTCTAGCTGACGCTATCTGTACTAATTCACTATTGGAAAGCAACTACCAAAAATATCAGTACAATACAAGCATTTGTAAAACATCGTACCTATTTTTCAACCAACTCTGTCAGAAGTTTACTGAATTTTTTTTCTTGAGACACTTTTTTCAACAATCACCCATAACTTTTCTGTATGTTCCCGCTATCTCAGTACATGGAGCTGCAGATTTCAGAAAAAGGAGAGCCTTTAATGATCCACAAAAGCGAAGCAATGCTGGTTAAATTAGAATGAGAGTAAAGCAAATTCAGCTCTGAAGTTCACTGTGCATACCGGAGCTCATCCAAGCCTTGTATCTTCCCTGGGAGGAAGGAACATGTGCACAGGACAAAGGTTTCTCAGAGGAAGTGGAAACTGAAATAAGAATTAGTCATGCGGCTTCTACTCCAACATAGAGTCTCAATTTTGTTCGCCACCACTTTTGTATCCAACCAGTATCCAAAGTTATCTTAATGATACAAAGAGAATTGAATTTATTGCATAGCCTTTCCACTGCTCCTGTATTCCCAGTAGGGAAGGATACCTATGTACTATCCATTGCCTTTCCACTGACAGATTTTCGTAAGGAGAGGGTACGTGTAGATGTGGATAGTATGTGATAACATCCTGGTTTTAGCTGGTATCATACCATACTGCTCACCTAGCTACAGCTGGACTAAAAGGCAATTAGAAGAATTACAGCTCTTTTCTACCGAATTGAAGCTTGCCTAGCAGTCGAATGTAACATAATGCAAGTCTCTTCACGTGTTACCTGCAGAGCATTAAGCACTGAATCCATTTTTCATGCCCAACTCCCTAGCACAGTTGCAAAATTTTTAAAACCCACACTGACTTCCAGCCATCGCAATTGATGGTACTCAACACCTAGGCACAGCCTCAGCTGTCTTCAGGAGGACAAACATCACTACTCTCTACAGACTTCCTGCACTCTAATTCCCTTACCAGTTCAGCACTTACTCTTCCCTCCCCAACGCACCACAGATGTTTAAGTAACCCCTACATGACCCAACATTTGCCTAATTCAATTTTCGAAGGACAATATTGCCCCTGAAGCGTTCTGTTCCACTTACTGATGCAGCCACCAAAGCTGCCATCTGGTGGTGGGATTTCAGTTAATTAAATCAATGTTTCAAGATTTCTGGCCATCTGGTGAGACAATAAAGCTTCCTTGCTACAGCAGAGAGGAAATATTCCCAGCTGAGCCACACGTACTTACCAGTACGAAGCCTCTTGAGTGAAACTATTGCTTCTCTCTCGAAGCTTTCTTGACAAGCCGCCCCGCAAGACCTTCCCGCGAGGAAGAAGCTCAGGCTATGGCTACTCATGCTATGGCCACCTTGACTTTCTGGCACACTGAAACAATTGGATTTCACCTGGAAACCCTGCAGCTCAAACAGGCAAGTCTCTAGGTGGAATGAAGTCTAAAAATTAAAGCACAGTGTGGACCATGGACCCACATCTCTCACGGGAACATCAAGTTTTTGGAATCCAATAAAAATGCAAAGACGCAGATGGAGTCACCAGAGCTATCGTCTGATTTTAGTACCTTCTCTTACAGTCTATACACCATGTTATGAGGCTGAGCACTTACACCACTCAGAACTCTCTCATTAATTATATTACATTTCCTTATGTGCTGCAGGGTGGATCACGCTCCCTTCCTAACTTCGTGTGCATCAGGGCCCTCTCCATAAGCAAAACAAGTTTAAGAAAGCAGACTACAACTGCCCAGAGAACAAAAGGCTCCTGACTGTTTTTTCTTCTCTTTTTATACTAACACCACACTAGTTGTTTTGTATTTTACCAATTTTGTTTGCCTACTTATGCACTGACTTCAGCTCTCAGTAAACACAGGTTTCACAACTATAAGTAAAACGTACACGAAATGTGTTGTTGTCTATAGTTTCACCTCCCTCTGCATTTTCCTAATCTTCTCTATTAGACGCACCTACGTTCTGTAGACACAGATCCCGTGGCATTTCAATACACTTGTGGATGCTCTAGCAGAAGAGGACTGCTGTCATTTCTAACTATTTTAAAACTCCGAACAGATGTTAGACTGCACAACAGAACAAATAACTTCAGACGAGTAAGATGAGATGATTTTTCCAAGACATTTATAAAATTCTACTGTGTTTTTTTAATTCCTATATCTGTTCCAAGGCTGAAAACTGAATTTTTACAGTGATGTGGATATTCTATAGCCTACCTGAATTTTTCATTATCCCTTAAATACTATTCCTTAGTGACAGAGCCCACAGGAATTATATAAATGTCTTTTTTAAATATACAACGTCACTGAAGGTCCTAAAGTGATGGTTTCAATTTTTTTTTATTTAAAACACCAAAAAACCCCCCTTTTTAGGCATCTGAATAATTGGTCCTTATTTTCAGAGCTCAGATATGTAAAGGTCTAGCAGTCAATGGAACTGGCGCTTGGCCTCTACGGCTGATCCTGTCAGCCGCTGAAGCAGCACTTAACCACGTTGAGTTTCCAGTGCGAAGTTCCAGTGGGAGCCCTCACACACACAAAGCTTCAGTGATTTTTGGAAAGGCTGCATGGGTAGCTTCCCTTGTATCCCAAAATATTTCCCAATCATAAACTCTCTTCCAACACTCTACTGGACGAAATAAGTCTTCCCTGAAAAAAAATGAAGTAAAACCCTTAAATTCTCAACACTTGATGAAAATGTGTCTGGCATTCACCCATCTGGAGTAGTGCATCGTACACATTTATACAGCCAGGGAGGTGCCACTGCTTCAGACCAGCTGCACAAGACATACTCATAATGAAGCCTCGGTGCTGCTCAAGTCATACCCCTAGGACTTAGACTTGATTTAGGTTTTAAATGGATTATAATCTAAGTCCTTAATCTAAGACTTAACTGGACTGTAGCTCATAGCTATTTCCTCACATATTTCTGAATTTTCTTTTAGAAGAATAACAAGAAATAATCTATGATTCTAATATTTATTATGCATTTTGTTTTTATATTTACCTTGTACAAGTAAAACAGGATCATCATCTTTGTAGTCTAACCTCAGCCACTTTCTAGTGCTTAGTCAGTATTTTTCTTTTCTTTTTTTTTTTAATATAAAAGAAGAGACAGTTTTGGTTGTTTTAACTGAAATACTAGTTCGATTGATTCTCTTGACTGAGACTGGATCAAGACCACCCCATCAGGCTTGAAACATATAAAATTGCATTACGCAAAGGATTTTAAGTCTTGCAAACTAACTCAGTGAAACTGCTTTCAGTATAAATACAGGTGTAAAACAGGTCAAAGGAGTACACTATTTTTTGAACTCTCAGAGAAATTCACAGAGCACCTTTAATATAGATTACCTGCATACACAACATTTAAAAATGGATTCCTAGAAACACTGCAATTTTTTGTAATACTTCTTATTTATAAAACCTGGGTTTTTTTCAGAATGCTTATGACATCATTTTTTGCATCCTTTGGCCACAGAAAGATTTGCCCTTGTGTTATATTAAATTAAAATGTCACATGTCATAAACCTCATGCCACTGTGGCTTCTAGGATATTAGAGGACGAAAAATTCGTATTGACAGATTTTTCTTCATGAAGGCTTACATGCAGAAACAAGCTAGAGTCAGTCATTAATTACACATATACACGCAGAAAGACAGTATTAATCCTAAAATAATAATACCTAGAATTAGGGTGGAAAGTACAATCCAGCCTTGTGGAATTATTTTCAGCTGCAATCGATCAAGAGCTGCACAGCTGTCTGACTTCTGTAAAACAGTAATTCTTAAAAAAAAATAAATCTGAAGGTGCCTGAAGTGTGCTCAAGCTCTGTCCTTCTCCTGGGCTGAGAACATCTGGACCAGCTCCAGGTGATCACATCGCAAATACACCTGGATAACAAAACTAGCCAGCCAAACATTTGAAGTAATTCAAGCGTGTACTTACACCTTGCTGTTTTGTTTTTTCAGAAAACACACATTCAAATCTTAAGTGAAAAAAATAATGTCACAGTTAGATCCCTCTCCCCCATTTACAGCACTGAAAGATTTGCTGTCCTATATTCCTTTAGAAATGCAATATGGATACACACAAACATGTATTTAGCCCAAACACGAAGTTACCTAACCAGAAAGGAACAACGGGAGATGTCCCTCTTCCACATAACTTTATCATTAGTTAGTCCCATATATTTTTTTCTCATTCTGATTAAATTGATTCTGTATTCTGCTAGTACAACAACTCAGTACAACAATACCCATGTTTGTTAACACCCAGAAGACCACCACCACCTTCAGTAGAATCAGGTTATCTCCTCTCCATCTCAGCATGAATCTGAAATCATAATGAAAAATACCGCATGGAGGGGTTCTCCACTGCTACTCTAAATTACCACTTGTATGTAAAAAAAAAATACACTTTGTCATTTACTCCCTTTTTACAAGACCCTGTTTTAGGAATGATAGTCTTATTTTAAAATGCTTTCTCAGAGAAAAACATCTACAATAAATGTTTTTATATGCTTCACAGTTCTCTTACAAAGTTTTTAAATCAGAAGTCTCAAACTCAGAGTTTCACCTCGATAATGGGCTGGGGAAGAACCTCTTCATTTTTTCCCCAGACAAATTATGAATTTAACTATATTCTTGTCCTAAAACAAATATACTGAGTCATAAAATAAGACAACAACAAACAGCCTGATTTTATGGATTCCTGAAAGCCTGAAGTTATCAACCTGGATAGCAGAAGAAAAAGAAAAGAGCTGCCTCACCAGAGACACCAGGCAAATGCTGCCGTTAGCAATGACTGATCTGGTTACAAGAGCCATCACCTTCTTTTTTTTTTTTTTTTTCAGTAGTTGTTTTCCTGACTTAGCTGCTTGAATGCCAGTTTTGCCTATTTCTGTGATTTCCTTCAGCTTTGGGTTTTTGTTTTCTTTTAAGTTCTGTGACAATGTAACAGCCCCAACAACTACACCATATGCCAGCGGGATAGCAAGCCAATTACTCCAATAACACAGGTATTTCAGCATAGGGGATAAGCCAGTTACATCCATGTAATTTCCAGATGGATACACAGGCCTTGGAAAGAAATCATGTTCATAACTTTAACTCCATTCACTTAAGAAAATACCTAGTACATATGCCCTAAATTCTATGATTAAAGAGAGACAGGAGATAAAATGTTGTATTCACCCTTGTCTCTGGGCATTTTAAAATTATTATTTGCTTGCCATTTTCAAAAAAATACTTGTGCTGTATGAAAAGAAAGTCAAAGAAAGAAGCTTGTTTGGGCAAAATTGAATTTCTCTGTATATCACTGTGCCGTATCTTTTCTGACTAGAGGTAAATTCAAATGCCAGCTGAATGCAAATCAAGCTGGCAACAAGAGAAGACCGACTCCCAGCGATCGGATGAGACCGCCCCTTTCCCAAGAGCTCCCTAGAACTTCACTGCAGACCCAAGGCAGCTAAGACTCCTGTGGGCTACAGCAGAGCTTTCCAGGCTTGAATATGACGACCATCATATGGCAGTTGTACCAAATCTAGACGGGCTGAACAGTTAGTATTAAATTGGCATTTTTCCTATGGCAAAAGCAGTACCTTCTTCGCCAGTAGTTCTAAGTGAAATTTACAAATAGCTGTCATATATACTTATATATATTCACATATATATTTACACACATATATAATACATATATAAGTGTGTGTGTATACATATTAAAAATATGTATTTGCATTATCACTAAGGTTGAAAGAGGAAAAAACCCTTCTGTAAAAGGCTAGGATGTCTCTCGCTTGCAAGCTGTCAAAATGGCTGTAAATGATTTAAAGACTTCTGCTATTTTACTGCAAATGGATACATTTACATACACCACAACCAGAAACAATACAAGTAGGAACTATCAGTGAAATTTTACACTATCACTTTCTTTAATCAAACATAAAAATGATTCATCCTGCTTTCTACTTGAAGAAAAACACTCCATAGGGAAAAAGCGCTTACAACTTACTCTGCAAAACAAAGTTGCCAACAACATCCCCTCTCTAAATTTTATTAAAGGAACTATAGGATCAAACAACAAAACACCTTGCTAGAACTGTGCTTAATTGAATTGTCCAAGACTGGTGGTACAGAGCTCATTGCAGTTTACTTATGAGAAAATTAACTGGTTCCAGTTGGTAGAAGCGGCGTGCAATTGACTGTGCTCGTAGCCCTCTGACAGAAAGCAAAGATTTTGACTTGCTGGCAAGTAAGGGCAGTCATATGCCAATCTTAGCCTACCCTGAGGATCGCCTCCCAGTCCCTGTTGTTTTATTATTAGTTTGATTTTCCAAAAGATTATTTTCCATCAGCTTCCCAAAACATCAAAGAAACAAAGATTTCATGATGTGAAATCCTTGTCGCTACACATAGATGGATTTCATTTTGGCATCTTTGCAACGTGATGCTGATAAAAAGCAACACTGACTTCAGGATAATTATTTAATTCCAAAGAAATGCCTGAATAACTTCTCTCTTCACTAACAACAAGCAGTCCTACAGAAATTTAGAACATCCAAACCATTCTCACTTTAAAGCTGAAATAAATAGGCATTTGGCAATGATACATTCAATATATATGATAGTTTTGCTGCTTTTATCAATTTCTATTGATTACCAGTTAAAAGTATCAATAAAACACTCTGTTGATTTGATGGCAGCTGTTAAAATTTTGTAGTTTTATCATGGAAAACTAGTTAAAGCGTTACTCCTGCACGTGGTGCACTCTGGGATATAAAGCATGCTAATTGAAAATATGAGAAGCATTTCAGCTATGCGCAACGGGGTTTTTTGTAGCTCCCAGCCCGAATGTTCGCCCTAACATCAGGAGCCCAAACTTTCCTCGTTCTGCACATTTTCATACCCAATGTTGTAGGTATGAAATGGATCCGTATTCCTAACTACAACAGCATTGCTAACCAATAGCCCTTTGGTGAATGTTCTTTCTTGGGAAAACCTCTTACCTAAGAGAATAGACAAATGAAAAAAAAAAAAAGTGTACGGATACCAAAGCATGTTTGTAAAGAAACGTCCTGTTATTTTCAGATAGATACTTCCCCACCCTAAAACAGCTGCCTTTTTATCAGTATACAGCAATAAGAAATTCAACTGATATGTTTACTACTTCTAAATCATGATTTAAGAGAAGCATATTATGCGCTGTTGCAACCTGATGGCCTCACAGTTTATTCATCGCCTGTCTATACACAGGCATTTCACACAACATGGCAGGATCGATGCGCCTCAGAGTGGGAAGGCCTAGAAAAATCATACTTCTCTTCGCTTCCAACTACCATTTAGTACACAAATGGTACTGATGATAAATTGCTAATGCCTGGCAAGTAATCTACGTGGAATTAGTTAACACCCTTTCTTCAACTGTGAAGCAAGGAAATGTATTTTTCCAAACCTCCCACCACAATCAGTATTAGCAGGACAGAATGGGTGAACTGGAAAATACAATTCCCCACTGTCAGAAAGTGCTGTAATCATGCAGAGGCTAGATCTTACAGTCAGAGCAACAGTAACCTGAAGTGGGAATGAATATCCTATTTTACTGTGCATGCACTTGATCAGAAAAATGAAAATGTTCTCAGATGAAATGAGAATTCTAACTCCTTCTTTGTATTTCAACATATAACATAGACTCAGAGGCTACATTTTTTTGATGGAAGATCCTGCATCCTGGCAGGATAATCTCTTTCAATATTACAGATCTATTTAATAAAGGTTATTGTATATCTGGATTTCTGCAACGTATTTTATGTAACAGCACCTGACATACTGATTAAAACTTTCATTATGTGGAAGTAACTACTCATATGTTAGATTAATTAGGAGCTGCCTCCCAGACTTTAGTAAATAAAATTACTCAGGTCTTCTGTCTTGATTGGCTGGGTGGTTCATATTTGTTGAGCTTGTTTGGAGAAAAAAGGAATTACTGAGACTCTTGAAAAAAACCCCACAAATAATACCCAAAATTTTCATGATGAAAGATGAGCATGGCAGAATGAAGTAGGTTTCTTAGCAGGAAACTGGATGGAGCTAATAATAAATAATAAAATTAAATGTTGATTGAACAATAATATTTTAATAAATTTCAATCTGGAATAAAATTAAGTTCTGGTTAATAAATAAAATTTATTTGTAATACTAAAATTCAATTCTGATTAATAAAGTCTTTTTATAGCCCTAAAGGAGAAAAGAATAGTGTCAAAACCCCTGCTCCGTACATTGAAACTATTATACTGGAAAAAAGAAATCACTCACATAAAATCATGTAGAAAAAACTGGCAAAACTACAAAGGGAATCAATCTTTTCTTTCCAGTAAGTTTCTCTAAGTTCAGTATTGCAAAAATGCTGCGCAAAATTGGTACAAGGTTTACAAGACAGAATAATAATTTTAGGCTATACAGAAATGTTGAAAATAATCTACTGCTATGTAAAATAAAATCTCACTGCAGGTTAGCTGCCATTGTTTACAGTTACACAAATATTTAACAGACATTTATTTGATGCACCTTATTCCAGTTCTGGATTACTTTTCTGGTAGTTTGTTTCCATTCCAGAACCACTGCTGCCAGGAACTTACAATTCATGTCAGTGAGGGAGTTTCAAATCTACCTCATCTATCTATTTCACAAAACACAAATTGGAATAAATACATTAGGTGACCTTATATCAAATGAGAAAAGCCATATGCATGATACTCTTTCCTAAATAGATGATTTAAAAGAGGATAAATGCTCAAGTACCAGCAGGTTTTTTTTAATGGATGCAGTTGGTGGATTGAAATTGTATTTTAGTCAAACATTTGGTTGTAGTTACAAGCAGGCTTAAACTTACATCACTTTAGTGTCTAAGTCTGCCTAAAGTTTATTTTGATCTTTTAATTAAAAGCCCTTTCTAATGCAGCTTTTTAACATGCAGGATTTTTAAAACATCAAAGTCATGGTTCAAGGATCTCCACAGATGGACATCTAAAAAATCTGAAATAAATTTGAAAATGTTTAACAGGCATTGCTTCATCTTCACCTGTAATATAGATTAAACTTCACATGAATTCCACACTCCAAAACACCACATAAGTTAGATGTAGTTCATGTTGCTTAATTTCAATTACAGAATGGACTTACTAGTTGAGGGTTAGTATTGTAATAACACCTAACCGACATGAAATGCTGCCTTAAAGCTGCTTTTCCCTAATTTACTCACTAGGAAGAAATCCTAACATTATTTATACCATTTTGGAAATGATTCTTCAGCTGCTGAGACTGCATCACCAGTGAACTTGGGGCAGCCTTACGGCAAAGCACCAGGATTCTCTGAAAATGGGAAAACAGAGCTTGTTTGGCTTTGGTATTTTCCTGATTCTCTCCATATAATTTGATGGCTACACTCAATTTTCCTATTTTTTGCTTATTTTCAAACCCTATGTAATACAGAACTGCTTAGATAGATGTCTTTTTATAATTAAAATAGGAAAAAAATGGGTCTTAATCCAACAAAATGCCTATGCATAAGTTAAACTTCAAACAATTAAAGAGTTACTTTGGGTAACACTAATCCAAATTATTCGGCATACTAAATTTAACAGATCCGTGTCTTTACAGCCTGTTAGAGAAACTGAAGAAGTAAGCTCTTGGCACAGCTCTGGACACAGTGGTATGCAATCAGCACTTAGTGCAAATCAGAATTATTCCTTCATTCTGGGCTTACCAAAATTGTTGAAATACAATCAGCTTTGTTAATTATCATACTTTGATGACATTACAGAAAATAAGCACAAAAGAGTTATAATTAAAGTTTCAGTTGTCAATGCCCTTAGATGAGAATTTTGCAGGGACAAATACTATCACCAGGTACCTCTAGAGCAGCTGGCTCCAAACAAAAGGAAATCTTACCCTGAAAGAAAGGGAAATATAATGTGGAGAAACTTCAAGAGTATGAGTCAAAGAATCAAAACTGCCTAATCTGTTAATAAGAAAAGCCACTCATCAGAGTTGATTGCTACTGATCCGTCATGTCAATGAAAGCTGAAAACATACTTAAACACTGTGAAAAAGTCGCATAGCTTCAAAATATATTGCTTTCCTGGGTGAATATAAATTCAAAGAGAAGACTGATGTAAAGATGATTTACTTAAAGATCCTTAGGCACATTGGTATTTTCTGTATGTTTTTGGTAAATTCAGTGCTGTTAAAATACAGAAAGAAAAGGTTAACACTCACATGTCAGCTTTCTGACAGATTAAATCAGCTTTTGCATCAAATGGCAGAAAGAATGGTTCTGTGAAATTTTACAATCCAGGGAAGGAAAAGTTGGAATAATCAGCTTCAGTGAGAGCAGGGAAAGTCAGAGAGAGAAGGATAAGTTTTGAAATAAGTGCACATGAGGAGGCAGAAACCTTAGCAGAGAGCAGGGACTGGAAACAAGGGTAATGTGTTAATAAAAAAGGAGGAAAACTGTGTTTGAATCTCTGTGTCAGGGAAATAAAAAGAGGTGGTAGAAAATACATAGGAAGCAGAAATAAAAGTACAAGAAAATAAAATCTGAACTTTAAAGAAAAAAAGAACAAAAAGGAATCCATTGCAACACAGAGGCAGTAATCAATGAGAAGCCAATTTTCCAGTGTTTTGAACTGCAGATAGATAGAATCCTTTCTTTGAGCTGAGAGGTATCGAGGACCACACTCATTAAAACCAAAAAGAATGAAGTTACCTACATTAGGTCCACAGCTGTGAACTCTGAACACTGAGGCAGTAAAATCCAAACAAAACGAATCTTTCCTTGAATAGCCTGTTTTCATTCAGGAATACCTGCATTTAGAAATCGACACCAGCACAAGTTTTCTGAATGTGCATGGGTTCTACAGTCTACCTGCCTCCACCAGAACACATCAACTGCTTCCATGCTCCGTCCTTCAGCATCAGGTAATGCCATGGGCTCCTATTTCTTATTCCCTTCACTGTTATCATGCAAAATGAGTTAAATTTATGGAGGGTAGGAAATCAAAATAGCTATTAAAACATTTCAGTAAAAATTTTTTGTTTTTTTAGAATTACCTACATTGAAATACTAAATGGATATTTAAAGTCTTGAAAAAATGCCATTGAAACAACTATGAGAAGTGTCTCTTAGCAACAAATGCTCCAGGGGTTCCAAAACTAAACTTCCTCCTTTGGTGTGAAAACAAAACCCGGCAGAGGTCAAAACAAACCCACCAATACACAGGAGTGAAAAGGAGAGACGCAAATTCAGCTCAGCTGCAGAGCAGCAGCACAGCTGTGAGCCAGGGCAAGCTCGGGAATCCCAAGGCAAATCTGCTGTCATCACAAATGCTTCTGAACCCAAGACCCACTTCCATTCCACACTAATTACACTATCTCCACAACCTGCTTTTCCATTTTATATTCCTGAGAAAAGCTCGGCACTGTTCTGGTACCACAGGAAGCACACGCTTCCACCTCCTGCTTGCAGAGTCAGGCTGACCATCACAGGCAACGCGTGGAGACCTGATGCACTGCAGCTGCCTGGTGGCAGCCACAACTGGTCTTACTGGCCGGTTGCATCTTGCCGATTTGCTAAAGAAAGACAGTCAAAATAGTCAGAGAAAGTATTTGGCCAAGTAATCAGTTTTTCATAGAATTTCAGGTAGCAGTGGTGACTGATGAGAAATATAACAGCGTGAATCCAGCGTGAGCACGCTCTGTGCAGCACCATAACTCCACGCTCTGCTTGGGGGACAGAAGGGTGGGGGAGGATGCTGACGAGGGGACAGGTTCATGCATTGAACCTCTGCTACAGCAAATCTGCTCCTTGGGGGAGCTGCAGTAGAAAACCTACTCTAACGGCATGCTTACAGCAGCCCAGAAGCTCCTCTAAATCGTACTGGTCTTGCTGACAGGTGTGAGAAAAACTACAGTGCTGTTTAAGCTGGGAACGTGATTTTTAATAGGACATCATAGAAGTGTAAGAAACCAACAATCAACCAACAGAAGAGATGATTATCTGACATGCAAAAAGTAAATACGCTTTGGTTTTCCAAGTTATGATATTCCTGCCTTACCGCATCTTTTATCCACCTTGATTGAAAAAAAAAAAAAAAAATCAGCTCTGAGTTTTAATTCTGTGATTTGCATTAACTGCCATCATTATTGATTTTATTAACCTCCTACTGCATATTCCTGCTGACCAAAATCAAGAATCATGTATAGCCATGCTGGTGAGTGACTGCCTCAGTTCAGCCAGGTTATCATATTCGGTTGATATAATGCAGCCTAATTTTCTGAAGAAGGAATATTTTGTCTTCTTCTTGTAAGAACATTCAATGCTGTTGATGTCATCGGCACAAAAGAAGAAAGGGTTTTTAACTGAAAATGGGGTGACATTGACGAGAACAATGTAAAATTTTAATAAAGATTCAATGCCAGTGTCACTGACAGGGGAAAGTGGGTTGGGTGAAAACACAGTTGATCAAATCCAACTGTGCTCAGGGGAACATCTTGTGAAACACTCATCACTTAAGCCCTACTTGTCACTCAGAAGAAGAGTTACTCCACAGAATAAGTCTACTGCTAACCTTATCCAAATGCAAATACAACCCAGAGGGAACAATCTGTTAACTGAACAAAAATGCATGTACCAACGATACACACGTCACACACAAACACCACTGCAATCACATACCTGAACTCCCCGCAGCCATCTCAAAAAAACACAAAAAAATCAAAGCTACCGCAGGACTGAAAAAGCACGTACTTTATTTAGCCAGACTGTGAATGAAATAACGTAGCACTGATGTCTTTTAGTGTAACCCTACATGATTAAGAACCTGAACTATCAGCAATGCCAAGCAAAACAGGAATTTTTTTCTCTGTGAACGATTTCATTAAGGTTTCAGCCTTGACCTCTCTGTTGTTGAATGAATAAAGGATGGATCATTTTAAAACAGAAAGACAAAGTGAATGAAAAAAAACCCAAAGTAAATCTTTAATTAGGTAAGTCCTCCTTTGTTGCCTGGTTCAGGCAAAAGCAATAGACCATATGTTTCAAGTGACTAAATCTGCCTTCAGGTTTCTGATGAATACGTCTCTGTGGGGTTGTTTCTGTCAATGGCAACATTTTTTTTTTATGGCTTAGAATTTGCTTGCTGGCAGCCACCTGCTAGTAACACCACTACAAATTAGTAAGCTGCTTGGGAGTTTGGACACAGCTTAACAAGTAATTGAGAGGGTGGGTGAAAACACATCTAGAAACCATAATACCCACTTTAAGCCACCTTTTTCTTGTTTTGGATATCAGTTCTCTTTAGGACATTCAGTTCATCAAACAACGACTGGAAATGTGAGCTAATTCCAGTTCTGTGAGCAGTTAGTAAGCTCCGTTTCCAATTCCCTCTCCCCCACTGCCACACACCACTTATTTCAGGCATGCATAGATACTATCCCAATTTCAATCCAATAACTCAGTGGTGAGAGTTACTATGAATATCAAGTTATAATATCAGAAATTTCCTTTATGTCACTGCAGTGCCACAGCACATCCAGATGATGTAGAAGTCTAACGATGACAGGATGCTCAGCTAACTAGGGTTGAGCACAGCATGGGACCTTATCTGTCTCCAGAGATCTGAGATGCACTCCAACTAAGTCCGTCTCTCTCGACTGAAGTCTCTTTTCATGAGCTCCTGCCAGTTACTACACTTCTTTCAAATCTGTTTTGACTAGTTCAACCTTGCGCTTGGCCAGGGAGCAGCACTAACCACTAATGAAAGGCACCATCACATCACTGTGATTTATTGCTCCTAGTACTCAGCCAGCCAACATGCTCTCTCAAAACTCCCTCTGCCAGAAAGGCCTTACCTAGTGCATATGTTTATCATTTAACTGACTTATCTTGACTCTAAGCATCATTTTTCACAGAGCAGATAAGTTGGTGACTGTAAACAAATGATGAAAAAGAAATGGAAACAACTGTGGACTATTGAAAGTCCACTGGAAAGAATCATAGAATCATTAAGGTTGGAAAAGACCTCTTAAGATCATCAAGTCCACCCGTCCACCCAACACCACCATCCCTGCTAGACCATGTCCTGAAGCACCACGTCTACACCTTTTTCGAACACCTCCAGGGATGGTGACTTCACCTGGGCAGCCTGTTCCAATGTCTGACCACTGTTTCAGTTCAGCAATTTTTCCTATTAACCAATCTCAACGTCCCCTGATGCAACTTAAGGCCATTTCCTTTTGTCCGTATTCAAGGGAACATAATGAATTTGTAAATAACTGAAATGGGCAGCCTCCACACCATTTATCCCTCTTTACATCACATGTATTTCTAAAATGTCTTTTAAAGATTTAAGTTTCATATCACTGCTATTAAGCAACTGTAGTTTGAAAAACACATCACGTGAAGTTTCAGCAAGCACCTTAGATTAACACTACAAAGTTTCATGTTATATGTTTTTCCTGTTCTTTTTTGTTGTTAAAATCCAAAGGTTTTCTCCTCCTGTACCAGGGAAATAAAGAAAAAAGTTTGGCAGGAAATGGTCTGTTTTTACAAAGCGGATGAAGTATATGGTTTTCATAGCCATTGGTTTTTGAGCATAGAGGTAGCCATGTTTTAACAATTTGTGTAACAGCTCCCCATAACAAGGAGAAATAAACGCTGTTTCTGCAGTTTATATTGCTTTAGTGATTGGACATGATCTCTTTGGGGCGAAGTCCGAGGTTACAGCAGCTTATAGCTGAGTAAGGTTTATTTCAGCAGATCAATACTGATGTACGGCGCAGTAACCCTAAAGAGAACACCGACCAGGCTGCACGTGAAGCAGCCTTCAGCCCTGTTCAAACACACCTGCTAACAGTACCGCTGCTGCAACAGGAGCTCAGAAGAGCCCAGATGAGACTAGTTTCCTAAAACACAGCATTACAACATTCTAGAAATCACACTTCTCCCTAGAGTTTATTTTTCCTGCTTCTGCCATGGCAATTAACAACTATTTTGAGACCAGTACTGCAGCTTGCTGTAGAAAAAGCGATGTCTTCCACCACCACGTTGGCGAGGAACTGTAGTGCATACGGCAGTCGGACCTGCGCTGCCTCCGCTGCAGTGCTGCTGCTGCAGACTCATCCCTTGTATTTCCAGAAGCGGTTCCTAGAAGTTCTGCGAACTGAATGTGGTCTCATCATTGCGTATACTAGACTTTCTCTACGATTCTTCTTTAACCTTTACTTTGTTTTACATTTGAAGACCTTACATATCCAAACACACCTGAAAAGAAAAGCTGACTGGTCAGAAAACAGGACTTGGGTTACTTTATTTTTAATTTGGGAGGAAGAAATGCATCTTCGATTACTTTGGTAAAAATCTTATCAGAGAAAAGCCAATTTATAATTGACAAACAGAGGAGAGAAGAATTAAATACAAGGATAAAAATGGGAAATCTGCCTTACTGACATACTGACAGGTACATGGGTCAAATATAATGACTAAGCTAGCTGTAAGTGATCATTTAAGAACGGTCTTTAAGAAAATGGGACATTTAATCTCAAGCCTTAAGGATTAAAAGTATGGCCTGAAGCTCAGGTCCCAGACCTGCTTTAACCGAATCACATTCTGCCTGGGAGGTCTCAGAGGGAGTCAGAAACCCACCTTCATCTTCACATGGCAGCGTTTGTCAGTCAGAGGCAAAGAAAGACCTCCAATGCCGAAGTTAGTTTCTATTACAAATTCTTGCACACAAAGGTTTATTCTTTACTAATTATTGGCTCAATTATAATGTTGATGAATTCATTACAAGTAGTAAAAAAAAAAAAATTCAGTAACACCATATTATTAACATTTAATGTGACAGATTAGAAAACAGTGAAAATTGGTGCTAGAGTTTAATTGGGGTACCTAACTGAAAAGTAAATGAATATAGAAACTTTCCCACTGCAGGACAATGCACAGTCTGCTGCACTTGGCTGATCATTATTCTTCAAAATCTTGACATTAACAGCCATGCAAATGATACTGTGATTTACTGTCCCTTTACTGCTTTTTTCCCCACATGATTCCCCTTAAATTGATAAATTGAACTCACAAGTTCTATAGCGACTTTCACTAAGGATGTCAAAGAGCTTTACAGAGTGAATTAATCAATTAATCAGAGCACCACAGTGAGGTATTTTACGCAAGGACATAACAAAATCCAAATGCAAATCTGGAATACATATAAAAGGAATAAATCCAAATGTCATGATAACAGAATTGTACTTTGTGATTTGGGTGTAACTGAGCCGGCAAATTGGTGAGGACATAAAAATAGAAGGGTTTGAGGCTTTTTATTTTTATTAGAATTGCTCCTTTTATCCAGTGACAGTACAAAATGAGAGAAAAATAAAGGAAAATGGAGCTCTGTGAAAACTCATTTCCATTCTTTATGTGATGGCCTTAAAGCAATCAGCAAAATCTGTATCTTTAATAAGAAGACTCCCAGGTACTTTGAACTGTGTAGCTGATTACGGACTGTGCTTTACTCTTCATTACTTGCCTTTTCTAAATCTTTGCAAGGACCAGCTACAGGTGTAGCTCCCTTAAAGCAATGCAGATCAGGAAGAACTCCTCCAATCTCAGTAACAGCACGCTTATTTTGGACTGCAGTTGCACTGCAAACCAGCCTAAGCATTTGTCACTCATACAATGATGAATAGCAATCATACAATTAAGAAAAATACTACTTACATTCAGAGACTTCATGGACGCTAACCTTAAATACCCATACTTATTACGTTAAGTACAAATCTGTCCAGAAAGCTGAAGTGATTTGCCCTAAGTTGAAGAAAACTTCAAGTTCTTCTTTGCCCTTGCTGCCAAGAAGGCCAATGGGATCCTGGGGTGCATTAAGAGGAGTGTGGCCAGCAGGTCAAGGGAAGTTCTCCTTCCCCTCTACATTGCGCTAGTGAGGCCCCATCTGGAGTACTCTGTCCAGTTCTGGGCTCCCCAGTTCAAGAAGGATGAAGAGCTACTGGAGAGAGTCCAGCGGAGGGCTACGAGGATGGTGAGGGGACTGGAGCATCTCC
>Ga0181612_102438_pt1 | contig 18448 bp, 11 predicted proteins | sample HoacroProtozoa21_FD_119630 | JGI IMG/M metagenome (GOLD analysis project Ga0181612, IMG submission 119630) | Hoatzin crop microbial communities from Cojedes, Venezuel. Combined Assembly of Gp0051906, Gp0051904, Gp0051908
TCTTGTTCAAACAAGCTTTGAATGTCCACAACACCTCTAGGCAACCTGTTCCAATATTTGACTGCTGTAACAGTGAAAAACACTGACATACTGGAGCCAGTTCTCCATCTCACAAGTGCTGAGTACAGGGCAAGAACAATTTCTCTTGACCTGTTGGCTTCTTTTTTGCTTAGAAAGCCTAGTACACACTTTGGCCTTCCTTGCTGCAAGGACACACTGCTCGGGTACAGCTGTCGTCCACCGGGATCCTGAAGTTCTTTTTGGCAAAGCTGCCTTCCATCCAGTACTGTTGCATGGGACTGCCACCCAAGGGACATGACATTTGCCTCTCCTGAACTTCAGGAGGTTCCTATCAGCCATTTCTTCAGCCCACCATGGTCCCTCTGAACAGCAGCCCTGACTTTCAACATGTAAACGACTCCTCACAATCTGGTATCATCCATAAAACTACTGAGAGCGCACTCTGCCACCATCTCAGTCATTGATCAGGATTTTGCACAGTATTAGCCCCTGTATTGGTCCCCAAGGGATACTCACAACCTTTCTATGTAGTCTAGCCAGTTGTGGCTCATCCACTTACTTGGTCCACACCTCATCAATATGGTTTTAAGAATACTACAAGAAACAGTACCAAAGACCTAGCTAAAGTCAAGATATATAACATTCACTGGCTCTCCCTCATCCATGGGCTTGGGGAATCTATAAGGCCTTGGAGGAGACCACATCAGTGAAAACTGGGACAAAGGAGGCATTTCCCAGCCTTTTCCACATCTTTTATCCCTAGGTCCCCCCATGCCACTAAGCAGCAGGCCCATAGTTCCTTTAGCCTTTTTTACAGTTGGTATACTTATATAATCCCTTCATAAGAAGTAACACCCTTCAAATCCCTCACTGATTTCAACTCCACCTGAGCTTTGGCTTCCTCGGTTCCATCCCTGCACTTTTCTGCAGCATCTCTGTGTTCCTCCAAAGTAACCCACTCCACTTCCACCTTCTGTTTTCTCAGATCCTTGCTCATCCATGTTGGTTTTCTACCATGCTTACTCAAGTTTCTGATGTCAGAATGGACAGTTCTTGTGCCTCAGGGGAGGTAACAACCAACTCTCCTGGTCTTCTTTGTCCTTCAGGGCAGTCTCCCCTGGGATCTTGTCAAGATTCCTGAACAAACCAAAATCTGCTCTCCTAAAATTCATGGTTACAATGCTACTTTTTGCCTTGTTCCCTTCTCTCAGGATTTTAAACTCTAATCTTACAGTCACAGCTGCCAAGTCTGCCCTCAACCATCAAAACCCCAGATTTCCTTTTGCGTAACAAGGCCAGTAAGCATTTCTCCTTGTCAACTTGTCAATCACTTGCATGATCACTGTCATCACCACACTCCAGGATTCTCCTAAATTGCTTGTGCCCAGACCTATTGCCCTTCCAGCAATTACCATGATATATAAAATCCCCGATGTATAAAACCTGTGCAGCACCAGACACTCTTTACTCCCTGACTGAGACCTGTGTGACAGCTTTCTCCCTCTGGAGCTTCCCTTGCATCAAAGGCACATGACGGATCAGAGTAGCTGCTCCAGCTAGCGCTGGAGACCATGACCTGTAGCATGTCACAGCATTATTACAGCAGAGTCTCAATAAATTCCACACAGCTTCTGGCCAAAGTTTTCGGCTCCTCTGTATCCTGCTGTGCTGTTTGCTGCTGTCACAACTACTGTATCTCCGCTAGCTTCACATACAAAGAATAATAATAAATACCAGTGCATAACTGCAAACAGGTGAAAGCAAAGAGAAAAGAAGAAACACTTGGAGATTAAGGTAGGCTCCCTGATTAGACAAACAAGTGAAGAGTATCATACAGAATTTATGCAGCACAGCCTATAAAAAAGACTAAATAGGCTGTTTCCTGAAAGGACCTATCCTCAGGACAAAGCCATGCCAGCTTCTGTCACGGCACTAAAACAATTGCTAAAATTACTACGTCCAATTACAATGTGAACATTTGAGAATTTCTGAATAATTATTTCCATTTGTAGAAGCTATGAGGCACCCATACTTTTCATTTATTAGCAGTAACGTAGGGTAGTACCCTCAGCATCTTGTAAGTGGGTACTACGCTGTTATACTTTGTTTCATTTAGCACTGGGGGAAGGGGGACACCAGCTAACCAAGTTTTATTATATTATTGTTTACTGACCTGATAAAATGAGGTGTTCTCTGTAATGAGTCAATAAACTTTTAAAAAAGCTTGTCTCTGTCAGAGTAAGTGTTGCGATGTTAAAAACATTTCTATGACTTCTATTTATGTACAGACCAGTTCAAATAGCTCATGTTAAATATCCAGAGATAAACATTTGCCTACCCTGCTCTGCAGCTATCTTTATCTCGTGGAGATCCCAGTGTGTGTTTTGCTGGTTGAAAAGAAATTGTTCCTTCATAGCAATGATGAGAAAGAAAAGTCTTGAAACCTACATAAAAAAAGGTATTAGGTATCATTACAAACCCACATTGTAAACACCTCTGCATACATCCCTTGATTGTTCCTCTCTTCTTTAACAACTGCAAAACAATAGTTGCTCTCTGCAAGCTCACTGTTATTTGTGTTATGATGTTTTAGACTGTCCTTGTCAAGGACAAGGAAATAACCCCCCCCAAGTATTTTAACATTTGCCAGTAGTGCTATTACTTTGCTTGGCATCGTTAAGAGCCAACTAAAAATTTTAGCTGTATATCACCGCTGAATCTTAAAATCAGCCTACACTATTTAAATTCTTCTTTTGTATCTTCTTTCCCTAGCAAAACAAATCAAAGGCAGCAAAAAATACCTTCCAGCAGCATAGGATCTGTCCCAGTCTTAGCTAACTAGGCTAAACCACTCAGCTCTCTCTATAATCAGTGCTGGAAGGACAAAATTAACTATTCATTCCATCAGCTGAATGTCCAAGACAGAGGAATGCCTATCTCTCTCTGACTGAAACTACAGTAAAAATTATTAGCACAGAAAAGATATTACTTTTTAGGCAGCTATCACTAGGCGATATATAGCAATACATTTCTATTAACAACACAGAACAGCACTAGCAATTTTATTAATAAAAAAAGCTTATAAAACAAATTTGAATTAAGGTTGCTTTCAATATCATTTATAACAGTTCAATACAAAATTTTTAGTTCTTTATGAAGCTCATAAAATACTTAAAATATTAAATATCAGTTAATTTATTAAATATTCTCCATAGTCAAATTCACCACCACTTTAGTGAGCACACTGTTGATGTTATCCCCAAAGTTACAGAGCTTTACATAATGTGATCCAATGTACTTGGTACCACAAGGAGTTTAAAATCACGTTCAGTCTGCTCTCTTCTGTTGGAAAGTTTCAGAGAAGCGTGGTACGGAGAGAGCACAAGAGAGGATATCAACTGCTCCAGTATGTTTACACGCTGACAAAAGAAAATAATAATTACATGAGTTACCTGAGTAGTCATATCTCATCGGACCCATCCACCGCTTCTTTTCACTATCTTTTAATATATCTCCGTAAAAACCATAACCCAGCAATGACACAGAGTACTTCAAAAATGTGTTGTTATGATGTACAGAAGAGACATCCAGAGGCTGACAGTCGCCTATGAAAATGAGAAGTGTAAGGTTCTATCAAGGTTTATTTTGTTTGTGGCTGCAAACATGACAGTAATTTTAACGTTACAGTTTTTTTAAAAATAAAAAAAATATATGTTATTTTTATGCCATAACAAACACGTCATATATCTATCTACATTTCTTATACTTGCAGAAAGGAAAAATACTTTTTGATAATAATTTCATTTAATATTTAAAAAACATTAAGCACTAAGTGAGAAGAAAGTTCGGTATGCCAAAAATATGTAGTGAAGAATTTACACTCATTCATCACGTAGCAGTAGGAGGGGATGTTACAGCAGAGACCATTGCAGTATCTGTACATCTACCGGATACTACTTAATCCTATATATCACTCTATCAGAGGATAATTCAAGTTGGGAGGGGCCTTAGGAGGTTTCTCATCAAAGCTCCCCCTCCAAGTAGGTTCAGCTATGAGGTCAGATCAGGTTACTCAGGGCTTAGCCATTCAAGTCCAGAAAATCCCTAGGGACAGAACCATCCCTCTGATGTCCTCATAGTGTAAGGTTTGGGGTGGGGGTGTTGTTTCTTTGCTTGTTTGTTTTTTTGGTTTGGTTTGGGGTTGGTTTCTTTGTTTGTTTTCCTGTTTCACTTTATGCCCATTGTCTCTCATCTTTCCACCACGGACTACTGTGAAGAACCCTTTATGTACATGAGAAACACTCTTAAAAAATCTAAATACATGTGTATATACACATATTTAATAATCCACCTAAAATACAATGATATACTAAGTCCGCAACTCTCTCTAATTCTAGTCCAATGGCCTAAACTCTACATATGCTGAACAGATTTAACTATAAGTTAGTAACAGAGAAGCACATGTGTAAAGCTTTGCAACATCAGCTCCTAACACTGCAACTGTCAAACACTCAGTAACAAGTGATAATGAAATAATCATGACTTGGAAATTGTTTATGTTTATGCAATATTGTTATAACTAAAGACTATCTTGCACAATTTTTCAGATTCAGTATTAACAACTTGGTGACTGTGATTCTTCAGTATGTGGCAGATAGGATGGACATCACAAATCGCAATGTACTGGTTATGCCAAGCCGTCTCCTTCAGCCCCCGGGCAGTTCAGGGACTCCATTACTAGAGGGCTATTGAGAAGTAGCCATGTCAGCATCCCTACTGATGACAACATATCAAAAAGCATTTATTGAAGAATAGTTGTTCTCCTCCCTAGTTCCTCCTAAAATATAGGACTTACAGAAGTAAAAATGGGGAATTATCTGCTAATTCCGGTCAAGCACAAGCCACACTTCTAACTTGGCATGGAAGCATTGAATTGCACAGGACAACTGGACAACTAGTACAAAATACTACCACTCAAGCATACATGCACTCGTTATAGCTTTCTTTAAGAGAGAGATGTTCTATAGTCCAACAACTTACACTGCTTATTGTACTTTACTGCTATTTTCAAAACCATGCCAGAATTCATGAAAACTTAGCAAACATCAGATATAAAATGTCAAAACATTATGATGCCTTGAAAACAATGAATTACAATAGAGAAAGCAATTAATTTTTAGCCTCCTGTATTTCAAATCAGAGACTTAAATCCCATATAAAAACTTTGTATTTCAACTCAGCCATTATGCTGAAATTGTATTACACAAACATACAGAAAAAAATAAACGGAATTACTAATTTTGGCTATTTTAATAATTTTCACAACAAAACAGCAAACTGTGACCACCCACCTACAATAATATGAAGAGCTGATGTTACTGGATCAGAAATGCCAACAGTTGAATAGCATATGCAATCTGTTGATCCTGAAAAATAAAAAACTTGACATTAATTCATATCTTTTCAAAACAAGTATTATTAGCATGGTCCTCTAAATAAAAGCATCCTGTTCCTTTGGCCTTCCCTTTCTTATTTTATGGAACAAAGTAAATAGGATACACATATTACGATTTAAATTGTAACATTCTCCCCCCCCGGGCAGAATTTATTTCTCTCCATACAAAGTAGAAAGATTTTCATTATATAATCAATAAATATATAGAAGTTAGTGAAGGGAAATAAATTAACTCACATGAAAAATTTCAGGTGCATGGTTGGACTTGATGATCTTAGAGGTCTTTTCCAACCTATGATTCTATGATTGCATTACAGCTTTTACATCAATTAAGGATGGAGGGGAAGGAAGGCACATGCTGATTCTCCTTTGCTTAAGTTTTCTTACTCATTGAGATCACATGAAACGAAGTTGACCAGTCTCCTGTTTTTTGAGGGAGTGATCTAAATTCCAGATTGTTAACGTTCCCTCCTCCTCCAGCTGCATTTTAAATCAGAAACTCCTGCTTAGTTGAATTACTTGACAATTAGTAATTACTTGCGTTCAGGAATTAGTTTATAGATAGGGATGCAAAGAATAGAGATGTGCCTTTACAGTCTTGAGCAAAGTACCTACAAGAAGAAAGGGGGAAAACTTTAGGTTTCACCTGTATTCTGTCTTTGTTACTAACTACCTTCAGGCCACTCCTCACTCAGTATGTCCACTCAGTATTTTAGGTGATGTTCAGAGACAGGCAATTCTCCCTGATCCCTATAAAAAACAATCTAAGAGCCTAAAGTAGGGTTCTGAACCCTAGTCTTCAGGAGGGACTCGAAAGTCGTGGCCAGATGTACTGAAGCATTTTAGTTGCAGCATCTAACTCCAAATTTATCTGGTAGTTTCTCCCATCCCTTGCCTGAAATTGATTTCCTTTAAAGTCAAGGCTGGATATCTGAAAACAAAAACTTTACTAGATTTGCTACTGATACACTAGGTGTAGAGCAGCTCAGATACAGAATACTGCATCTCTGAGGCCTAATTAAATTGAAATAGAAAACTATAAACAGAGGAATGAGCAATCATTTGAAAATCCACTTTTGGTTCTTTCTCACTTTGAAAACAGTCAGGGCATATGGAGTTCTCCATAGAAGCAAAGAAAATCCTTTCCCCTCCAACTCACTTCTCAGGAAATGGACACCACTCCCCTGCCAGTGAAGGGCACGAGGGAAGCTTCCATCGGGTAAACACTATGCAGAAGCCTGTCACAGTGAACAATAAGTAGCTCCAGGAGCCAATTCAAGAGAATATAACAGAACTGCAGGAAAAAAGAAACTGTGTGACTGAAGAAATCTCTGTCTACAAGGTTGAGGTTCAAGATGGTGCAAGTGTACCATCACAAGTATGTGCCTTTGCACACAAAACAGAACTCCATTTTCTCCCAGTATCGTCACAGATAAGGTACACAGATGATATCATCATGCCACATTTGCAGCTCTATAGCAGAAAATATGAAGTAGAGTTTATCTACTGAAGCTATGCTTTACTGCCAATTTTTTCAGTTTCATTTTGCCTCCTAAACTCATGAATTTCAGTCAGGCAGAAAAGAAAATTCTCACTACTTTTGAAAAGAAAAAACAAACAAAAAGCCACTAAAAATAACCACTAAAACCTCTGACCTGAACTTCTATTATTGAACATACAAGCCAAAAATTTCATCCAACCTTCCTCCTTTCAAGATCTGTTTGCATTCTACCGCTAGAATTACCTTAGTCACATCTGTCTGGATGTCACCAGAGCTTGCAACCAGTCTTACACTACACGTGGGAGAAGAGCGGAATTCATGCAAGCTACATTGTAACACCAGAGGCTGATCTCCATATACTCTTCTGTTGTCAATTAAAAGCTGATTTATCTGCTGGGCAATTTTACAGACCTTATTTTCATTTCTATCCGTTAACTAGCAAGGGAGGGCTAAAATTAGATCTGAAGTCTGAAATTAATTCTGAGATTCTAAAATGGGAACCTGGGGAAGACACCAACAGTGTTTACCAACTGCCAAATCATCCCTCTTCTTCACACATGCCAGTAGAGTACCAACTACAAACAGTAAAATATTGGGTTTTTTCTCTCAGAGCCGGTAGTATGGAGCAACAAAACCGGTATCATTCCTTATATACATTCCAAGAGAATATAACCAGTCATAACACCACACCAAGAATGAACTTTATAGTACTAGTTTAAAGGTCACAAAAATGTTCATGATGATTAAGGATTTGAATCTCTGAATACTTCATAACCGAACAGGAATACTAGACCATTAGGTGGGTCTTGAATAGATTTGGAATCTACTGCTGCTGAACAGCACCTCGAGAAGATTCACAGGTAAACCCCACCAAAATCTGGCTTATTTCATCAGTATAGATCTTATATGGAAAGCAGGATTAGAATGTAAATATAGCGTGACTAATAACCCTTGATAAATAGCTTAGGACTGTCAGAGCACTCAATTTGGTCAAGAAGGTTTCATAGAGCATGACTCTTGACTAATGTTAGGTGGTCAATGTTGTTTGCTCTGGTTAAACCAACAGAAAAATTATATACATACTCTGCCAGGTTTTCCTTAAGGGTTTCTAAGGGCAACAGCCTAACAGTGAAATAAAATAAGAGGTTTTTCTGGGTTGCATAGAACTACACACAAATGTGAAAAAAGTAGTTGGACTGCTTGTTAGCTGAGCCCTAATTCATTAAAAAAGAAAGATCTTCAGTGCACACACTAATTTTTGCATTGGTGTGTTAGAAGAGAAGAAAATCAGCATGCAAGGGAATGATTACATTTCAGGTTAAGACACTTAGAAGCAGCTACATGTGTACATGCAACACTGCAGACTATGTCACAGCTTCCATTCTGGTCAAGGAGATCTTATCAGGAATGTGGACAGTAGCTTGAGTTCGATTCAATGTACTCACACGCAGGCCCCACCTGAAGGGCCCTAGGACACAAGACAGGCAGATGCAACACAAGATGTACAGGCTCTACTGACCATATTAACCAGACGCTCCTGGGCTATAACACAAGTTTGATGCCCATCTGACATGCAGACACCTAAATGTAAGCATGAAAATCTAAGTATCAACTTCAGATGGAAACTCACCCCAAGCAGAGTAACTCCGTTACCTAAAATGACACCAACCACCAGCGTTCAAGTGCTGCCGATTACTCTGTGTATCTTCCAACTGCTGCTCCAGTACAACAATTGTCTTGCACAGGGCTGGTACATTTCACTGATGGTGGCACCATACCACCACCTGTAGATAACTGAATCCCAAACTAAAAGTCTGAAATCTCCCAGCTAACGAAAGCTCTCACCCCAGATGTTTTGATATTAAGAGCCTACTGAAAATATGAAGTGTCTAGTCTTTGTTAAAGTAAGTATAATTGTTTTGAATCTTTATCATACATTATGTACACCACGGCCCTGTTTCATTACCCATTTTCCCAAAAGTCTGTTTGTTATTAGGAGGCATAATAGAGCCACACAGTTGTTATATAGGCATGTTCTATGTTCTTTCCCTCCCAAATTTAAACACTGTAAATTTCTGAATAAATAAATTTTATAATTTAAAAATTATCAAGGAAATCCTTCCTTTGTAACTAATCACAAGGAGAAATGATCAATATATGTATTTAAAATATTAAAGAGTATGTGCTCCCCATAAAACATTTTTGCTAAAGCAAGATTAAAGAAACCAAAGTGATGGACTGCACTACATAGAATACAGTGCAGCTAAATCACCAGATATCCCCTTTGCCTGCAAATATTGCTGGATATTTGCAAGTAGGTAAGTTGTGCAGACAGGTGCTCAAACACCACCTCACAAGCTTTAAACTGGTCACAGAACCACCAAAGCGATGAGCAAAACAAGGTTGTATGGAAGAATTTATGTCATTCATTCTGCAGGAAAGAAGAAGAAAAAAAAACCAAACCCCAAAGTGCTAGAATTCACCATCTGAAAAGTGACTGGACTACTAACTTACTAAGCTTTCTTAAAACCAAAACACACCATGCTGCGGGCTATAAGTATTACTTTTTGTGCTTTTCACAGAATCACAGAACAGTAGGGGTTGGACAACAAATTCCAAAGATCTGGAAGTACTAAACTAAGCAGATGACAGAAGTAACAGTCAGGTAGATGTTGATCCTATAGAAAAGAGTGAATTTAATCCAGGAATAGAAACACTCTCAGTGCTCATGAGCATTGCTCTATGCGAGACACCCTCAACGGAGGCAGGCACTTCCACAGCACCCACAGAATCCTCAGAGACAAATGAGTGTGGCAACAGGGTTCTGTACTGCAAACAGGCAGAACAACTTCAGTGGGGTCCCGTATGTTTGTAGCATTTCTGTGAAGTCACAACCCATGGAGCCACCTCATAGATGAAACACCAGGTGAGTCACGCTAATGACAGAGTAATTGCATACTCTTGGTCAAGCAGCATTTACCATTTCAAAAAAATCTACATGGTGACTTTTCTGGAAAGTCTGGGAAGATTTTCATGTGACAAGGGTCTGACACATTCACAAGGGGAGAAGCTACTGTGCATGTTCCTACAGAAAGTTTTATACACCTTCCTTTCTGCATCCAGAAACCAAGAAATCAAGGTTAATATCTGCAGAATGACAGACTGCCTTAAAAAGGAACAGTTCAGAAGGAGTCTGGTCTGAGTTTTTTTGGTAGATAATCGCTTCAGCAGAAGTTCAGTACCATAGTACAACAAAAATGGATTAATACAACAACAGCAAATTTAAGAGATGAAATTAACATCACAGGGAAAAGTAATCTTGACTTAGTTGTCTTCATAGCAGCCCCACCACATTAAATGCCGAATTTAGCTCCAAGACTGTCATTTCCAGAAGTAAAATGGATTTAAAATGACAAAACATTGCACTTCGGATTTCAAACTGGACATTCTGAACCTTGAAATGAGCTGTAACTAAACTGCAAATGTCATTAAATATTACAAGCGTTGTAACAGAGAAGGCTATGAACACATCACTTGGAGTCCTTTAGAAAAAGAATTAGATACCTTTTTACGCTATCCTTAAACACATTTTTTAAGAGAAATTTTAGAGCCTAGATGACAGTAGTATAAGAGTTCAGTCACACTTCATGGTTTTACTTGAATCTGGTTTTTAAGTTTGTGAATGAATCCTCCATCATTTTTCTATACTATCTTCACATAAGAAGCCTGCGCTGTCTTTAGCATTCTTAACTTCTACAGCTACACATTGACATGCTGATTATAATCATACTATACTACTAATAGTAATCATACATTTAATCACAACAAAAGTGAGGGATCTGGATACACTAGAAGCTTAAATCACTATAGCAACTAACACTTTGTATCGACACTTTATCTTCTCTAGCGCTTGGAAGACTTTCCCCCTATCCCCAGGGCAGGCTGGCAGACTTGGTTTTTGGAAGAATGAATGCATTAATATTATGCCATGGCACAGACTGAAGTAGGATTTTTTTTCCTACCTGCTGAGATCATAAGAGTATTTAATCTAATCCGTTCTCCTTTACTAAAGAGTCCTCCAACAGCAGCTGACAGCTTTGTCCTCCTGTTCTATGCCAGGTTTAGTAAGAAGAACAAATCACTTTGGCTTACTCCAGAGGGTATAATTTTAATACTAAAGCACGTGGATGAAACCTCAGTGCCACATGTCATAAGAGAAACGACTCTTTGCTTATAAGTTCTATGGAGGCATACTACCACTCTGAACGCAGTGAGAAACCATGGCTCAATGCACTTTTAAGGCTAGATGGCACTGGGAGGAAGTAATAACTAAAAAGAAGTTTTCATAGGTGTGCTGACTTGTAGATACCACATCGCAGTGCAAAAACTTTGTCAGGTTGCTACAGCCCCTACGTACTCTTAACAGCAAATCTGTTTACAACTGCAGTCAGTTCACACTGGCAGATTTGAAGAGAAATGCAACTAAAATTCAGAAGTTAAAACTGCCACTTGAGTAGAATGCTTTATATATGTCAATAAAAATACAAGTAATTTCATTAAAATGTATCATAAAGCATAAATGGTTTTTTTTAACCAGAAGACACTCTAAGGAAAGAGACCGTCTGGAAACAGACACATCTGTTCCAAAAAGGGGCCAAGCAGGGGCTTGCTCCAGAAAGTTACAATCATGATTTCCAAATAGCATCCAACATTAAAAAAACCACCTGTACAATGGGATGCTGCCTATGACATAAAGCTAATTACTCAAAAACTGTCACATAGAAGAGAGTTTTAGCATTCAATCTCTTTCTTTTGTAGTTTCAAACTTTTGTACATTTAAATTGACAGTTTCTGAGCAAAGATTAAGTCTGCTGAATTGAGTGTTAGTTTGAATACACTGTTTAATCACAACCATAAACCACAAGCTGCCATGTTTCTGTTAACACAGCTTGACATGAGGAACTAAATGATAAAAAAGGCAAAAAACACTGATTCAGTGTCACTGTACTGCAGGCTCCTGTCCTCACTGTGTAAACTGTCTCCATGTATCAGAAGACACACAGAGCTTTAGAACTTCATCTCTAAACTATGGGTAGTGTTTGTTTTCAATATCTATTAATGAGTTGTTAGGATTTTAAGAAAAAGGTTGGTTATAAAGAACTAAAAAAAGTATCACGGATGACATTTTCTAGATACATGATTTATATTTCATTATTCCTTTTGACTTGCTGTATTTTAGGACTGTCTAGTTTAAAAAAAAAAGTCTTTTTAAGGATCTCACTTATTTTGGAACAGACTTCTTGCACTAGTCTGGGAACTAGCGGATCTGTTGGGGTCAACACATGGTCAGAGCTCCATTACATCAAGCAAATATGAACAGAGAACAGCTTCACAAAGGGCTAGGAAAAAACCCAAACAACCCTCTTGCTGCCTTCCTGACCACTCTGCAATGCATAGGTTTGTCTATTTCATACACTATTTAAGGTCCCCGTGGCTAGATGTATTAACAAAGGGTTAACACTTGTTCAGTGATTTGACTCCCTTTTTCAATACATACGCACTTTCTCATATCTTCAGTAATGGATCATTTTAAAAATTGCACAATATGCAAACACATCAAGATATATATTATCCTCTGTACTTCCAAAAACTTAATTAATAGAACTTCAAGGCCAGCTTCCTTATACACCATTATAAATAATTTTTGAGGGATCTGAATAATAACTTGGAGAAAATATTTGAATCATAGGACTGATTACAAGGCTGTGCCTCATGTTAGTTCAAGGGACAGAGCATGCAGTATACATTCCAACAGCAAAGAGCTACAATGGACAAAACACAACAAACAAAATATTGAAGTATATAAAAGATGAAAGTGACTTAATATATATCAGCAATATTAAAATATCAGTGAAGATCAGACTTTTTGGCTTCAATTGGAAAAAATGCATTAAGAAACTGTTGAAAAAGCAAGGTTAATCTTTCGATTTTAACATGCTTATAGGTAATTCCTAAGGACAAAGAAATAGCTCTTAATATTGAGGTTCTGTTTTTTAAATTGTATCTTCTTATGGTCACTAACATCACCAGCAGGCAAAATCTTCTGAAACCAACCATATAAGCAAAAACCTTTAGTCCAAGAAACTTGCTCAATAAAGGGAAATGAAGGGTGGAGCACTTCAAATTCTATTCTTGTTAAGTTTATTATCCAAACTGATTTGAATACACAGCTTTAACAAATAAAATGAGTTAAATATAGTAGTTCTGTTATACAGAAGCCTTATTGTGCTAGCTAACAAGGAGAATGAAAAACCACAAGGGGATATTTACATTGCAACTTTTAGATGTCTAAGCCATATTGTACTGCAAGCAGAAAGGGTTAAACTTCTTCCAAGCAACAATTCAGACCAGTTGGGTTTGCATTCACTCTTTACAAAGATATAACGAGTATAAAATTGGACACCTAAAGCCTAAGGGTACAAGTATACTATTTCAGATGGTATATTTTTATAACCTGTGCTAAATTTTCTCATAAACTCTGTGTTTTAGTTCTAGTCAGAAGCTCACAATGTTTATTTCATATCCCAGTTCTTTAATTCAAATCTCAAGCATCTGACAAGAAAAACAAAACACCATAGGAAAGACACTGAACTGTACACTTGTCTTTCCACAGAGTCTTCAAAATTGCACATGCTATTAAGGAGTTGCAACACTGAATCCAGTTCTGGAAGAGAGTCATCTTGTAAGCCCACTTTTGAAGGAATCTGAGGACCAACCGGGCAGGGTGAGGTAACACCTGGGACACTAGATTTAACAGCAGGATTGATCCAAAGAGTGCCTATGGTCAATAAAAAAGCAAGTTTATCACCAAAGACCCGAATTCCAAGAATGAGTCTTCTCAGATGCCTCTCAATGACAGGAGTTAGAATTCCCTGAAAAAGCAGCCGATATTGAGAATTGTGAAGGTACAGGGCCTCTAAAAAAGGGCAGAAACTGCAGCTAGGTCTGGAACCCGAGGACTGTTCCTCAGCTGTAGTTGCCTTACGCTTTCTATGATGATAACTGGGTGAGGGGAGAAGAAGTTTTAGCATTTGTCTGGACTTTGCCAGACCAGTGGGAGGTTCTCATTACAATTCTAATGAAATTTGTGGAGCATTTGGAACTAGAAAAATATTTATCAGGTAAGTCTCTGTTCAGTAAATTTCACTATTATTGTGTTCAGACGGGCAAAGGTATTATTGTCAACATCTTGTATTAACACACAATAAACCACACACACAAAAAAGAAGTAATTCATTTCTGAAGCTGAACATCAAGATTTGATTTCCTTTACAAAGTACCCTTCCCAAATACAGTTGCATGTGATAATTATACCAGGATACAAACAGCTTTAGCTAGGTGTCTTTATGGAATATCGGTGCTCACATCTTACACTTGGGCCTAAGTACAAGAAGTTATTAAGAAGAAATTTCAGGAATAAATGAATAAAGTAAACTGAAAGTTAACCCTTTCTTACCAGCAGGAATTATGCCAATCCTTATATTGCACTGGACTAACGGCGCTTTGGGATTATTTTGGTCTATGCCAGAGTCCTTCTGCATTCTTCCAATGAGACCATGCATCACTTCACTGAACATGCCGTCCCCACCAACACAAACAACACTGCCAGGAAACACAAATTAGAATGCACACTAACAGTCAATAAACAACACAGCAAGTGTTCTGTTTAGGACATGCACTGGGAACATAAAAAATAGTTGTTCTATTCTCCTCCTCCATTTTTACAAAATATAGTAGCTCACAGTCAACTTGACAACTAACAAAAAGCAGAAAAAAAAAATCCAAGCTACACAACTGCAAATGCACCTAGATATGTCTGTAATGTTAGGAAAAAATGTTGGAATGCAACCTAAAAAAATCTTTATCCTCTATTGCTGTGTGCAGACAGACAAAAATCAGCAGAAATTCACTATACAAGGAACACACTGAACAAGACTGTACATTCAGCTTTGTAAGTAAGCAGAATGGAAATAAGGTACCTTCACTAAAAAGGGAAAGTTACTATTTGTGGCTTCAGGCAGAAATATATTTTACACTATTAATTTAATAGGGATATACATTATATGAAAGTCAAAAACCAGAAGAGTGCACGCTTGCATGCTCTTCTGAACATACTGAGAGCTCATCAGACCGACAGAAGTGATTTACATCTACATAACCATTCACAATGTAACACAGAGTCCTAAATGTTACCAGATGCAAAACTTTGTTTTGCAAACTTTATTCCGGTCAGAGCTGGTGTAGCAGCTACACAGATCCTCAATACGTTAATGCTCACCCGAGAACCGACAGCCAAGCAAATACTAGGAAGTAAAAGACTGTTTGACAGCAGTATACATTTCATGCACAATAATCAAATGCACACCCTGAACTCTAACAGCATAAACATTCTTTAATTGAAAAGCTAATTCAAATACACTTTAAGGGAACACAAGACAAATCCAAAGTCACGCATGTAGCCTCCAGCATACACATTTAGGAATATTTACTGTTATCTATAGGAATTATTTCCAACACAGAAACTAGCATCTACTCTTCCACATAGTCAGCAACAGATCGTGCAGAATGAGTGCTTATTTCATACCACAAGTCAGTTTATTTAATTTTTAGGTATTGATGATTTAACTTTACTTATTGTACTTTCAGCAGAGGGAAAGCTTGAAAAAACCCAGTCATTTTTACATGAATGGAGAGGACAGTCTTAAAAATCTACACTGCCTAAGAGATGGGGAGAGAAGGAAGAAAAGGATGTTTGTTTCTCATTTTTGTAATTAATTTCTCTTCTCTTAGCTTAACTACATTATTCCTCAACTTTAGCCTCTCTCATCCTTCTCTGCAGACTCTAGGAAAGAGGTTAAGTGGACAAAAATCTCCATGTCAGTTCAAGGTGAATGTTGCCTCAGTAGTGTTCTGTTTGTAACAGATACTATATCCAGGCTCAGAGATGACAATCAAGGGTAAATACGGACAGGTACAGAAGTTGACACAAACAATATCATTGTGACCAAATTAATTGCAAACATCACATGACAAATGTGCCAGTCACATGTGAAGGCCCTTAGTGAAGAACTACTGTAAGAGAGATCTTAAAGCAACTCTTACGTTTCGGGTTTATTTTTCTAGCATTTCACTTTTTAGACAGATGATAACAGTAAACTACATATGGTAAAGGACTTCAGGAGAAGCAAGTCCACTAGACAAATGAGTTTTAAAAGAATGACAGTCCCTTCTAATCTCAACCATTCTGTGAACTAATTTAAGAACTAGGAAAAAAAAAACTGAAACAGTTTTACAAAGACTTGTGCAACAGGCATACGGATAAGGAAGCAGAGCAATTCATACATGTCAGACTTTTTCTAAACACTGTCATTACCTGAACAATATTACAGTATGCTCTAGTTATTCTGCACAATGATGTACAAAAACCTGCCATATTGCAACTGAATGAATATTTTAAGTAACTGTCTTTAACGAGAAGCTGCTCTATCACTGAGCTATTAGATTAGTACACTCAGCAGATGAAATTCTTATAAGGGGATATAGGAGGAACAAATGGGAAACACACACAAGAGGTTTAAATAAGCTGTCTTAACTAAATACACTTGGAAAGCAGTGAGGCGGCTATCATTAAGAATCCTGTATCCAGTTCCAAAATTACAGGCATGGTTTTGCCAAATAGGGAGTCTGAAGAACTCATCACTGAATGAAGGGAAAGCCACTTATCAGAACCAGTCTAAGAGTACAGGTAAATAACAAGTAGATGTAGGAAACCAAAGGCTTTTTTCCTGTATGTGAGAAGAGTCAATCAAACTTGAAGAAACACATGCATTTACGTGGCTCACCCATTTTTAAAATCTTCCATATAATCACGTCATCTATTATTTAAAAAGTAGTATTAACATAAGAACTCCTTCCTAACATCAGTGTTCACCAAGGAACAGATTTGTACACGTTGGATGAAAATCAGACTTGAAAGAGAGGTTGAAGTTCACAAGCTACCTGCTGTTAAGGCCCAGCCTGGGAACAGAAGAATCATGAGATTCTAAAACAATGCAGTTCTCTGGTGAATTAACTCAGTCACGTTAGAGACAAAACCAAAAAGCCCCACCAAAGAAAAAAAAAATAAATTCTACAATAAGAGACTGTTTGAATCTGCCAAAACCACTTCAGGTATCACTACAACTGGTCATTGCCATTTGTTGTAAAAAACAATTTCCTAGGAGTAGACATGGGCTCACTTCTCTTTTCTACTCTGTATTGGAATATCACCAACCATCACTATTATCTATTTCAAATTACTTAAGTCAAATGAAAAGGAAAAATCTTAACTAACTAGGTTTTTCTAGGATTCCAGTTTCCCTTCCTTGCACTTCTGCAAAATTAAGAACACACCTAATATAATCAAAACTGTTTATTTAAAGTTAACTCATTTTAAAGCAGGTGAAGTCTGGGAACTTAACCTATGAATGTGTTTTCTTACTATCACAATTTGTCAATATCACGCCCTCACTTGATTTACACAATGCATACACATCTGCTCCCCTAGCAAAAGTACTCTGGAAAGACAGAAACTGTTTTATTTTTGCAACTTACCAGTTCCAATGTACCAGTCAGCAGGCATACCAAGATCCTATTTTAAAATACTGTAGTTATGAGAGTTTATTGTCACAGGTTCTGCATATGTTTTCATGATTATCGAGTCATGTAACTTGTTTCATGTCAGAATCAGAAACTGGAATAACTAGCTTGTTTGTTAAAATATTCTGCTTCTACAGCAGATTGAATAATGAAATGCAATTTCACCATTCAATTAGGTCTTCTTTTAAAACAGTAATTCCACAACAGAACACACACAAGTAAAGCCACATGATGTAGCCATTATTTGACAGTCCTACATAGCAAGAGGAACTATCTGAAATGTTTCTAAACAGTTTATGGTTTTTATACACAGGCTGAATGACACTGATAAAGTGTTCTGGACTCCTATATATCTCAAGATCACCTATACCACGAAACATTTCAGGGTAGCTTTCAAGCTGTCACAGAACGCTCAGCTTCTGGATGAGCAGAATTTATCTTACATTCATCTCTTGAACACAAATCTCATGCAAATACTGTTATACTACACTTGAATGTATTGTGTGTTGAACAGTTTTACAGGAACAGCTGAGTTTTCCTTTGATACTCCTAAATGTGGATCTCCTACGGAAAGGAATATGTCCCAGAACTTTCAGCTGTTGCAATAAACGTATCAGCAATGAAGGCTACTATTTTAAATTAGAGACAAGAAGAATCACAGAATCATAGAATCACAGAAGAGAAGGGGTTGGAAGGAACCACTGTGGGTCATCTAGTCCAACCCTCCTGCCGAAGCAGGGTCACCTACAGCAAGCTGCACAGGACCTTGTCCA
>Ga0181612_156370_pt1 | contig 18447 bp, 17 predicted proteins | sample HoacroProtozoa21_FD_119630 | JGI IMG/M metagenome (GOLD analysis project Ga0181612, IMG submission 119630) | Hoatzin crop microbial communities from Cojedes, Venezuel. Combined Assembly of Gp0051906, Gp0051904, Gp0051908
GTCGTACTGCTGCCTTAAGTTTGTACACTTGTGTATACATAGTATTTGCCATTTCCTTTTCTGGCATATACCCTTTCAAGAGGTTACATGTACAAAATGCAAGGACAGACAAGGTTATGAGCTTCTACAACCATCACCACTTAGTGAAGACTTTCATTAACACTTGTTGGCTGCCTTATTTTTGTTTTGCCTAAAAACTCAGATGAGGAAAGAAACTTATGTGATTTTTACACACTTGAATAAATATATAGCAGGAGCTTTAACACAGCTTACTCTTAGGATTTATAACAGGCTGAGAAAGAGGAACTGGTGAGCAGTCTGACCAAATCCAGCATGTGGCTGTAACCACACTGGCCAAGTGTGTCCAGGCCGGGGTTTGGGACTAAAGAGATGGGACCATCTCTTCTGTTAGCAGCTCATGTTTGTAGTAGCTTAAAAATTACAAGTTTCACCTGAGTTTCTCAGACCTAGCTAGTTCTTGGCAAATCAAGGAAGTTGTTGGAGCATTTGTCCTATACCAGATTTAGAAATGCCATGACAAGGGCAGCTGAATGATAGAAGTCAGAATTAATGGTTACTGTACTTCGCAGTTTGAGAAGTAAAAGTTGGGCATAAATTTTAGAATTGGTGCTCTGCAGATATGCTGTCTGTAAAGACAGTTAACAATTTTTTTGTGGTTTGGGTCTTTTTTTTTTTTTTTTTTTCTTTTTCCACAATGAACCAAAGCTTCTTTCCCTTTGTAGCTCTAGGAGGTCTTCTGATATGACTAGCAGCATTCTCCAGCGATGGACATTTGTACGAAGAGGGGCTGTGTGTATGTGTGTGTGTATATACATATGTATATAGTATAGTGAATCAAATAAGAGGTAATAAAAGCACAGTTTAGGTTTTTATTTTGCTTTGTTTTCTGCAGGATTGGCAATTGCGGTCTCAGTTACTCAGGTTTTTCAGTAATTATTTGATTTTTTTCAGTGTAGAAGTACATTAGAGAAAAGACATAGGAAGTCAGTAGTGACATTCAGAGGCTATTGTGTATGTCTGTCACTGAACATTAAGCACTTAATACACTTTCTGAAAGGGTTTCATGGACACAAATTGCAAGTCATGTAGCATTCCAGATCTTACACATGAAAATATTTTTTCCTCTCTCGATTTCAATTTATGTAATTGATCTGCTGGAACACTGGAGTCAATGTAACAGTCTCAGGAAAAAAAACCAAACAAACTAACTTATGTTGCAATAGATTTGATTCCTAAAAATACTATTTAGTAACTTGAAATAAAACAAAATTATTCTGAAATAATAAGAAAGAAAAAACATACCCTGTTTTGGTTCAGTCAGCACAGTTCTGAAATCTCAGGCTATAAGAAAGTTGAAGCTTGAACTTCTGTGTGTGAGTAAAATCGCAAGGAATATTTTTTTAAATCTCTTACAGCATCTTAATAGCTTTAGATTGCATTGCATTACATGTAAATAACCCATTTGAAATCAAATTCCAGTCTCTCTCTCTCTCCATGTCTTTTGTCACTAGGAATTTAAATCTCTTCTTTGATACTAATTTGATATAATAGTTAATTCAACTTGTGGTGTTTTTACAATATAGTCTGTTTAGTAGCTTGAAAAATTTTGTAAGGAATTTTTTTTAAGCATAGGTAGAATTATACTGTGTAAGAGCACTAGAAGATAGTCGAAAGCATGCAGTCTATAATGTTTATAACTGAAATACTGATAGAATTTTTACAATAACAAGTTTTTGACGCATAACTGAGATCAAAGAAGGCTCAGTGGTATCTGAAGGTAAGTCCATCCACAGAAGTTTAAAAAAATTACTATATCAGTGCCTGAAACATTCTCTTTGTTTGGCTAAACTAGTTTTTGTTTGTTTTTTTTTTTAATTGTGTGTTTCTTTACTTCTAAATGATCAAAACTGTTCTGAAATGATGTAATGTGTATTTTCTGGTTGTGTCCTGCCCTTATCAATATCTATTGTCTCATAAACTGCTGTGGTGTTTTATGATGTTTTTAGTAGTGTGGGAAAATTGAGGGAAATCATGCAGTGTTCTTTACCTTACTACTTCATTTATTTTCGTTTTCCTACTTTTTGCATTGAATGACAGCTGCTAGCCGAGATAATAGCAGAACCTGCTTTTCTCTCCGAGTATACTATCTTTGCTTTGGATCCCACCAAACAACCTAAGCCACAGAGTGACGGTGTGGTGAGTCCTCCCACCCCTCTTAGTGATGCCTTTAGCAGGCGGAGGAGAGTACTGTGCTAGAAGGCAAACCTAGTGTTGCTTGTGGCTTGTTCTCACAAAGGCATCTATCTTAACTGCCCTGTCGCTAACCCTGCACTAAATTTCACGGAGGTAGTACCTGATAGGTCCTGGCTGGTGTGCTGTATGATGTGAATTTATTGTAACATAAAAAAATTAACACGTTTTCTGTTACACAGGTAATCGTACTCTACACAATTTTTAAATAATTGTTGCACAAGTTTATACGTTTGTTGCTTAGAATTCATTAATGCCATTGAAAGTCTTCCTCTTCATTGTTATGTATGTCTGTATGTATTTCAAGATAAATGAATATTTTAGACAAAAACAATCTCAAAGTGTAACAATTACATGCTTTTTGCAGCGTACAGTGAAAGCCTCACAAAGTCATTTACTACTAATGGTAGCAGGAAATTTATCTCACATAGATACTGAAATTCAGCCACTTCTAGTTGGTAACCTGGCAGCTGCTGTTGTGAGGATAAATAGTCTTTTTTTTAAAATAATTAGATTTTATGTTAAATATATATTTGCCTGGAAATGTTAGTTTCATAGTATACAAGTGGAGGAGTTCAGCGAGAAGAGAAAAAGGAGCAGGCATAGGGAGGAAAGCAGCCTTCTACTTTCCAGCATATGCACATACAGAGCTGTATTCTTCTCATTATTGTCACAGGACTGGGACGGCATCTTTCACATGCTTCGGAGGCAGGGCATTCCTGAGTCCACAGTGATTCAAAGCACAGTGTGTTTTTAGAGTCCCAGCTCATCCTCACAATTCATGATTGCTTTGCTTTTCCAGTTCAGCAAGTGCGGTTTTGCTGCTCATGCAGAGGCTGGAAATGACAAGTCACTGAAAGCTGTAACGGGGTGGAAATTTGATAAGCGAATGGACGTGGCACAGCACATCGTGTTGTGTTGGACTTGTCTCTCTCAAGCTAAGCAAGGCTGGACTGAAACAGTGATTAAAAAGATGGTCTGTGGAAAGGCATTCATTTGTTGTCAAGGGTTAGGATTGTTTGGAGCATGCCCTTAGAGCACAGATTCGTTGCTGGCTGAGTCATGGTGTTCTCAAGACTGAGCTTTTTGATGGGGAGCAAAGAAGACATTCAGACTGTGCAGAAATCTACAGTTTTGAAATAGGTACTAGAGGTTTGGGGTTGGCTTTTTTTTTTCACAGTTCTAGGTATTTTGATCATATTCCAGGTCCAGTGATCACTACCTAAAGTGTCACTGCAATTTAAATTAAGCTTTGCTACACTTACAGCAGTAAACAGTGATGGGCTGTTTTTCACTACACTACAGAATATCCCTAGTACAGTTGCATTTAGAAAAACATATTTCTGTGCATGCTCAAATGTTGTCTTTATATTACCGTTTAGTAGATACTTTAGTGTCAGGAATCACCGTTTGCATATTTATATACCAGACTGCATACATAGCAAATAATTGTAATGTAAGAGTTATCGTTAATGCGCTACCAATGTGTATTAATAATATGTTACGTGTAAAACTGATCTTGTTCTGTGAACTTGCTGAAGGCACTGGAGCTGTACTCTCACAGTAAGAATTGGGGCAGAAAACAATGACATAAAGGTTTATGAGGAAGAGGAGGGCAAGGGCATGTAGTGATAGGACAAGGGGTAATGGCTTCAAGCTGAAAGAAGGTAGATTTAGATTAGATAGAAGAAATAAATTACTATGAGGGTTGTGAGACACTGGAACAGGGAAGTTGTGGACATCCCCTCCCTGGAAGTGTTCAAGGCCAGGTTGGATGGGGCTTTGAGCAACCTGGTCTGGTGAAAGGTGTCGCTGCGTGTGGCAGGGGGATTGGAACCAGATGATCCTTAAGTTTTCTTCCGACCCAAACTATTCTATTGATTCAATGATTATACACACATATATATATTAAAAAAAACCCATTATATACGTTTGGGAAACCTAGGAAAACTAAAGATACAGGAGAGGGAAAGTTTAATCCACACACACAAATGTGTATTAATTCTTCTGAAACAGAGCAGTTTTTTAACTGTGTTTGTGCAAGTGATGTGTGATCCAAGACAGTGAGCATCATGGAGAAGGGACTCTAATTGTGGGGGTTTTGGCACAGGTGAAGTTAGTATAAACTCTTTGCTAACTAAGCTGCACGGGTTTTGTTGCATGAAGAAACAGTTCAAATATTCTTGGACAGAGAGGATTTTTTAAAGAAAAATTAAAGGAAAATGAGGGAGGAAAGTATGTACTAAGCTGTCTTTCTTTTCTCCATAATTTACTCAATTTTGGAATGCCTGAGGAGGAGGCAGAGAAATAAAATGTTTTTAAATGTGGACATTTAAGCTTTCACTCTTTAGGCTTATAAATCTATTTATACCTTTGAGAAATAAGTAAGATGAATTAGTTTGCATTTCGGAAATAGAGAAGTAAGGAAGCAAAAGTATCACTAGAACACCCTAATGTGCTCCAATTAAAAACCCAACCTTTTTATTAGAGATTGTAAGTATAGCTCTCTTTGAGTTGAGATATAGTTGTGCATGTTCTGTGGTTCAGGGAAGAAAGACATCTGTTGATGTCCAGAAACCCTGCCATAACTCTGCTGGTTTTAAGACTTTCAAAGTGCCAGCCTGTGCTGTGTGATTCTAGTTTTGCTGAAGCATCTCTTAAGGCTTATGAAAGGCTGGGGCTTTTAAGCTCTTCAAAGCCTCTTGGATCTGTACTTATATATAGCAACTTCCATTCACACTTACCTTTCACTGTGTGGATGCAGAATATGACCGTTTGCCCTAGAGCACAGTGACTTAGAATTGCAGCAGCTGGATACCTGTGGTGGTCCAGTTTTTATATGCAAGATTGCCAGGGTATTGCTTTTATGCTTTATGCTAATAGAAAGTCTAATCCCAAATGTAGGTTCTACTTCTGTTCATACAGAATGAATGCAAATATGTCAGCACAATTAGTAGGAAAATTTTAAAAGTGGTGATGTTTTAGTTTTGAAATGGCATGTTTTAAGGATCTTCATAGATCCTTAAATGGCAGCTTTTTAAGTATCTTAATAGAAAAGAACAGCATCTATCGTTTTTATATTCATGAACACCTTATTAGATTTAATAAATCGACTTAATCTTGTGTTTTTAAAATAGATCTTAAATGTTATGGAATGATTCTTATGAATTAGAGGTACAAACCCTCCATAGTTTCTTTTTATGGGTATCAGAATAGATGATTTTTGAAGAAGTGTTGGTAGTTAGTTTGTAATTCTTGGTAAAGTGTTTGTTTCCTGCTGTTGGCAGGCCAGTACTAGCACGGTAGATACTTTCTAAATTATAAAGCAGAAGATAAAGTTTTATTTCGATTACCCTTCTTAACTTTCCAGTTAGGAAATGAAAAAGAACAGGTAATGGAGCCAAGAATAAAATGTAGGAGTGCTTTAGTTTAAAACCCACGAAGAGCTCTTAATCCACTAGGAATAAATCCACCACAACAGGATAGGGCTCTGAAGCAGAATCCAGGTTTTGTTCAAGCCAGGTGAAGCACAGTTTCCAAATCCAAACGGACTTCTTGTATGGCTGGTTATCGCTCATTTTGCTTTGTCTGAGTTGGGGTGACTGCTCATTTCTCCGGCTTCTGTAACTGTCTGGATTTCTCTTTCTTCTGTAGTATTTTTCTACTTTTTTAAGTTTGCTCCACGTCAGACCTCTCTGAAGCCCTTTTACACTGGATCATTCCTCTTCTATCTTTATGTTTATGTATGCTTATCTGTGTATCCACACATAGTAGAAGCTGTGGGTGTAATCATGTAGCAGATACATGGATGATTATGATTGATATTTTAGTTGCATGTACATCTTAGATTTTACGACTTACATGTAGCTATCAGGGTGCATCTTGATTAAAAGTTACACTGCTTGTAGCTGAATTCCTCATACTTTTTTCAATATGTCTAAGTGCTTTGCTTCTGTTGGAAAAAATTCGTGTCCAAGATGGTTTCTAGCATGTTCTGCTACTTCAGTTTGACCTGGTTTAAACACCAGAAAACCATCTGGATTTGTATAAGTTAGAAAACACCTGAACACAGGACATAGGAAAAGCAGGACAGACAGTCAGAGAACAAAAATGTCTGAACTCTCTTAAAAAAAAAAAAAACAAACCCCCACATCAACAAATGTTTTCTGTTGTGTTGGTTTTGGTTTTTTGAGTGCATTTTGTTTGTATTTCTTTGTTTGGGAGTGCAGAGGGATGTATGCGTGAAGTTTTGCATGGCATGTTTTTTTTCTGAAAGTATTTTAATTTTCATGCTTGTTTGCAGTCTTAAACAGCCTGTTACCAGCACTTTTTTCCTGGGTAGTTTCCACACCTCACTACCCACCCCCCCCCCAATGTACTTAAACAGAGAAAGATGGTGTGATTCCACTATTCCTTATGTTGGCTGTAAACAACACTGGTCGTCAATTAGATTTTTCCTGCTATAATTTTGTCTTTTTGGTGTTTCTTTGATTTGTGCATAAATGTTACATGAATAATCGTTATGAATAACTTAATTGGAGGTGTCAGCATTTGCGGATGTCTCCTACTAATCTGTGCACCCTATAGCTGCTTTATAGTTCTGTGTATTGCAGCAGTCTGTTTTGAATTTAACAAACTAGCTCATTTGCATGAAGACATCTTAATAAACATTCGAAAGAAAGTACTAAAAACACAGGCAAGGAAAAAGCACAGATGCTGTTTGTAGGAATCGGTGAATTAGAGTGCTTGTAGTCTTTTCCTTCTAACAGTTGTTTTTCCTCCTGTAGAACTTCACCAAACCACCGCTTCCCAGGTCCCCAGAGAACAACGGCAGCGGACCAGCCTCCCCGCAGGTATGGGGGGGATCTGGGGGGCTGTCGCCTCCTCCGCTGCCATGTTGTCTTTGTGCTGGGTTGGCTGAAACGCCCAGTGTCTTCATGCTGGAGCAGGGGTGACAAGTGGTCGCCTCGCAGGTTTCACGAGGGGGTTTTGGTTATGTGTAAGAGGGCGTGTTGCATGGCTAGAAAGCTGATTTCTAGCTGAAGGAAAAGAAGTGGGAGGCTTAAAAAACTGTCACTAGTGATAAAGGTGGAGGTCATTCCGTAATGTGTCTCAGAAAAAGTTTAGCTTGCTGGAGTGAGGTTAGCAGTGGCTCCTAGTACTTGTGTCCTGACATTGGATTGTGGGGACAACGTGGTGCAATAATGCTTTCGAAACACTTCTGTAGCACCAGCAGTATACGGTACCGTAGCACAGAACCTTTTGCTTTAGAACAGCATGAAGTACTTCAGCTGCGTAAATCAATAATTGCGTTTTATGTAAAAATCGTAAAGCCATTTAAAATATAATTTAAAAAAAGGACCGTTTAAGACGGCATGCTAGAACTAACGGTTGTACAAGGAATTTTACAAAAAATTTGTTCTCTTAATCGTAGGAAAATATCTTTGTCTTTGAGGTAATACAGCCTTCTGTTTAATACATCAAGAAGTGAGTCACATGACTTCTTTTTTTTTTACATTTGGGACAGCAGTAAATGCAACTATTTATTTTAGTTACATATTCTTCACTTTTTAAAGGAATTACACAGAAGTATATTCTTTCAGAAGTTTAAATCAGAGCTGTAGTTCAGTGGATTTAGTTGCAGTCTGAAATTGCCCACATGTGGTAGCTGCATGCTTGAATTTTCTGCACAAGGAGGTGATTCTTCTAAGGGAGCGGTAGCTGTTTGGTGTCATGCATGTGTTAGGCAGCAGTCAGCCCTTTGCCCAGGTCAGGTCTCTCTTTCCTGGGCTTTAGTGTGTCTCATCTGCCTCAGAGCAGGGCAGAAGTAATTACTTGCATTGAATTTTTGCAGCTGAGTGACACTCCATCTTTCGCCCAGAGGCTTCAGCTCCGAGTTCCCTCCGTGGAGTCTTTGTTTCGAAGCCCAGTGAAAGAGTCCCTGTTCCGCTCTTCTTCTAAGGAGTCCCTGGTACGAACCTCTTCAAGAGACTCATTGAATCGACTGGACTTGGACGCAGCCGGTCCCACCTTTGATCCACCTTCTGACATTGAAAGTGAAACAGAAGAGCCTCTGGGAAATATGGACAGCCTCAGCAAAGAGCAGCTGCTGCAGCGGCTGCGCAGGGTGGAGCACAGTTTCGGCAACTATAGGGGAAAATACTCAGAGGTAGGTAATGTTATCACTGACTTCCCTGGGTGGAGAGGGGAAAAAGATCAGGCTCACAGACACTGCAATAGTGGACAATTTTTTTGTTTTCCTGTCTGGAGCAAATGGATCTACTTACAGCTACCATGGAAATTAAATTATTATTGGAAGTCTAGTTGTTTTTGGCCTAGATAGGTCAAATATTTTTCCGGTAATAAAATGTGGAAATCATTTTCTTCTCATTTGTAAGTAATTTCGTGTTGTCAGCAACAGGGATTAATTAGTGGTTACTCACACAAAGCAGGCCTATGAAGGTTTCTGCTGAAAGCCTGTAGCGGGAGCTGGAGTTCAGTAAAGAAATGACTATGGCTTGTACTTGCATGACAGCATGTTTACTTTTCTTCTGAAACTTCTACTTGAAGTGCACAGTGTATATTCCATGCACGTGTGATAGGCAAGTGTTTTATTTTCAATAAGTAAGTTCTACTCTCCATAATTTCCATGTATTCCTTGGAAGGAATTCATTCAAGGACTATTTCTATTGCTATTTTAGTGGAAACCAATGATACAAGTAGTTTTGCCACTCGTTTTCCAAATTGTTGGGAAAAGTAAAGCTTTGCGAGTGGTGGTGTTGAATTGTTTTGTTTTTTTTAAGATACATGTGTGCTGTATTGAAAACTGGACATTAGCGCTGGTTTTTACAGTTCTTTAAATGTTTGCTGCCCTCAAAGACAAAAATTCCTGTGCAGACTTTTGGCAATTAGTTCCAAAATCCCTGGAATCTAAGGTATGTACACAGCAATTACAGTATTCAGCATATGCCTGGAAAAACAGGTGTCTTCCATTAATTCAGTGATTGTTGTCTCCCATTATTTTTTCATTCTCTTCCAGCTAGTATATTTTTATAATATAGATATATTTTTAAAAGTTTATGTAAACAGTGTTGCTAAAGTGAAAATTCTTCAGTTTGTATGTGTTTTGGTGTTTTTTCTTGTTTTTCTAAGTGTAGTCTGTCCAGCAAGTCTCAATTTTCTTTATCAAACAGGTTTGGATTTTTTTTATATTTCTGTGAGTTTCTTTAGTTCAGTTTGAAAGAATTGTTTTGCTGGAGCTTGGAAGAAAGGAGTTTCAATATATATATTCAGTATATATATTCAATATATATATAATAGTATATAATTTCAATATATAGGTTTTTTTCCTCACTTAAAGTAGGATACAAAGTTAGCATCTCAAAAATACAGTAAGGGAAACTATCCACAGTAGTTTTAGGGTTTTTTTTAGGGCAAAATAAGTATCAATTTCAAATTAAATGCAATTCTGAATTCTGAAAAATATTAATTTATATTAAATAAGAATTCGAAGATACCTTTTGACTTAAAGATTTCTGGTTTTGGTGGTTTGGATTTGTTTTCCTTTAATTTTTCAGCAATTTGAAAATGGCGTGTTCTAGTTCCAAGTGCCATTATGCTGCTTCAGCTTTGGACAGCTTAGGCAATTGTGATCACAGTTTTAATTAAACTAAATTGTGCAGTTACTCGTGAAGTTCTTTTGTCAGCTTACAATGAGAAATATTGTCCACTTCCAGTCTGTCTGCTGGGTGTGTGCAAAGCATGTGGGATAAGAACATTCAGTATTTCACAGACTTTTTTTTTTTTTTTTTGCAGGATTTGTAAGTTTATCTTTTAATGCATACTCATTGTAAAATTAATTTAAGCTCCCTGGGAGATGAGCATCCCTGTGAGGTAGCTGTCTGAGATGTAACTTTCTGATACAGTTGTTTTTTGGACTGCCTGTATTGAAGCATGGCTGTTCTTAGAGGTCTTTCTAGTGAATGGAAAACTGTGCATGAGTGCTGAAGTGACCTCATTGTTTTCTCATGTAACCTTTATTTTTTTAAACAAAGTGGAGATATTTTATAAGTGGAAAAAGGAAACGCTGAGAAAATTTCAGTATGTTTCTTTCAGAAGAGCTTTCTCAAGTTTGAAAAATGCAGATAGTGATACAACTAAGCAAATTATTTTCATAGCTGTAAGTGGTGCATTATCATCATTATACTGATTTTTGTATTTTAGCTAGTGTCTGCTTATCAAGTTGCCCAGCGGGAGAAGAAGAAGCTACAGGTAAGCATTACTTTCCATCTTCTCTTACCTGAATGCTTTTCTAAATCTTAAAATGTGTAGTGCAAATACAGATTTAATTGTCAGTGTATTGTGTGTGTGTGTTTACACAACAAGTTGCGTGTATATATCTGTGTGTGTGTATGTAACAAAAGACTCTTAGCTGGCATTTCTAAGGGAGCCAAGCTGATACTGGTTTGTCAAATAACTGAAGATTGGTAGATTGCCAGCCCATAGTTGGCAGTTTATGATAATAGTTATGCATCAAGCTGGACTTGAAAGAAGAATACAAAGCATTAATTCTTCTGCTGAAATACAATTCTGGGAATGTATTTATATTTTATATATAAAGTTACATTTAGTACACCTGATGTTTATTCTGCCTTTTTTTTTTAAGGGCATCCTGAGTCAAAGTCAGGATAAAGCACTTCGCAGAATTGGAGAACTGAGAGAGGTAATTTCCTTTATCGAATGAATATTTACTTTGTACCACAAATACCTAGGATCTTTCTCTGCCTAGCTTTTGACCTCTTTGTTCACTTTACAAAATATTTTCTATCGCGCAGCAGGGTTTTTTATTGCTTGTTTTCATTTGTTTATGTGGGTTTATTTCTCTGGCTTGTTTCTGATTCAGCAGCTTATTGTAAGTACTCTAAGACAGAGCAGTTCATCGTGCTGACTGAACTGCTCTTCTGTTCATTGTAAAATAGGTAGAAGTGTGTGTGGTTCTTGCAGTGCTGTTGGGCTCAGCAGTAGATGTCCCGGTGCAATTTGTTGCTCTTCTAGTATTGAGAAATACTAATGTTAGGCAAATACAAGTAATAGGCACTCTTTAAGAAAGACTTCAATGACAATCAATAAAAAAAAGTAAGATAAAATAAAAAAACTCTCATCTTGACCTCAATTATAATATTTACATTGTTTTTATGGATTTGTAGTACAGTTTGATTTCGACCATAATATCAGGTGGTAAGTCATGTTATGATTATTGCCTCCTTAGGTTACAGTGAAATTAAAAGGAGAAGCTCTAATGTATTTGGTATTGATAATAAACACATTGGGCTTAATTAAAAGACACGCACATTTTATTGGGCAGAGCAAATTAAAAGGGCAAGTTCACAAGAGCCATATTGTCAAACCCTGGTGCTGCAGAATGTGAAGCTGAAGCCTTTTTACCGCCCTGGGAGCCAGTGCAGCATCAGGTTCAGAGGTGGGCGTGCAGGGGCCTCTCTGTCCATGCTCTCACCTCGCTTGGGAGCTGGGTACCAGCTCGCTCAAAGCCCCAGCCTTTCTCTGTAGCTGTGCTCCCGGTTCTGGCGTGCGCTGTGCCAAGCAGCAGTGCTGGCACGTGGGTTGCAGGAGCCGTCAGACCATGGCGAGGTCCCACCTTCAGGCAGCCTAGCTCCAGGCGGTCGGGCGGCTCGCCCGCAGACGGGGGCCAGGGTCGGTCCCTTGATGGCGAGGGATGGCGGCTGTGAGCGTCTGGACATGCACGTACCCAGGGCTCGTGCTCCCCTGCAAGGACTGCCGCTGTGTGACCAGTCGGGCCGCTGCTCCTGTCGGAGGAGGTCGCTGACAAACTGCGGGGCACTCTTCTTCAGCGACGCGGGGTGTCCTCCCGGGAAGCAGGCTGTGAATTGTGTGTGCCGCTGGGGTGGCATTTTGGTTCCAATCTGTGCTGCTTCTGCCCCAGCAGCTGAGAGCAGGGAGACGGCGCCTGCGCTGTCACCCTGTCCTGACCTAACCTCCAGTCCATACGGGGGGAAAACCCACAGCATTAGGGACAGAAGTGGCCTGCTGCTGTTTTTCCAGTTCACTACAGGGTCAAATGAAAGAAGCTCATGCTGTGTTCTGTTGATATCCGCATGCTCCAGTACGCTTCATTTTCCAGATTATTGGTGGTTGATAAAGTTTGGAAGGCATATATATACTAGAGTTAAAGCTTCTGATTATGAAAGAGTTGCATGTGTGCATGCTAATTTCTCACTTCTTCTGTCATAGTCTGATTCATATATACACATACGTGTTATATGTTTCTAATTTTTTTAATACATATATGGTGTAAAATTTAATTTACTTCTTATAAATCTGGTAGGTTTAAAGGCTCCTTCAAATCTAAAATGGAAGTTCTTTCCCATTAATTGAAAAACTTCAAAAAGTATGGGTTTTGTTGTTTGGAAGTTCGAGTGTTATAGCATTAGGTAAAGCAGACTTAAAAGAAAAATTTCAGATAAAATGGTACGTTTCCATCATGGAAGCTAAAATGGTACAAAATAGATCATTCATTGATGTAATAATTTGTTACCAGAAATGAATTTTAAAAATCCTTTTCTTTGTCATACAGTCCAATTTTCCCATAAATATGTTCAATCAGACAAGTTTCTTCTGAGGGGCCATGTAAGAATAAACCAAGTCTCCTCTGGGGCCAAGTTGCCAGTGTGAAATAGTCCCTGGAAATCCACACCTTACATTAGTTTGTTCCTGTTAAGTGTAATTCCTCAACAGCAATCTTCAAGCAGACCTCAGTGTTCTCCTTCTCAGACAAGGATCAGAAGGGACTTTGGGATCCAAAGAGGACTATTGCTGTGTTGGTTTCAGTAAATCTTGTTGTCACTTGTGCTTGCACTGAGCTGCTTTGCTTTGCTTGGGAGCAGTTGCTCCTAAAGCTCCAAAGCACAAGGCAGAAGTGTGATCAGTAGCAACTGAGAACCTGAATCTATGCAGGGGTTAAAAATGGATGTAGTTATTTGGAAAAAGAGAGAAATAGTTTTCCCACTGGTTCCTTCCAGCGCTCTCCTGCCTATGTGTGGCTGGGCAGGCTCAGTTCACACAGCTGCGGTTCTCAGAGCTGGTATCGGGCTCAGCTACAGCAGCCAGGATTCACTCTTGGAGGTAAGGGATAGGCAGCAGGAGAGCACAAAAGCAAGATTTGGAGTTGGAGGAAAGCAACGCAGGAAGCATCCGGTGCCCTGTGTTTTGTCTCCTGTTTGCTATTTCATCCTTCCTTTCTGTTGTCCTCTGTCTTTGCCTGGCTAACAGAATCCATGTTTGTGGGTGGTGCTTGTTTCTATATAAGCGATCTTTGCAAGAATAATGGTCATAGAAGCGTTAGTTTCCTGGGGTAAATCACTGGGAAGATCTATACGGATGAAGTAAATATATAAATAAAAAAAAAAATTAAAAACCCCGCAAGTTTGGGAAATTACTTACAGTGCAAGCATGAAATATGTATGGTTCTGCTTCTCTTAATAAGCAATTAGGTGTGGATTAATTTAAGTACATTTATTTTCTATTGGAACAATAATTAAAGAAATTAAAATATTTAAACTTTACAAGCATAGGAATTAAAGAAAAGAAACCTCCCTAAGGCAGTATTTAATAAGATTATGTAGATCCTACTAATGTGTTTAGACAACATCTACAAGTTTCTAAAGGTGTTCAGCCAAATGAATGCAAGTAAGGACGAAGTAAAGCCACATAGTTAAGTTCTTTGGCATTCTCTGGCTTGCTCATTTGAGACACGTTTGAGGAATAAAAAACTTTCTGCTCTTATAAATGGCATTTGTTGTATTAGAATGCTAGCCTGCTGAACGAGTGTAAGAGAAATTTACATTTCTGCTGTTTATGTTGACTTAATGTGTTGGCTAAATGAAGAATCTGGTTTACCAAAGTGCAGTCTTCAACTTCCAGGAGAAACATGTGCATGAAAAACAGTTTTCAGGAGCAGGCTTGAAGTGATCCCTGCCCAAATTTATTTTTAGGAAGAAAGAATCCTTGATAATCTTTTGCATCACATCTAGACTCTTTCTGTTTTAATGCTGGTATTAGAATGGGATGTTCTTCTTATGTTGTGTGGAATGTTGTACAGTAAAAGAAATGTCCACTTTACGGTTGTGTTCTGGGGTCATGACTGTGAAGAGGTATTTTTAATATTATTTCATAATGTTTTGATAAGCCTTTTAAATTCATATTTCAGTTTTCATTTGAGACATATTTGTTTGTGATTCTCAGGAGCTCCAGATGGATCAACAAGCTAAGAAACATCTCCAAGAGGAATTTGATGCTTCCTTAGAAGAAAAGGATCAACTTATTAGTGTCCTGCAAACTCAGGTAAGACACCTTACCCAACAGATGCCCTTCAAAACTGCTTTTTCTACACTTTTTATTTCTTGAAAAACTAATTATTTCCTATAATACATGTGCATGTTTTATTGTAATTGCTGCTAGGTTGTAAAACTTCTTGAGAATTTGTGATTAACTAGAAATGAAGTGCATCTTCATGGTAGAGAATACCTTTGTAAAATCTCACTCAGGTTAAATATGATTGTTTGGTCTGTGCTTAAATATCTTTGTAATGTCTTTGTTATCAAGACCGTAACATTAGCAGATGTTAGAGCTAAAATTGCTTTGGCAACATTTATGGGCTTTGTTTAATTGGTGTTTGTTTCTCCACTCATAATGATACTATTTTTGTTAATTGGAAACATAATTCTGATTTTAACAAATGCTAAAATAAATTAGATTCTTCCATTGCCTACTTGTTGATATCAATTCTATTTAACTCTCTCTAGTTTTGAAGATGAAAACATGATCTACATAGAATCCGTGTGTTTCTTTAACAAAAAACGTTTTGTTTAGGTATCGTTGCTAAAACAGAGGTTACACAATGGTCAGACAGGCACTGAATTGCCTGATCCAAATGTCCAATCTGAACCCCAAGTTCAAAGTCCAACAAAAGAAATCAGTACAGAAGATACTGTGGAACCAGGAAGCAATGGTAGGTATTGCAGCTCTTTCAAGAGATTTTGAATTTTAGGGAACAAGCCTGCTTTGATTTATGATGGAGTAACAATACTTAGGGCTCAACATGTCATAGTAAAAGTTATATTTTCTGGAAAGAGAGAATAGTTTCGAAAATAACGTGGCAGCTAGAGGGCAGGATAACCCTTCTAAGATGCTTAGTTTCCATAAGAATTCAAATGTGATACATCTTGTCTTTGTCAATAATGATGATAGTGTTCTAAGTATTGCTTTTGCTTTAGGGGTTGTTCCTATCCCTGTGTAATATGATTAAGAGATTCTGTTGCCCATAAGCAAGGACCTATCGCTGGACTTTAGAGAGGAGACCAGTTGCTCGTCTATCTCTATTTTTTTTTTTCTTTTTTCTTTGTTTCTCAGGGAAAAGTAAAGATGAATTTTGATATTCAGGCTATTGAATAATCTAAATGTTCCTCATACCAAGAGATTATTTGAGTTATGGGACTCCTGGTATTGTGTATATTTGATTACTGAGCAAGGGACATGCAAGGGACATTATAATGCCGATATATAATGGAAGTGTCATTCAGTCTTTCATTGGTATCCTTCATAAAAGGTAGAGCTCAGACAGAGGTGAACGTGCATCTTGAAATGATCTTTGTTCAGCACCTACCATAATTTTCATATGTTTGAATAATAGGAAGGGTTAGATCAGAGATTTTCTTATCCAGCATCATGTCTTTTGTAGTGATTAGGAAATTACCTGAGTATCCAGTCCCCAGGAATCGAAGTTCAGGATGTTTCCTGTGCTGGAGTCTGCTTCTGGACTATAGTCTGTAAGACCTATGGTCGTGAACTGAACCTTTATGAATTTGTCTGATCCTGTTTTCATGCCAGGCACTCTTACAGCCTCCAGAGCATCAGAGCAGATCACACCGTAAAATATTACTCATGTGCCAGTTACACAGAGAGGAGTATAGCTCGGAAAGATGCTGAACTTGGCCTTTATCCTGCTGAATGCAGTATTGCCAACCTGGATAGTTTAGAATTAATGTCATACTCAGCCCCGTAAAAGCAGGAATCTGTGTGCTTGGCAGTTGAGAGATGTGGTTTGCTTTGCTTCACGTTTTTTCCTGCTTGCGAATATTCTGTTAGTAGCAGCAGGCAGGTTGATAACTCATGAGAACTTTTTAATTGCGTAGAAGACCTTTGTTGAATAATAGCTTGGTTTTGAAGCCTGTATAGTAACTGGAGTTTTGTAAGTTAATTTGGGGTGAAAGACTGCATTTGCTATTCTGTGTATGTGTGCCATGTTTCTGGCAGTTGTAGTAGTTGCTAGGAAGTTTTGCAGACTTTGCACAGTTTTCTTTAGAGAGCTGAGAGTCACCCACAAGGTGAATGATGAATGTACATCTACATTTTGGAAACAGCATGTATATGATAATGTTGGTATGTTGTCTTGTAGAGGGCAATGAAGATTCTGCTAAAACACTGGAAACTCTTAATCAGAGGGTGAAGCGCCAAGAGAACTTGCTGCAACGTTGTAAGGAGATGATTCGGTCACATAAGGAGCGCTCCGCCCAGTTAACCAATGAGAAAGAAGCACTTCAAGAACAGTTAGAAGAGAGGCTTCAGGAACTGGAGAAAATGAAGGTATGGGTAATGCTCTTAACTTCGTGGGTAGCTACTAAAACACAGTAAGAACTCTAGCATTTCCAAAATTTATTAATAGACCATTAAAAAACGGTCGCTGTACTTTCTGGAGTTAAAGGTATAAAACCCACCTGGAATGAGCACATCGAGCAATTACTCAAAAAGCTGTAAAGAAGGATATGAAACCTTCCTGTATGAATAACCATGAAAACGGTATCAGAAATAGAGCAGCTGCGGGAAGTCAGGGTGGGGAAAAGACTGTCCTAGCACAGAAGACAGGAGGTAAAGTGAGAGAAGTGGAGCAGAGCTAAACCTTTAAGACATAGTGGAGGAGGCATCAGTTATGTAAACAAACAGAAAACAGAGGGGCAGGGCAGTGGGGAGCACAGTATGGTGAGGATAACAGAAGTGAAGCCCCAAAGCTAAATTCATATTTTGCTGAGTTTTCCTTGTAAGGCCGTTAATGCTAAGTGTGGAATAAAAGTAAGGTGGCTGATAGTAATGGAAGCATGAAAGTGTGAGAAATACAGCTGTACTCTACTTTAGGAGATCAGATCCTCTTCTCTGTCTTGGTCTCTGAGCACCAGCCGAGTTTGAAAGAGCTCTGAAAGACTGACGTATTTTAAGGACCTTTTCCAGAGCAAGGCCAGTGATGAGCAATTGTAGTATTGAGTTACTGAGATCCTCTTGTAAGCCAAGATTCAGGTAATAGAGCAGGTGCCTTAGGCATGTTTCTTGCCCATTTTACGGTAGTAGCTCACAACGATGAGAGAACCTGTGGAGACTGTAACAAAGCCTGCAGATAACTGAATTGGTATGGAAGCCACGAGGCAGCCGGTCACTGGGAGATTTAAAAGTAAAGCTGCCTACTTCCCTTTCCCTGGATTCTGTTCTGTGCTCTTCCTCCAAGGTGTAGTGCAGGGTCTCGTTTCTAGCCTGTTTCATATTTTTGATGTAATGACAGCCTTGTCGGTCATGTGCCAGTCTACGAATGATTCTTTCAAAGAGCAAAACCTAAGATGTGTGTCAGAAGAAGGTATTCTATTACAGATGACAATGCTTTGGACTTGTGGTTGGGGGTTTTTTTTTAGGACCTTCACATGGCTGAGAAGACTAAACTGATTACGCAGCTGCGTGATGCAAAGAATTTAATTGAGCAGCTAGAACAAGACAAGGTAAACAAAAAAAAGTTCTTTAAACTCTGTGTAGTTTTGGAATAAGATTGTTTAAAACTTAAAACATCTGGCTTGTTGGTATTAGGAGCTGTTCTTAGTCATCTGATGTGGTGTAGTTTGTGTTTTAACCAGCAAATAATTTAAGCTACCTGAGAATTTTATTGTATAGATACTTTAGGGTATTTGTCTGTTAGGTTATACTTAATACTGCAGGGTGATGTTATTTTGGGTGGAGTAATTATGCTGAACACACTCCTCAATGTCAGCTTTAAAAAAACAACAACAACAAAAAAAAAAAACCAAAAAAAAAACCACCCAAAAA
>Ga0181612_145630_pt1 | contig 18445 bp, 6 predicted proteins | sample HoacroProtozoa21_FD_119630 | JGI IMG/M metagenome (GOLD analysis project Ga0181612, IMG submission 119630) | Hoatzin crop microbial communities from Cojedes, Venezuel. Combined Assembly of Gp0051906, Gp0051904, Gp0051908
CAGAGAGTTCAAATATTTAATGCTATCAAAGTGATGCCTTGCCACATGGAACTGGAGTTCACGCACTTGTGCTCCCATGTTCTCATCCAAGATGGCTCCATGCATCAAGGCGTGTCTCTCAGGACCCACTACAGCCTCCCCATCTCAGAGAAGAGAATGTGAACGCAAGAACTAAAATAGACTCTAGGAAGGAACTGTGACAGCACAGTCGCATCAACGTGTTACTGTTTTGCATATGCTCTGTAGTTTAATGAAAAACATTTCCCAAAGCCAGAACCCACTTCTCACAAAACGAGTCACTTCAGTCAATCTCAGTATTTTCTGTTGAAAAATACTTTCATCAGAAACTTTCAATGAGCCCTACACCTCTGTATTTCTAGACTGTGTCTTTCCATTGAGCCAGTACAGAGTCAGCAGCCAGCAGCTCTATGCCAAAGGCTAACAAGCTCTGCTTGGCCCACACCATCGCATTCTTCAGTCTTGGCTTTCATTGCAGCTGCCTCTTCTCGAGGAGGAACTCCAGTATGCTCCGTTCCCAAAACACCAAAACCGAACCTCTGGTGAGGAAACGAGCACACTCGGCCCCCTCTCCCCTTGCAGTCTCTGCCATTTCCTGAGTCCAACATCTCTTCTTTACAAGCATCCTGACAAGGGAATGAGACCATTGCATTCCTGCTGATTCCAAGGTACAGAGCATGCAGGATGGTTCTTTCTGAACTCCACCTACGCCAGTCACCAAAATACCAGCTAGTCTTGTTCAAAATGTAGCTTGCGAACGCACAACTTCCAGACTCCTCCTTGTAAGGATTGAACTTGACACCTTGCTTTAAAAAACTAAACTTTAAAAAAAAATTTTTTTTAAGTATTTTGTTTTTTAAAATATAAAGAGTTGCCCCTTCTAGAGATCATGCACTTAAGAAAGCAAATAAAGATGTGCTCACTGTAAGACCTGCATCATATCTCCCTGGCCTTTCTTAATGAGAAGGCAAATAGTTAAACCTCATTCTCTAAATGATCATGATAAGTCATCTGAACTATTTAATGACAAAAATGAGGCAACTGAAACCTCTCAGAGCTGTTCTCCTGGGATCTTTATAGATGCTCACAGATGTCTTTGCATCACTTATACTTGTTAGCATTTTTAGGTTTTCTTCACAAACACCATAAAAAATTTGTTGTTTTGGGGAAATGGCAGCTGAGATTCTGCAGAACAGGGTAATCTCTTTTGAGTATGGTTATTGCACTGTACAGTATGTGCTGTCTTACTTAGAGCTCTGTCTCCACCACCTACAGCAGCTCAATAAGGACAGGGACCTCAAAAAGAAAAGGCAATAGGCTTGTCAGAAAACCTGCATTACCAAAGATTAAGGCTGGCTCTTCTTTTGGTTTTGGTGTTAAGTCTATTTATTTACCCTGACCTTCTGCTGATTTCTAAAAAGCCACACTAAAACAAAACAAACCCACGGAACCCCAGCTCACCGCCATTCTCATTGCTGCCTGTAAGACCACAGTCTGAAGAAAAGCAGCAAGAACTGCATCTGTATCTGAGAACTCCAGGAAAAATGGCACAGATATAAAAAAGGTCTAGCTTGGATCCTGACGTGTTAGGGTATCTTATACAATTAATCCCTGAACTCATCCATACCACTGTTCGAAATCTGGTGCCAACTGAAGGAAGAGGAGATAGAAGGAAGGACAACTACAGACACGTAGCAGTGGTGAATGAACCTGCAATTCCGTCTTGAAGAGGTCACTCCTGATGAACCAAATATTGTGTGGCAAATCCAACAATAATGGGGTTTTCATTTAAATAAAATCAAAACTTTGTTCAGGGAGAAGGACTGTTTATTATGCAACACCTATAAAGATGTGATTTTGAACAGATGCTTTTTTTAAAGCATAACTGTGCCTACTGTATTTATCCTTCTAAAAATCTGCAATAAATTGTCAAAATGGTTGTCCTGCCCCGGAAAAAATGTTAACAAAATACATCATCCAGTAAAACATCAAAACACTGAAAAAAAAAATAACCTAATAGAAAAAATATTAATAAAAATAACTTGGCCAATTAAAGACTCTGGTGGACATTACTGTAGAACGTTTAATTTCCATATGAATACTACTTGCCTTTAATGTAAAAATTACATTTCAAACTGAAAAGCCATTTGGAACCAAACCCACATCTATTTATTTAAAAAAAAAAAAAAGGGCAGCAAGAGATATTCCAGCAATTTCTAAGTGCTATTCAAACATTTTTCAATTAATCAACAATTTCCAGTGCAAAATAACTGTCAACAAAAGACAAGCCTTTCATTGCCGAATTCCCAGCAAACTCTACTTCCTCTCTCAAAAGATGCAGAACTGTGCATCAGCTCTTTCATACTTCTAATCTCTTAGCTTGATCAGGTTATTTTTCAGTTCTCAGCTGGTTCACTTAATTACATCAGCCTCCAGCATTTCAGTTCTAAGAGTTCAAGTGGATCTTTTCCAAATTCCTGAGTGAAACGGGTTTTCCTGTATTGATCTTTCCTTTTTTGGCACTTTGCTCAGGGAAAAAAAGCTAACAAAACCAAATGCACTTCTTAATTAGTGCAATTGTGTTATACCTCTTTTACAGCTTAGTTCTAAGAAGACGCAACTTCAATTAATTTTTTTCCTTTTTTTCTTAATAAACAAAAATAACATTTACACTAGTATATTGTATGTAAAGCTCCGGGACACCAAAAATAAGACTGATGAGAGAGTAAAGGTTGATGGTAGTTCTAGAGCTTGCAAATGAAATTAAATTAATTGTTTTAAAATTAAAAAAGGAATGAATTACACAGGCTTGAGAAATCAAAACACATGATTGGATTTAGTCTGAGGATCAAGATACCTCATCACTCTTGAAACAACTGAAGTCAACTGGGAATGTTGCCACTAAACGGAACCAGAATTTTCTTCCTTACGTGAGCACAAAACAGCAATTAGGACAAACTGGAGGACAACAGCATGTGTCCACTCATTTAAAATCAATTAGGCCAAAATACATGATTGGCTGATCGTGCAGCTACTTGTCTGTGTGTGCGTGCATTTCGATGTACGTAATGCAAGAAGAAATGTGCTTTAAATCTTATAAGTAGTGCTATACACTCAAAAAAGTTAAGGAAGATTGCAACTTTAAAAAGATGAAACAATTACTCTAGTGATATTTGCTTTTGATTTTTGGCAAGAGGAACAGTGTATTAATACTATCTCAAATTTAACTTTTCAGTTAATTTATCTGGATTTTTACAAAAACCTCAACAAAACCAAAAGGAGCAAACATTAGCATTTATATTCTTCATCCATGCTTCAAATTCACAGAGTACCAAGGTGAAAGGAATATAATGGGATGAGTTCCTGCCAGAACTGGTTGAACCTGTTTCATTTTCTTTTTGTGACTGCAGCCATGACTAAAATAACACAGCTGAACTTTTAGAATTAACATCCCCCCCAAGTATTTAAAATAAAGCAGTTTCCTTTTTCAGCTGTCAACAATTTCTCTGACACTTCACAGTAAACGTCCACTAAAACTTCAACGTGAGGTATCTGAGTCCCAAGCCTGCCCATAAGAACGGACGTGGACAGACACCCAACTGTGATGAGACAGGCCAAGGTCCAGTAGATAAAACATTTGCCTTTGAGGTGACACCGTGAGGCTGGGACAGACAAGTAGCTTCCACAAACCTCCATAAGGCCCTGAGCCACCCGCTGAGTGGGCAGCGAGGGTTGGCAGGCCTGATGCCCATTTTAAATGAGGCAATGCCATAGCAAGGAACACAAAGGCCATGGGCCTGTAAGGACAAGTGAGAGAAGGCCTAAAGGCTTTGCCTGAAAGGTGGAATACCTGAATAAGGCTTTTATTTATAATTTTTATCCTGCAACTTTGCTGTTTAAAATGGTGTAACCCCGGTAGCAGGAGCCAAAATCCAGATTTTTCCCAACACACCTGCGCACTTTAACTAGGCTGCAGAATTGGGTTGTCTCTTGCCTGCGTGCCTTACTTTTGAAGACTGAGATAATGACGAAACATCCATGTGTGGCTTTTAGCATGTTCCTTACATAAAATACCTCCTATACCACCCTGTGGGTGAACCCTCATTTTAAAAATCACACTTCTATCACTTCACTGGTCACACTGGTATTAGTGCCAGCTACGGCGGCAGGTATCTCCGCTGCCCAACAGGTTACGGACAGGCAGGGCAGGCATGTCGCACAAACACCGCGGGACCAGCGAGGTGACATGAGCGTGAAGGGGTTTGAGAGCTTTTCACAGACGTCATCTTGTATTCCGTTCCCCTGTCCCAGGGCGGTGGGAACGAACGCACCACGGCAACGACACCATGCAGAAGGGCCTGTTTGCCCACACACCTGCAGGTCTGCGTGCTCCTCCCGCTCTCCCACAGGGCCCAGGCATTCAGTAAAACCCGTGCTGCCAATCCATGTACATTTGAATTTCACGCTATTTTAGTATCTTTTAGGATGGCTTGGCACAGGTGCAGTTAGACAAGGACTACATGTGAAAGCTGCTCTGGTCTCTGGACAACACCTACAACTTGCGTGACAAAACCAACCCTTGGACTTAGCAAAGCTCTACGTCTAAGATGATATAAAACAGCAGTGTTGCCCTGGGCTAAAAAACTCCATTTTTTCAGCTGTGCTGGCTGGCCCCACACGGCTGCGGGGCCCTGGAAGCAGTGGACAGGAGAAGCACCAGCGGTGCTCCTCACATGTGGGACGAAGATGGGACATTCCCGACCCCCCCAAGCCGGGGCTGCGGGGCTGCCCAGGCAGCGAGAGCCACGCCACGGATCTGCAAAGGTCCCGAGAGCGGCCGGGAGCTGCAACAGCCTGGCCAGTTCACGGCCGGACGGCCTCAGGCCAGTGGAACATGCAGCGACATTGTTAAGGGGCTGGGTTTTTATTAGTTTCTGCTAATAAGCTTAGCAGATGGTACTGGGAACAGTTTGATGTTATTTTTCCATCATTTATAACTTTATTTTTAATTTTTTCCTCAGAGCAAACAGAGGCAGTAGATCTTACCACATATTTCAACCTTAACTTGTTTTCCCTGTAGTATTGTTAAAAGTGTAGCAGAGGATTTTCTTTATTGTTATTATTGTTATTATTATTGCTATACATTTGCCTGTAATTCCAAAATAGCTGAAAGTTTTATACTCTGAGTTAAAGAGGAAAAAATACTTTTCAGACTCACAACACAGAAAACTTCACCCACCCCAAACAAGTATTTTGTAAATTTTAGAATATATGAAAACAAAGAATTATAATGGAAACTATTTCAAACTTGTATTATGGCAGATCCTATTATAAACTATTTATAAAGATATTAACTATGGCTATAAATACTTAATGTCTTCTCTTGAATAATCCCAAGAGAATGTCAGTGTTAAAGGCTGTAAGAACAAAGATTATATAGGATAGCGCAATGGAACAACAGAAAAATAAATACACGAATTCAAGATATTTCAGTACTGTGTATTTCTACTTCCAACATTTAGCTCTTGGTGGAAATCTTGCTGGCATTTTTTTTTTTGTTTTTTTTTTTTTTTAACACAAGCTTCACTAGGTTTACTCCTGGTTTATATTGGTTTGAGCTCTGGAGAAGGGTCACTATATGTCTCCATTTTTATGGAAGGTATAATACTGCTTTCCTTGTTGGAAGGTGGAGACGGAAGGAAGAAGCATAGAGAGACGTAATTTAGTTTCAAAGCATGCCTGCAGAAACTTGTAAGCAACCACCAAAGTAAAAGCTTATTTCTGTTACTTTTCTCCATTCACTTTGCTAAATATTTCATACAGAAGCTTACCATGAAAATCAATACAAAGAATTAAGACTGAGAAATCTCCATCTTCTGAAACCCACCTCAAGTGCCAACTTCAGATACTGTTTTTTTATTTCTTGTAACTTTTCCTCTGTATGCTCTATATCCAGACTGCAAATAGCAAAGAAAAATCCACGCACAGCATATACAGTAGTACCATCCAAGTTGTGTAACACTGTCGCACATATTATCTGTCTTTTCATCCATCCTCCTTCCTTTGCATGCTCTAATTGGCTATCAGGCGTGAGGCAGTCTCTCCATCATTTTAGGTTTTCCTGGCTCTCTGTCTTGCTGGTAAGACCACTGGAACAATTTGTGCTTCTCCTCTTCAGCTGGAGAGCATTTGACCATTTTTACAAACGCATCACCAGCGATGCATGGAGATACCAAACATACAAACGTTTTCCCCCCTCCCAATCTTTATCAGTCTTTAGTACATTTCAATATGGTATTCTGCTGCTTCCTCCAGTCTAGGGATAGCAGGAAATAGCAGTAGCAGCACTTTGAAAGGTTTGCATATTCAGACAGTATTTTAAGAGTGACTTGCCAGTCCTCACTAGGTATTTTTTTTACATTTGTAGATGGGTGAAGAATGTACAACACAGAAAGATGAAGCATCACATTTCTGGTGGCAGCATCATGAAGTCCTACACAGCCCTAATATAAATACAAACGTCTATAGATTAAAAGGCAACACTTCTTAACCTACTTTTTTTAAAAGCTAAACAGCCTAGAAACTAAGATGAAATCAAAAATCCTTCGGGAGTCAGAGATAGACATGACATAATCTAAGTTTTTCATAAAAAAATTTCAGCTGAACACTTCTCAGGAAGGATTTTAATATACTGTGACACAGTTATTAGCTCAGATTAAACAAAAAAGCACTCCTCTGCTTTAAAAAATCAAGATGTAGAGAAGTGAAGCCTGAAATCCACACATACAGGGTTTGAGAAGCTTTTAAAGGTTTTAACCCCTAGACAAGAATTGCTCCGTCAGCGAATAAAAAGATTTCAAGATTTTGGCCTTCCCTCAAAAGACTCTAGGGGAGCTGAAAGTGTTCACCAGGGCTGAAGCAGACGTCAATCATATGTTTGCTATTACAAAAATATAAAAGTCATTGAACATCAGCAGGATTTTGGGTGCCTAAAGGCTTGAGGGTCACAGCCTAGAAGGAACCTTGGGAGGCCTCTAGTCCAACCCCCTGCCCAAAGCAGGGCCAGCTCTAGGAGATCTGGGGTCAGATCAGGCTGCTTAGGGCTTGGATCAGTCTGGGCTTGAAACCCCCAAGCCCAGCCTCTTTGGGAGACCTCCTCCACCGCCGCATTCTCCATAGGAACACATTGGAAAAAGTTTCTCCTTCTCCTTCTGCCGCACAGAGGAGGACAATCCCTGCCCTCAATCTCTGGGCTGGGCTCCCACTCATACAGCCCAGATAATTTGTTTCTTCTAGTTCACACAAAGAGAAATTGCACTAGTGCTATAAAGACACAAAACCTCCACACCGCTTTAAAATGAACATCAGTATCAGCGTTCATTGAAGGGAAGTCATTTTTCCAAATTGGAACAGTCTCACATTGTCCTCTTTACTAATTGTATTTGGGAAAAGAATTTTTATTTGGAAAAGACATACAGGAAGGTAGATGGGGTAACACTCCATACTGTCTTGCCTACTGGATCTTCTAGGGATACTGTAACCAAACGAGTATTTCAGTCATCCAGCTCCTGGAACATAATTCTCAAAGGCTAGTTAGCTATGAAATTCCCTCCACAAGGAATGGGGAAAGTTATGTGCCTGTTTCAAAGATTTATGTGTTTTCCTCTAGCTGTGGATTAGACACTTGTCTGAGACTGGGATTCATTGCTTCACATTTCCCCTCCAAATCTAGGCTCCATTTTGTATCTTTGGCTGCAGAGAACTGACTCAGTATTTTTATCTGAAAAAAACCCCATATAGGAGAAAGGTAGCAGTGGAAGTGGTAAGAGATTTAAGAGACTGAAGATTAAAGTATTCACTTAAGAATTAGCAGGTTCAAACTTGCATTTTCCAGCTCCCAAGAGAGCACACTTCACACCTGGTTACAGGTTGCTGAAAGCAAAACTCTGTGGAGCAAAGAATGCGAGATTCACGAGCCAGAAGGACAGGGGAAAGAAACAGAGAACTGCAATGCCTCTTGGTGATCCCTAGCTCATTGCAGGTATCTTGCAGCTGAACCACGAACCATACACTTTTCAATTTTTTTAGCATCAATGAAAAACATGCATACTGAGAATGAGCATTCATGTATTGTTTACTCAAAGATTAATTTTCATGAACGTTTTCACTCTTCACCATTATTTTTTACATGTGTTTTACGTTTCCTTACTAAGGGAAGATAATTTTGGTCTCTTCTTACTTCTAGAGAAACTCAAGAGTCTTTGCAGTATTCTGCAAGGAGCAGACATCAACACCTATATTTAAGTATGACACGTTATAAGCTTGTATTAACACTTATAATTTGACTCCATTTTAACTGTTTGGTCTGTAAAGCTCCACAATGAATGTTTGCCTCAGGCTCAATTTTTTCTGGAAGGCATAAGCAAAAATAGTTCAGTCATTTCAGAGGGAAGGTGAGGAAAACCCAGTTTTGCCGATATTTATACAGCTGTTCCAGTGAGAATCCACACTTTGGAGCAGGGACTTGACATTTGGCAGAACGCTTGCTCTCATGGCAAAGTGCCTTTTCCGTCTCTGTGAAAATCCACACAAATTTGACTAAAATAAAACCTCATGAAAATACTACTTGTATATGCTCTGCACAGGTTGGTTTGAAGCCTATAATTGATTATCAAAGTATTGTCCTTGCATTAACTTTACTTCCAACTCAGGTGACAGGAGCTCAGAGTCTTTTTACGCAAGGGAAAGCAGTCACATGCTGGTGCAGAAAGGGCGAGGGATGGGACAGGGACTGGGAAAGGCGAAGGGCATCAGGGCTACCAGCTGCTGGACCACTGAGCTGGCAGGCTTGGGTGTCTCATCTCTCTCCAGATAGCAGAGAATACTCTTTCTTCCCAACAAGTATTTCAGAGGAAAAATTGTTATAGACCAAACGTAACAATTATTTTGAAATTTCTCTGCTGTACTTCACACTAATTTTTATCAGCAGTTTATTCCTGCACATTTAGACTGTGCGATCTTTAATGCCTTGTAGCTCTTTTTATTAACATCTTACTTTTATTATTTGTATGAGTTAAGGATTTTTTCCCCCAAGCATTCAATTATGAGACTTAGCTAGTTTAGGGAATTATTAACAAAAAATCCTTTAATAATTAAGATTTTTTTTTTCAACAGAAAGTAATTTCCCCCTTCTCCTCATTTGTTTTATCTCAGTTAAGAATAGGGTGTTTCCTTATAAGGACTTGTATTTTACTTTGGTCAAATTTAATTTGAAAACTGAAGAAATTTTTAGCTCTTAGTAAACTGCTAATATTTAGTCAACTCCTTTGAACATCTGAAACGCACACAAACACACACTGTTCCATGCATGCTCATTCTCAGGGATTGGATTCAAAGACAGAAAAACAACAAAACTTTTTCTTGTCAATGTCATTTTTAAAATGCTCGGTTTTGAGGAGGTACATTTCTAAGTCTTTTCAGCTGTCACTGAACAATATTTTGGTAGTATAAACTAGACTAAAGGCAATCAAATAAAACGCATCAGTAAAGAGCCATCACTCAAATTTTTATCCACTACCAACTTGTACGGAGCTGATGTGGAGCTTGAAAAAAGAGATATTCAGAACCCTACTGTCTGCAAAGGGAGGAAATAAATGTATTTACTCATAAGACTTTCACAATGATGCAAAAAATTATTCCTTTCTCTCCTTTAGTAATGGATGTCTTAAAGTTTAACCTGAAGTTTAAGAAAGCTTACAAAACCCCCAGGTCCAAAAGACATTTTTTCCCCACCAAATAAACTGATGCAGATCCTCCTTCCAATCTAATATCTTGTGAAAGAAAGCTTAAAGAGAGGAAAAGGAGTGACCAGTTCTATATTTCATACTAACAGATCATCATTACTCTATACGGTAATAGCTTTTTGTTTTCTTTATAAAAAGGAAAAAAAATACTACCAAAGATATTTTGTAGAGAAATTTTACTTTCTAGCTGCTAATACTTCAAATCCAGACCTATGTGCAAGTCTTCCACAATTATTAAAAACTGTAAATACTCTATGAGACATACAGTTACTAAGATGCAATGGATAACTGTCTATTTTAAATGAACTCCTTAAAACTGTTTGAATTCATGTGAGCTAGCCATTAAGAGGACAATAGCATGTCTCTCTTCTTTTTTTAATGTAAACTCTCAGCTTCCTTATTTTAAGACCTGACATGGCACACCCATACAGCACTTATCATACACCCAAAATCAAGCAACTTAGACTTTTTAAAAATTTTTTTTTTGGGGGGTGGTGGGTGTGGCGGTAATAGCTTATGGAAATCTCACTGACAAAGAATAGCAGTCATTATTAGTAACAAAATTTGCATTGCTTTTGGAAGGGTTACAATATAAAAAGCAGGAAAATAAAACACAATTATAAAATCAATAATGATAATCGTGTAAGAAAAGCATAGTTTTATTCACATGCAAATGCCAATCCTCACACAAAGAGATGGACATACTACCTCAGGAGTTAACAGTGTCACCATAAATGACTTTTTATTGCTCTGTATTTTCAAAATGCTCTTAAAACATTAACTAATACATCTTAGATGTTTCTGTGTAGGTTATGGTGTTAACACAGAACTTCTCAGGCTCTCATTAGACGTCAGCAACGGTTTTACCGTAACAGTCATAAGCCACAACATCCATTCTCTTGCAAAGTGAAGGACCACAGTGCATTTGTGATGAACATAAATGTAAAGCACACGTTTCGCAAATTCCTATCTTCAACCTCCCTGATCATTTCAACTGTTAGTAACAAGCACAAAATAATTTCTGTTTCTCAAAAAGTACAGCTAACCACAGTCTTTCTAGTTCTATCTAAAGTTATACCAGAATGTAACCTGCCCGTAATGCAACTATGTAAGCATGGCTCTTCAGAGGCTTGGAGTAATCCTTCTGACACAACATATTAAAAAAAGATCAGAAACTTCCACCCATGTGTCAGCCGTTCACTTGCCCCCCTGTCCTACTTTAGCCTAGCTTTCAGCTCCTCCTGATTCTGCCTGCCTGATTCAGCAGCAGCAATCAGCAGAACTTTATCCATCCTCACCAGTCAACCTCCACAAAGCACCTCTTAATTAGTGCAGAGGGTGGCTGACGTGCTCTGGGTGAAGGTTCAAGTGTTAGATCAGCTCCAGATGACTGATCTCCCGAGTTGCGTATTTTTGACTATAAAAATCACAGAGAGGCGGAGGAAAAAGAAGACTGGGGACAAGAAGTCAAATAAATTTCTATCAGCATGGAGGTAGAAGTAAATAACCAATAAATCACTGACTTAAAAATAACTGTAATGAATCAAACAACTCTGTGAATGTATGCACAGTGTTGTTATTTCATTACTAAATATGGTCCAGTTCCTTATATTACTAAATTTGTAAAATATTCTGTAAGACATATAGAGTCACTAAGATGCAATGGATATCTATTAATACTAAATGAAACCCTTAAAATTATTTTACTTCACGTGAACTAACCAGCGAGAGAGTAACAGCATGTCTCGATACATGAACTCTTATAATTACTTTTCTAAATAAATACTTTGTTGCAGCAGCTTTGTTTTTAAATTAGGGCAATTGGTTTATCTAAAGTGAAATGCACAACATCTATTTAAATTTTTTATAGGGAACCTTTTTGCTTCTAAGGATGCTTTTGTTTAAATTTTGTGCTCATGCAGAGTCATTTAAAGCCAAGTTGCTAGAATGCCTATGAGGTGAAGCTGAAGGGGTAAACCATTTACACTTCATGTCTACAATCACTAATCCACAGGACATGGAATCACATAGCACAAAAACTGCCACAGAGACACAGCACCCACCGAGTCACCCTACAACGGGTGATTGTTAAAACTAAAGCTGCAAAGGCTAATAAGTGATCTGGCCTCTCCTGCCACCAGTTGCTGGAGCAGTCACCTTTTCTTCCGCCAAGGCAAACCCACTCCCCGAGCTCCTCTCTGGAACCAGCCAGCTGAGCCAGAGAAGAGGCGCCAGGAACTTTCCCACACGGCAAGGTCTGAGCAGAGTTTGAACTCTGGGGCTTATATTCAGGGGACCGGTGGCAAATTGCACGGTCAGAGAGCTGAGGGGCAGGACCGCATACACGTGTCTGGGAGCGTGGAGAACAGCTTCAATGGGAGGGCAACGAGGCACGCACAGCGACGGAAGAGGCGGCTGCCAGGCTGTGGGAGGCAGCCTGGAGAGAGCCATGACGGGCGAGAGTGACGGCTGAAGGGAGGCTCCATTCCGAGAGCAAAGAAATGGTTTCCCATTTAATTCCTGCTGTTTAATTTCACCCTGTAATGGCATTCAGGAAACACTGCTTACTTTGATTACAGGTGAGGCTATAAAACAGAAAAGTTGCACAATTGCTTCTGCCTCAAGTCTGTATTCCAAAGATTTCACAACTCCTGAAACACCCACACCACATTCCCCCACTGAAACCACTCAATGGTGCTCAAAAAAACTGGGAAAAAAACCAATCTTAATTTCCCCCTCCTCCAAGATCACACATCAAAAAGACTTGTATTCAGCAAGTGGAATAAAAGGGTTTCATATTAGCGGAATTGGTGCCTGTAACTATACCTCTAACGTTAAAATGACATTTTCATCATTTCAAGAAATCACCCATATTTAGGTATAAGCAGGATACTCGCTCATGCCACTTTCAGAACAGATTGCACACAGGAGAATGGAAAATAAATTGTATGTAAATATTCCCAAGACAAGATGGGAAATAATACTAATGTTAGATGCGAGTACACTATTCTGAAGACTTTGTCTTCATTCAGATACATAAGATTAAACTATTTGCACGAAGAAAGAACACAGTCTTGTACACTAAATACTCTTGCACCTCTGGAAAAAATGGGAACAAAGTTCCTCATGGTACTGAGTATATACCCCTTATGTTCTTGTTCCACATTTGAAAGAAGAGTATCATTCCTCTTTATACAATTACATAATACAAAAGAACACACAGGAGACCAAAGAGCTGCAAGTACATCTCTAACCTTGTGTTAACTGAGAAATCAAACTCCCCCTAAAGTCTAAATTCCCCAGCTGTTCCCACTTCGCATACATCAGCTTAAATTTTGGCTGAACCCAGGGTAAGCTAACTGGCTGACCAACTCGGGTGGCGATGGCAGGGAAGAGTTCACAGACAAAATTTGCTGCTGCAGGCACTGGGGTCACAACGGCGGGGACCTGTTGAATCTCTGATCTCTATCCCAGTTCAGCCGTAAGTGTGAAAGATAACACAGATGTAGTTAGTTCTCACTCAATTAATGTGGCACACCAGACTTTCTTGTACACATCACTTCTGGTAGGTAACGTAAATAACAGACAGAACGAGCCATCAGAGGACCCACAAACTATTTAACGGAATAGCATCCAAGTCCTTCACACCCTCTCTTCAATATACAATGGCAGTTTTGAAGTCACGGATGTATTGCAATAATTAGATGCTCAGTGTTAAACAAACCATATCAGGGAGGTGGTGTACAACTATTCCCTTAATAGCATCTCTCAGGCTTCCTGACATTATCTAAAACAGTGCCTGGGCCGCCTGACATGGCTGGAGAACTTCAATAGCTTTATCTAGCATATCCACTAACAATGAAAACTGGGAGACAGACTTGTCACAGGTTACAGTGTTCAGGTTAAGGACTTCAACAGAAGTTATTTGGATATGATACCTCACAAAAATTGTGTTCAAAAGCTGCTAGCGTGTCACTGGTGACAAAGAAATGCTTGTCAGAAAACCAGTCATTAATATCTCTATTTTTCCTCCTGCATGGAAATGCTGCAATTCAATTTCACTGTTTATGACTATTTCTGTTGGTTTAGAATCATTCTTTGTAGACTGGGCTTTTTTTTTTTTTAAAAAAAAAAAGTTCTGGCCAATGTTACCAAGATTTAAGTTGTATGTCCTGCACTCTTGTGGATCAATTAAAAAATTTCAGTCTTGCTTTATAAACCATCTTCACACGAGATCATAACATAAACCATTTGCAAGATGGCTGAATTAAGCTGACTGGCACGTGGCAGAACGTAGTAACTTGTATGACAAATCTGATAGAATTTAATTTAAAAACTTTAAAAAAACTTTTAAAAATTCAAAAACTTGAAAAAAAAATGTTTAGATGTGATTTAAGTTCTACTATTGCTTTCAATCTGTTTCACAAATGCCAAACCTGAAATCTTAAAATATTAAGAAGAATCTTGATGTTTCCACTGCCGGCACTGAACTACTTCAGTTCACACGGACTCCTTCAGGGCATTCAGAAACCGAGTAGTCCAAAGCCTCCTTGCGGATTTTGTTCCATGAGATACCAGGCCATTCCCAAGGATGAAAAGGAGCCCGGTTATTTCCCAACAAGCTTGACATTGTTTTGCCATTTCCTGAATAAGCATATCAGTCCTTGGCCACCACACAAATCATCTAGTCAGGGCAGGCTATTTTTATAGTTCCCAGATGGTCTTTATGTACTTTCACGCATGACATGAGCTTCGCAGGATATAACCACTCTGGCGACCTTGGTACATGTGAAACTGTTCTCTTCAAGCAAAGAAAGGTAGGAGCTGTGTCGTGCACATGGGTACATCTATTCATAGATATGTCATGCACTTTAGCTAGCACTGCACCATTTTATTTTCACAATGTACCTTGGCATTTGTCACTGGCAGGAGTTCAATTTGTGTCATAAAAAATATACAGTCTCCAGTTTCGGTTCATTCTAGTTGTCTGCTGCTTCCAAAGGGAAATGTGACAAGCCATTTGCATTCAGGAGTCAATTAGTACTTTTGACCCCAGCTCCATACTTTGACAGCAAACACCCAGCAATATTACCCATTTCTGAAATTATATTGGAGAGACTACTGATATTCGGCACTGCTGAACGAGCTCTTTCAAAAGATCTCCTTGAGGCTGTCTTCACATAGTCTTGGAACTAGTAAGAAAAAAAGTCCAGACTGAAATATTTTGACCTCGCCATTATTAAAACTATGTGATTGAAACATAACAACCAACAACCTCTAGGAAACCCAACACAAACCATGCCACAAATCACATTCTTTTCTGCAGATAACCAGTTATTCATACAGATTGCTGCTTAACAAATTGAGCAATTTTTCCCACCTGTACAGCAATTCATGTAAATGGATGTAAATGGTGTTAGTCCATGCAATAAACCCGATAATTCTGATGCAGTCAAGATGCTCACAGCCTCCAGAGGCTCCTTCCATGTTACTGAGACCCTAAAGCATAGCAAAGTGCAACTAGTTCGGGAGACCACAGAGAAGACAGAGCCCGTTGCACTAAAGTAGAGATGACTGTTTATCTGCCCAAGAGTACTAGTTACAGGGGAAGAATCTGAAAAGTGTCCCTGATGCTTCAACTGCCCTTTTTGGCTCATTACTGCGGAGCTCCAGGCCATAACTGAAACCAAACCACACATCAACAAGGGGTATTGACACATGACAGAAAAAGGCTTGTGGACCTGGACTTCTAACTGCTTCTGTATGACAACTATTCCAGGCATTTGCTAGACTGGTTTTCATATCCTGCTCCATTTCTGGGCACTGTGTTGACACACAACAACTTAAAGAAAAGTTGATAACGATGATGAATGGCATGCTGGTTTCAGATAGGTTTATATAGAGAAGATGGGAAACATTTTATGGAGCTGCAAATATAATGAAAAAATGACAGTACGTACAAAGCCACAGGACACACAACAGAAAAGATGCAATGTGCTTTTTTCTCTCACTTGGAACTTCATAATTTTAGTACAGTGTTAGAGCAAAATTCACCAAGGAACTTTGTTTCCTCTCTCCGTTACGGCCTCCAACGAAAACTCTGCTCTGGGTGCCTGAAGATCAAATCACACCTTCTAGTAGTGGACTCCTTCATCTGTACTTTGACAGAGAACTGACATTTTCCTTCTTCGTGTTCAAAACACTCTACAGTTTTAAAAGCAAGTCTGATACTCAATAAAGACACACATTAATCTCTCTCACCTCAGAACTAAAGAAAATAAATGCTCCTGAACAAACTAAAAGAAGAAATGCCACTCTTGGATAGCTGAGTTGTGCCCATAAAGATGGCAACAGACTAGTATTGGAACTGTAGACACATTTTTGTTTGGTTGGCTTAGCTACAGAAAACCAGGGCTAAAAGCAGAATGGAGAACGTGCTCTAGGCACACCCCAACTTGCAGCCTGGAAGGAGACGCGGGTCTCGCTCCAGAGCTTCGCTCCCCCTCCTGAGCCCTCCCACTCCTCGGGCAGCGGCGTGCAGCGCAGCACCCCGGCGCACAGGACCCCACTAGCAGAGCCCCAGCCCCAGCTCGCGCACGGCCTTAGCATGGACAGCAGCAACTGCTCTGTCAGCGAGAGGTGAGGTGGCTTTGGCAGGTGAACGATGAAATGGGGGTATCAGCTGGCAGCAGCAAAGACGCCTGCCATGGCACCCTCGACTACAGCACCGGTCCTGCCACTTGAAATGCCTCTGGGACACATGAACGCAGCGCAGGGGCAGCTATGCAGCTGTAACTTGTATCCTAACAATTAAAGCGAAAAATTGTGTGATATACTAAGAGACCTACACACACACTGAATTATTTTTCTCTACTTTACTAAAGAGAAAAATCCCTTTTTAGAAAGAATTGCACTAGCGTTTTACAATCTCCCTTTAGCTATCAGCTTAAATAAGGTAGTTTGACCATCCTTACAAGCAAGTCGGATGGTACATGGAGGTCATGGTAAATCCAGCCATTAATTACAAATTGTTAAAGTCTGTTTATACTAGCTTAAAAATGCGTTAAAAAGACACATATTTTTTTTCATATCCTACACAATCCCCTTTGCCTTAAAAACTCGGAACTGTCCCAAAATTTAGTAACAACCACCTGCACCCATAGAGAAAAAACATTATTATCCAGAGACAAAATCCTTTGCTATGCAGTCTTATGTTTTGTCTTCTATAATCCCCAAGCCATTTTTGTGCCAGAGAAAGAAAAACGTCTGTAATACTGAAAATTACTACATTTATTTGGAACCACAACGTGCTTGTGAATAAAACAACAATTTGAACACTGAAATTAGGAGAAAATATTTCAAGCTTGCTCCATATTGTCCTAATGAAGTATGTTTTATAATTCATAATAATATGAGAAACTAAGTAGTTTAAGCTGAAGACTGATTTCTGAAGACCACATTTGATCCTCAATTCCAACTCTGCAACCTTGAGAAATAAAACTTAAAACTTCTTACTTACAGCCCACTGTAAAGTGCTTTATAATAGTTCACTTAGCATTCGTCCACCTCACCAGTGTTTTGTGGTAATTAGCTGGACAAAAAATTACAGCAAAAATTAAACAAAAACCAAGATGATAACGCAAACCCTATAAAAGGATATAAACCACCACATATCTTCACTTTAAAAATTCCCTTCAAGATACATCATCATCACAATAATAAAAAAAACAACCCTGACTTTGAATTCAAGGTTGATTGAATTTCGTCACACTCCCAACCTTCCAGCTTCCTGTTAATTCAAATTATTAATTGGCAGATATCCAGCAGAAGCAGGGGAGAGGAAATCTAATTTGTGCATGTACTTAGACAACTAAAAACTCCCTTTACAATTGCTTATCTCCATATTCCCTCTGTTCATCTTCCAGAAAAGCAACAAAACGAAAGCAGAAGCACCTTCTTAGTGGAAGAGAATGAAGTGCTAAAAGTATAGCCCATTTTTCAGCAACTGCAGAAACACACTTCTTTGCCTTTTTTGCTCCCCTTGTTCTCAGCGCTGTTATTAGTAGTTCTTTTTTAACCACAGCAGAATACGGCACGTCTGTCTGACAGGAGATGCAAAGGCAAAGCCTCTTTCCCAAAGAACCTGCAGTTAAAGCTCTTGACTAAACCCACTGGAGTTACTGCAGTACAGGATGAGACTTCATGGTTCTCGGGCAAAGCAGGGGCATAACAGTGATCCCGCGGTACTTACAGAACCTCCTCCCCTCTTGCAGGTCTAACGGAGGCACAGTTTACGAGGCAGAAGAGGAGGGATGCAGGGGTCTACATGTAAGTGCATCAAAAAAAAAGGGAATTCTCCACTTCCTCAGCTCACTCTTTCTTATGTCACCTCCCATGATTATTTTTGTCATTTATAGTTTCTTTGCTATGCTTTTAGAATTTCCCAATTTCCCCTCAGGGTTCGGGGTATTCAGAATGAAGGTTATATTTACACTGGGGTGGCTGAAACTTTGCTATTTTCTATTTCCAAGGCACAGTTGACTAAACTTGGCAACATTTACAGTATCTGCTGAAATCAACATCTGACTTCCTCTATACCAAGAAGCATTAATTATATAACTGAA
>Ga0181612_107400_pt1 | contig 18443 bp, 9 predicted proteins | sample HoacroProtozoa21_FD_119630 | JGI IMG/M metagenome (GOLD analysis project Ga0181612, IMG submission 119630) | Hoatzin crop microbial communities from Cojedes, Venezuel. Combined Assembly of Gp0051906, Gp0051904, Gp0051908
CCTGATCTGGTTGAAGATGTCCCTGTTCATCGCAGGGGGGGTGGGTTAGATGACCTTTAAAGGTTTCTTCCAACCCAAACTATTCTATGATTCTGTGATTATCATGGATCAGATGGCATGTAGCAGCCTGCTACCACCTGAGGATTTGGTGTATTGCTGTTGTTTCTGCTCCATTCTCATGCTTAGCAATACCCAATGCAGTAGTACAATGATTTATTCAGTTATGTGGGAACAAGAGGACAGAGATTTGTGAGGCAGAGGACTGAAGCTGGGACTGTGAGTATGAGACAGTGAAGGGACCTGGTAGAGAAAAAGCTGAATCTCTGCTGGGAAAGTTGAGGAGTGGAAGAAAGAAAAAGATGGAGCACATGAAGCTGGGGTCCTGATCTGAGGACACAGAGATGTGAAATAAGAGAATGAGGGAGGCAGTGCCTGTGGGTTTGGGATCTTCGCTCTAAGAAGCATGTGGCAGAACGGCTGTGGCAGCACAGACGCAGGTTTATAAGCTGGAAAAAAGGTTGTGTGGTGGGGTGAATGGGAAGTCGCAGTCATCAGCTTGAAGAGGAGGCTTGGGTGGTCCTATGATGGCAAGGGAACAGAACAAAAGACTTTTAAACAATAATTTCAGTTTCTACTTCAATATCTTGCCTGGAACATACATTGTCTAAAGCCATCCTTGGAATCTTTCTGCATTTGGGTAGCGCTACTATTTCATCTAGGCTATTGGAAAATAATTACAATAACCCTGGTCTCAAAAAGATCAATGACAAGCCTGATTTTGAAAGGAGCAATTTCAGTAGACCTGGGCCTGAATAAAGTGACCTGAAGGCAAACAAAATCTTAATCACGCAAAGGAGACAGATATTCATCAGTGTCTGTGTTCCCTTCTGCCTGTAAGCTCTGTGACTAGAGAAAGCCCTTAGAAATATCACGTAGGGATAGGGCCAAATTCATCTGGGTACAGACACAGAATCACTTTTTTATACTTGCTGAGTTTAGATTATGCTCATTTTACCTGAGAGCAAACATGAGTGAAAAAAATAAGCCACTTACAAGTGACATGAGGCAACATTATATCTGACTAATGACTTGACTGAGTCTGCCACCACATAAATGCACAAAAGGCAGCAGGAAAGCAGTGCAATACTGTAGATAGTTCTTGCCTGTGGAACAGCCTGAGACTAAAATAGCTTTCTTAATGAAACAGAAGACCCCACATAGTAAGCGTACTGTCCAGCAAACATTTTGACAGAGAACTGTGAAGCTGTAAAGGTAGGTGGGTGAACACATATAGAGAAAAAAACCTCTGTAGCCCAGATTTACTTCAGTTGCATAAAACCTGGCTATTACAATATGAGCTACACGGGGGAAGACAAGGGAACAAGCTCAGAATATGTCCCTTTGCTGTGTGTGGCTCCTGTGACCATTGCTGGAGCTGAGGGAATATTGCCATCTAGTGCTATACAGAAAATCCAGCTGTCTAAACAGAAAACAACCATTTAATTCATGTAGGCAATGGTTACAAAGCATACTGTAAAGCAGGGACATTATGTGCCAGGGACATCATTTTGGTCAGTGTCTTTGCCAGGCTTGTTATTGAAAATGGTACATTTTCTCCTTTAAAAAAATGACAGCATGCTGTGGGAACTGAGTCATAATGCTTTGGAGGAGAGACCTCGTTCACAGTCGTTCAGAGGTTGTGAAAAAAGTGCAAAAGTACTCACATAATGCTTTAACAACTAGGAGTCAGAATGATGGGATGCAGTTTAGCATGGGATTTATCTTACCTACCTTGAAATAACTAAAACACAGACCTGTATATGTTAATGTATATAGTCACCCTAGGCTTCTTTTGGAAACAAAGAGGCACTACTAGGGCTCAACCGGTATGATCAACTTTAGCCGTCACATTTAGGATGGGAAGCTCTGTACATCTGTTTCTCCGCAGTGACAATAAAGGGGTTTTGAGATGGCTAGGTCTCATGTTCAGATACCTCCAACCTCTAGTGCCTATCTCTCTGTACCATTTTTTAACCAGGTGGGCAATAACTTTGATGACCTATTGGTGGAAAAATAAATACCACTTTCAGACTCTTAAAACCCATGATCTCAGCTGTGTGGTTCTCATTCAGGCAAGGGGACACGTACTCACACAAGATTTCCCATTGACCACAGTGGAAACAAGCACTGGCCAATGCCATATTGCACTCACTGGTAGGCAAGCACACTGGATCGTAACATACCATATATTCACCTCTGTGTGCAACAGCATTGTGAACTTCCTCCCATTGCCATGCCAGAAAGAACTCTTAGGGGTGACTGAGCAGTGGAGTTCCCCTCAGCCAAGACCCTGCTGAGCCAGAGATGAAGGTTTTTTTTAATCAGTGCATATGTTTGAGACACTTTTAAGTAGGCCATCAACTGACTTATCTATGCTACCGAATACGTGCCAGATTATAACAATTATCAGTCATTGCCCATCTGGAGTAGATTCAAACCAGTGGTTGATTTTCAAAAGCAATTTGAAATTCACAATCAATTAAGCAATCAAATCATCCAGCTGCAAACAATGTCCAGATTTTCAAGCCAGCAATGTAATGTTTATGTATGCTGACTTAAAATTACATAAATGTCCCATCAGTACCTCTGAGTTAATTGCCACGTTATTGCTTGTGGTTGCGACTTTCCCACTATTTCTACCCACTAACAATGTAAGGAAAAAGATTAAATCACAGAGGGAATCAGGGTCAATAACGTAAGAGAGTAATATTCTTCAGCCTGGGAAGGGTTAGAATATTCAAGACACCCACCACCCCCTTTGCTTTTAAATAGGATGAATCCCAATTAAACAAGAGGCTGTTAAATTAATTTTCTTATATTTTAAAAGTTCATTATTTCATACTATGGAATATAAATCCTTACAGGGGAATTTTACTTTTTTATGCAGATTTTAAATATGCTGAAAAAAATGTGTATCACAGGTTCCCCCAAATGAGAAATTATTTGGGTGCTAAAATGTCTCACAATAACACTAGCTTATACGGCTACTGATGTCAAAGTTTGCCAGGATTTTTAGGGGTATTTTCTTTGCTTTAGAGGGACGGTCATGCAGCAAAGTCCTTACATGTGGTATTAGAGAAGAAGTAGAATATCTGCACTGCCCTGAGTGTCCATAAATAATGTTGAATTAAAATTCCACCTAAAAAGGAACCTGAAAAGCAAGGATGGTAGATTTATAAACACATTTTAAAGCACCTATAAACGTGACTTTCTAAAACCCTCACTTATCATCTCAGTTCCCCATAACTAAGATTAGCTAAAAAATCTAAGTTAACAGCTTCCAGAAACAAATACAAGGGAGCTGGCAGCAAATTCTGGAATTCCCCCACACCTCTTAGTCCACAGGGACACAGACTGACCTTTTCGATGCAACATAAACTCTGCTGATCTCCTCAGGCTTTTGCCTGAGATGAAGGCTAGCTCAGACAGTTTGGGTGTTCTAGGCAGGCAGGAAAGGATTACTAACATTAGCTCACTATCTTAATTGCCATACTTAAGAGGCTGCATACTTGCCTAGAGCTGGATCCAGCACAGAGAGAAAGCTCTCACTGACTTCACTGGGATGTGGATCACCTTTAGGCTTGAATGAGCTGGGGAAGTGGCAGGAAGGATGGGCATTTCCCCTGCTAACACAAACTGTCATGGCTCTACTGACATTTGCACCAGCCAAGCCTTTATCCCAGGACACGCACAGCTTTATGAAGTTATGACATAAAATAAACTCACAAATTGTTTTCCTTTGCTAGCAGGGAGCACGGAGATGACATGCCAAATCTCTTTAAGAATCAAGAGGTGGACACCCCAAAATGTTCACTCACCCAGCAGTCCAGCTGGATGTACAGTCTCAAGGCAAATAAAGGTAATGTCCATACATCTTTAACAACAGCACCTATGCATCTTCCATTTCAATTGACACTAATGGCAGACAGTGCAGTTTAGCCATTTTGTTTTACTGATATTTGCAAACCTCTGAGACTGTTTCCTGGCATAAACCATTCTTCTGCACATGGGCACTTTACTTGACAAAACCAGCCTAAGCTGCACAGTCCGCTCTCAGTTATTCCACCTCAGCGTGGGCTACCCCGGGCTAATGCGCCCACACAACTGCTGGTGTTGCTGCACAGGGAACTGGATCCGTGAATTGATGCTGGATAAGAACAGAGCGAGTCGATGACATGGGCAGGAACAAAGGGCCAGGGAAAGGGGGTCTGGGCAAGAAAGTGCCTGCAGAACCACAGCCTAAAACACTCCCTTTATTTGTGCCCAGAGGATGTGGAGTAATGCCGATCCAGGTTGTGGGATACACCATCAATAGATTGATGGTGTATACCACAAACCTCTGATGCCGTTGCTGTTTTGTGAATACAGAGATTTAGCCTTGCTTCTATTTAAAAAGAAAAGTGCTAAACATACTATTAACTTTTTTCTCTTGAAATGAATTAAATGTTCTGTGAAGTATCAGAGGGGCAGTCATTGTGTCCCAGCTAAATGGTTTGTTTGTAGCAAATTACTTTCTATTCTTACGCAAAAAGAATTTAATCCAGTGTCAGAAACAAACTACATCTTGACAGATTAGCAGGGTTGCCGCTGTTAAAATGAATTTGTTGCCAGATTTGTTTACAAAACTTCTCTTTCAAGGATGGGTGAACTTCCTGGAATTTGCCAATCTTTCGAATAAACATTGTGGAGGCTTTGTAAAATGAGAATTAATTAAACTTTTCCTCTGAGTGTAAACCAGGCATTTTGCTCAGTATAAAAAATTGCTTGCAAGCAAAGAGAAGTCTTTTTTGAAGTGGTGGAGAGGCAAGCAAATCTGAGCACTTCCCTTCCTTTTCCAAACAAAACTTGAGATATAATAACTATGACTATACAGGAATTGTAATTTATACATTAGATTTGACACATCCCTTTTTAACTTTCTTCACAGTTCTGATCTCAGTAAGTTTGACTTCAGCTTTCAAATCCCTTGGAGGTTTGTTTATTTTTCTATGAGTCTTTTTGTTCTGGCTGCTTCTGTGCAATATCTGGCAGATGTGTTCATTTCTGGACCTCAGGTTTTTTGATAGTGACCCCTATATATGACTTCTGTTGCTCTAACAAGGGCCTTTGAGTGTTAGTTTGGATGAGTGGTATCACCATCTCAGACAAAGAGATAAGTTTACCATCATCATCCATTTGCTCTGCTGGGATATCTGAAATGACTAGATGACGAAATGCTCATCCTAGCCAGGGAGAAAACAAGGATAAGTATTTGCATTCCACCTTTTCCCTCACTGTAAGTTGGGTTTTTCTGTGGAATTCGGTGGGAGGGGGGTGTGTGTTATTTTTTTAAGTGATCATTAGGAAAATACACTTATGAAACAACAAATGGCAAACCTTCTGCTCTTTCACGTATAAAGTCAAGAAACAGTCACTAAAGATACCAGCAATTAGAATGATTCTGCTGTGTCCATTGGAGAGGAAATCCAAAGACAGTAACTCTTTTCTAATAAAGAGACAAACAATCCTCCCATTTAGACTAAGAGCTTTTTTTTTTTGGGGGGGGGGGGGTCAAATGCCACTAACCTGAGAAATTAGTCCTTGACCAAAGCCTTCCACTGCTACCATTGGGAAGACATTGTTTCTGACAAAGCCAGTGGCAGATGTCAGTCTGGCAATGGACCATCTGCCCATGGCAGCAACAAACTTCAGGGACACCAAGATCACTGTCCAGGTGAATTAAGCACAGGGGGTTTGGTAAGTCCTACAGATAAGTTGCAAATGAGTTAATGGACTTCACAGAAGACACCGGATTTTCAAAGCAGAGTAGCATTAAGGCAAAGAGTTTTTCTTTGATTCTCTAGGTGTCAGATCAGGAGGACTGATTCTTCCCAGTTACCTTTCCCTAAAAAATTTCCAGCTTTTGAAATTATCATGACTGATACTAAAGGCTTCATCAGTCAGAGCTACCACACACTGCTGCTGTTCGTTGTAACATTTTTTACAGTGAGGGTGGTAAAGCACTGGCACAGGTTTCCCAGAGAGGTAGTGGAGGCCTCAGCCCTGGAAATATTCAAGTCCAGGTTGGACAGGACTCTGAGCAACCTGGTCCAGTTGAAGATGTCCCTGCTTACTGCAGGGGGGTTGGGCTAGATGACCTCTAAAAGTCCCTTCCAACCCAACCCATTCTATGATTCTATGATTCTAATTAAACTCCACGGGGTCCACCCTTCCACAGCCTTGCTGGGTGCATTTGAGCAGTGTTTCCCACAGTCGTATGTATGAAGCTGCATGTTGGCAGGATGTATAACTATCTCTGTTTTAAAGACAGCCTCAAGCTTTTGCTTAAAGAGGCTAACACAGCCACTAACAACTAGGAAATCCTGGCAGATAGTCCACAGGAATATCTCTTTCTATATTTGCACAATGTCAAGCACACTATCAGCGCTGAATAAATAATAATCCTAGAAACCTGGAGTCAGCCAGGAAATAGCTGTGAATGAGACATTCATATTTTAAAACTCAAAACTGCAAAATTATCTTGTTATGATTCTGGGAAAACTGTTCTTTTGCTTTTTCCCTGTTGTTTTCTTTTCCCAAAGAGAAGAAATGTTAATGCTGCTGAAGAAGGCACCAAACAAAAAAGTTCACTTGGTCCTATATTACAGAATCAGACATCTGAAGTGTCTGCTTAATACATAAAATCCCTTCAAGCAGCAAAATGAGGAATAGTCCTGATTTTAAATCCAAAGGATTCATTTCTAACTGGAAAAAACAATAGAAACCAAATACAAGTGTATTATATGAGAGAAAGAGGGAGAGCAGCTGAAAAACAGTTTCACCAGACAGTCTTGCTCTTGATAATGTCTGGACAAAGTCAACTTTTTTCTAAATATGATTGAAACTCCATGTTAGAAGGGATTTATATGAGTCATAAATCTTTAAAACAATGAGCAAAATTCATGAGGAATTCAGTCTCCAGCTCTATAGACATAATAATAAATGGCAACTCCATTTGGTAAAACAAGTTGAATTTGGCAACTTTGATTCAGACTCTTGACAAACATTCAGGGTTGCTGCTTCTTCACAATAGAATCAATTATATCTCCTTTCTCAGTTGAGGTGTAGGGCTCCTATAGTATACTAAGTGTATTTCAAGACTTTATTTTTATGATTACAATGAGAAGAAACAGATTCTTAAGACACTTTAAAATCTGCTTTTATAATTGCTGCCAGGGATACACGTACAAACATTTTTTCATGTATTTGTCATCTTTAAAAGAAATACAAAAAGATCCGAGGAATGCCTCAGTATAATCAAATTGCAATTAAGTTAGTCCAGAAGCATTTGTCAAAAGATATAATGGCAAGGATTATAAAGGAGAAGAATAAACTGAAAACACGGAATGCCAAAAATCACCATCTGCTGAAATGATGGAGTATCATGCTCAAAGCTGTTAAGGTGTTACTAGAGCTGTTGTATGTTACAACATTAAACAGTTAATTGCAGTTCATGGGTTTCAAGAAAGAGGACTGGGCATTGCTTTTTACCATAGCAACCACAAAAAAGAAATCTCTCAAAGTATGTATGCAATGTGCGCCAACAAAGAAGCAAAGAAAAAAAATATATTTGGAATTCAGCATTTAAACTGTGATTATTTGGAGCAACTCCTCTTTCCAAATTTACATTCAGAGTATCCTGGAAAGAATAAGACATTCATTCCAAAATTACCAAAAGTCTTTCCTGAGGGACAAGAAGATGTATTAGATCCTGTATCTTACCTCACTAACACCTGTTAAGATGACTCGTGCTGCTTAGGCAAACAGAGAAGGGAAGTGAGTGGATAGAAAAGAAAGGAAAACTTCCATCATCTCATTGATGTGTGGCTGCTTGTGCTGCAGGCAGGGTATGGGTATATATGAGTTGGTCAAGATCACATGTGTCCTACTGTTTACCTCTTGCCACTCCAACCATTTCTGTTGTGTGCTGAGATCAGCCTATTTGTGCTCTTTTAGCATGAGAAGCAAATTACAGTGACAACATTTCTGATTGTTTAATCCCAAGTCAGGTCAAGTTTGAGAGACGGACAGGAGAAAAGGAAAGTAAAATGACAGTGACATCCTCATTCCATAAATATTAACACATGACATTTTGATACGGATTGAATTTCTTAACCATGTTCCCTTTTGAAATAAAATGCTGATGATTTCAACCACCTTTCCAGATGTGGTTCAGTTTTGATGGAATAGTTATTTTGATGCATGATTCTTCCGAGGCCTTTGCAAAAGCTGGATAGCTGTAGGGGCAGCAGATTAGAGAGGCAGCCTAGCAAACCAACTTGAGCAGTGATCTAAAAGCTGAGATACACAGGTGAAGAGCAAAACGGAGTGAGAAAGAGGGAGGTCCTGCTGGTTGCTGTACCCAAAGTATACACTGAAGGCAGGAGACAATAGGAAGGATTGTATTTCACCAGCTCTGAACTAACTAAAGGTTTGAATAAGGAAATGTTTTTAAAATATCTATTGTAACGGCTGAAAACAATTACGTCTGTGCTATCTGCCAACTCTCATAATTATTTGCTGTTATTTTAAAAGTGTGTACAGGAAATTTTGCAAAATCTAGGATCAATAATCCCATGGCTGACACAGCATGCTCTTAGACTCTTACACCACAAATGTAGTGTGAGAACTGCACAGAACAGCTGGCTACGTTAAGATTCAGACTGACAGACGGAGAGGGTTTTGTCAGCTGATATAAAAAATCCCATAGGCAAAAATACTAAACCCTGAATAAATTGAGGAATTTGCCCACATATGAGGACTTTCAGGACCTAGAGATGCCCTTCGAATTTTCCCTCTACAAATCCAGAAGACATATGTTCACGGCTCTGTGCATCCGTCAGCTCTCCAGACAAGACAATTTCTAACCCCTATAATGTGGACTCATCTCTCCATTTCAAGGAATACCTATTATACTGCTATTAAATGTTGTTTTTACCAAGGAACTGTTGTTAGGTCTTTTTACCACCAAAACTCACTCTGTTTATGTACAGCCTCTAACTTTGTTTATTGCAGCATTACATAGGTTGTGCTCCATTGTTTAAGAGCAACTTCAGAAATATTTTAAAGTGGCCAACTCTACTGTTACATGAACACATAATCGAATAAAACGCCCACTGCTTATGCTACTAATAGATTTGACTCAGGTGTATCAACTGTGCTAATTACGATGATGTGTGAGGGCACAGAAAAAGGCTCCACTGTTCTTGTAAACAGAAGAGTAAACACCTCGTGCCATAGTGAACTAACAGTCAAAATATGCTTAAACAGATAATCTTCGATGAGATTTTTCAGCCCGCTATACATAAAGCCTTCTGATTTTGGTAGCCTCCCTATATCACAGGCTACAACTGTAATAGTATTTTGAAATCACTAGTAGTTGCAATGCCAAGAGAAAAAAAAATGTTCTTAATGTAGAAGGAAAAAGAGTCATTGTATGATGCGATTATTACAGAGTCCTTGAATGCAAATATGAATGCAAGTAAAAATAAGAGAGCTCAAATTTAGTACATGGAGAATAAGACTCCAATTCCACATAAGGAGGAAGAGGAGTTTGTGCTTAGTAACTGGTTTGAATTTGAATATTTTAAATTTATCTATTATTATTATTATTACTATTACTCAGCAACATTAAACAAAGACAGACAGAATCTGTAGATGCCCACTGTCTCTTAAAGGAAAAGCATTTTTTTTATCTGTTGATAAAGAGTTGGAAAACAACAGCCAGTTCTGGCTATAATCTTGCATCAAAGAAACAGGTATCTGAATTTGAACTACAAAATACCCCACTGCCAATTTTATAGCGATTTTTAGTCAATTTTTCCCTCCTGAAACAGTATTGCTCACTTTTCTTCAGTCTTGTAACTTTTGCATATACCAGATGTCACATGCTGAGTATCTGCAAAAGAAGACTTGATTCAGTGCACAGAGCTGCACCACTGGAGGTTATTAGCCAGTCAAAATGTTTGATGGCCATAGATGTACAAAGATTTTCTTAATCTGAACCTGAAAAGTTGCAGTCTTAGCTCCCATGCATTTCAGAAGTGTGCAGCCCTCGCAGGCAACATTGGATATTTTTAATAAAGTCTCAACTTTATTTTGTGTTCTTGACTCGCTATGCTTTTGCATTTAACCCCAGAGTATCATCAGTACCATGCGCTAATTTGTCTGCTTGAAGGAAATAGTGCCTTAGGAACACTCATCAAACCATGGTTTTTCAATAAACAGACCACCCAAAGGATGACCTATTTATATCATTAAGAGGAAGATTTAATTCAAAATTTCATTAGATCTGTGAGACCGTAACTGACCTCCATCCACCTCTGGTCTCTGCAGCCATGTTGCCTTTGTAAAACGTCTGGCAAAGAGTTTGATGACAGAAGTGTAGGGTGACGTGTGAGACGTTTTGAAGGCTGATGCTATCAAAATGTCTGTGAAACAATCTCCCATTGCATGTAAGCCAATGCTTAAATATCAAACATATTTTTCACTTCAGTTGCCTTTAGTTGTCAGGCTCATCACTCACTAAGCCCGAATTCCTGCTTAAGGCCTTTGGGATCCATTTGGACTGAGTACAGAAATCGCAGTGCTTGTCAGAAGATGCTATCTTTGACTCTTCCAGGTTGGGATGGGAATCTTCTCAGGACAAAGCTCCTCGCAAAGTGAGCACGTTGATGCGAGGAGCTACACGAGACTTCCCTGTACAACAGATGAGACACAAGCGACTTCTTGCACTCTGCTTCCAGTCTCAGCCAGAAATACAAGACGAACAGGCTTGCTTTCTTCTGTGATTTCAACATGTCTGCTTCCTGTACGAGCTGGAAATAGGACATACCATAACAACTGTCAAAACATTTCAGAACCTCAAGCAAGGTCTGCTTGGAGCCACCTTCCGGAAGCAGCGAGGGCCTGAGGAGCCATGCGAGCAGGCTGGGCCCTCTCTGCTATTGACTGATGTAGGGCCCAAACGTGACCTCCACCAAGGGCATCGTGGTTTGACGCTCACTCAAACCTCTCGTCTGAGTAGCCCCAAACTTTCAGAGCCAGGCTGAAGTAAACTCAAGTGTCTCCCAAACGCCGAGGGACAGCCTGCCCAGGCCAAAATCTTTATTTTGCCGTTCTGGTAGCCCTCGGGGATCCTCCCCTCAGCCCACTCAGGCAGGCTGCCTAGCCCTGCCATGGATGAACCCCCATTTGCAGTGGGGATCACGGAGCTGCTGGAAGCCTGAGTGCCAGCACCTGCAGAAAATGGCGGGAGGGGAGGCAGGCCCTTGCGCTGAGGGAAAGGGGCCTCCAGCCACGGCCAGGGCAATGCTGGGAAGGATGGCTGGCTTCCCAAGCAGAGGCAGAAGAGAGCTGGCTGCTGAAAGGAGGGCAGAAGGAAAGGGGACTTCCCCCCCAGCAGGTGAGGAAGCCTTTAGAGAGGAGAAGAGGGCATCTCCGAACAGCTTTGTGAGGAGAGGCAGCTCGCTGGTGGCAGGTGGGGAGATGACTCAGGGCTGGAAGAGACGCATAGGGAGAGACCTGTCCTCCACTGGGGGAGGCAGAGGAGGGGAGAGGCTCCTAAAGGCAGGGGATAAAAAGCACGGCAGGGTCTATCAAAAGACATGGTAGCATTCCATGAGGCAGCTGGCCCCATGCGGAAGGGCAGTGAGTGAGAGGCTGGGAGCGAAAAGCAGGCCCCATGATGGTGCTTCAGTGGAGTGACCTGGTGGGAAATGAAAACCCATCCCGCGGTGTCAGGGTAAAAGTGACAGAAAAGAGGGAACAAATTTCAGAAAAGGGAAATGTTTGGGAGAAAGAAGGATACAAACAGGAGAAATATGGCATCTATTTTGAGAAGGAACAGACGAAAATTGATTACGGCGCAGTGAGGGAGACGCACTAAGTTGCTGTTGTGTGCTGCCAAACATGGCTGGTGACTGGAAAGTTACAATATACATTATTCAGCAGGGAAAACTTAATTTTTAATGAAAGTATGTTTCTATGCCTACCTCATGGGAAATGTGTGAAGATCTTCGGGGACCCACGTTTTGTGTTACTCACAGGGGCACTGTGAGAGAGATAAGCTTAGAAATGTAGCATCCTGTTTGAATGCAGACTTAACACTGAGGCAAGGTAACTCTCTCCATCCCCAAGTGTTTTTATATCTCAAAATCTAAAGAACTTTGCCATGTCTTTCAAAAATGCAGGGAACTCCTAAAAATTTCTTCTTTTCTGTCCCAACTGGATGGTTAAGAGCCTTCCTCTAGACTCCAAGTATGGCCTTCAAAAATATTATTGTTGTGGTTATTTACCAAGGAACTGTTTCAAATAAAACAAAACAAATAAATATTTAATAAGTAAAATACAAGTGACTCGCTGCACCAGTGCTAGATACACTTCATAATTTTAAGAAGCAGTACGAAACATGCACTGACAGTGTTTTAAACAATTTCCCTGTGATCTTTCCTCAGTACCTGTCAATACAGGGAAATTGGATTTTAGCCGGTGAACTACTCTTTGACTTGTCATTCATGTCTACCTCTTCCCAAATAGCCACACTGTTAAGAATCTACCCCTGTCTTCTGCAGTGAATGCACTCCCTTAAACTGGTCTAATCCTCAGTTTCTTGCCATAAGTCCACCTGATGAATTGTTAGACCAGGGACCTGGGGTAGTGTGTTTTAAGAAGCAAGTCTGAGATCTATGTTTCATACAGGTTGTACCATATTGCTGAGACTGGATGTCTGGGTGTTTGGTAGAGGCCGGGACATGGGGAATGTTCTGAAGAGAAAGACAATATTTGAAAGGAAGATGGGTCTGAACTGAACTCCCAAAGACTCCTGGCTAAAACCTGAAACTGTTGCAGAAAAAAATTAAACTGCTTTGCTTCTTACACGCAATTGGTAAGTCCCCATGTCCAGTGAAGATGCAGATCTGCACTGTACAAAGCAGTTCTATGATACACTGACAGTTACCATTACTTTGGTATCAGAAACACTCCAGCTATGGTAATACAGTAGATAAGACAAATTATCCTCTTGAAAAGCAGGATAAATTAGCTGCAGTACAGTGCTATGTTAATGCATTTAGACTACAATCAATACTTGAGCAAAAATGTTTAGAACAAGCTTTTAGATGCTGGAACTGAAGGACAAGCAATTTATTTTTTCACAGTGCTTGCATAACTCTCTTGGGTTTGAAACATGTAGTAAGTGCTGATTTCCACCTCTAGCTCATGGCCTTTTTTTTGGTAACATTTTTTCTTTAAACTTTCCAGAGCTCATTATACTAAGTTATTTTATTGTGTATTTTCTGTTCATAGATCTGTGCAGTATACTTCTCTTTAGACGTCCTGTTTCATCTGATTAGTGTTGCTGTAGTGTTTCAAGCATTGTTTTGTTCTGGGTGAAGCAATCTGCAACACTTGTTTGAGAAATGCGTTTTTGTTGGGATACACGAGTATCTTCCTTTGAATTTCTTTTTCAGTTCTCCATTTTTATGGCTGTTTCTTTTTTAAGTGCTGGCTTGATTGGCTAAGATGGAACCAAAAGCTTAATTTAGATTTTTTTTGTGTGTTATTTCAGAGGACATTAAAATAGATTTCTCTGATATAAGCGTCTAATTAATACAGTTTTCTAGCTCAAGTCTTCTATGATGGCACTCACATGGTGTTTGAGACACCTTCTGAACTTATGAAGAGATAAGAAATAGCACAGGGACTGAACTTCTGGCCAGAGTGGCTCCAGGGATACTGGCTCACAGTGGTTTTTACACCTGGCTTGCTGAGTTGTTTTAATAGCCATCCTGTATGCATCTTTTTGCAGAAATATAGATATAGGCATTTTTAAGTATCTGTTTTGTTTAATGAATTTAGCTACTTTAATTATCACACAGCAGACTAGGATGCTGCACTGTACTAAAAAAAAAAAGTTTCAGAATCAGTTTCACCAGAGAAAGGCAGGACTATCTATCTGGTGGGTTTTGCACGTTCTCAGTACAAACTTCTCTGGTATCTTTTCCCCTGAGGTACAGCTGTAGTATTAAATAGAAACTTCACTCATCCACTGTGGAAAGAGAAACTACAGATAGATAATCTACAGGTTAAAATTAGCAACAGTATAAAAATCCACTACAAAAATCATTTGCACACAAGTCAACATATAAATTAGTTTTACACTTCTGAAAATCCTGGAGGAGGACTAATGTTTCTGCACTTCCGTGACTGACAGCCAGCTAGTTTGCTGGTGCTTTTCTTACGCAAACTCCATCACTGACTATCTTTAAGAAAGTCTCGTGATTCATTTACTGTTCCATTTGCACCAAAGTAGATACCTGGGTTCATAAAACTGTCTGCTATGTAATAATTTCTGCTATATAAGACAAAACCACTATTGTGGTAAATCCATTGCAAAATAGGATCCTGACAAGTATTAATGAATCTGTTGCCAAACTGCTTAAATCATAATGACTTTGTCACAAGAACATCATACGTTTATAATCTTGTTATGATACTGAAGCCTTATACAGCTGGTTTTTTTGTAATACTTTTGTAGCCAGTTTAAAGCCATCTGGTGCACTTATTGCCAGGTATGCATGACTTAAAGCAGAAGGTCACGAATTTTTGTTGTTGTTGTGACTACAGATGCACCTTCAGCAAACATATACCTTCTCAGTGTATGACAGTGGAGTTGAAATGGAATCATGTCATTATTTATTCGTACATGGTGACTACATATGAAGCTCCTGACATCCACGCGTGAGAACTGCTGGTTTAGTTTGTTATCTCTTAATGTTTAGATCCTGAAAATTATATACATGTTGGATCAATCTCTACATAAGCCAAAGATTGATACACCGCTTCAGATCTCTTCTAAATGTCCTAACTTTTCCTCGGCTTTTATAAAGCCCAAGTCTTCAATTGTAATTCTACTGAGTAGATATAGGAACATATGACTTTTATCTCCTGGTTACTTAGCGGAAAGCTTGCATTTGGAGATCGCCTTATTAAAAGACCAGTGATCTATGGATTAAAAAGATTAGAGTTAAGGTTTCATCCGTATTTCGTTGCTTATTAATTAAAGGCCTTAATTTGCTTATAGTTTACTTTTTTAATTCCATGTTATGACTGGATCACTGTAGTATTTAGAAGCTGCAACCAAGATCAAGGCTGCATTATATTAAATTCTGAAAAACCATATAGTAAAAGTAAACCCCTACTTGGCATTTGAAATAAAACAAGATACCCAGGGACTGGGGAGGGAAAGAATTACCTTTCTTGACTGACTTTATTTTTCTACAGCAGAGTGACTTGTTCATGGTCTTAGAAGAATTAAATTTTTGTACTGGTGAGCAGGTGGAAAAGAAACAGAGGATGTTTAATCTGCACATGCATGTGCAGTTTTTTTACTCATTTCCTATGGAAAATTGTCTTCTCTGATCATGTTTGTGCCTTTCCCTCCCTTTTTTCCTCTCCCTCCATAACTTTTGGATCTACTGATGAATACAAATTTGAAAGAGGAGCAAAAGTCTTAAACGGAATTGTCTTACTACAAATTTTGTGAAAGCAGATGCCAGGAAAAGGGAAGAAGAAACCATCTGAATGCCCTTGCTATGGTAAAGCTGCAGTGTGAGATCACATTCGCAAGAGCAAACTACCTATATTCCCGCAGGAAAAACTTCTATACTGTCAGATCGGCTACCTTCCTGTTTCACTATAGGGCTCTAGAGCATGATGCATGGTTGTCCACGCTACATAGATTAGTTTGATTTGACTCCAATCTGGAGTGAAAGAAGTGGTGTCCCTGGGGAGGAGCCCTGGCGCAGCACGGAGGCTGCTTTTTCTGCAGCTTCAGGACTTGCAACCTACAAGCCAGTGGAGGCAAATCGACCTACAGTCTGCCCAGGGACACGGTTCATTCCTTGGTGCAGACTGTGGAGGTAGCTAGATGTGACCAAAGCAGAACTTGCACTTTTCAGACAAAAGATGCTGATCATTGGAAAGTTTGGCTTATCTGTTCTGATGATTGTGGAACCATTCATTTAACGATAATGTTTTTCTGGAATACATATGGTAGAGAGGAGAAAGAATTCCTTTGGGAGGGCTTTGGAAATCTTCCTCTCAAACTGTAAGTCACTGGATTGTTTCTTTTTAGGAAGGAATTGGTACATCTTGCATCTTTGATTTTATGCAAATTTTCTTTCATATGGTCTGTTTCTGTTAGAGCCTAGACTGTAGTTCTGCAGTGTGTCATGGTAAGCAGCATGCAGATTAGTGCCATGTGTTAAAAGTTGGAAAGTTTCTTCACTTTTTTTGCTTGGTTTGTGGCAGCTTGTATTAAGATAACTTCCCCCTCCCCCTCCCCTTTTTTCTCAGTTGTGTGGTTACGAATTGCTTTATTGGTTGTGTATCCTGCGGCAGTGTTTAATATTAGTTAGATGTTTGGCCATACGTACTTCCCTGAAATCTTATGTCGGTTTTCACTGATGGGGATTTCCTGGGTGCTCACATGCCCTTGTTTTGTATCTTCTCTCTGGATACGTCTTGGGTAATCACAGAAGTTTTACGGTATAGGCTGCTCAGTGCAACTTCTTTAATTATGAGCTATCTGGCTGCTGTCAAGACTTTTGCTCAACTATCTTGCAGTGCACAAGTGCCAAACATGGTTGACTATTAACTTCATGTAATTTCTTGTTCCTCCTAAGGAATTCCATGTTGCTATTCCTGACTAAAGAGTTTTATGTGTAGTGAGCAGGGTTTTCAACCTCAGCATAAGCAGTTTATTCTTTATTTCTCCTTCCTCATTGATGATTATGTCTCCTTATAACTAAAAGCATCAATCGTATCCATTCACAGCTGAATTTTGCTAGACTAAGTCAAGCTCTTCTCGTATCATGGACTCTTAATTCTTCTGATCATTCCAACAACCCTTTCCACACCTTTTTGTAGGGAGATTAATTTAAACTGGTGGCTAAAACTGCACTGAATGTTCCAGAATAGGTCTTGCCATGACTACTCTTCCTGCTTCTGGGAATTCTGTGTGTAATATATCTAAGGTCACACATCTTATAGCTGTTTCACGCTGGTTGCTAGTAAGCCTGCTATGATCGACTGATTCTCTTTGGAGGTGTACTTTGGTGAGCTTTCTGCTTGACCGTTTTAATTGTGCTCCTGCAGTTTCTTGTAGCTAACGTTACACGACTGGAGGCACTCTGGCCAGGCCATATGGTATGAAAGATTCTGGGCTTGCCTCCGGGTGTTAATGGTGGGACTTCTATATTCCAGCTACTTTTTGGAAGAGGTGGGGTGTGGATGCTGTTTGTATTTAATACTGCACCTGTTGATACCATTTGTCCTTTGCTCAAAACGTTTGTCCATTTCAGCACTGTAAAGAGCCTAGTCTTAACGAAACTGTATGAAATCTACTTAAGCCCATTGCAGACGGTGGTACCATGTACCCTTCTGCAGGCAGCAGCGCTGACCGGCAGCTCCTGTCCTGCCCCTCTGGCCACTGCTGCAACCCTTGAGCGGGCCCTCAATGCCATTCCTTTTTTGTGAGCCTAGATTAATTCGATGCTCTGCTTCGGGGTTGTCCCACAACGGTGTGAATCAGCAAAAACCGAATGGTGGCAAAGGGTCTCAGCGGAGTGGCTGCGAAGAGAGGGGGGACGGGGAAGGGACCATGTAAAGCCCACACCACCACTCCAAGAAGCGTCTGTTGAACTATGACCGCCAACCATCAGTACTGCTGCTGGGGCCACACAGCTGTATGAGAGATGCCGTGTGCGGAGTCAGAGGGGCGGCTTAGACAAAACCAAGTCCTTCACCAGTGGTGCTCATGTGTGGCTTAATAGGTGTGAGCTGGAGCCTAGCCTTATGCTGCAACCCCTTACGCGGATTAGGTAGATGGAGCACAAAAATTTTCGCAGTAGTGTTATTTTCTATTCTTACCTCAGCAGACAAATAACCCAAAAAATGGCACAGCCCTAGAACTAACTGAAAAGCTTGTACACCCCATAGGCTGTGTAGAACGAGACGAAAGCCCGGGTGCTGCGAGAGGAGCGGGACCGTGCGCTTGAGCTGCCGCCCCGCCGCCCCACAGGCCAGCAGACGAAGCCCGCGCTCGCAGGCGGACGAGGCCGCATTCGGGCCACAAAATGGCTGTGGCTGCGGTTACAGGTGCTCCGCACGGGCGCAGCTGGAGGAAGTCTGGGGGGGCAGGGGGCAGCCCCGACACCGCGGTCCGGGCCGGTTCCGGGCCGCGGGGGCTGTGCCGCAACTACCGAGAGCGCGCCCCAGGGACTTACTGCGGGGCGCTGCGGGGCGCGCGGCCCCGGGGCGCGCAACGCCAGCGGCTGCCTTCC
>Ga0181612_152946_pt1 | contig 18442 bp, 9 predicted proteins | sample HoacroProtozoa21_FD_119630 | JGI IMG/M metagenome (GOLD analysis project Ga0181612, IMG submission 119630) | Hoatzin crop microbial communities from Cojedes, Venezuel. Combined Assembly of Gp0051906, Gp0051904, Gp0051908
AAGCCTACAGTCATTTCTTCTCCTCCTACAGTTAACTACTACTATCTAAAATGTGGTACTTGTGACTGCTTGGTATTTCCAGGTCTGTATCATGCCCATGTGATTTTTTGTGTGTTTTTCTTTCAATGGTGAGATTTTGGGGCGTTTGTTTTGTTTTGCGTTTTTTTTTGTTTTGGTTTGTTTTTTTAGGGTTTTTTTGTTTCGATTTGGTTTTTTTGTTTTGTTTTTTTTAAAAAAAAAGTTCTAAAAGGGAAGCTATACTTTCCAGTCAACGTGGTCAGAGCCAAAACTGGCACTTACTTGGTAACGCAAGAAGACTAACGTATGTATGTAGCTTCTCGAAGACTGCAGTCAGCCTTTTCATGTCTCTGTGTAGCTCCATATTTCTAGCTCTTAGAGCAGCTGTGCAAAGAGAAGACTCACACTCTTCTTCCAAACTAGGAATATATGAATTATTTTTTTTTTAAAAAGTGAGCAATTATCTTAAAAAACAAGTTCATGAGTTTTGGAGTAGATGAGTAGAGTACATCCCCAGTCCAAAGCAACAATAGACTAGGAATTTATTTCAGAAATGTTAACATATCAGAGTAACTTCGCAGTACTTGAAAATACTGTGCACATGAACTATTCCCACTCTTATAAGCTTCACTCACAAGCCAGGAATGGTTTTCACTCACAGTAAAGAACTGACTGCATCATTTTAAAGACTTTTTCCTCTACTACATACAAACTACTTTTTGCTCCCTAAGGAGCAGGAGAACAGGTACAAAGGAGGCATAAAACAAGCTTTCTCTTCTTCCTTAATCCAAAACCTCCTTTTAAGTAGTCCTTTGCACTAATAATTCACCTCCCTTCAACCTGCTCAGGGATAGAGATTTTCACCGCAGAAGGAATGTGCATCTCGCCAAGTTTTACTACATTACCATATTTACTGCATGATAAATGATCTTCAGGCAGGCTCAAGAAATTAACAGTTTCAGTGTATCATACCTGAATAGTATCAATGCTATTGAATATCATTAGGAAACATTAAAAACCTGTGCAGCTTTTGTTAAAGTCTCATCTGTGAGGGGGAAGAAAGGCTTTAAAACACATGGGTTTAGCTCTAACGCCAAGCTGAAAAAAATATGCATAACCTAACGGCTCAAAAACCAGCAGGCAAAAAAAAAGTTCTGCCTTTTAAGCCAGAGTGCTTTAAGGACTGACTTAATATTTGTGTTGTAGATGTTGACAATGCTGCATGCCTGACACTCACTGTGCCTTTAATTTGATCTATCAAATCAAAAGTACCTTTTTAACTGATAGGGAAGAATCTTTCTTAAAAAGCATAAGTAGGAAGCTAAATGTTCTGAGAAGGCCTTCAATTTCACAGCTGTTTCCTGGAAGGAAAAACAACACATAAGTATTTTTGTTCTGTAAAAACCTTTTCCAACGCTAAAAATAAGAAATCTTACCAGGACTGTCACGGTATCTTCTGTAATACTTTCAAACAAGTGCAGCATTCCTTCCTCCAGAGGGCGAACATATGCAGCGTTTTCATGAAGATACTGTGAGAACTGAGCACAGAGAGATTTTAAAATGGTGCTTGCTGAAAGCTCCCGCAAACTGTTTCAAGTTAACAATTGAACAGGCCACTTTAGCAAAGTGCCTGTCATCTTAAATGATCCCCAGAACATCAGTAATAATATGTAACAGTCAAATGACGTACAGCAACCTCTTCTACAGGACACACAAACACACACCTTGAGGGAAAATGAGAAATAGTGAAGACTATATAGGAAGCCCAGGCAAAATCACATCTCAGGCCTTGCCACAGCAGCTTACCTCATTTAAACTGCCATGCACAGCACACCAAACCCCTGCTTTGTAAGTTTAAACATTCTTGCATTCCTTGCTCAACTCCATCAAATTAAGGCTAGATCCATGCACCATTAAGCCACCGGAATAAACTGCCCTACCTTCCCTCCCATCTGTTTGCTTATCGGCCCTTGCCCTGTGCATCAGCACAAACATTTGCACAGCTATGCTGTGCGAAGTATTGAACTAAACCGAGTTGAAACTGAGAGCAAGAGATACATTTTAATCTTTGTCTGTACCCAATCCGGTTTTCAACATGGGTCAAAGCATGCTTACACCAATGCAAAAGATGGAGCAGTAACTGATCAGAGGGAAAAGTCTTACTTTCAAGAACTATGACAGCTTTGGGCAATTACGAAACTTTGGCCTCATAGGACTGCCTGACTTGGCTAAAAATTGCTTAAGTAAATTCTATGGCTAATTTCACCTTCAAAAAAGTACACCTGAGAACAAATGTGTTTACTCTTACACGCAAAACATAACAGTACCATCAGCTTTCAATTCTGATACCAGAGTATTTCAAAAAGCTTTTCCACAAATTGACATAGGTAGTTAAAAGTGATCTTCATTTTTATTTTGCCCCACAGAAAGACACCTTCACCTTTGATTATTTATACTACAACAGCAGCTAAAGATCCCAGGAAACTAGGGTATGGGAAGTTTTAATTATTTCTTGTATTATGACAGTGCAGAAACACAGTGTTAACAAGAAAAGAGAGATGCCAAGCTCTCATTCATGCATGCAGAAATCTGGATGGAATTATGGAAAAATCCTAAACTTCAGGAGGAAAAAGTAACACATGCAGAATGCTCCTGGACTTGTGTTGCAAGAGAGGACTGGAGTTATCTGGCATGATGCTGAAGACCCAGCAGAACCCAGCAATCCAACACTTAAAGAGAAAAGGAATACTTGAACCTGGAAGGGAATTGTCCACATCTACTTTGAGTGTTTGGTGGGGAAAATAGCTTGAAAGCGCCAGACAAGACCTGGAGTTGGGGAAAAATAGATCAGTGCAAGTGTGCTAAGCCACTACCTGACACTTGTCTCACTTTCTGCACTGCACTAAGGGGAGGTTTTCAAACCACGCTGTGGAGGAGCTAAATCACACTGAGAACACTTGCCGAGCAAATAGATAAATTAATAAAAAATACAGGAGCAACAGCAGCTTCAGCGAGTGGTAAGAGATGCTTCACTGCTGGAAAAATCACAGCACAAGCCCTGAGAGGCAATACGCACTGAGGCAATTAGGTCATGAATACACAATGCGGCAGACTACAACAGACATGATTATGACAACAAACAAAGCCTGAACTACTGAATCAGAGTCAATTATCAGAAAAGGAGAATCCAATTACAGTTCTGATTAAGTTGTGTGTTTCAGCTGTGTGAAAGCACTTCTCTGCTGAAAAACAACAGTGTTAACTACAATGCTAACAAAAAAAATGCGCGAGAAGTGATGTCTAAGAAACCTAATTTTACTCCCTTAGCTTAAACTGCCTTAGTGCCTGTAGAACCCCATCACCACACTGGGCCACAAACAAGGAGGCATTTCCTGCCCCAAAGAATTTGGAAGATCACAAAGCCACATAGTTCTCACAAGAAGGATGTGCCATTTTGAGTATGTTTGGTGGCAGGAGCAAGAAAATGTTGTCCTCAAACTAAGATCTATGCTGAATCTCTGTAAACGTGTATTCTTGATTCAAATAGTTGAAACAACTGAGAAGGTAGAGTGGGATTTCTCTAGTGGATTAACACCTTCACAAGCATATTTGTTGCCTGCGAAGAGATTAAAGGAGATCTTCATAAGAACAAGAAAGTTTTGTTAAAAGTTCACATCGCTACTACATGCACTGCAGCCATTTGATGAATGCACGTCCATCTCTGCACCTGGTCTGAGCCCTGCAAACTACCAAACTGAAGTTACAGTCTGAATCAGAAAATGCTCTCACCCAGCAACTGAAATGCACAGAGGCCCACTTGTACTATGAAGTCAACAACACTGATGTTAAAGCACTTTGATTCTAAAGCATACATACATGCATGCATCCCCACACAAATCCTTGTGCACAAAGTTCTGTTCCATGCTTCATGGCACAGAAAGTCAAAAGATGCAGCTTAACAACTCAATGATACTCTCAGAAAACTCGTCCTGTGGAGTTGCACGGAGATAGGTCAGATTTCTCGTAATAATTTCAACATGCTTTTACTGACTTGAAGCTTCAGAACACTTACAGGAAAGGTCTTTGCACAAATAGCCCAAAATCAGATGATAAAGTTGGTATTTGACAAGAGAATAGAGTACAGTTTCTCTCCTTTGTAAGTCTACCTTACATCCAGTTTATTTCACATTACAGTTAAACACTTTAAACACAAGATCTTCTGTCTCAATTTCTCCCATGCTACAGTGCATTAACAAAGACAAGCATCTATTTAGTAGTGCCATATTTGTGTCTTTTAGAATAAGTCAGCTGAACTTTTGACAACTGCACTTTGATTTAGCACTTAAATCAAAGCCTTGATTTGAGTATCATATTGCTCTTGTAGCAGAGGCACAGAAGAGGATTCTCTGAGGCTACACTTTCACCCACATTCAGAGAAATCATCCAGTAGAAAAGACTTCTCAGGCAGGAGAGGCTGCCCCTCAGGAACACACTCATAGCATTCCAGTAAAGGTGGTAGAAGTTTGCACAACTACGATTATTCACTACTGAAAGTCTACATAATTGAATATACTTGTAGCTGAAATTTGTAAGCTTTACCTTCTGATTTAATGGTGATATAGTGTCTGTTGCAGAATCAATGGGAAAGATCTGTACCTTCTGCTCAGTGTATGTATGGAAGTTCAAAAGAGCTGTTACAAGTTCTTGAACAAAAGCCAGTGCCTGGCCAGCAAGGTCCCGCAATTTCAGCTGTAACGACAGTTATATTTGACATGTGCTTATTTAAATATGAGAAAAATTCTGTCTGGATACAAAAAATTGCTATCAGTGATTTCTTTCTTGTTAATAGTTCAGCCTAAAATACACAGCAGCAATTATGCTTAATTTTTTAAGGTTGTGAATAAACTACAATGCCACTCAGAAGGGCATGTTTTTCAATGACAAAGTACATTTTTATTTCATACAGCAGGTGATGTTTTGCCTTTGCTGCATTTCTCAAACTACAGGCCACAAGACCTCTTAAAGGTCAGCGCAATTACAGAAACCATCTTTGACATTAAAATTTCTAAAGAGAAATAGACTAATTGCTGACAATAGCTCAGTTCTTTCAGTGTGGTGATAGTGAGAAACTGGTAACACCTGGTTGTGAGGAAACTTCACTTTAGTTAGTAAAAACAAGTGAGGTTCTCTCCCAGAATAAAAAGTGTCTGCTTCTCTAACTAGTAACACTCAATTCTTACTCTCCCACCTGGAGAGAACTGAGCTGCTGCTGCTGCTCATGAATAAGGCTGTTCTGCAGCTTTAGTGCAGTAGGAAGGTATCGAAGAAATGAACACAAAATGGAACATTCTGAAAAAACAAAGGCAACAGAGAAGAAAACCACACTGTTGTGATACATGGAGAAGAGAGTAAGGTCAAAGTGACATTTCAGTTAAGAAAGAGAGATGCACTCCTAATGCTTCAACACAGTGTTAAATTAAGTGAATCTTGATTATGGATCAGGGATGGCAGTGATTAATAAAGTAATTAATGCAGTCATTATACTCAGTTTGTGTATTTTAATTAGCTATGCAAGGAAGGAAAACAGACAATATTACTGCTTTGCTGTCCTTTACACTGCAGCCTGTGCTAATACACCAGCATTTTGCCTCCACTGGCAAAGCCAGTCATAAAAATCTGTTCTGGAACATCTTCAAGACAGCAGATCTTGAAGCATGAGGCTGGCTGACGTAGAGCTAGCAGAAAATGGTAAAGGAAGAAACTCTACACATAGTTATTTAGACTTTTCTTCGTACTCAGCAACAGGCTGACTTAAGGCTAGTTCCATCACAAAACTAGAGAGTAGGTCTCCTGTTCTCAAAGCAGACAGAATTAGAAACAAGGTATCTTTATAGGCACTTCTGAAGAAAGGAGAAAGCCACTATTTGAAGTCTTTCTACAGTGGCATCTGAATGCACTAACTTCAAGGTTCACGACATGCCACACAAGCAAAGTGAAAAAACACTGAGTGCTGTGGAGCCCGTACTCAGTGGTAGCAAAACAGGGAAACATTGACTGCATCAAGGTATCTGATGTACCACTGTAAAAAGGTTTAATACATTTAGCTATTCATAGAAAACTAATGCTCATTTCCAAATACTGAGTAAACCACATTCCCAAGGAAATTTGTGAAATTACTATAATAAACAAAAACTGTTTCTTTTTTAAAAATAACTTTTAAATTAATAAGGGTGATTTGGCTGCAAGTAAGAGGCGTTTCGGCAAGAAGTATCCCACAAACTGCAAGTGAACCATGCAGAGTTCTCAAAGATACATGATTTATTCCTTAAAAGGATTATGACTAGTGACAAGTAATATTAACTAGTATGGTACTCTAGCATACACACCAATGTATAGTTTACAAATGCAAACATTCTTAGGAGCTCAAGTGATGTGACTGAAGAAGCTAAGTTTGAGGGCAAAGGAATTTAAGATAACAAAACTACCTTCTTGCAACAAAAAGCTTAAGACCTCCAAACTAACGTAGTTTTAACCAACTTCAAAAGTGAAATGTTCAAGTTCTAATTTACTGCAGGTTTGCATAGTAAAAGAATATTTTTATAAGAGAAATATTAAACTTTTTTGCCATTAGAAAGGCATGCCCGAGTTAATACCTACAGTGATCATCAGCCAGTAGTCAATGGATTAGCTGTCGTGAAGAGAGGTGAGCAGACAACTTGAACCCTCACCATAAGAACAATACAGACTACCTTTAAAAAGCACAGAGGCTCTGTGAACAGAAATTTCCTTGGAATATCCCTATAGTAGTAAGACATACTATCTTTTGCCATTTCGGGTCACTAAAATGAATAGTTTTATTCATTATCTGTGTACAAAGTTGCATCTTTATATATGAAGTCACAAAAACTGCTCACCTGATATCTTCTGTTGTGTAACGGTACATTGAGAGCATTGTATCGATTAGATCCTACAGGACAAAAAGAGTTACATGTACTTGTTAATTCATGGGGTTTTTTTAAGAGACACTTACTGGTAAATAGTTGATTTTTTTAAAATACAAAATTTCATTGCAGTAATATTACTGTTCATGCAAGTAAAGTTAACTAAAAAGATACAAACAATTGGCTTCAATAAAGTTGGCCTAAACATACTCACTTTAGAACTGTTACTGTGGCTAGGTGGAGAAAAAGCACTTCCACACTTGCCTCAGACTGTAAATCAAATTTAACCATCTGAACATGCTGAATTTGATAGGTACGAACAGAATCCTCTTGCCCAAAAGAACAGTATTCATCACTAACAAGAGTGAAAAATCTTTAAAAAAACCCACAACCTTGAACTCAAGATGATCTTCAAATTTCAGTTACATTCCAGGGACTGTCAAAGATGATGGACATATTTTTCAATGACTTGCTTGATTAAAAAAGCTCCTGTATGTACTTGATTTATTGATAATTTAGAATCTGATGTACTCTCCACATATTTCAGCATTCAGTTGCAGAGCAACTAGAATGACGACTCATTACAAGCAGGCACAATTTTTAAAGAGGTGAAGAGATATTTGTACCTAGAGAACAGCTCACAAAATCTTGTAGATTTAAAAGGGATCACATCCATTCTCAATTAAATGGAATAACCATTTTAGTTTAAAATTTAAAAACAAAGGAAATTTACAGCTTCTTACTCCTTTTTTATCATTCATATTTGGCAATTAACACACAGGAAGAGGTAGTGGAATTCACAACAAAAACCACTGTCCAAAATTACCAAATTCTACTCATAAGGAAAATGCTTCAGGAAATATTTTTCTACTCTTAAAATCATGCTTAGCAGTCAACAAGTCATTTGATTGTTACTGAAACTGAAGTCAGCTGCTAGCTACACTTAAAACCAACCACGGAGCCTATAGCAAGACATTTGGAATCCACAGCAGACAAACATTTCCTGACTTTCATTCTTCTGCCACAAGATCTGTCCACTATTTGCAACATTTTCTACACAAGCAAAACCATTATGCTATGGCATAAACAAATCATTTGCATCCATGTTCTCACTAAAACGACAGCCATCTGTAAAAAAATCAGCTAAAGAAGCCAGAGAAGTAGAAACAGGCAGCAGATGCAAGGCAAAGTGATCTTTGGAACACAAAAGAAGTGCAAAGGGTATCAACTCAAGGCACCAACACCTAAGTATAACATGCTGTATGAGAGTCAGCATTTCCTAAAGAGAACATGATGTGGTGTTTCCAAGTCAAGACTCACTGGACTGCCAACCCAGTTGAGAACTCGGAAGGCTCACCCCTGCAGCATCCCGCCGGATCAGCTCCTGGAGAACCTACAGCTATTCCAAACACTGATATCAAGTTTCAAACTGAATGAAAAATGCAAAAGCTAGTAATAAAACCCACCGGAAATTCAACAGCCTGTTTTCTCTGCTCCTTCTCTCTACTTTCAGCTTTTTCACTATGCCAGCTCCTCCTAAGACTCCTTGCCAGAGAAGTACAGACTGCTGCCTGTTCAAGTACAACCTCATGTTCAAGCTATTTACAACAGCATCCAGCACACAGCACTGACATACTAACTGATTCCAGTACCAAAGCAATGCAAAGACTAGCACTTCATGGTATCTTCTGCACTTCTATTTATCTAGTAGCAGTTGGAAAGGAAGCAGAAAAAAAAAGTTGCTTCAGGTAAAATTCCTCCGATTCAAAAGGATTGAGGTTTTTTTCCTAAAAAGATAAAAAAGTCTGAGACAAGCCAGATAAGAACTAGTCCAGGTGTTCTCTGATCGGAGATGAGACATGCTGATGGACTTCCCACTAATAGTAAGTGTAGATCATTATTGATATAATGCCTCATTAAGTCAACAACTCTGCAGCCACTAGTGTATCCGCATCTTAACTTACTGTAACTCTTGAATACCCCCTGCAAAACATAATACTCTGTGATGAATAACTAAAGAAATCTTTGTGGAGAAACCAGTAAATTGACAGTGTTCCTCCATCTTTTACAATATGCTGTCAACGCTAAGCAAGACGAGGCAAATTACTCAAAGGCCTTCAAAAGTCTTAATTTTCACTGGAGACACGTATGAATTTAAAAAATTGGTATTTTAAGATCACTAAACAAGGTGATGTCTAGTATCACGAATACTTATTACAATTACCTCCAAGTGTCTGTTCAGATGTCCAACATTTCTTACAACTAATGCATTTTAATTCATAAAGATCACCTCCTCCAGATGGATACCCCAAATTAAACAAGAACCCAGACGAAGGCAATACGTACTTGTGTCATTAAAAGGTACTTTTTCATTGATTATGCACAGAGATTCTTCCAGTCTACTGCCCAAAGCTGCTTGAAGATTCTTTAACTGTTGCTGGCTAAATAACAAAAAGATAAACGAAAAACCACACACATACACATTGTAAACCTTTAAAATTTAATCTGTATCACCACCACCGGAGCTCACCATAAGGATCCCTTGAGTGTTACAGGTACCTGTTTCTTTCTAGAAGTTAGATAGAAATAAGACAGCAGGAATAACTTTTCATCCTTTGTGTCACATTAAATAAATGGCATCGTATTTTTATCCCTAACAAATGCAGTGAACGATGCAATAAAATGCTATAAGTCCTAAATTCCATTCTTCATAAGCTCATCTTACTTCAGAGTTAATCTTAACATTGCTTTCAAATTCTGCAATTAGTGCATAAGCTATACGAAGTTACTCTTTTCTACCAGAGCTTAAATAGGAATGCAAAAGGGCCTTTAAGTTAGTTACTATATATCCAATACACTATTCCAATATGCAAGTAGTGAGTTCTTGATAATTCAGCTAACTACGTCACATCACTATTAGAAATACCTCACGAGCTCTTCAAAGCCCCATACTTAAACACTGCTACAATACACCCCATTCTCAGACTTGGCAATTATGTTTCATATGCATTCTCCAGTGATTTTCTCCAGATCTTCTTCACTTGCATTCAATTGTGTATACTGATGTGAACCTAAATTATTACTACTAATATCATTAGTATATATTCTAGAGATGAATCATAACATATTCCAGTATAATTTACATACATCAAAAATCACTGCATATTGATTCAGACCAAATTCCACACCTTACCCAACTCAGGCCCCCAAAATTCTTCACTGCTTTGCTTCCAGTTTGATATCTGGAACTCTTGCACATATAGTGGAGGGAGGGGGGAGGTGTCAAAGTGATTGTTTTTTTCCTTTTTTACAAAAACATTTGATACATGGAAATTTATCAGGACTAATACGAAAAATAATCCAAAGTAGACAAGAAAGAGATGAAGAAACTGGCCGATAAGTAGCTCATGCATACTAACAAACATTTTTCTTGAAGAGGAGCTCCAGAATTACATGGAAACCATACAGCATGAACTGTAGTTGCATGGAAACCATACAGCATGAACTGTAGTAGCATTGGGCATGCCAGAAAATAAACTCAAAGACAAACTGCAAAAGTACAGATGTTTACTTTTTGTACTATAAAAGAATGGCAAACAAGTAGTTTGATATGCTTTGCTTTACATTCTGCCCTTAATTTTCAAGGCATGCAGGCTGTCAAGTCTCACATCCCCTGGCTTTCTGAAATAAAGCATGGTTGTCAGAGGCAAATGGATCGCTTCCCCTGAAAGAGCAGGGAAAACAGAAGAGCAGTACTCTCAAAGGCATCTTCTGCCATGTGTTGATTAGATATTGACTTCAGTGACAAAATAAAGAAGCGCCAGGCTTTATTATTTACAAAAAGCCTCTCTTCATAAATGGTAGGGACAATTTCTTACAACAACATTAATCACCCAGTCATCGTAGAACATGACAGACAAGCTCTGCTACTGCAGATTACACCGTTTTTCAAACACCACAAAAAAGCAAACAGCGCCAACAAACAGCTTTCATCCTCTTCTGCAAGTCATTCTTAGTGTAACCCTGACGTGTATTAGGAGTTATTGGAATTCAAGTATCTTCACATCCATCAAAATAATTAAAATACATACTTCAAGGCTACCATTTGAAAGAAGGAACTCTATCTGATCATTCACTATGCATTTTATCCACTACGTTAGAGATCTATACTGCACATACATCTTTAAAAAAACGCACCTTAACAAAAAAATTCCTAGAAGTGCACTCTAATTTGATTTGGCCCACAGTCCTCAACTTCTTCCTGTTTTCTACAACTTGTCTGCCAGACAATGAAAGTATTCCAAAACTAACAATACAATCCCTCAACAAAGGCTTTCAAATATTCTAGCAGAGTGTGTTATATCTTAGGCAAAAGCAATTGTTCAAGAAGCTTTTGTGGTGGAGGGGGATATTTGAAACTCTCTTCAGTCAGTATACCTCTTCTCTACACTCTTCTCTCAGCATACCTTACCAAGTTTTGTTTTTAAAAGTAGTTTGTAAAAACTCATATATCTGTTTCACAAAAGTTCAGTAGTTTCTTTACTTTTTATAGCACTCCATTACAAATGAATTCTTCAAGCTTGCATCAACTCCTCTGCTACTCAAAATAGCTTGGCAATGGAGCTGCTCTTACTAAAAGTTGAATCTGTGGAATTGATTATCTAGTTACTACTTGGAAGGAACAGGGGTCTGACCTGCCCAGTCTTGATGTCAATGTGCTGTTGCATGATATTTTGAGTTTTATCAAAGTTTTGGGTTTGTTTTTTTTTTTTTTTTTAAGGTATTTTTCTCTAAAAACAATCCAGTTAATCTTTTACAGTAGTTATTTCTTTAAGACAATTTTCATTATATTAAGTAAAAACACTTACCATTCTTCAGTTCGAAGCCTACAGTCCTTAGCTTCTCTTTCTAGTGTCTGAGACTTGATCTTTATGCAAGAAGATAATCTCACAATGTAAGTACTGACACAGCAAGACGTTTCATTTCAAAACTTTTCAAACTTGCAAGTAAGAGAAAAACTCCTTACTTCTAATTTGGCTTTATCATTCTGCAGTTTTTCTATGGTATCCGTGTATTTCCTTGTTAAACTGTCCACCACAGCTTGATGCTGGGCAGCATCAGTTTCCAAAACCTCAAGTCTAGTTCTCAGCTCCGCTTCTAAACGTTTGTGCTGCTCATCTGCTTCAAAGAACTGAAATAAGAAAAAGTAGAGCTCATATGAAAGCTTCGTTTTACTATGGAACCTAGTCCTATGAGTTTCACCAATTTAATTAGCCAGTCCAGCCTCATAACATGTACTAGTTCTCAGACAAATAGAAATTTTATGATATTTACAGAGAAGATATTCAGGAACAAAGTACTCTGTTTATTAAAGTTTTATAGCACCAAGCATTTCTTAAATACATTGCCGATTAATAGCAGACACCTGAAAAATTAAACTTGAGCTATAAGCTATTTCTCAAGTTTTTTAAGCCAAAGCGAAACACATTCCATTTTGATAAAGTAATTCCTGACTTAATTATGGCAACTTGCAGAAAGTATTTTAAGCTTTAAGGCAATTCTGAAACGGTTAGTGAACTAAAAGGAGGTTTCCACTCAGTACCAACTACATGGCTATTTTAAGTAGAGTACCTAAGTGTCCCCAAAAGTTAAAAATCTAAATGAGAAAACACATATATTATGTGAGTTATTCCACATACTGCCTTAAGAATCTGAAGTCAAAGCACTTTCTCATTTGTCCAGTGAACATCTTTATAAGCAAGCTATCAATCCAATTACTGTTTTGCATACAACTAAGCTTCAAAACCCACTAGTTTTCAGATGCCATTTTATTTTCTCTTTGTGTGATCAGTTCTGTCAACTAAAAAGAAAGGCTAAAAAAGTTTAACCTACAAGTATATGTAGTCGTTCATTCTCTTCTATCTTCTTCTGAAGATCTTCACTGAAAACACTTTTCTGCTCTTGACTCAATTGAGATGAGGATTCTGCACTTCTCTAAGAGCAAGAAAATGCATTAATTATCTTCAGGTTTCTGGGGGTATCCCAAAGCCCATCCCCAAGTATCTGAAAACACTTTCCATTGCTAATTCCCAATGGAGGCACATGAGGACATATCTTACTTACATTGACTATTACCTCAAAAGGCACGCTTATTGCACACAGCATGAGCCTAAAGGCAGCATTTTTTCCTTCCCATCAATGTTACAGTACAGCTGTAGAATGCTAATTCAGTAAGGACTGGGGAAAGCCTCTACTCAGGCGTCACATTCATACACACATGAAATTGCTTGTATGGGCAGATGCCATTTGACACCATTTCTGAATGATTTCATGCAGTCAAGAATACAAAACCCTACGCGCACAGGCTTAATTGGTTTGGGAGATGTGCATAAGGCATATCTCCCCCCACCACGTGTGCAGGTGTAAGTTGGTCTGGTCTCAGCAGGGACCAGGAATAATCACCGAAAGCGCACTATCCCACAGCAGGCTGTAGCACAAGGCAGCACTGGAAAACACAGGGTCTTCACTGTCCACCAACCACCCTGAGAATACAGACATCTCTCTGCCAGCTGTGACCTCAGTTTTCACCCATTTCATCCAAAAGACTCAGAGACCACCAGTGAATCCCACACTGCTTCTCTGCCCTACCACACTACTGAACAAAGGTAATACCATTACCAAGCAAAAGGGAGACTGTTTACATTACAAAACATAACACCAAACTTCAAGTGTTTGGGACAGCTAAGCCACCTCTGCATTTGATGTCAGCCTACAAACTACAACACCTGAGATACGGGCATATGCTCTCCTAAAAGGATTGTAGTCTGACACAGATCATCTATTCAAATCTTAATCTAAATAGTTTTAGAGGTGATTTACATGGTCTCCCAATAGCAAGTCTCTAAAGTAAGGGCGACATGGAATTCAGTAGGGGTACGTTCAACACAACGTATATACTCAATGAGGCCCTATAGTTAAAACTAAAGGAAACATACATAAGAGGTAGGACAAGCACTTCTAAAGAAAAAAGAAACACAGAACTGTGCATGCCAATAGCTGAACAGGAAAGTGGCAATATTTTGCAAAGCTACTGAAGCCAGGCTGAGGTCCTCCAAAATCTGGAAACCTGTCTAGTAAAGCAATAAGTTACATAACATGAAATAAAAGAACAAAAAGGGTCGAACTGCATTTTAAAGGGCAATCTGTTACAGTGTGTGAATAGTGTAAGTCAGAGGTACTATCCAGGAACTGGATAGCAAAGAAAAAAAAAAAAAAAAATCACAAAAGTTTAGGGAAAAAGGAATATTATAATATTACTATCAGTTGAATGATTTCTTTAATGTCAGTCTTGATAGTTAGAGTATTTGGCTAACCAAAAAGGAAAGATGACAGTAATTAAGAGGAAGGTTGCTAAGGATGCTTGAGCCCTATTTAACTCCACACACACCACCCCTGGAATTCTGATGTTACCTACAGAAGACATTGCTGATCTTAGAACATGGTATAACCAGGTTTAATCAGCAAGCATTTTGGCAAAGAAAGATCTTAGTACTGAAATTAATCAGTTATTTTGAAATAACTTAAGGAATACTAGCTAAAAATTTAGATTTCAAAGCATTTTACAAGATTCACGTATAAGCCAACTAGAAAAGCTATGACTGTGGGCTGAAGAGTTAACCATCGACATCAAAATTACAAAGCAAGGAGATGGGGATGGAAAATGAGGGGTGATCAGTTTTCTTTATAGCAGTAGATTAATTGCAGAGCTCCAAGATCTTTTCCAGCTGTTTGGACACTTAATATATATCTGGTAAAGGGAACCAGCAATTCAGTATCAGTTAGCTGACGCAATAGAAAAACGTACGGAACTACTCAGCATGTATTATACGTATCAGCATTATGCCTGTTTTGCAGGTATTTTCACTAACATCAGTTAATAACACAAGTTCTGACAAGAACATGCAGCTCAACCCTTGACACAAAGCAACTACTGCTAGAAATCAGGGTAAGACATTGACAGGTGAGGAGCAGGCATCTGCTAGGCAGGTTTTTTGCCATTAGCACATACCTTGTTCTTCTTGCCCCTAGCTTCACTTAATGCAAGTTCATCTTGAAGTAACTCCACCCGCTTGGCAAGCTGCTGATTTCGAAAGGTCAAGCTGTCCATTTCTTGTTGCAGTTTTCTCAGTGACTGATCCTTCATCTTCAGTTGCTCCTGAATGACCAAGAAGTTTAATTTTAAAACTTCCACACTTCCTTTCACACATGCTTTTAATAAGAAGTATCACATTAAAAAAAGAACGCATTAAAAAATTGCTTTCTTCGCTATTTGAACACTGAAGAAGCAAAGAGTATTGCTTTTAAACTAAAAAACAGATTTCACCTCATTGAGCTGCCCACAGATCACACTCAGATAGGTACTTCATTCCGCAAGTTTAAGAAGCAACCTTACACTGAAAATGTCAATGCCCACAGAGAACAATGAAGACTGGTTGCAGAACAGAAATTCTGTTATTAAATCAAGTTCCTTCTTTATTCCTTTAATCACAATACTTTGAGTAAAAAACATTCCTGTTTACCTATTCTGTCACAGCTTAATACACGTTTTTGAGATTACCTTCAGAGAAGCAGAGTTTGCTTGCTCATCTACAACCCCTTTTTTCAGTACTTGGTTCTGAGCTCGAAGCTGAAAAATAAGAGACACCAATAACTATGCAAGACAAAGGAATAAATAAAAGCCATTCATTACACTGTGCGTAAAGCATCGTGTTCTCTTGTGGGAGCACCAGATGTGGATACTTTTTAAAGCGTTCTGTTCAGGTAGACAGCAGTGGTATCAGGTTGAAAAAAGGTATCCAATTCATATGTTGAATTGCCAAGAAACAAGAAGTTACTTCACTATCTGAATATTTGGGTCAAATAGAACATAATTCTTACTCAACAAGCATGTTGGAAGATTAATAACTTAAATATAGTTAAGGTTTGAAGAACAGTGAACAAATATGGAAAAGTTTCAACTTCTTCCTTGACTAATCAAGTTCTTGCTCGTATTCACTGCTACTTCTGTCTCTCCACTCTTCTCTCCAAAACTGCTCATGACTGGTTCTGGAACATAAGTAGGGCTCACAATAAAGTCAAAATCTGTATCAGTTCAAGAAGAGCTTAACTATACTCTAATGCAAAAATACTTATTGCCAGTAGCAGCAGATGATCCATAGAGAACAGCTTGACAAATACTTCAGGAAAATGCATAAAAACCATATCAGAAAAAGCCCTCTAAGACTTACTTATATAGTTCACAAATCTGAGCTAAAAACCACTGTAGTGAAAAGTGATATTGAAGAAATCTATTTCCCAGTCACTTCACAGAGTACCTCTACCCTGCAGCAATGAGGATACCGACAGTTCCATCTTCCCATTCCTTGATAATTGCTGGAATCCTGGTTTCTTCAATGGCAGTTTGTATTCATTTGACATGTTTGAGTCCAGCTGTTGCAGATATAAATTAAAAGGGTTTGTATAGTGTTTTGGAATACCTCTAGCAGATGCATAAAAGGCAAGACTCCATGCAAAACAGCAATGGCTAATCCTTTCAGTCTGATGACCGAACATATTTGAAAGGTCAAAAGTCAGTTGACATTGCTAAGCACAGGCTTTCATCCTGCAGTATTCCCACAGGCATCACATAGGCAAGAGAAGAAACTTGCTAGATGACCATAGAAAGACCTTCCAGCACGGGGTGTCCCCGGCAAGAAAAAGCAGCGCAGTAGTTTTCTACGCCTTTTTTCTGCCACATCGACTAATGCAGGAACATGTCGGGTGCAATGATGAAACACCAAATGAACTACCTCAATCATGCTGCATTGAGATACCTAAGCTGAAGTGTGATCCACCAAAGTCTGTCATGAGCTGAAAAGAGCCTTTTGACTACCACTTCCGTCAGGGTTGTGCAAGAGAGACAGAAGCTACAACTCAAAGGTAAGAAGAGACTCTGAAAACACACACCCTTTTTCTGGGCTGCTCTGTGAACCGAGAGGGAAAGCAATCCTTTGGCAGGTACTTCCCTCGGCGCTTCTTGAGTCTATCAAACTCTTGCCTACCTCTCTCCTTGGCTTCCACAACACAATTAAGTGAACATGCGAATAGCTTCCCAGGGCTACTCTCCATTTCTACCTGCACGCAATAAACAGCCAGTCGAACCACTGATCATTTCCACAAAAAGGAGTTATCTGCAAAGGAGATACCACAATGCCCTGGAGTTGTTGCACAAGAAGTGGGATGAGACCAAAATATAGTTCCCACAGAGAATCAATGAAACATCACAGGCTGAAAGTTGCAAGATGAAGTTCAAAGAAAGCTTTTGAACACCACAATACTAAAAGAAAGAGGATCCAGCAGTTGGAACTTTCAGAAGCTATAGTCAAAAGGTCCACACTGCAAAGTTTCATTCAGGAATCAAGCAGCTAAGTCCCTCAATTGCCTTAACCTGTGCCATTTTTAATCTCCAAGGTACAGCAGAGCCACTGCAGAAAGTAACAAGTAATATGAACTCTGTGACCTACAAAGTCACAAAGTTAATTCAGTTTTCTTAAAATGATTTTGTGGACGCCTTAAAAAAATAAACGTGTGAAAGATTTTGATTCTGTAGAGGGTTTTTTACAGCAGTTCCAAGGAGAACAGTACTTAAAGACGCATAGTTCTGTAATCTAGGGAAAGGTGTCAAATACAGTCAAGTGCCTTCTGCCAAACACTCTGATACTGGGCTACACAAAAATAAAGCACTGGCTTTCTTCCCCAAGGCCACTGAAGAACCATGCCATTCAAGACCAATGGTCTCCTCTTCCTTTTAGTGAAGAAACAACAATGAAGAGTTCTGTATTAAGCAAGGCTCCACCATTTAGGAAATCATCTCGAGAATCTTGGAAAGGAAAGGCATTCTCTGCTGTGGGTCATAAGTCTTTGCAAATTATCCCTTAAGCAGCACGAGAAAAGGGAAGCAAAGCCACCGAGGGCAGCTGCAGAGGAATGGGAACAGACACGAGGCAAGTGTGGAATCCAGCATCCTCAATTCCATCAGACTGCAGCACCAGTGCAAGCACTACCGACACCACTGCACTCCCACATCCACCAGTCCAAGCAAACTCAGAGTCTAGGGGTAAGGCACAGGACCACGACCTGAACAAATGTTCACAGCCAAAAAGCTAACTAAGCCTCACGCCTGAGGCGTGGAAAAGCAAGGGAAAGCACGGCCAGTGTCACTTCCCTGGCGTAGCTGAACCCCCTAATTGTCCTGCTGGTTGCTTTGCAGACAAGGCCACCGTGCTCCTCACGCCGGCTTGCCCCGCCAGCGCTCGGCAACGCCGCGTTCCCTCAGCACCCGCCAACTCGGACCTCCCCTGCCTGCCCAAGCTCGCCTTCACCTCCCAGGAGGCGGCCCTGCGGCCCCAAGCGCTCCCCGCCGCCGCAGACCCCGGAGGGGGGGG
>Ga0181612_164803_pt1 | contig 18440 bp, 6 predicted proteins | sample HoacroProtozoa21_FD_119630 | JGI IMG/M metagenome (GOLD analysis project Ga0181612, IMG submission 119630) | Hoatzin crop microbial communities from Cojedes, Venezuel. Combined Assembly of Gp0051906, Gp0051904, Gp0051908
ACCCCTACCATTCTGTGATTCTGTGATACAGCTGTGGGCTTTATGTGGAAAACATTAAATTGCCATTCTACAATTTAAGTTTATCTAAAGTTCACTGCTATTTTCTAAAAGACTATATTATTTTAGTCTCAGCTCCTGAGTGACATACAATAAACATATGTTCGTCAACAAAAGTTCAAACATAAAACTCCTTCTTCCAACTAGTTCACTGGAAGTCAACATTCTCATCAACATATAAGACGACAGTTTAGAGAAGGAATACAGGGATGCTTGGGAGAAATACTGTAAGAGCTTTTCATGGCAAAATACGTACCTATTTTATTGTATCAGATTGACTGAGGACAACAGTAGATATTCTAATACTCTTAACAAATAAATTATTTCGGTATATATAACAAAATAATTAACCTATCAGAGTAAAAACAACCTCTGTTGACTAATCAAGATCAATAATCATTCATGGAAACAATATTTAGTTAGCCGGTTTTAGGTTTTGTAGTTAGCAGATCGCATAGCTACAAAGAGACTGAAAAAGGCAATACTAGTACCTTATTCATTGTACTGTGTGTACAGAGTTGGAAAAAAATGAGACTATGTATGTACGTATTCAAAATGCTGTTTTATAGGATTAGAGATGCTTCAAGATACTACAAAGACAAATCTAGTTTTCCTAAGAGAATGCTAGGAATACGCAAGATTTTTGTTTACCTTCATACAAGCAATAAAGTTACATTTTCTGCTTCAAAGGAAAAAAAATAGGACTTAACGTTAGCCATGGAGCCATAATTAACACATGATAATACATAGATACCTGTATAAATGTAGTATCATTTCTGGTTAAGTATTCAAACTACCTTATTTATTTCACATGATTATATACCACAAATAAAATGCAGCAGCCTTGCAGCAGAAAGTACGGCTAATCAAAGTATATCATAGACAGAAAATATAATCAGGTGAAATGAAGGCTATGCTTTCACTGCAGTTAATACAGATTTCTGCTGTGATATTGACAGTATCCTTCCTCACAGTTGCTCTCATAAACCTCTTCTTCCAGTTCAGTAATGCTTCTAAATTGGACTTCCCAATGTGTTTTGAGTATAGGCAAAGTGCGGGTAGATGGTCTATATCCAAAGGTCCCTACTATGACTGTATCAGTTTCATGCTGGCATTAGTCAATTTGCAATCAGTATGAACTGCATTAAAATTAATCATTGTAGCATTTTCTTGTATTTTTCAGTATATCCAGTTCAGTCTTTACTAAAGGGCACTCTAAAAATACACTGCATAGAAGTAATTACATACAAAACCTGTTAAAATACTAGAAAATAAAATTTTCTTTCTACATCTGCTCAGTACAGAGATTAATCCTCTACAGTCCTGACAAAAATCTGAAATTAGTACATTGGCCTAAGATCATGTTACCTTCTCTTGGTTTTGAATACATAACTTAAAGTAACACATTCTTTTCTGTAAAACAAAAACAGCTACCAACAGCTGTTAAAGTAAAATCATTTGAAAAGCTAAAACAGAGATAAATTGTTTGGTTTTAGCTCGTGATATGAAAGATGTTGGACTTCAAAAGAAATGCTTTTGTTATGCAACTGAATGATATTCATCCTTATATAGAGTAACTAGGAAAGAACTGAAAGTTTCTGAAATGTGTTCTTTAGGTATGTAGAGATAATGAAATATTGCACTCTGCTGCCATAGTTCAAATTTTGCATTACATGAGGGATGCATGACACGTGATTTAATGAGGATATTCTATGATTTTACAGCATCTTCTTGTTAGGGGAGAGAACTGAAGCAGGAAAAGTAAAATTATACAGATAGCCAAGAGACAGAAATAACACACTGCAACTCAGTGAATAGGTCTATATGAAAAACTCCATTTCCTATCTTATATCCACACTGTTGCACTCCTTGGATTTCAGTGCACTTTTTCCACACATTTTCATGGCAATTACAATGAGCTAACATTATTTTCTGGAGAAAAAAACATATCACATCACTAACACATCAGTCCAAATTTAAAATTGCTATAACGAAACTCCCAGAATTCCAGTAAAGCTGATGTATTGCCAAAGACCTATTAAAAAATGTATTTTTCTTTCTTCTTTTAGTTAGTTCATCTCACTTCAGCTGAAGCAGCAAAAGATTCAAGATTAATTCTCAATCTCACCTAAACTGTTGTTTCTATATCCGATTGCTTCAATCAAAGGTGAATATATGCAACAGACTGTTTTCTATATGACACAAGAACATTTGAGATATCACCCAGATGTGATCAAAAATAAATACTGATTAATGTACCTTGCAGAACTTCAGCTGAAAAGTGATTGAGACAGCATTTAGATACCAGTGATTATTCAAAAGGTTTCCCAAATACAGGTAAGTAGGAAACATTCAAATTTCTCAGCTGTGTTTATTTCTTTATTTATCTGTGAGCTCTAAATACCAACATTCATCGTGGATTACATCAACAGACTGGAATCCAGAAAGATTGCTTTGCATTAGTTGCATAGAAGTACTGCAACAATAAAATCCACAACAACACAGATCTGTAGGTTTTTTCCCAGTTTACTGTCAGGAGGACACACAACATCCCCTGCAGAATTAATCAATTTTTTTCTGTGCTTCACAAGAGAACAAGGTATTTCTGCACACTAATGCAACCTTGTGAGCACAGTCTCTGAGTAGCTTGCATAGTTACCCAATTTTTTAGTGTCTCCATTACACTTGGCAAATATTATCGAACATGCTTACTGCACAACATCCTCACATTTTTTAAGAATTTCTTTGCAAATAAAATTGCATTTTCTTTATTAGTATGTGATTACAGAATTGATCAATTATGTTCAATTCTTATATTAATGAAAAAAACTCCTGAAAGACCTATGCTATGACAAAAAGATCATTGTACTAAGGACACATCAGCAGTGTAGCTGACTGTGTGTAAGGAAATAATGTAGTTAAGCAATAAGATGAAATTTGCAGCTGTTATGACAGCGGGCATCTTTGATGCAAGTGAAGACTATAGCACAAAGTCCTTGTGTATCTCTAAGATATTTAAGTTTCTCTGCCACATGGCCTAAAATCTAAAGGCGAACCTAAATTCCCAGAAAATAAAATTTAATTTGATCTTTCACACGCATATATTCACCAACCTGGAATCATGAAGACCTTTGCAAATATTTATAAACTAAAGTTCAGAGACTCCCATGAAATATTAAATATGAAATATACCCCAGAAAACTTCAGCAATGAAGTTTACTTGATTTTCCTGGTACTACGAAGAAGCTGTTGACAGTGGCAGGTGTAGAATTCAGACCCCTGAACCCCCAGTTCTTTGACTGAACAACGCTAATACCATCTTCTCATGCTTTATTGTAAAATAAGAGATTTGAATTAACATTACAGGTATTCCTTATACACTATGATCATGCTGTGTGCTACAAATGAACCTACTTTAACATTAAAGAACCATGCTAAATGCAAGCAAGTTTTTGTGCACATAAATTATTTGAATTGCTGTGGTTTTAATAGAGTAATTCTTGTTGCATTTTAAAATCTTTTCTGTCCTCCCTGACACTTTTCCAAAACTTCCAGAAGTATGACAGTTAGACGAAGCAGGTTCTACTGGAAGAGTTCTTGAAAACAGGGCACTGCTTTTACTGTACATTATCTGAATAATGATCAGTGTTAGTCACTGTGATACAGAAGAGCTGCAAAATTTGGGCCTTCTCTAAAATCCGCATTTTTCTTGTAATTTTACACCAGAACAATGCCACCACTAGCAGTGAAAAATCGGAATTCTCAAGTGAAATAAATACTGACTATCCTTGGGGTCCTACCATCCATGCAGAATGCACCTGTTCTGAGTGCAATCTGAAGACACAGGAGCAACATAAAAAATAATATTAGGAAAATCAAGAAATGTAAAGAGAAACATTGGTATATAGAAGAGGAGGGGGTAAGAGGCAAGGGGAGATATTTTGCTTGCCATTTCAGCCAAAGTTTTTAACATTGTGTTGGACTTTTTAAAAATTTGTTTGTGTATCTATACTTGCAAATAAATTTTGTAAGACTAGTGATAACAAATCAATAATTGAAGTGTAGTCTTGAAATTCTGAGGTTCCATCTTTTAAAAATGTTTTATTCTTCATCTTCTTAAGTCATTTTAAAAATCTGATTTTCGTGGAGAAAAAATACTAAAATTTGCAACAAATATTCTCATTTCATTATTCTACTATTTACTTAGTAATGAAGTGAGGTGTTTTTTTTAACTTACAGATAGAGGAACATAATACATGCCAAAAGGCCCCATCTTTGGTGCACAATAGTTCAATCACATACTAAACTTCTTTGTTTTAGAGTATTTCTCTGGGAATTTACATACTGTTTTATAGGTTAAAAATTATTAATATTTTAAAGCAATTATCATAATTGCATTGCCTTGCTTGTCAACTTAATTTTGTGCACCATTTAACAAGTAAAGTTTATTGTTCCTATAATGATATATATGGCTATTACTAAGAGACATGGACTAAAAACTAATTTATTGAAAATATTGATGAAGCTTCATGATAAAAAATTATCTTGAATACCAGAAGATAGGAATTTGGAAGTATGACTATCAGAAAGATAAGGCAAAAATTGCAGGGAGAATACATTTTATTAATCAAGATATATTTCAATCTTAGAAATAAAGACATCACACAAATTCACTCTGACTTCTGCAAGATAAATCCAACTCAATTCTTATAATAAAACCAATAAAAGTTACATTTCAGCAGTTCAATATGTAATCTCTGTCACACAAATTTGGGACAAAACTCTTCAATACACAACATTTTTATTTCGTTTCTAATTCTCGTAATTGTATCTTGTCAGGTTAAGAAAAAAAAAAAAAAGCAGATAGCAAAAAGCAGCTACCAGGCTACCAGAGAGCTGCCTTTGCCTCCTTATTTCAAAGCACATGTGAAGTGAAGCCAAGGACTTGAAATACTTCCAACTTCTGCTTTCAAACCTTTTATCTCAGGGTTAAGCTAAAATGATACTGTTACCTCCAACACTCATCTCAGATTTCAGCTTTTCAGGGGCCAATATTACATTTTTTATTCCTTCTTTTAGAACCTTGCAAGTCGTCTGAGGCCCAGATACTAATCTTTCTTGAACTGTTTTGAAACATAGCATTTTCTATGAGTAAAGCTTCACTCTACCTTTGTAGTGCAAATTCAAGAGTATATTCCTGAGAAATCTAAAGGGACACTAGGTCCATAGTTAGAAACTGGTGGGACAGCCCTGTCTCACCTGAAACGAAAGAAGTGCAGCTGCAATACTGCTCTCTTCTGTCCTCCCCAGTTTAACCAGACCTACACAGCCAAACTTCCCAGTTCTATTTGTGCTATTATGTCCACCTGTAAATCCTGATAGTAGAGGTTTAAATAGATCTGGTTTCCTCTCTAATCTTCTTACTACCCAGAATCACACTATGCCAAAAAGATCAAAAAGAGAAAAAATACATCAAGAAACAGCAGGGCCCACACCAACAGAAGTGATCTTCCTGCTTCCCACTGCTTCAGCGAGTCATTAATGGTGGCAGGAAGAGCTGGCAAACATTCTCTGTCAAGGAACACAGAGATATTTCTCAGTTCTGATAAGGAAAGTTTTGCTTTTTGAACCTCCTTGTTTCTACAGTGCATTATAATTACTATTACTGACCTGGTAAAAGAATAGTGCCATCAGTAAGCACACTGTGCCATAAACGTGCACGCAATTTGAATTAGTGAACCAAAGGAAATGAGCTCAAAGGATAGAAAAAGGAGTGAAAACAACATGAGGGACCACATGAGTGCTGTTAACCCTTTTTTTTATGTACTTAGCACTGAGCAAAGCAGGAGCGGTAAAGGCTCTGACCAGGAGTTGTTGACCATACCAGTGCGAAAACTGAAATACTATGAATATGTACCTGACCAGCTACAGAAAATGGTCTGGCGTACTGATGTACATCATACCAATATACCAAACTCTAAACTGAGGTGGTCTGGAGCAGATTCACACAGCATTCATGCCATTTGTACTTCAGCACCCTGAAGAATGGTAAAATGGATCGCCGAGGCTGATAATTGTTTCAGTCACCACATCTCAACTTATCCCCACACGTATCTATTACTTGATGAAGGGTCATGACAAGCAACTTTGATTTCTGGATGGTGGTGTTGGAACATGCAGTTTTCATAAACTACTGGGCTCTTGTCATTAAACAAATCTCCTTACAGTATTTCAAGTTGAGCACACAAAATCACTAGTCTTTTTTTGATATTGTGGCCTCTGTCTTTTCTTCTTCCAGAAAAAGAAGAAAATACCCACATTTTATGTGGACGTTCTGAAGAATGACAGGAATTATCCAAGTTATTCAAGAATGGAAATTGATTCTTTTTATATGTTCTGAACAAAAATGTTATACTTGCTGACTCAAATATAGCTTACATTTCTGTTGCTCTCACCCAGGTGAGGAAAAAAACCTCAACTTTGAAGGCATGTTTAATCATTTCCAAATCTAGGATGAGTTAAATTTGTCAGTTTAACACACTATCTGAATTGAGATAAATTATCCACCTCTGGCCCATCCTCTTTTTTCTTCCTGGTGGGAGGCTAAGATCATATGCCATCATCAGATAACAGCAGCTGATGCCCAATGAGAATAGAAAGAAACCTGTTACGACTGCAAATATCCACAGCTCTGTGAGATTCATGGAGGAAGCATATGTCACCTTATTAAATCTGTAGCAACTGAGGTGGAAGTTACAGAAGGTATCTCTCTCCAGAGCTGGAAGAGATGGGAAGGGAAATGGTTCTGTAAGGAAAACTCTTACTTTTCTCTCTCTGAAAATAGCTGTAACAGGATGTTACAGGGATGTTTTTTTCCTAGAAACAGGGAATTTAAAAAAAAAAAAAAATAAATAAACAAAACCCAACAGCTTCCAAGACAGGATGGAATATGGAATTTCTGTCCCGAAAAAAAAATCTGGGGGGCAAGTTAGTATGTTCTGTTTCTTCCTCCAAGGGAAATAGAAAGATGAGAAGGAGATTAAAAAAAACTCATGTTACCTGTTCCACTTTCTTCTAAAGGATCAAATCAAGGGGCAAATGATGGATGGTGCTAGAAACACTTACTCACAGCTCAAAGAGGACATAGAGTGCTCTGGGAGAGGGATGCATGGCAAAGGTGCCAAAAAACAAAAACTTGGTCACTAAATTCATCACTGAGCTCCCTCACACCTGCTGTCTGCCAGTGCTTGTGTGTTGGTTTGGGGTACTTTTGCAGTTCAAAAAATTTGGAATTTTTGGAATTACTTGCAGAAAGAAGAGGAAGCAAAAATGTTTCTTTGCTTTCCTTGTTTCAAGCACTGTCTGGCATAGAATACTCGGAATCAGAGCTGTAAGAGCCTGCTGTCCCAGCCAGTCTTCCCCTTGTGTTTACAGACATTCATATCTATATATATGTGTGCATAGGGATTCATCTGAATAAGGCTTATGCTTTGAATTTTAGGAAGAAAAAAAGATAGAGGATCATTTGACATGGGTAACTTCTCCAAAGTAATATAGAAATCTAGAGCTGGTGTTAGCTTAGTTTTGGAATTCTGACTGTGTCTGATTCAAGACACAGACTTAAGAACCGAGGGGGAAATAGCTTTGCTCTGCCTTTGACTCATTGAGGAAAAAAAATGTAGAAGGAATGCAAATAAAAGTTCCAGATTTTTTCCAACATTGCATGTTTTTTCAATTGAGAAAGCACATCAGCTGCAAATTTCAGGAAATTATTTAAGACAGGATTATGTGAATCTTGTACGGAGGTAAAAAGGGAGCAGATGTGAAAATCCCAACAAACCAATTTTTTAAAAGTAGTTATAGACAAGCTAGTCTTTGAAAGTGAAGAGAGGCAGTTTCAGTTATTATTCACTATTGTATGTCAGAATATGGACAATATACTGTAAGCTCTATCTCCACCAGTGTATTTTTATACTTGTCTCTTGGACTAACAATATATGAAAATGAAACTTTCTCTCAGAATTATAGCAAATCTCTTGCTTTGTTGAGCTGATACAGAGTCAGAAAAGTAGCCACATCTGTTCTACAGAAACACCTTGGCAAAATTGTTTCTCAACATGGAATAGAAAATTATCTTTTTCCTTCAATGTCAAAGTAATCATTAATTCCATCACAACAAATAAAAGTTGCCTTTGGCAGTAATTCTTGACATCATATTATGACTTCATTATAAAACAGAGCATTACTAAATAGCTCGCAGGTATATTTAGGAAACAAAGCAGAAAATTAAATCATGAAAATAAATAATATTTTTCTGTTAAAAATGATATTTTCTGTGTAAATATTTGGTGTCATGAACAGGCTAATATATTAGGTATTTTAGTAACCTTTTGAAAATCAATGTATTTGTGCAAAAGAAGCTTACCAAGGGACTGAAAAAGTGCAAAGTCTTAAGAATCTTTAAAAATACTGTGGTTTAATTTAATGAAAGAAAATACTGTTTACTTTTTTAAATTAAGTGCATCTAATTTCAAAACAGGGACCATTGCTAAGTCTCTTCTGCACATAGGTTTGTGAACAACCTTTGTACTATTTTGGGGCCAAATATATTAGTTATCTTATGCCCCTGTGTGGCCAATCTAGACAACAAATTCACTTTCACATAGCTGTAACAAAGGAATAACAATGTGTCACGGAAAATACAGGTTGAAGTAAATCAAATGCTTTCCATTCTTAGAGAAAAGCTGTTAATATATACTGCGTTGGTAAAATTGGACGGATACTGTTCTGTAAGTTTGTATCAATTTTAGTCACAAAAGACTCGACATTATGCAATAATGTGTTAATCTGAATGTTGCCCAAAGCAACTGTGACTTTGCAAAGCATCCTGCTACAAATAGAGCATCTGACAGCACAGGATCTGTACACTAAACTATAAATGGAAAATGACATTTAGAAAATCCAGCTGGTCTGATAACTCAAAGTTTTAAAGATATTTAAAAACTTTATTTCATTGTCTTTAGTGATTTGAATGAAAAATGTGTCACTGAAAGTCATCAGAAAAATTTTAGACCTCAAAAAACTGAAGTTCCTTTAGACACTGCTTTAGAATTCAGATGTAGTGTGTGCACTTAGTAAGTTTTCAGAAAAGGTCTCCTGATCTCTTTTGCCATGCTTTCTTTTCCAAGACACATGAAGAACTTATTTCACAAACTAGCTATTTGCCAAATGCTAAGAAGGCAAAACAATTCTTGTGACTTCCTGACATGAGGCAATTCTAATAATTTTTTAATAGAAAGTAACCTATTACACAGGCTGTAGCACTACTGTCCCCAACACAAGTGAAACACAATTTTGAAATAAAGTCATAGTTCTTACTTCTTCAGCTGGCTGGAGTTGGTAATGTCAGCTAGAGACATGCTGGACAAGGAGGAAGGCCCAGAAAACCAGCTATCTCTATTACACTCACAACAGCATCTTACAGAAAACTGTTGCCATGCAGCCGACAAAACAGAACTAAACTGCAATATTCCTCCAACAGAAGCTGTTAGCAGGGGATAACTGAACCCATTTAAATGGAAAAATCAATCTAACTCACGAGGAGATTAATATCATTTGAGTCTTCTCACATCAGCTACCGCAAAGGAAAAAATACGCAAATAAAAAATGCTCATGTAAGGTTTCTATGCCAAATGATAAAAAACAGTTTAATATATATTCCTGCTAAAGTTTGGTATGATATCAGAAAGCAAAGGCCAAGATAATTGGCTTCCTGCAACAAAAATCACAGCTGATCTAAACTTTCAGAAGAATTGAAGAACTCCAAAAACGGATCATGTGAAAATTAATAGGAATGTATTTTCAGTTACAGTTGTATGCATACTACCTAGTTCCCTACGACTTTCTGTTTTATATTCCCCTATCTCTTATACTGTTAGTATGTGTTCACCTGTTTTCTTCACATTATTACTTCGTGTAACCAGCAGTTAGTCATTCTGTGCTTAATGTCAGCTGTTATTTTTCTGGACTCTGACTTTTACTTTTTAGCTGTAAAACAGAAAGAAAAACCTTAAAAAAAAAAAAAAAATGATCGTCTCTTTTTAGTCTGACAAAATATTTAAAGTCCGAAGAGACAAACCCTATCATACCTCATCAAAGCAGAGTCTTTTACATGCTAGTGGTATTTTTGTTTTCCTTACCACAGTTCTGAAACATTAACTCCTAATGCATGAAAAATTAGTTTTTAGCAACTGCATTACATTAACTGTGCAAAGCTTTAAGAGAAAAATCTAGGTAAAATATACGCTACATTGACTTACTTAGAAAAAATAAAACAGAATTTTTTAAATCAGTGAGACAATAAAAAGGACTAGCCTCCGAAATAAATGCCAGCAAGACTTTTTAGTGACTACTCAATAGAGGACTTCTTCAAAGCCCTTTAGTCAAGATCAAATTTAAAATACTTATTCAGAAGGCAGAATCTTTTTGCTCAATAACCTTAAATAACTTTCAACTAACTTTATCTTCAGACGACAGATAAAGTATGACTTAGTCTCTCATGATTACTGCTGCATGTTGCTGAAAAATTACACAATGTTTTCTTGAAGCCAAAAGCATTGGTACCTAGAAAAACACGACATTGTTCCATATAAATATAGAAATATGCTCATCTTAAATAAGACAGCCCACACCAGGTAGGAGGCTGGGTTTCCTAACAGTCCTTTCCTGTTTGCCAGTCTTCTAGAATAAATGTAATTCTAAATCTCAGGCACAACAAATGCAATAAAGTAATTCTCTGATGTCTTTTGATTTGAAACCTATACCATATGCAGCTTTTGCCAGAGACTTACAAGCAGAATACACACCTAAAAGCACCCTGCACATGCGTCTGTAACAAAAAAAAAAAATTTAACAAATGCATGCACCTTGGTCTGCAAAAAGCATGCACTTTGATCTGCAAAAACAGATCCAGAGAATCAGGGCTTCATATGTAGCTGCTTAGAACAGTTGCTAAGGGCTTTGTTGGTTGCTGCAGGCCGGAGACTATGCGCTTGGAAATACGAACTGCTTTACACTCACAGCTGATAATACATAAATTATTGCTCCATTTTGCAGAGCTTCAAAGACTTCATAGTATAGCAAAGGGATGTAAGAAAAAATCTCATTTACTACAGATTTCATACATAACTAAAAAAAATCCTAATTCATTCAAGGGATTATGATTACTAAAGCTACCTCCATAATTTTGTATGCTTCACTACAAATTCATAACTGAGATACCAAAACTTGAAAACAGTAACATTAAATAAATATTTAAATATTTATAAAGGAAACACCAGCAGTAAGGGAAAGAATCCTTACAATGATATTCTTGGAAATAAAATTATACTTTTTCTGAAGTATTAAGTGCAAATATCACTGTATTTAAGAAATAATATCCCACTGAAAAGGCTTTTCTCCCACAGATGCAGAGAAGATTAAAATGCTGGATACAGTCTCTGCAATAGTACTTCCATTCTTTTTCCAGAATGTTTCCATCAATGCACTATCTTTATAAAAAACTACAGGATTCTTTTTCTCCCTGATTTGCGCTCACACTCTTTTAGATAAAATTCTTAATCATTTTTACTATTAATATTTAATAGCAGTATGAACAAGTTCTAAGCATCAGTATTATAGTGTTTACTGAATAATGCCACAAAAATGAGTCATTGTTAATTCAGTTTAGCCCCCCAAAAAAATCCTAAGAAACCAATTTAATAACCATCTCACACAAATAGACAACTTCTGTGATTCTCCCTACTATTTCCAATTCCCACAAAATATAACTGTTCGTAAAGGATAGCCTACAGAGCTGATTGACCTGCTGCAAAGCACCCACTGATCAGCTATAATTTGGCCAGTTAAAAAGATTATTGAAAAGCGTCACACACAGATCTAAGTCTTCTAAAAATAAGAAACTGCTTTCTGCCTGTTTTGCAAATGGTATGCAGGACTACTAATTTACATCTTCCAACAAATTATGTATGGTTAAACAGACACATCTCTGAGCATTTAATCCTTTCACTGCCACATCCACACAGAAATCATTTTCTCAGACAGATTTGTTTATGAATATTTAATATGCTTTAAAGATTACAGCTAATAATGCTGGCTTCTAATAGTAGCTAATGTATTTGAAAGACACATAACCATCTTAAATATTTTATTCTATCTTTGCTGGCTTTATCTCTGCAGACTGAGTTCTCATTCAAGTCCTTACATAAAACATAAAAGCACCAACAGTATATACTCACTGCTACCATAAAAATATTAATATCTAAGAGTGCAGCTATAGAAGGACCCCACTAAAAAACATGCAAATAGATTACTATCAGCATAAGCATAGAAATGGTAAGGCAAAAATGTTTCATTTCTACTCACCTAGTGTTGTTCAGCGTTTGTCCAAACAGATCATTTTGTAAAATATTTGGAGGGGATGAGAAAACCCCATGAAAATGAGATAAAACAGAATTGCAGACCTGGCGTAGTGTCTCAAATTGCATTTTCTCTCTTTCCTTCCCCTCTATTTTTCTTCACCACCTGTCTTAAAAGTCATCTATTTTGTACACACCATCAAATGCAAACATGCCAATCAAGTTCCATATTTCTCCTGATCTCTGTAAAAACTGTACCTAAATGAGCAGGGGCTGATAGTTAATTGTACAGTCATTATTCTTCTAATTCAGTCGTAGAAGATTTAGTACCCGTGCGGCTTTCTCCTGACTGTAGCAAGAATTCTAAACAGCAGCAAGCTTTTTGGGCATTCCCAGCTGAAGTGTGAAGCTGAACTGCTTTCATGTACTCTACTCATATTTCTCTAAGCCTATTAAAAACATGCAGTGAATAGATGCTGTCGTCAGGAGTTTCAGCACATCTGGCTGCCAGCAATAAAATCTCAGAAGTAAAAAAAATTAGGACAAGGCATCCTCACACTGTTACTACTGTCTAAGAGGAGGAGGATTTCTGCATCTTCCCCTCCTCCTTCCCTCCCCTGTAAAAATGACTAACATCCGTGACTGTGTATGTAGGTCTTTTTTATTTTTTTGATGTAAAGGCAGCTCTACAGAACAGAAAGACCACTCTAAAAATTTTTTTCATATACTAAACAACATGTAGCACTGAGACTGTAACAACAGACCTTTCATCTCATATCTGAAAAGTTATACCATACCTTATATGAAATAACAGGTTTTTTCTGTGCAAACATTTAAATGTAATATCAGTTCACGACTGAAGCAAACAGTACACATTCTATATGCAACTACTCTGTTAGGTACTGCACACACATCATCAAGGTAATAATTTATCACACAAACTTGAACAATCACTAAATGGAATGGCTGCATTATGTATGTACTACATTTCAAAAAAAGAAGTCTTCAGCAGCTTTTAAAAGTTTATTGCACAGAATCAGCCATGATGGAACCAACCACTTCCAGGAAAACCCGCTGTCTTAGCAGCCTATGTCTCTGGTACACATACAGTATATGAAGTCAGAGAGCAAGCAGCAGAATCAGTCATCTAACAGAACACAGTGAGATTCTGCAGCATAATATGCACAGTGAATACCATTAAATGTACAGAAAATGAGTATCCCTGACTACAAAATATATTTTTCCTCTTTTCTTTCAATGCTTGTGCCAGAGGAAGAAATTACATAACGTTACAGAATATATTCTATCACTGTCAAATTGAAAAATAACAATTAAAAAGATTTTCCTTAGAATATCTCATTTTCTATCCACAGCTTTTATCCTCTTAGCACTAATTACAAAATTTCCAAACAAACCAACATAAAATGAGGCCGATTATTAAGCTCTTCTACTGAAAGTGATTTTAATCCTAGAAGATATGGGAATAAGCAACCTTCCAGCTAATTAAAGTGTTGAATTGATGTGCTCAGAAGGGAGTAGTACACATCCAGGCTTCTTTGGACAGAAGGATGGCAGCTACAACTCAGATTTTCAAACAAACAAAAAAAAGAAATAGGAACAAATTCATCTCCAGGCCCCTTTAAAAGAGATATAGAAGACGTCCTACTAACACCCATGTTAAATATTAAAAAAAAAATAATTGAGGAAATATCCGCTAATAAAACTGTTCCCAAAACTCATGTGAAAACCTACAAAGTAATACACAAAATACTTCTTAGTATCTGGTTTTATGTCTATAGTATACCATCTATTATGGAAAGATTCGTATTTGAGAAATGCATTACAATTTGCAGTAAAATGTACTAAGCTATCTGTATGGCAGAGCTGGTAACACTTGAGATCCTGGAGTAGAAGTCCAGGAGTATTTATGCCTATCTTGCTATAACAAAATGAAAACATAATACTTGGTAAACACCTTGCCTACATTACAGAGAATTCATGTTTGTAATGTAAGAAAATTTGCCTTTATGTTCGTTCCATCAAAAAGGAGAAATTTTTTTATCTGCTGCAAGAAACAGAATCATCTTGTTACAAATGGTTCAAGTTATTCAAATAAATAGTAGTCTCATATGCACCACTTAACAGTTCAAAGACAGTGTTGGCCATGGAGCAGGTTCAAGACCAATATTTTTTCATATATTTCAATTATATCACCATTTTTTTGTGTGCCTTATGAATGGTCATCAAAGCTGAAACACTCCTGTAGTTGTAACCATGGTCTGAACTATTGACATTTGCCTTTCTAGGTCTTCATTTTCAGATATTAAAAATGGAAGTTATGACATACATTCTTTTTTTGCAAAATTGCTCTAAAACTGATGACAAAATTGGACACTTTTAAAACTTCTGATTTTTTTATTTAATTCTGGGGTAAGGAATGAAGAGTACTTGGTAGATATTCATACAAGTATAACTTGTAATATGAAAAAGATACAAGGAAAAGGAAAATGTTAAAGGCAAATACTCCATAGTTGCTATTAGCAGAAAATTCACCTATAATGACAGGAGGTTTGTGCAAATATAAATTTTTCTAGATTTCTGGGATTTTCATCAAGATTGAACTCACTGTTAACTAGAAATACAATTTTTTATTTCAAAAAATAAATGGTCCAGAAAAATAAACAGAATTGCCTTTCTTTCCTGACCCTTCTATTGCTCTCCAAGAGACACTTTGGCCAATAAAAAATTCCTTCCCATATTTACTATGTGGCCTACATTTTTGTATTGACCCTATAATGTAGACTTCTTACTAAGTCCTCTACTTAGTTACTTCCAGCTTTTCCAAAATATAATCATCTGGGCCGAGAAGAATCACGGAAGCAAAGAGGCCTAGCAAGATGGGGCTGGAGGGAATGGAATAAAGGAGCAAGAGCAGAGTAGGTTGTGGCCACCGAAGTACCCATCCTTTCAGACCCAGAATGGAACTGCCAATCAAAAGAAGTCTGTGGAACCACACACAAAATTTACTTCCTGTATACTAATATTGTTTAAGAACAAAACAGTACAGGTACTAGCTACCTTATGTCAATCCTGCTAGTGATCTTCAAATGTGTCAGTAATTTTTATATTAAAAAAATTCCTGTGGTGAAGGGCAGAATGATTTAATGTCATTTTTTAAATTTAGGAAATTGTATCCTCAGCATTCATAGATCAAAAGCCTCACATAAGAATTCTGGACAAGACAGGAAGTAATTTTTTTTCCCCTATTTGATATTTCTAGATGATCTTTAAGGTCCCTTCCAACCCTTACCATTCTATGATTCTATGATTACACTTGAGATCCCCTTTTCTTTTCTTCAGGTCACACACTCTGCACCCTCCATTATCCATATTAGAAGAAAAAGAGGTCCTATATGCACAGGCTTCTTTTTTCAAAACAGTCTTAGTAGTGTACTTCAACATGCACTGGGTGAGCCAAGCACTACTCAGGCACTCATGATTCTGGCGTTTCCTAACATTTGAGGGCCTGATTCAAATAATTTTGATAGTCATTTTTATTATAGTAATTTGTGTATTTATACTTGCTTATATATGTACACTTTTACTAATTATGGTTTAATAATAAATTTCATTTCTACCCCAGTTTTAAAAAGGATTTTGTAGACATGAACACAAAGTGCTTTAAAGGTGTTGCACAGAACGGGTAAAAAGAGTACCAGATAGTCTAAGCAACTACCTGACATGACTGACAGCCTATTTCAAAATGAAAAGACAAGCCTGGGAAAGCATCACTGGATCCATTAAGCCAGGCTACACTGAGATCCATACAGATAATTATTTCTCTAGCCAAGCTGAATCTTAATAAACATCCTTCAGCTACAAGTACGTTGAAAGAAAAGTTATTCTAGAAAGCTCCCCAGTATATATGGCTATTTTTCAATTTACATAAAATATTTCAGTTTCAAATATAAGATTTAACATCTTTGGATTTGATTCTAGAATTCAAAAAGCTCTTAACATGTATGCACTATTGTCAACTTTCTTTGTATAATAGGTTTACCTTATCTCAAACATTACTTGTAGGGATCGCTTCTTTGTTACAGCCACTCAGAAAAGGCATTTCACAGAAAGTTGTAGCTTAAACAAGGTACAGTCATACAACCTCGTTAAAGCTAAATATTACAGCTCATAAGGCAAAGACTGCTCTGCAATAAAAGTTACTGTCAGTTACAATTTTTAATTCAATTCCATTCTAATTTGCTGGATATTATGTAAGTATAGTTTCATGGAATCACGGAAGAAAATGGTAGAGATGAGTCATCTGGAGTTTGGTGGTAAGACTGGAATTCTTTAAATGTACAGAAAGTCAAACCTCTATTTTTTTCATCTAGATGCTAAATTAAATTAGGTAATTAATAGCACATAAATACCTGTAATGCAGCTACCTTTGCTCTTCAATATGTCCTTACCAAAGCATTTAGCTAATTATTTAGGATTTCAAAATTTTGACTGTTTAAGTATTCTTATTATGAAAAGAAAAAAACATCTGAACAATGCTTCTCAGATATGTAAGCTAACAACAGTGGCCTTGCACATTGAATGGTGTTCTATTATTACAGTTATAAGACTACTAATTTTGGGGTCAGATCAGCAAACTGGTGCTCCAAGGTGGGACATGATTTTGAAGGACTAATTTAAATTAGGGGATGGACATTTCACTTTGCTACTGCAAGAAAAATGCAACCAGACTTTCTTTTAGGGTAAAGCACACATTCAATTGTATTTAATCACATCAATGTTCAAAGATTCAGCTATATAAAAGAAGTTTAGCAAGAACTAAGACAAAATCTACAACTGTAAATTTAATCACATAAGAGTCATAGAAGCCAGTATCCTGAATATCTAGGATAGGAAATAATAAAGAGAGGGATGCAGATAAAGCCCCAACTCCAAAAGGATAGAAGTACCTAAATCCACGCTGCAGGGAAGCATCAGTCTCTGCCCAAGAACCGTAATAATGAATCCTCTCCTTGAGCTGACGCCTGAGAAGTCATTCAAAATGCACCCTTCTTTTTATTACAGGAAGCCTGGCAGTTAGAAGAGTGGCTGGGAACATGGAAACTGAGTCCCAAGTTTCTCTTCTGGCTTCCTCAAATACGTCCACAAAGTCTTCATCAACACCCTCTTGGTTATTCCAGAGGGAATTTGTCTTTGCTGTTGAAGCTGTTCTCCCTCCCGTGAAATAATTAAATATTGAAAGATCTATTTAATTCACTGAGTTAAACATTCATTGAGAACAGAAAAGTGATACTGATTTTATTCCCTGGTAGTCAGGTCACAGATCTACAATGGAAGATACTGAAATTCCAGCTAAGAAACAAAACCTTGTAACAAAAAATATCCACTAACAAAGTACTCTAATGTAAAAGAAAGTAAATTCATCCTCATATTCAACTATTTAATAGTTTTTTCTTGCATGCATTTGTATCTCAATATCTTCCACATTTCCCTGTTTCATTACTTTCATTTTTGAGGCATTCTGTACATATCCATATAAATCTTTGCAATGTCCTTCTTCACCTTCTTCCCATTTAGTCACTTAATAGTAATCTATCACAGAATGATAGGTTGGAAAAGACCTCTAACATCATCAAGTCCAACAATCAACCCAACACCACCATGCCTACTAAATCATGTCCCGAAGTGACACATCTACACGTTTTTTTGAACACCTCCAGGGATGGTGACTTCACCACTTCCCTGGGCAGCCTATTCCAATGTCTGACCACTCTTTCAGGAAAGAAATTTTTCACAATATCCAACCTAAACCTCCCCTGAGGCAACTTGAGGCCATTGCCTCTCATCCCACCACTAGTTACCTGGGAGAAGAGACCAGCACCTGCCTAACTACAACCTCTTTCAAGTAGCTGTAGAGAGAGATAAGGTCTCCCCCTCAGCCCCCTCTTC
>Ga0181612_181385_pt1 | contig 18437 bp, 12 predicted proteins | sample HoacroProtozoa21_FD_119630 | JGI IMG/M metagenome (GOLD analysis project Ga0181612, IMG submission 119630) | Hoatzin crop microbial communities from Cojedes, Venezuel. Combined Assembly of Gp0051906, Gp0051904, Gp0051908
TGCAGCCCGTGACGGCTTCGCCACCGCTCTGGCTGCGGCGGCTTTTTCCTGGTCCTGCTGGGCAGGCAGGCCGGGGGCTCCGAGCAGCCTGGGCCGGTGCCGGGTGTCCCTGTCCGCGGCCCGGGGCGGAGCTCGGTGGTCTGTGAGGTCCCGTCCAGCCCAGACCCTACTGTGGTTCCCGTGCTCCAAACGCTGGCAGACCTTGTCTTGTGCCTGCGGGTTGCCCAGGTGGAATAGGTGCTGTGTGAAAGTGATTAAACGATTCGGTGCATGGAGTGTTACTTTTCACTGAGGTTTTTTTCTTCCCCCCCTCTCGGCTTAGGTCCAGACAGCTTTTCTGAGTGACTCAGATGCTTGCTGCCCATGGGTAATCTTTGTCATCATGCTAGTGGTTCTGGTGCTGTATCAGGAAGGAGGAGTTACATGGTTAACGGTCAGAAGCGTATTGAAAGTTTTTAGTCATAGAATTGACAGTAATGTGGCATTCTGGCATCTGTTCCGATAACAGCATCGGGCGTGTATTGTCTTGTACAGTAGGCTTTAGAAGCTGTCTCCAGAATCAGAATGTGAACACAGATTGAGGAGAGCAGCTGTTAAAAGTGGAATATTTAGTAGTTTCTGAGATTGTGCTGCTGTGTGTAAGTGCAGTCACGTCATGTGTTAGCCACCCTGTCCTAACAGTCTTTTGTTAAGAACTGCAAAGTAAACATAACCCAATTTGTTATAAAAACCATTTAATGCCTTATTGGTATCTTTTTATTCACATTTGTTGTCTAATGTACAGTTGACTGTCAGACTTTCTTGCTCACAAAGGAAGAAAACATCCCATTTCTCCAAAATGAGAACACATTATACCATCCACTTTCTTCTTCAGGAGAAACATGCTTACTTTACATTTAAAAAGCTCCCAATGTGGAGAGTTCAGGTGGGATTTATTTATTACAGAAGCCTTAGCTGAAAACCTAAACAGATTTTTGCATGCAACAAGTAGCTGATTCTTCAGTCTGTAGTTAATGCGAATTTCCTCTTGCTGGAACCACAATACTCTGTGTAAAAACTTTTAAGAAACATCAAAGATGACAGTAGTTGTGTGACTCTGTGATACTTTATATTACATCATGTTTTTCACTACAAGTGTTATTCAGACTACAGTGAACTATTATTTAAATGCTTTTCTTAATGTGGCTGTCTTGGCAGCTCACAGAATGCTTTTTTTCCGCAAAAGTCATATTGACAAAGATGACAAATTAATTCCTTTCTCTTGCCAGAAGTAGTTTAGCATCATTCTAGTTGGATATGCTGTAAAATTCAGTCTGAAAGCACCTTTACGTTAAAAGCAGTATCACTATTCTAAGTTCTGTGTGATGCCCTGTAACAAGCCCTTTGCGGGGTGTCCAGGTTGTTTCTCTTCGCTTGTGGATGGCCATTTTACTTTTTTATTGGTATTCACTATGAATACACTTAGGTGTAGATGGAGTGGCACCTAGGAGGACTCCCTACTTCTGTAGTGTCTGAGGTTTCTTCCTCTCCTCGCTGCCCAAGCCATGTCCTTTTCTGACTTGTGGCTTTTAACTGGCCAACACCATTCCATTACAGCCAGGCCCAACAGATCAGCCTCACGTTGTCCTTGCCAAGTGGCAGTCCCGGGTGGCATCTTACATTCTGCTGGGACAGGTGAGCATCTGGAGAGATTCTACCGTAATCTGCCGAGCCAAAGAACCTGTCTTGAAAAGGCTAACTGTCTGTTTCTCTGTGTGGAGATAACTATGTATCTCTTCCAGAGCTCATCCTAAAACCTCTCTCTTCCTATTTTGTAGAGACAGGAGGTAATCGATTCCATTATGTGTGCGTCAGCCAAATACAACACCCGGGGTCCAGCCCTCATCCCAAGGATGAAAACCAAGCATCGCATCTACTACATCACTCTCTTTTCCATAGTTCTGCTTGGCCTAATTGCCACAGGAATGTTTCAGTTCTGGCCTCACTCCATTGAGTCATCCAGTGACTGGACCGTTGAAAAACGCAGTGTCCATGACGTGCCTGTGGTCAAGCTTCCTGCTGATAGCCCCATTCCTGAGCGGGGAGACCTCAGCTGCAGGATGCACACCTGCTTCGATGTCTATCGATGTGGCTTCAATCCCAAAAACAAAATCAAGGTATACATATACTCACTGAAAAAGTATGTGGATGAGTACGGGACGTCGGTGAGCAACACCATTTCCAGGGAATACAATGAGCTGCTAACTGCTATCTCCGACAGTGAATTCTACACTGACGATGTCAACCGGGCCTGCCTTTTTGTGCCGTCCATAGATGTCCTCAATCAGAATGCGCTCCGTATCAAGGAGACAGCTCAGGCTTTGGCACAGTTACCCAGGTACTTCAGTATGTGTATTTAAAGAACACAAAGTGGAAAAAACTAAGGTTAATGGAGGAGGGGAGGAAGCAGCGAGTCAATGCCAGAGCTAGGCTTAGACAGAACTTACCATCCGTACGTAGAGAACACTTTTCTAATTGTTGTCTGTTTCTTCTTTTGCCTTAGGTGGGATCGAGGCACAAATCACTTGCTCTTCAATATGCTGCCTGGAGGGCCACCAGATTATAACACTGCCCTAGATGTTCCTAGAGATAGGTATGCGTTTTGCTGTGCTTGAATGCACAGATAGGGGTTTAAATGCCATTGAAGAAGCAACAAGCTCAGAAGTGCAGCTGATAGCAAAGGACATGCTCCTTAACCTTTACAGAGCTGGATGATGACTTCCTCTCTGCTCAAGAAAGGGAAGTAGAGAAGTCCCTGTCTTGTATAGGACAAGTGTTTGCTCCTGAAATCTTGACAGTTTAGCTCCATCCTTAAGTTTATATGGGATGTGGCTGACAGCGTTTGCTCTTAACTGTTGGGCTTGCTGTAAGGATGGAGACTCTTGAGGTTGGACCTGTATGTTGTGTGTTATGGAACCTGAACGCTTTACAGAATGTCCCATTTGATGCAAATTAGAAGTTCAAAGGTGATTGTAGCTGCAACTTTCTGATAGAAGTCAGGTGCTTCAAGGGCGTTTTAAAGCAGCTGCTCTGCTTGACAAAACAGTGATGAATTTCAGTAGTTTTTGTTGTTGTAACAATTACATTGTATTAGTAATCAGACAAATACTCTTTGTTATTCTCTGGCAAGTGTGTTTTGAAAATATTGGGCAGAAACTTAGAAGATGTGAATCCTGAGCTCAGTTTTCGCTTGCAGAATAGTTTACTCTTGGACGAGGAAAGGTGGTCGTAAGGTAAAGGAAACTGGAATAAGAGTAAGACAAACTTATTTGGCTTAGATACTCTTACTGGATTAGCCCGTTGTGCTTAGTTCTGCTGAGTTAGGTCCTGTGTAACTAGTCCCTCTCTTGAAGGTCAAAGTTAACTTTCTTCTGTCAAATGTCAACAAAATCTTACCTGAGATATGGGATCTTCGCTAAGATGATGGTGTATGGAGTATTTCTTGATTGCTTTGCACCAAAGACGATTTAAAACACCCTTCAGTGCCAGAACAGAACATATTTTTTTCTGGACGTGCTCAGGGAGTAAGGTTACTCATTGTAATTACATCACTGACTGTGAAGTAAGTCTTTAGGTTTTTGCTTCTCTATGAAATGTTGTGTGCATGTGGGTTAGCCTGAAGAGGGCAGTCAAGCATCATTCTTGTGTAACCAGACCTGTTAATCTGTTAGTAAATACTTGTATTCGTTATCTTAAGATTTATACTTCTTAAGGGGATTTTCCATTTGGGAGTGCTCTGTTTAATGGAATGGGCTGCTCTGGAGCTGCATGTTTGTGGATGCATGTGTCTATTGAAGAAGTAGATTTATTGATTATATGCTGTGGATTTTTTTATGCTGCACAACTTTTTTTTCCTTTTTTTGTGTCAAATCTCCATGTATATTTGGCCTTATGTGTCTTGGCTTAGTATGCAGGAAATGTATTATTTTAGTAGGTGTTTGTTCTAAGTGTTTGTCATGCTAACATAGAAAGCCGAGTAATTTGAAATAAAAAAGTTGAATCTTTTTTGGCATACAGCTGTTGTCATAGCTTGCCAAACTGACTCACCCTGCAGCTGTACGATCGCTAGCTGTAATACATAAGAGAGGCAATAGCAGTGCTTGGGATGGAGAAAAGCTGGAATCTCCTTTTGGTAGACGGCTAACAGTTAGACTGTATTCAGTGTGGTGCAGAACCTGTACTACAGGTGCAAAGACAAGGGATCTGTGAAGAAGTCAGTAGTGTTGACCTAGTCTTGGAAGGGCGGGAGTGGTGCACGATGAGGTTCCAGTATGATTTTGGAGACCTCTGGTGTTCTTATTTCGTGTCTTAACAGAACAAGTGACCTAGGTGTTTTCTTGATTTGAGAATGTCCACGTGTTACAGAATGGGCAGTTAACAAAAAGTGAAGGATGGTTGTTTGTAGCACCACAGGGTGAGAGACTGCAGGCCAAAACACAGGTATATTGGCAGGGTTCAGCTGGTTTTGAATGACTGGTCTGAACTGTACCAGTACAACTCCAGAAAGACTGGGTTTGTGGGGTTTTGCGGATCACTCATGAAATACACAGGCAACATCTGTGAAGTTTGCACAGGGAGTGTGGCCTGCCTTCTCTGTTCGGCACGTACTGGAGATCATGTGTAGTTTAACGGTAGTGGATCGTGAGGTTTGATAGAGTTGTGCTCTGTTGATTTGCTGCAGAATATTAATCCAGGTAAAATAAGACTTTATACACAAAGGGGAATTCAGTTATATGATATTTTTACATCTGGAAAAGTCTTTAGTTAACTCACTAAGGGGTTGTTTGTTTATTAAATCTTTAAATCCAGTTTCCAAAGACAGTGTAAAAGCGCTTTATTCTGTAATTTCAAAGGTGGAGGTCTGCCTTGTGGGCATGGAGGCTGTGTTGCTGGTATTAGCTGCCATAACATATGTAATCACCTGCCATAAAACTTAAAAAATAAGGAATTTATTATTTGTTAATGAGTGCTATTGAATGTGGTACAATAAAGAGGATGAAAGGATTTATTTTGCAAAGCTACTCTGTAGCTGTAGAATTGGACATATGAACTAGGATACTTTTTCGTTCTGCTTCAGTTGATGAATTGGCTTTCAGTGACTTGTGAAGTTTGGCAGAAAGCTGATGATGATGGCAGCTGGGCAGAACCATTCAGAGTACAGCCCAGTTGGAGAGAAAGAAGGATGAATATCTGAAAACTGGTGAAAAGTTGCTCAGGAGCAGGCTCATTCCTCACTGACCAGTGCAATTTAAAGATTACTTGTCTAGAGTACATGAGGAGTTAATATCTCTACTCCCTTACTGCACTGTACAATGAAAATCTGAGTGGAGTTATTTAACTGGTGTTGGTTCCCTGTGGGTTTGTTTAGGTAAAAGTCTGCATGACACACACCTGCTTTCTCAAGGCTGATGAGGTGCTGTCATGTTTTCACCGGATCCAATTAAAACAATGTGGTTGTAGTTTCCCAATTAGGGGGGCTTAGAAAAAATAGGAGGGGGATATGAAATGCAAGAACAGCAACACCCAAGTCAATTTTTTCTACCGGCTTGTAACTGAGTTAATATGGAGAAGACACAGAACATGCAGCTTTGAGGGTGAGATGTAGTCATAGCAGCATTGTGTGTATCACCGGGGCAGGGGGGAGCATTGGACAGGAATCCAAAATAATAACTTGATTTGGACCATAAATTTTCACTCAGCACGTACTTGATTTATCATCCCATTCTGAAGTTGATTTCTGCTCATACCATAGTTTGTGTTCTGAATGAAGAGTAATAAAGGGCAAGTTGTATTGATTTTGTAACTCTTATCAAGCTGAAATGCATCTCTAATCCAGAGCCTGGGATTTTCAGAGAGCTCCTTAAATGACACTTAGGACTGCTTGCTTGACCACTTGGATGAAGTCACATTTATGGCAAAGTGTGATCGTGTTTGAGCACTGAACAACGGCTGCAGGTCAGAGCAGGAAGTGAAGCATCCCATGGGATGTCTAACGGGGGTTAGAACGGGCAGAACATACTGATGTTTATCCAGGGTGTCATGTTCTGATGGGAAAAAATGATAGGTTGTGGAGGATAATTAGAGATAACGATAATCTATTGTAGAACAGCTGTGGAAAAACTGCTTCTCCAAACATTGTACTAGGGATTTCATTCAGTGATATCTGAAAGCAACAATATCAGCTAATGGATTGTTAGTGCCTCTTCCAGTCTCACCTTGGCTTTTTGTTCTGATGTGTCTGTTCTGCTTACTGAGGAGACGTGCCTGCTGCGATCTGAACTGTGACAGTGTGCAAGCTTGTGATAATAAGGCTTTTGGCTGTAATCACAGCTGCTACAACGACTACAGCTCCTCAGGATCCTTTCTGTAGTGCCTAGTGTGGTGGTGTATGTGTTCTGCTTCTCTCTGCAGAGAAGGTGAGAAACCGAAAGCCGAGAAATATTTTTCTGCAAACTACTTTGTGTGGTACTCTAAGCAGACCCAGTATCCCTGGGGCAATTCAAAGTATACCACATGCTGCTGTTTGGTGACAAAAGACTGAAAGCTTGATCAGCTGTTTCAGAAGTCTCACTAAAGAAGCTGAATCTGAGCTTCTTTTGGAGATTGGGTGATGTGTTCATGGTGCCACCTGGCCACTGGAGGTGAAATGGTGACTGAAAAGCTGATGTCCTCTACTGGCATATTTCAAAGAAGCCGGATTTGGGATAGGAGATAGTAAGAAGCCCATTTTTTTTCTGACATTGTGAATGATGCATTGCCTTCTTCTGTACACATTGTTCTGTTTCTTAAAGCCCTTCTGTGTGGCAAAAGGTTGTCCCATCTAGGAAAAGCCATAGTCAGGGTCATCCTGCTGGGAGGTTGAATTATGTCTTAATTTACCAGTCTTTGATGATTCCCATGCTCTCTAGCACAGTGTCCCAAGCAGCCTCTACTTTTGGAAGTTAGTTCCAGAACATACAGAGTTCTTGTTGTCATGTCTTCTATTTATAGCGTTTTTTGTGTAATGTAAAAATGAAATATATTTCACACTAGTTTTTGTCATCACTTTGAAAATACAGTTGCAAATAACTCCATTTTATTTTCCAACCTGAGAAGTCCAGAGTCACTGTGAGCTGCCAAAATACTATGTTATTGTACCTGGACTTGTATCTGAAGTGTAGCTTGTCTGTAACGCTTCGAGAGCTGTGCTGTATCCTATTTTAGTGCAGGCATTGAGGAACATATTAACTAGTATAAATAATTAAGAATGTATTTCTTTAAATTAAAGTTGTCTCAGGATGTGTAAGCTTGCAAAAATGCAAAATTACCGTAATGACTGCAGTAGATTAAATTTCCCTATATTAATGCCAAAATGGTCTGTTCCTCAGTGATCATATGCATATACATACTCTGTTTAAAGTCACTTTCTTGTATTTTTCAGAGCTCTGCTGGCTGGTGGAGGCTTCTCCACATGGACTTACCGACAAGGCTATGATGTCAGTATTCCTGTTTACAGCCCGTTGTCAGGGGAGGTGGATCTGCCAGAAAGAGGACCAGGGTAAAGCAATTCCCATGAATTGGGCAAAGTATATTCAATATCATGTTTAATATTGATGCTGATAAAATATAAATATAGCTGCTAACTTGCTGGTGGGCTTGGGCAGTTTTCTAAGAGTTGCTTTTAACAGCTCTTGCTATTAAAATATATGGTGGTTCCAATGCTAATGGCCTTGGCTCATCTGCTAATGTGTGATTTAGCTATGAACTGAGGATTTTTTTGGAGTTCAGAAACTGAACTGTGAAATATGACAGCATGAAAGTGTTTCTAGTAGAACTAGGTTCAGTATTTCCTGTGCTGAGAAGATGTTTCGGATATAAATAAAAGTAGTTGTTAATATGTTTGGTTTCTTCAAAGTGTAGTAAAGCAGGGCAGTAATTCAAAGCAACATAGAATCATTTAGGTTGGAGGAGACTTTCAGGATTATCAAGTCCAACCATAGATTCCCTAATAAATGGTGGCTTCAGACACACATATTTTAGGATACTTAAAAACAAAGTAATGGCAAATGATCACTGTTGCAATGGTACGAGAAGTGTGCTGTACCTCCGTTGTGCCTTTAAAGAGATAGAAGGGAACATGGGGATCAAAGTGAGTGTCTCGGATAGTATCAGCTGGTGCAAACTTTGAATGGGTAACAGAGAGCAGGAGTGAGGAGAATGTGATCTTTACCCCTGTATGTCTTATGGATACATTCTTCATAAATCAGTTTAGATGTTTTTGTCGTTCAGAAGTCTTTCCAAAATGACACTGAGAGTCTGGAACAGGACAAGCCTGTAAATAGAGCTCTGAATGGAAGAAGTTCTTGCAGAATGAATCTTAAGTGTGGTTAGCTCATGAAAAAGAAGGAGAGCCGATTTGATTGTGGGAATAGTTACATCCAGAGCTTAGAATACTGATTTTATTTTTTTTCTTTTTTAAAGTAATGGAGTAAGACATAAACACAAACAACACCCCCCCCCAACCCTGTAGTTGGAGGTAAAGCAAGATAAGTGGGAAATAAACCACTGATTTTAACAGGGAATGTAATTAGGCATTAAAATGAGCTACCCTGGAAAGTGGTGGTTTCTCTCATCCATTCATGTCTTCAGCAGAAGAGTAGGTAGAGATCTGGAAGGCATGTTTTAATGGATTATGGAAGACTGCTCTTTTAATATTTCATAAGCGTCTTAATTACACAGCTGAAAATGTTTCACTGTAGCAAGGCCTTACCTCTGATGGTTTGAAAAATGGGCAGAGTGAGACAATGAGGGTGAATAACATGTCCACCAATTGTAAAGATCAGGTTTAGAAATACAGAAACTTTAGGTCCTTTTTTCTGACAGCATCCTGTAGCAAATATGAATTACTAAAGTTGAAAACTGTGATTGAAAAGGTGCTGCTGCTCTCAAACGCAAAAAGTTATTGTACTTTGGCTTCAGTTCTTTTCTCTGGTAAGGGCAATGCTCTTGCTGTTGCTCTGGGCTGCTCCAGGTGAGATACCGCGGTCAATACCGAACAAACTTGTGCAGCAGTGGTTTTCTTTGCTCATACCCTTTATGTTTCTGCTTGTGATGCTCCTGGACCAGGCCAGCATAGGGACATCTAGTTGCATCCCAATCGATTCTTCATAGATCTCAAGTATTATTACAGTCTGACACAGACTGAAAGCACGCTTTGTATTTCTGTCTGGAAAGCATGAACGTGATGATAGGCTTCAGTGTAGATAGAACCAACTGTAAAGGGAGATGCAGTCAGATTGTTCGTGTCCATGTAGTCAGCTAAATGCTATGTCTGGTTTTAGGTCAGATAAGAGAAACTGTAATGAAGGAGCTGATGGAATGCATGAGTCTGTGTTCAGTAAAGGTGTTGGAGCTTCCATGTTCTCAAGATCTGGGGGTTTGTTTAGTTTGTTTGTGGCGAGGAGCAGACTGTAGTCTGTGGAGTACCATCTAGTGGCCAGTCAGCATTGCTAATGGAAACGCATCCACAGGTTCGATTGCTTTATGCGGGAGGAGTGTGACACGAGAGCGTTGCTCAAAATTCAGGCTTGCTTGGGAGAGATTATTACATTTCACTATACTAGCGTGTTATTTCCTGGGATCTGGGAAGTACTTTCTTTTGTGGCAAGATCTGATAGCTAGTTTTTGAGTGTCATAGGGTGATGACAGTTTCAAGGCAAAATTTGGTTTTAAACATATACACAAAAAAATCGACATAAGTTTTAGCTGGTTATAGGTATGCATTATCACTCATCTGCAGCAGTGTTTCCTTTTTTTTTTAAGGCAAATCCTTTTTTATTCCTCTTACAGAGATGAATTGAGGGGTTTTGATTTACTCTCCTTTTTAGTTGCATTGTTTGAAATAGTTTAAATCCACCTCTGCTAGAAATACATTCTGCAGAGCTGCTGGTAGCTAGTTGGTAGCAGCTGGAGGCTTGGGAAGAAAAATGTTTAAAAACAGTTCTATGCAAATCTTGTGTGTTAATTGGAGCAACTACTGAAGTTACCAGCACGAAAATGAGTAGAAGAGGTTAGAAGAGCAGCTGGAGAGGTCTGACTTTATAAAGTGTGTGTTTGTATGTGTTTTCAGTGCTGTAAATTAGAGATAGCATCATGTGGAGTAGAACAGGAATCCTAAGTGCAGGCCTCGCGTTTCCTGTGTTCCTCTGGCAGCGTGAGGGCAGGCACTCGCTCTGTGTTCCTTGCAATGGGGAGCGGTAGAGCAGTCTGACTTAGCTGACCTGTATAGAAAGGAAAATGAAGTAGATGAGGATAACAATTATCTGACATGCTATTTACCAGCATTAATGTAACTTTCTAAAGCAGTGAGCACCTAATTTGAGACTGTATTCCTGTATGGTTTACCTCCAGTGTTAATTAGTGTCTTGAAACACTTCAATATTGAGGCACATGTTAAACAGTCATGTTTTTGGAACATGGTAGCAGTTGAGAGTAAATGGGGTAATGGGTCTTCAACTTTGTCCTGGAGATGTTGCCTTTATGTTACCCAAAAGAGACGGAACTGAATCATAGCTAACAAGATGAGCTTGTCCTGTTGCTGCTGTCACCATATCAAGATTAAATAAGCACAGGATAGCTGAATTGTCAGTTCAGCATCTTTTTTCAATTAAAATTGATGAGAAAATACTTGGGAGGAGAAACTAGCAGCAGCATTGTGTCCGATCTACTTTGTTATAGTACACAAACACCAAACAAAAGAACAAACAATCCTGGCATCAGTAGCAAGCTGTTTTACTATGTAGCTAAATAATGTTTATTTCAGTTACAACAGAGGTTATAATGCAACTGTCTATTCTAAGCACTTTTTCCAAGTACAGATTTATTCAACGTTGTAAATAATGCTAAGCCTCTTACTATCCAAGATTTAGTTATATTGCATCATTACCCTTTCCAGCCTTGTCTGAAAATACAGTCTTGGCAGTGTGTCCACATTTAGTTAATCTTGCTCTGCTTTTCCAGGATGGAAGGAAATGTGTTCTAGAGCATCTTGGAAGTAAGCTCACAGTGCTGTCAGGTAACCTTGCTGTGGTTTTTCAGTCCTCGCAGATATTTCATTCTGTCATCTCAAATGGCTCTGCACCCAGAATACCGGTCTGAGTTGGAAGCTCTTCAGGCTGAGAATGAGGAATCCGTGTTGATCCTAGACAAATGTACAAATCTGTCAGATGGGGTGCCTGCTGTTGGCAAACGCTGTCACAAGAATCAAGTCTTTGATTATCCTCAAGTGCTTCAGGTAAGGCGGTTTCTCCTGCAAACCTCTCTTCCCCTTGGTGAGTGTCTTAGGTGTGGACCTGTTCCTGTTCAGCACGGGTAAGGTACTTCCTTGTATTTAGTTAACTTGCTGGCTATGTTTTGAAACTGCATAATTCATTAATTTACCTTGGATATTATATCCTAACTTTATTCTTATTTTTAAGAGGGCGAAGAACTGTGTACTCAAACTGATATGCAGACTACACTGCATTTTGAAAACGCTGCTTATGTATAACAACTTCATGATGGTCATGCTGGTTTTCTAGTAACACATGACAATGTCATGTAAATTAAAAAAAAAAAAATGATATGAAGATACTGCAAATCCAGCAGCAATGGGAGGAGAAACTTTCGGAGGCCAGACAAAATTGCTCACTTGAAAATTGGGGAAAAACATGGGATTCTGCAGAATAACTGGCAAAATGACCTTCAGCAGACGTGAATTTGGAATTGATTTCTCATGTGCAACAGTGTCGGCCTTTCTGGATGAAGCTTGGAGCAGAGGGGAAGCATTTAATCTTGGAGGGAAGGTTAAAATGAACTTTAAAGAGCTTATGTGTGGATTTATTTGGGGGCAAAAAATAGTGCTACGTTTAAGGAGAGTTGGTCAGATAATATTTCTTTAATGCAGCTTAGTGGTTAAACCCTACAAAATTATCTGTATAGATGCGAGAGACTGAGCTAGAAGACTTATCAGCATGAAGCTGTGAAAACATCTAGGTGAAATGTATTTCATGGCCTTGGCCCAACTTCCAGAGATCTTTTGATGTGTCAGTGAAGATAAAACCAGATAGCGTTCTCAGACCCCTGTGTCTCTTGGCAATTCACTAACAGAGAGGTGCTTTGGCATGCAGGATGGTGAAGTGAGTTATGCCATAGGCCACTGTGCTCCGTCTGTGACCACCAGCACATAATCTGTCTTTGAACTTCAGCAAATGATGATAAAATAACAAACAAGCTGAGGAAAGACAACTTTTCTACCCGTCCTGTTATGTTTTGTAGGAAATAAGTTTAAAATTCCTTGTGAAGGAGGAGGAGAGGGAGGAAAGGGTCACCCTGAGCCCTAAGCTTTCAGCCAAAAGTAAAAAAAAATTGTTTACTTTATTTCTTTAAATACAGACTGGATTGCTTAAGGATATCAAGTCAGGGAATCTATATATATGTCTTGCTATATGTGATTTTATAACTCTGAAGAGAGCTGGCACATGCTGGGATTGTTAAAATACTTTCCTTTGCAGAGCCCTGCATCTCCGTGTGGAATGTCTGACTGATAACAGTGGTGATGTGAGGAGATGTATTTATAGTAACCCTTGTCTAGACAGGAAAAATAGTTATCTGGGCAGATGAGCATGTGTGTCCACATCTGGGCTGCTTTTTTTTTTTTCTTTTCCAAACCTTACTAGAGTCTCTTCCACCTGCTGCTGTGTGATCTAGTGAGTCAGGGGTTAAAATGTGTGTTCATTCTCTCGCACCCTCCTTTTCCTTCTCTTCCTGTCTTGAGAGTGGGGGAAGGGGGACTGCAGTCACAGTTCATCCTTTCCAATGCAGCCTTTACAGGCTTCCTACTAGACAGGCTCTTGGGTTTCTTGGATTCTTAATTCTTCCTGTCTGCAGTCTTCTCTTGGATGAGATTTTCAAGGCTTTTAGTACTCTGTGGCTATGAACGCAAGTCTTACGGTTGCATTAGGAAACAAGTGAACAGCCAGCAAATGCCATTGTATTTCCTGATTGCGTTTTGATGTTTTTCTGCCCAGCTGAGCCTCCTGGCTCCTTTTCCTCAGGCCACAGAACACAAGCTGGAAAGATGTTTTCTTATCTGTGGGAGACCCAGTATCAACTTTGTCATTTTTCATTCTTAGATTTAGGGATAATACTGACTTGAGCTTTTTTCTGGTTTGCGTAGCTAAACTCTACAAGCTTTTATTTTGTGATCTTGAATCTGTAGCAAGATCACTCAGTGGCAGTGAGAACTAAAGTCCCTATTTACAGGGTGAGTGCAGCATAATCAAGAAGTCTTCTCCGCTGCAGTTTAAACTCATGGCTCTGTCTTGCATGTTGTGGACATGAATAAATTATATTTTTCCTTTTTGCAACCACTTTTTGTATCTTTGAAGCTCCCTTTAGCTATCTTCCTCCTGCCCTCACCCTTTCGGAATAAGTAGTATTGATACAGCCAATCTTTCCCTGTAGATCGTACTTTCAAGGTAAGTAATCATCATGTTTTTTTACCGCTGGAAGTGTGTTGCCCAAGACTGAACACACTGCTCTGTCTGAGGTGTTTTGTTACAGAGTGAGTGATTCCTTCAGGTCTCCTAGATTGTACTTCTTCTTGCATTCTAATACAACCTGTGGGTTGAGTGGTTTGTATTTTCAACAGTGCAACGTTGCCAACACCGAATACCCTTTCTTTTCCTGTCCTTTTATAGGAAATGTCCTCTTCTGCAAAGTGCAAAACATAGCCAGTTACTTCATGCTTTATATTTGTGCAGTTGGTTATTTTTATCTAAGTGATGAACCCTGTATGTATAGGTATTTTTTAGTCAATTTATCCATATAATGTCAAACTCTAATCCCTTTATCTGTTATGTTTGCCAATCCCACAAAATCGTAGGTGTTGTCAGGTCTGATAAGTATGGTCTTATTTCTGCTACTTGGTTAACTAAGGGGCACATTGAATACTGTTGCACCTAGGAAAGATTATTTGGTCCATCACTGTTTTACCTGTGAGCCACCACTAACTCCTTTTTACTTAGAGTTCTGTAACTATATTTTATGTAACTATAAAGCCTATGAGGGCTGATAAAGCCCATAATTTGTTAATTTGCCTATGAAAATGCTGTCAAAGATGTCAGATGCCTTTTAAAGTTGAGATAGGAAATCTGTTACTTCTCTGCTATCCATAGAGCTGGATTGCCCTATAATGGAAGATGATCAGGTTGGCTTCATACAGCTTGTACTCAATAAGTTCATGTTGATTATTGCTCATCTTGTTATGCCAAACTTTCAAAATGTTTAACTTATTTTTCCACTTGAACTTTCTCATTTAGAATTCTGAAGTTTGCCCATTAAAATAAAGTGTAGAATAGTCTGACTACCTGATTTCTCATCTCTCCACTTACGATATTTTTGAGCGACTGGAAGATAAAGTTGCGTAATTATTTTGTATTGGCTAATAATTCAGAATACATTGGTTGCATGGAGCAAGCCTGTTTTCCTTTTGACTTGTATTTTTACGAGGGGGAGGGCAGGAAAGCATAATCATGGAATCATAGAATGGTTTGGGTTGGAAAGGACCTTTAAATGTCATCTAGTCCAACTCCTCTGCAATGAGCAGGGACATCTTCAACTGCGTATATACATACATACGTGTAATACAAATCTAACATTTCCTGTTCTTTTTCCTCATCTATGTGTTGGATACCATTTGTTGACAGGAGTCTACATTCTGTGTTGTTCTACGTGGGGCCCGCCTGGGACAGGCTGTGCTAAGCGATGTTCTTCAAGCTGGCTGCGTCCCAGTCATCATTGCTGACTCCTACATTTTACCTTTCTCTGAGGTTCTGGACTGGAAGAGGTCGGTACCCTCACTGTTGTGCGTTGAACTGCTGCCTAAGAGACTTCATTGCATTCAGTGGTTTGAATAAAATCTATGTGATAAGTCAAGTGTACTGAGGGTTACAGGGAATAGAATACCGAGTAAGATACATGCAGTCTTTGCCCTTCATATATTATGCATCAAAACCAAACAAGGCAGACGTGACAGAGCATTTGGTTATCTTGTAGCCGATCATATTTTTTCTAAAACAGACTTGCTTTGATATCTTGTGCTTGAATTCAGTGAGGACTGGTCTGCTTTCAGGCTCTTTTAAGGAAAATATATGCTAAAAATTGCATCATGTCAGTGCTAAATTCTCTATATTGTATCATGATTTCTAAGTTCATCTGAGATTGAAAAGTGTAGTTATTTTGTAGCTGAGTACACTATATTAAGAGCTTAGATTTTTTTTCCATACATGCACTATGCCTAGTTACGTGATATTAGGATAATATGTACAAAAATTACTAGCTTGTCTACATAGCACTGTATATGCTATTACTGTTTGGTCACTCCAAAAATCTCAACTGACAGCAAGTCAGTGGCAATCCAGAGATGAGAATTCAGGATTTCTGTCTCTCTGTCCCTTTCATATTTATTAGATTGTCTGTACAGATCAGTCGACAGACTTCTGTGGCATTATCTGTGGGCAGACTGGCTGGTATTGTGAAGGAACTGCTACAGAATAATTAATTACACGGAGAGAAGACTGCTTCTTTCTCCTAATACCTTCTGAATGTGTCCTATTAGGATAGGACAAGATTCTGGGTTGGAAAAGCTGTTGACATCATTTAATGTAGAACTTCTTTCCGTCTTACCATTTATTTTCTTTTTTTTGCTTATAGGGCCTCTGTTGTCATTCCTGAAGAAAAGATGCCTGAAATGTACAGTATCCTGCAAAGTGTTCCCCAGCGACAGGTTGAAGAGATGCAAAGACAGGTAAAATAATGTACTGTGATTAAAGTATTTTCCTTTATTTACAGTTGGATTGTAGGTTCATGCACCTCCTTACTGTGAAATTTGTTTGAATGCAGAAGCATCCGTTGTATTCTCAGGTTAATATTTTGATTATTTGACCCTCTTCTTTCTTTATGCTAAACATATGCATTCACCATTAGTTTTCAATGCTGTGCCTCTCTCCATCACTGGTGCAGCTAAATGTGTTGAACAGCAGCTGTTGATCAGTACTACATTACCCATCAGGTCAGGCAGTTAAGAACATTGCATGGGGTTGCGATTGCAGAAGAACACTTCAGCAGGCAGACTTCAGTCACTCAGAGTGGATGTTCTCCAACCCACTACATTAATGTACTTGCTGTGGTGAAACATATTGTAGGATCTTTAGCATCCGCAGTGATCAATGCTGCCCCTCCTGGGTTGCAGCAGATCTCCTAAAATGTGGAACTGAAGTTTTCACTATCTGCTTTTTCATGTAAAGGTCAGTGGTATTTGCCATGATTGGAGACTGCCAGCTTCTACCAGTGTAGTCAAACTCCACTTTAATTTTGCTTTTTCTTATGTCTCCTCTGCTTTCTTAATGCATCTGGGGATGGAAGCTGTCCCTGAATGCAGATGTACTGCCTACTCTCATATGTGAAAATATTTCTGATGAAATCACAGGGTATATTTGTTTCTTTTTTCTATGTGGTATTTAAATTGTATTAAAGAAGAAGTTCAAGAGTCTGTCTTTATCTCAAGAGAAGCTTTGGTTTGTAGATAAATTTTTGATCGCTCAAAATATGAGGGAAGCATTAAGTCCAAAATGTTTTAAAAGTTTTAACTAAGTTGACAATTCCTCTGAGAGGGAAATTTTACTTATTTGGTGACTGGAAGAGCTGAGATCACAAACTCTCTAAACTTATGAATGAAGTCTGTGTTGGCTGGGTGTATAGTGAAAAGGAAATGTCTTCTAGTTTACTCCAGTTGATGCTGATTCCTGTTTATTATCTTTGCTGTTATGGACACTACCATCATCATCTGCTTTAATTCTAGAGCACACACGTAAAGTGCCAGTTCAACAGAGAGAACTGTTAGCCATGTGACGATTTTCACAAAGCGTGAAGAGTTTTGTTGTCAGATTAGGGGGTAGGATTCAACCATGTTGTTCTTTTGGTGGTTGGAATATACAGATTACATTGTTGGGCTGGCAAAGAAGTAAGATGTTAACATATATTGTAAACTTACATCTAGGATCTTTCATCCTTGTCACCTTATTGTACCTGAGCATATAGTGTGTTACAAGGTAAGGAGATACTGTTGTCATTGTTTTTCTTGATGAGGAACTGCAGCATAGAGAAAGTAAGAGCTAGGTATGTAGGGAAAAAGTAAACCAGCTGATCTCAGGTGACTCTTAAAGACTTGTGGGATTTCTGTAGTCAAATTTCTGCAAGAGCGGTGAAGACGTGTTTCTGAAATTCCCTCATCCAACCTTAGCAACAAAGTCATCTTTTGTGTGGTCCTTATCAAAAGTGACCCAAGGCATGGTTTTTCAGGGTGTAGCCTAGAACACTAGTTATTTCTACTTAGACAGTGCTAATAGCTGCACAGTGTATATTAATACTGGGACAAAATAGACTCTTGGGTTTAGTGGTAAATGTGTTTTCACACCTGAGGTCTGTTGCCACCTTCACTTCATTCTGTGTGCGGAGAGTATGCAAATATCACAGCTGCCATGAGGGGTCTCCTTTCCCTCTGGTTCCTTCACACAAGCGAACCCTTTTGGTGGGTCCCACTGGCAGCACCAAGTTGCCCCGAAAAAGTAGCTTTGCTGTAACAGCTCCTAGAAACATGATTTTGCTTTGTGTTCTTTTTTTCTCTGACATGAACGTAGAGATGTTAACACTAGGGAGTTTTACCTTGAAAAGCTTTAAAACTGACATTAATGGTCTGTTAAAGTGTGCATTGGTTTTCTTGTCCATTTTACTAATATAAGATATCCATATCATATTATATCATATCTCAGGATAGTGTGCTTCTACAGAGAATGCACTTAACATTATGGACAGCTTAAACAGTAATTTTAAAGTATGAAATCAGGAAACAACACTACTTTGTAAAAAAACAAAACCAAAAAACCAAACAAACCCATAAACATTCACAATGACACAAACCAACAACTCCCACCCTTAATTCAGATGATCTGTAAGTTACCTATATTATCTGCAACTCCATAAAATTAAGTTAAAATATAATATATAATATAATACTCAGAATGCAGTTCTTGTCTGTGTCTGAAGTGATTTTTGTTGGATTATAGATGGTTTGCAGTAGTCGTCGTCATTGGGTCCAGTGCATCACTGAGCATGTTGGAAACTGTGATTCTGTTGACCGAAGGTGGGAAGTATGTTTCTCTAAAGCTTCCTCTCACATCTTGATGTTTTTTTTAAGGTTAGAATCATAGAATTGTAGAATGATTTGGGTTGGAGGGGACCTTAAAGATCATCCAGTTCCAACCCCCCTGCCACAGGCAGGGACCCCTTCCACTAGACCAGGTTGCTCAAAGCCCCATCCA
>Ga0181612_105753_pt1 | contig 18434 bp, 9 predicted proteins | sample HoacroProtozoa21_FD_119630 | JGI IMG/M metagenome (GOLD analysis project Ga0181612, IMG submission 119630) | Hoatzin crop microbial communities from Cojedes, Venezuel. Combined Assembly of Gp0051906, Gp0051904, Gp0051908
AGTGTTCAAGGCCCGGTTGGATGGAGCTCTGAGCAACCTGGTTTGACAAAGATGTCCCTACCCATTGGAGGGGGGTTGGAACCAGATGATCATTAAGGTCCCTTCCAACCCTTACCATTCTATGATTCTATGACTAAGCAATATGAAATTATATGGGTAACATAACAAGTAGACTTTCCTTTCTACTCTCAACCCTTCTTTATTTACTGCAGTTATGTGTTGAATACAGCATATAACTTCTAATGAGAGTCAACAGGTGTTACAAGTATTTCTAAAACAGGCTGTGCTAAACATGAACAGTATTGAAAAGAAATAAGGTTATATGGAATCTTGAGCAGTTCTTGTGAGGTCCTGTCTGATAGTTGTGTTGAAAATAAGAGAAGGTCAGATGAAGTTGTTTAACAGAAACTTAGATGCATTTGAAAAAAAAACAAAACAACAAAAGCGACAAGACAAAACAGTGGTGTTTGGTGTAAAGTTTCTGTGAAGCACTCTTGGTTTAATGAAGATGATGCGTTTAATAACTTGAACAGATAGATGCAAAAGTTAGAAGAAGTTTAGGTATAGAAGATAGAAGTTTCAAATGTGCCAAGCCAGGGTTGCTGCTGAATGAGTTTGTCCCAGACTTGACTTTGTGTGACTACAATAGTCAGATCAGGAAGCAGGTTTTGCTTAGAATTGATGGTGGGATAAAGCAGTCAGAGTGTTCTCAGGGAGAGAGAACTGAACTTAGAAATGGTCTTTACAACTGTTTGAGGATATTTTAACTTCAGAGAAATTCAACCTGAGGTAAAAATTTGGAGCTTGTATCATTTAGTTGATCTGCCGGTGGAAGAACAACTTAAACTGTATTTTAACAAATTACGGTTAGCACAAACTATGTTGACATAGTAGAATCATAGAGCAGCCTGGGTTGGAAGGGACTGCAAAAGATCATCTGGTCCAGCCTTTCTGTGGTAAAGGAAGCCTAGATGAGATTACTGATCATTCTGTCAAATCCCATCTTGAAAATCTCCAGTGATGGGAACTCCACTATGTCCCTGGGGAGGTTGTTCCAGTGATGGACTGTTCTCGTTGTAAAAAGTTTTTCTTCTGTTGAGATGAAACCTCTCCCAGTGCAACTTGTATCTGTTGCCCTTTGTCTTCTCCGTGTGGCTCTTTCAGAAGAGAGAGCCCCTGTGCTCTTTGTAGCCACCTTTCAAGTACTGGAATACTGTAATGAGGTTCTCCCTTCTCTTCTCCAGGGACAAAAGATATAACTCAGCCTTCTCCTCAAAGAGCAGGTTCTCCATATGTTTATAACGGCTCATGTGCTTATGAGCAGTTAGAACACAGCAGTGTGTTTATTGCTAATGTATTTCTCCACTGCCTTTTAGCGTATAGCTGAAAGGCAGACTTTGCCCATCGTCCCCAGGATGTTGGGAAATCAGGAAGGGCAGGAACAAGGTATCACTTGTGCTGCTTAGTCCTCTGAATTTGCACATGTACAGTAGAACGCTTTGCATTCATCTTAGAACAGCAGAAATGTTTTACAAGGTCTCCAGATTGCAAGTTTCAGTAATGGTTTGACACAGAACGAATGAAAGGCAGTGAAGAGAGCTTGAATTGCAGGTTAGGTGGAAGCGAGTCTTGGAGCTTCATGTTTTGTTTGTTCCAACTCTTTCTTTCTGACTAGCTGTCAACTCTGCCTGCTAGCTTTGCTATTACGTGTTGCAAAAATAATTGATGCCTCTTGTACTGAACTTATGGCAGAGTGGCCTTTTTCTGCTGAAGGTCATGCTTTCACTGTTGTCATTAACCATTTATTCCTTTCCTGAGCTAGGCATATTGCACCATTTTAGATCAGTGTGAGCGATTTCAAAGGGTCTGTTTTGGCTTAACACAATCTTTTTGGTGAGGCTCTCAGTTGGTAAGATTACGCATCTTGTCTTGACCTTATTTAAAAGGATGCATAAGTATTGGCGATTTTTTGCCTACAACATGATAGAAAAAGGTGTCCTTTTTTTAATTTTTTTTTTTTTTTTCCAGAAAAGGCTGCACAGGCCTCATTTCTTCCTTCCCTTGCAGAATTTCTAATTTGTGAACAGATTGTGCTCGGCTGAGTTTTAAATTAAGCTCTCCTGAGCCACTCTCTTGTATACAATGCACTTCTAGGCTCTGTATAGTTTATATTGTTAGTGATATAGCTGTCTTGTTTGATGCTAAATAGCATGAGTGGAGTTAGTGTATACAGGTTAAACTTTGATTTTCTTTTTTTTCCTTGACACAATATCTAGTAGTAGTACTCCTGTGTAAGTACTTGTAATGAGGATGAGCTAGAAGTAACATGGCATGCTTGCAGATTATTTTTTTATAGAGCTTTACTTCAAATTAAACAAGTTAATTCATTCTTTGCATTGCTTCTTGATGAAAGCAAAACTTTCTCTACAATCTGGCTGTTCTGAATCTTGAATTCTGAAGGAACTTTTTTGTTTCCTTTGGTACTTAAAAAAAAAACAAACCCAAACAAAACCACCCACAAAAAACACCAAACAAAAAACAGAATTAAAAGTTTTGCTAATATGACATTTATTTAGTAATTACAGGCTTTGGTTGTGGATGTCTCTGGAATGGATTAAAATTGGGATTTTAAATCCACATGTTCAGTAGAACAATGTAAGTGAATGCATATGATGAGGAAATCAGTGGATCTAGTAGCTGTTGTTCAGGGATGTGCTCATGCACTGCTGGATTTCAATTCCAGTGGGTTGGAAACAAGAATTCATTCTAGTCCTCTAATCTATCAAATATTGCTTGAAAACTAGTGCATTTAGTATGGTAAATGATATCATGATGAATTAAACACCAACATGCAGTACTTCTAGAGTCTGTGTAAGAGTAGTTAGCTTGCAAACCTGTATAGACATGAGCTGCATGAATAATTCGCATGGTAGGTGAGTGATAATTGTGGAAGTTGCTACACTTTTACCAATCTTAATAGGTCGGTTGGCAAGTAACAGTACAGTCTACAGTCAATTTGATGTAAGTGTAAAGCATAGCAGGCTTGACGAAAGAATGATTATTGTTGTATTCTGTTTATAAATCTGTGGTTTTGTCCATCATCTTTCATTAGTAGAGGCAGTAAACACAGTGAAGGAACTTATTAAAGCAGATGCTTTACTGATCAGGTATTTTGTTGGTACATGATGCGTTTTCAAAAAACTTTGAATATTGAACTACCTTGGTGCACTTAAGGTGTGGAAATCTCAGTGGAAGAGGAGTGTTAGAATAAAAATGGGGTAGGATGGCAAGTAAAGCGAAGAGAATCCTCACCCCAATAATGGCAAATAGACTTTGTCAGTGGAAACCAATCAGTTGCAGTACACCACAAAAATACAAATTTAAATAATTAGTAAGGTGTTTTTATTTGCTGATTGTTACGTGTTACATATAAACATGAGTATCAGAATCTTTTATACTGGCTATGCCAGAAACTACTCAAATCTTCCAAGTGAGCAGGAGCTCTGAACATTGTTCAGACTACGAAAGCAGCAGTTTAACACTTTGATTAGTGTTTGAGCAACAAGGTTTTCCAACTGAGTGACTTTGTAATGTACCAAATGTTATCTGTCTTCTTTTTTTCCTTTATTGACAAGCTCTTATATACAGGTGATCTCTAACTAATGTGTTTGTCTCATTGAGGAATGTACGACTGGCTGGTTTTTTTTTGGGGTAGTTATATTAAGCAGTTTTAACATGGAAGGAAAACGGTAACAGTCAGTTTCTGTGATGTGCCATATCCTTGCACATCACAGGATTTTGTAGACTTCATGTTTTGATTTTGGATTTCATATCTTTATGGTGGTTGTTGATGTGACCTGATTTTGACTTTGATACTACAGAATAGGGCGTTTTTATTTTGTGGAATCACTCTGGTTGGAGGGCAACTCTGAAGATTGGCTGGTCCAAATCCTTGCATAGAGTAGGGTCAACTGTAGCAGGTTGCACAGGACCTTGTCCAGCTGAGTTTCGAGTTTGTCCAGGGATGGAGACTATACATGCTCTCTGGGCAAGTTGCCTAGTGTTTAACCACCCTCAGAGTAAAAAGATTTTCCTTATATTGAAACAGAATTTTGTTTATTTCAGTTTGTGCACGTTGCCTCTTGTCCTATTGTTGCGTATCAGCGAAGAGAGTCTGACTCTCATCTTCGCTCGCTTCTGTTAAGATGCAAGATTCTTTGAGTCTTTTTGTCTCCAGGCACAGCAGTTTGAGCTCTCAGCCACTCTGTGTGTGACAGAGGCACCAGTCTTTTCATTACCTTTGTGGTGCTTTGCTGGACTTACTCCAACATGTCAGAACAGTACTGAACAGCCTAGAACTGGACACAGCACTCTAGATATGGGGTCATCAGCAGGGAAGAACCACTTGTCCCCACCTTCTGGCGACATTCTTCATAATACGTAGTGAAGGCCAGAAGGTTGCTGGCCTTCACTACAAGGGCACATTGCTGGCTTATGTTCAATTTATGTTCAATGTGCTATCCATCACAGTCCTCAGTTTTTTGTCTGCAAAGATGCTTTCCAGCTGGTTGGCCCCAGTGTGTAAAGGTTCCTGGAGTTATTGCTTCCCAGGTGCAGGATTTTGTATTTCTCTTTGTTGAACTTAGAAGTTCTTGCCTGCCTATATCTCTAACTATATTTTGAGTTTTCTCAGAGTGAAACACAGCCCTACGTTATGTCTCAGTTTTGTGTGTCTGCAGACTAGCTCTAGCCGAGTATGCATTCTTTCCCATCATCTGGGTGATGAATTAAGATGAGAAACTGTGTTGGCCCCAGTACCAGTCACTGGGTTACTCTGCTAGTGACTGGCCTCCAACTGGAGTTTGTGCTGTTGATCACAACCCTTGGAGGCCAGTGGTTCAGCCTACTTTCAGTCCTCCTAACTGTCCAACTATATAGGCTATTCCTTCCCTTGTTTGTGTATGGGGGTGTTACGTAAGACAGTGTCAAAAGTCTTGCTTTCTTGTTTTCCAGGTGCTGTTGAAAGACCTAACAGAAGTGAGCATATGCAGGATTATTTTGGAGCTTATTGTGGGAGTAGAGGTAGGATTGCATGGTTAAAATGGGGTGATTAATCCTTACTTTTGGACAAAACATTTAGAATGGAGGACCTTGCAACTGGTGTCCTAGGTTCTGGAAACTCAAAATTTTACTGTGTTGGTAGCAGTACTGTTGCTGAGTGGTGCTATTCCTTACGGAAAACAGTAGTTGTATCTGTCTTAAGCTTTGTAAGTTTAATTAATTTTCTTTGTCTTACAAAAGGACACCTCATCACGTGGGGTTTTTTGTGAAGTGGGAGGTATGGTACAGACCTGGGGTCCTTTTTTACTGTGGAGTTAAAAAAAAACACCAAAAAACCATGAACTGAAACAACAGAAAAAAACCCCCAGATTCACCCAAAACCAGAAGCCTATCCTGAATTCAAAGATAGCTTTAAATATTAAGTTGATTCTTTTTTCTAATTAATAGGTACTGATGAATGTCTGAACAGACAGTTTCAACCAGGGATTAGATTTGGTAGCAGAAGGAGTTTTGGAAGCAGAGGTAACTTTCTGGAGTGTCTTTAATTCTAGTGACTGATGATATTTGATACATTACATTTTCCCTATTCAAGTACTCAGTTTTGTTGTATTAGAGCTAAGTAAGTATTTATGGCTTGGAGGGTAATACCCGCCTTTATTTCTGCATAATGCAGGCACTCAGCATGACCCCTTAGTTTTGACCACACAATAAAAGATACCCCACCATATATGCCGGAAGGCAGGACTCTACCTTTAAAATCAGTGTTTTGTTTACCTCTTGCTTTGATTCCATTCTCCCTGTAGAGGGGTATTTTTCTCATAATTTGAGTCATAATAAAAGACAGCTGAATATTAATATTCACATATGTGCCATGTGAGGGAGCATACCAGTGCTCTTTTGTGGGAGACCTGAAAGCTTGCTTTCTTTCATATCCATAAAGCAATATTTAATCTCTGTCCTCTTCCTGCTTATAATGGTGAGTGCCACTCCCGTGTGCAGTGCACATTGACAAGGTTAGTAATTGGTAGTTTGGCAGTACTGCTGCATATGCTTCCTCCAGGTGCTGTGCGAAGCATATAGGGCAGTGGAATCTACTATCACATAGCATCTGTATAGATAGAACTATGGCTGTAAGGGGGACTGGTTATGAAACAAGGAAGGTGGAAGCTGTAGTCTTGGTTTGGGGATGTTTAGCAAAAGTTGTGACCTTCGGAACAGCTGTGAAGCCACTTGAAGTTACTATGTTTATTCCTTAAAAAAATTCTACACCATTTCTGCATCTCCTGGATTGAAGCCCGTTATGGTAGGGGAATGCTAGGCTTGTTTGACTAAGCAGGCAGCAGCACTTGGGCAGTGCTGTGGGATGCTGATGAACCGTTCTGCTGTAGACCGTCCAGCAGTTGTGAAGTAACTCACAAGTTGTATTTAAGGTCTGTAGTATTTATAGATGTTTATATTTAGACTGTCTTTTGCATGTGAGCCTTTAAGATGTGATTTAAAAAAAAAAAAAGTTTTATTTGGAAAAACTCAAATGACATATAAACTGGTATGCACCAAGTATTGGTGGGGAAGGAGGTACAGATGCTGTGGTAGGAGAACTTTTTGGTCTCATTTAGCAGAAAATGCTCTTTGTCACTACAGGATGATGGAACAGGTGCTCAGTTGAAGAATAATGACTAAGGAGTAAGTGACAGTACAAGTCAACTGCTTGAATCTCAGGCAAGACCTAAAACTGTCCAATCTAAAATGAGAAATACATTGTTTATGCATGTGACTGTTTACTTCCTCTCCCTTCCCATCAGGAGGGTAACTACAGAAAGGGATTAGAAATAAAAATACTCTCAGTACTTTGCACTGCCTGTCCCAAGCAACTGAATAAGCAATTCTGAGTAATAAAGTTGATGGATCTGAAAGGCGTGTTTTCAAATCCTCACTCCATAGCAGGCAGCAATTGCAGTACTATCTCACTCTACGCTACTGGTGCTTAAAACTGAGACGGTACAAATGCTGTCTGTTGTTCCGTGACTGAACCAGAGCACTAAACTGATCTGCATCTTAACTGAAGAGTTGAAAGTTAGTAGCATATATAGCATATATGCGTGTGAAGTCAAATACTTCAATACTTAATGTTTGATTTACTGCTGCAGGAACCAGTATTACAGGAGAGCAGTAGACTCTTCTTCTTGTCATACTTTTTGGCAGAAAATATTTCTTCATTTTTTCATGTGCTTAGGCAAATCACTTAGTTTTATTGTACTTTTTGTCTGAATTCGTAAAATAAGGACTGCGAAGAGTAAAGTAAGAGTAAAAGGTGCTTGATGTGCACGTGAAAAACTGGGCAAACTAAGTTGTTGTGTGCTATGCTGTACTGCAGGCTTTCAAGAAAGGAACGTTGTAAAAGATTCTAGTGCACGAAACAGAGGTTTTAGAGGATTTTCTGGTGGCTTTGGTCAAAGTGAGGGTAAGTTTGTTGTTTTTTTTTTTTTTTTTTTTAATGTTGACTGGTGTATGTGGTAACAGCATGAATTTTGTCATGTTTCCTGGGTTTGGTTGCTTCCTGAGAACTAGAAATATAAAGCTCAAGGCTAAGAAATAGCTTCTGTTTTTCAGAACAGAACACATGTTCTGTATTACGGAACATGGATGACATCTTTGAAAAATAGTATCACTGGGAATAGTACAACGTAGGTTGGAGCTACAAAGAGTCTGTTTGGACTGCTGCACTGTAGAGTTTTTGGAGTAAATATGTTATCTCTAAGCGTAATATTTCATGATTCTAATTTTAAGCATTGTATCCACTACACTATGTATTATTTGCAGGCATTAAAGATGAGCAAAGAGAAGAACCTCAGTCCGGCATTTTTCGTGGCTCTAGAGGAAGAGGAGCATTTGGAGGTCGTGCAGGTCAGACTTTTTAGTAGGGTGGTGAACCTTTCACATTTCCTCATTGATGATTTGTGGCAATGCAGTACATTCTTGGCTTTGCAAAATGCTGTCACTGTGATTGTTCTCACTGTCTGAATTCAGAACCTGCTGTAAATGTTAGATAGCATGTTTGCATGCCAACACAAGACATATTTGTAACTTGGATTAATTGTAGGGATTGAATATTCAAAGCTATTGTCTTCCATAATTTTTTTCTTGGTCCTGCTGCTACTGGGTCAGTTAATGCATAGTGAAGCATCGAGGTGCTAACCCCAAAGTTCAAAGCAAGCCTTTAAGAACTTACTCAGTTTTGAAATAGTCGCTCTAGACTTTTTCCTCCTCTCTTTAAAGGGAAGTGTTGTTTTAGGTTTCCAAGCTGATGGGCAAGGTTTGTAGCTCTGAGAGGCCAGCTCTTCCTGATTACTTTATTCTAATATTGTTTTTTTTGCTCTCTACAAAGGATTTTTCCCTCATCGTCTTATCCTCCTTTGCCACTGATGCTACTGTAACTTGTAATTCATGTCATGTCACTCTAATAGAGTTTGTAAAGGTAATAAAGGTATGACTGTGCTGGTTTTTCGTAACAGTTATGCTTTTTGCAATTAGAGATGCTGTGTAAGCATATTATATCTTTTGATGGAAAAGTAAGTATTTAAAAGTGATGACATACACTGTTTGTGTTATCTTTGCGTGTGTTCTCAGTCACCATCTTGATGAAGCTGTGGTTTTACAGAGTTGCTGCAGAGTATTGCTGATGAACAGAGCATTCCTAAGCCAAGTCACAGTACTGGCTGCCTCTTTAGAACTGGCATTTATGTTTAGAATCAATAATTTTATCTTGTTGAGAATGAGCAATCAGATTAATACGCTGCCCTGATGCTATTCTTTTGTGCTTGCACTGCTGCAGTGAGGAAGAATGCAGATGAGGGAGGGCGAAAGAGACATTGCAGGGTCACTGTGCTTCTGTGGTACCGTTCTTAAAATTATCATTCTCATGTTGCGGTTTTTATGAAAGACTTGAGCTGCACATTTGAGTAGAAAACTTCTTAACTGCTTTTGTTGTTGTCTTTCCTCTTTACTCAGTCTTGTGTCCCTTATCTACATTTCTAGCCTCCCTTCTTTTCCAGGGGAGCCTTATGTTAAAGGCTTTTATTTTCATCCTTCTTTGAAATCAGCAACACAACTTTCTGTGCAGAATAGCTAGAAGCTGCTGGTTAGGTTTAAGGCTTTTTCTATTTTGTATATAATAAAAATAAAGACTTAAAATGGATTCTGGAAATGCTGCTATTAAAAGCGCAGTCTTACAGTTTTTACGTAGGTAAAATATGTGGTATTTCTTCACTCTTAAGAATAATTGTCTTTGTTTTTCAAGTGATATTGAAAGCAACACACACACAATACGTGTATGTCAAGGTCAGAACTTTCATGGAGTGAATGTTATAAATGCGTGGCCATTCAAATAACGGGGTAGTTCTCTCTTCTGATACAAATTCTCTTCTAATTCTTGAAAAATTACTGTGATGACAGTGAAGTTTATGGCTATGGCTCTTTAGTTATTTACGGGTTGCCTATGTAGCATAAAACAAGCATCTCCTGATCTTGTGGAAAGGTTGAATGGTTCTTAAAACCAACATGCTGTAACCGTGCTTGTGAATTTGTTACTCTCAATATTTTGATTATCAGGTTTAGGAGAAAAACCTCACTGAGGAGGTAAAAAAACAAGGTGGTAAAACTGACATTTCTGTGGCATTTTAATTTCTTGTTATAGATGCTTTTTTTCCTCATGTTTCATCTCGGGTGAATATAGACAACCTCATCTGCCCTTGCAAAGCATACGTTGGATTTAGGAGGGATCATTCCACTTGGTTGTATTTAAATACAACTTGCTTTATCTTATCTAGACATCTTCTGATGGCCCTCTCATCTGGCATGATTGTTTTTGACTTGACGATAGGGGACTTGCTGTGAGTCAAGTAAGGACCAGATCTGGTTTGTGAAGTCCCTTAGCAAGTTGCTGGGTTTAATTCCTACATGTTTTTACTGCAAGGTCCTGCTAAGCTCAGTGTTTTGACATCCACTCTTTCTGCCCTTTAAAACACAAATGTGGAGCCTTAGTCTTCTGACTTTTTGTAACTTAGCTTTCATTGCTTACTTAAGTATTTCCAGTCATGCTACTAGACATAGCAGGACCTCCTGTTGAGTTTAAGTGCCTCTAGGAATTTTTAATTAAGTTTCTTACTTAGATTTTTCTCCCAAAGGAGCTTTTTTTCCTAAAAGCACTTAATTTTGTAATGCTTTCTTTAACAGCAGCTTACAAAGAATGCAATGAAGAAACAGGTGTTGGAAGAGGTAAGTAGCTTCTTCACAAGTAACATATCAGTTTTAATTTGCCTTCAACTCAAGGAAAGTTCTCTTACTTAAAATTGTTGGAAGTGATTTGATAAAAAAGAAAGTAGTAATATAAGTAAATGCATAACCATCTCAAAACTGTTCATGTAACATGAGTTGCCAAGCAAATACTGTTAAACTGAGAATGTTTAAACTTTCTTCCTCTTTAAATTACTGGGCAACACGTAGTTGTTCTCACATAAACAACTAACTAACTTCTTTAGAATGGAGTGCAGTAGAATTGCTTTGTTGCTGACTCTTTCTTTTTTCTAATGGTAAAGCTTACCTACCCAAGACACAAGTGTTGGAGAACTCACCTGGCAATAGTGTAGGCATGTGAGTGACGATAGTCATTAAAGCAAACCATGAAGGAACAGTAGATACTCGGTTTCAGATACTGTAGCATCTGGGATGCTAGTTCTGGAAAACAGGCTTGATGTGCTTTACTGGGTGCAAGTTAGTAAGCAGAGCTGCATGATTTGCACGTGCAGGAGATCAGGTTGAAATGTGTGATAACAATTTTCTGACATGTGTTGAAAGTGTCAGTTGGGACAACCTATTAGAGTGTTTACCTACCTGCAGTGATTTTTCTTGTAAGTGACTTCAGTCTTATTTTGCCTTGCTGGTACTTTTGAAATGAAAACAGGCAACTAGTGAACTCCGGACTTCCATAAGAATAATTTTATTCCTGGTTCTTCCTCATTTGAGGTCCCTGTGAAATGGCTTCCACTGCTAACCTTTCAGTGAGCATCAAATAGTCAGTTTTATACCTCTCAGCATATTAGCTTGAAAAATACATCAAAGAATACAGAACCATAAATGTACTGCTATGAACAGATGAATTTTAATTCATCTGTTAATAAATGCATTGTTAATGCATAGGATAATTTATAGTGTAATGACTTTGTGTGATAGAACTATTTTTTGCATGATGGTAAAGTAGAGCCTAATTTAATAATTGTGAGTAGTCTTCAAAGTAAGGTCCTTGACTAAACGTGAGACAAGAATACTTTACAGAAGTCTGACTTTATTTGTGAGTTTTAGGTCTAGTAGTATGAAACTAAGTTCTTACAGAATTCATATATGAAATTTCTTGCCTTCCTGGAAAGTGAAGTGTAAATGACATCCCACTGAACTTAACTTCAATAGCTCTGTACTTAAAATAGTTTTTTTGTTTATATTGTTCCTGAACTTGAGTGGTTGTGTTCTTAAGGTCCAAAGGTGACGTACGTGCCCCCTGCTCCACCTGATGATGAACAAGCCATCTTTGCACATTATCAGACAGGAATTAATTTTGACAAGTATGACGAAAATGTTGTTGAAGTGTCAGGACTTGACCCTCCAGCACCATTACTGGTTAGTGAACTTCATTAATGTTGGGGTTTATGTTGAGCGTGATTCTGCAAGGATGTATATACTGAGTCTGGTATTCACTGCTAATGAAAATATTAGTAAAGATTGTGGATCTTGCAGACAGTACTATGTTGGAATGAGATGCTGCCTGTTTGAAAGATACAAATTTTAATTCAAAATAACATTGTCAAAGTACAGACAAGGCCCAGAGAAAGTGATGCTGGATGGATGGGAACTCTAGTCCTTAAACTGCAGAAAAATACCAGTTTAGATCTTGAAAGAAAGAGGGCTGTGGCATCAGTTTCCGGGAGGGCTGGTAGAGTCGTCTTGTTGAAGTCAGTTACTTGGGGGATCTTTAACAATGTAAATGAACACTGGTCAGAATAGTTGTCATCTGGGTAGAGAGGTGTTTTTGAAGTAATTTCTAGTCCAGTTTTCTGTGGCTGCTGTTTATTGTTTAAAAGTAATATAGAACTTTGCCTCTAGTCCGTATCAGGTGGCTAGTATTTTTTTTAAAAAAAGGTGCTCTTTTTAGGGAGAAGAAAGAGGAAAAAGGGCAGATGGGTTAGTAGCACCTGTGTTAAAGGAGCAAATGCAGAGTTTTCCTCCCCATCCATCTTCTGAAAGGTTTTCTCACTGAAGTTACACTGATTTTTGTCATGTATGGTGCTTTTTGGTCCTGCATAGGAATGTTGATGTAGCTCCCCTTATTAGTTTTAGCACAGAGACTAAGTGTGTGTCTGCTGCCTGAAATGAAACTGAAGAGTTTTAGTTTGTTTTCATAGCGTGCCATGATATGAGTTTACCTGCTTGAATCCAGATTTATGGCTTCTGAGCAGTTTTCTCTCAAAGCTTGTAAGGACAGCTGAAGGCCTTCACTGTGCTACAAACGAATGGCATGAGCAGGTTGAAGAAACCTTTGGGGCTTTTACCTGTAGGAACCTTGGCAATCTAGATGACTGGTGAGACCCTCTCAAAAGTTAATATTTTAGTATTTGGATGTCTGTATCCTATGGTAAGCATCTCAGTTTTTAAACTTTGTGTGGTTGTGTACTGTTGTTACTTTTTTCCCCTTACAGTCTTTTGATGAAGCTAACCTCTGTCAGACTTTAAACATGAACATTGCTAAAGCTGGATACTCTAAACTTACTCCAGTGCAGAAGTACAGCATTCCTATTATACTGGCAGGACGGGATTTAGTGGCATGTGCTCAGACAGGATCAGGAAAAACTGTAAGCATTTAATGTAGTATTCAAAGTACTGGAAGTGTGTGACCTTAAATTTCAGGTGAATGCTTCAATTTTGAACGTGCCAGATGCTGCGGAGCTTGCAGTCTAATGATCTGACTGGCACTGCAATGGCAGGTGTAGTATTCAGTACAGATACTAATGATGAATGAGTTATTGTGGTTTTGGGCTAAATTTCTTTTTAATTTCGATGAACTAGTGTACTGATACAGCAGGACAGTCTTCAGGGCTGCAGATACACATTCAGAGCACTCATAAAAACTGCTGATGAGAAAAATCAGCAGTTGAAAGTTGGGCACATTTTTTTGATGTTGGTATGTGTGTTTTGTTTTGTGTGGTTTTGTGTTTTTTTGTGTGGGTTTTGTTTTGTTTGTTTGTTTGTTTTAAACTTAATGCCCGATTGTAACAGCATGTCATGTTGGTTTGTCTGAGTCTGATCTGCACTGGGCTTAGTTTTAGGTGATTCAGTATTAATCATGAAGCAGTGTTGAGAGCTGATACTCCATTCACGAATGCGTCAACATGTAAAACTGTCTAATATACCCAGATCTTACCATGGACAGCTCTGTATCAGAATATTTGGATATGAAGTACAAAGTACAGCTTTTGTCCAGTATAGTGTGGAATTCTAGCGTTGTTGTTATACAGCTTATTAGTTAGTTGTTTTGAAAAACCTCTTCTGTTTGCAGACGGGGGCAGCGTCCAAAGCTTGTGCTGTACATGTTCTCAGTGCTTTTGGGGCTGCTGTACAGTTTCTGTTTTGGGAGTAACGAGTCTTATATGGAAGTAAGGGTGCTGGTACAGCTGTGCTGCAAACTGATCTGCTGTAGTAGTAGTCTGGAGAATGGTGATACATGGTTAACTTACAAGTATAGTGATGATAATGTAAAGCTTGTAAATAAATGTTAGGAAGGATTTTTGATCCTGGGGTATGTAATTATCAGTGTACGTCAGCATGATATGTCGAACTGCCTGAAGAACCCAGAAGTTAGTTAGTGCATGACTATATTCCTGCATTATTAGACTCTTAAGGTCCAGAGAAATATTTTCATACTTCTTAAACAAGCAGAAACAAGTTTAAATGTTCTGTGGTGCATTCAGGTCAATCCTTTTGCAGTCTGATTTCCTTGAAGTTGGTAGTGTGCTGTATCATTCTAGCTTTAAGATTCATGTGCAGCTTTTAGTGTGACTGATGAAATCTCAAAGACTAAATAGCGTAGTGATGCCTTTTTTTTCAGGTGGCTTTTCTTCTGCCAATTGTGGCCCACATGATGAGAGATGGCGTAACTGCCAGTAGCTTTAAAGAGCATCAAGAACCGGAATGTATTATTGTTGCCCCAACTAGAGAACTGATAAATCAGATCTTCCTAGAAGCACGGAAATTTGTGTATGGGTAAGCTTTTGTGCTGTTGCTTGGTATTGATTATTACTTTGTCTGAATCAGCAGTACTTAATTTTTTTTTTCATGAATACTTTCAGTAATTTTTCTGTGCCAATTGAATGACTTCAAACACTTGCCTTTAGATAATCATGCTGGCTAGCAGATTTAAATCTCTAGTCACATAGTAAGAAAATCCTAATCTTCCTTATGTTGGGGGCAGAGTTGAGAGGCTTACTCCAGCCTGAAGAGGAGATAAGTACTAAGCTTGTGTCACATCATCTTTACTGGTGAGAAAAATGAAATTTCTTAAAAGAAGTAACTTAAATTTAGCTTGACTTATGTGATTTTTACTTCCTTATATTTTTGTCTTCACGAAAACAAAGCTATGCATTAGGGGCTTTTAGTTAACTTTAAGTGATGGTGTCTAATAACTCTGTGCTTCCCACTGTTACTGGTCTTGGACAGAAATTCTACAGCTCAGGCTTGTACATTTGTACTGGTTTGCCAGTGATCTTCCTGCTGCTAAGTGATAGTTTTCACCAGTGCACAGTAAGAGAATTGAATCTGTTGCCTGTAATGGCTTGTTACTGGTAGGAGGTGGACTGGAGGACATTGCCAGTGCAAAATCTGGTGGGCTTAAATAGGTTTGCCTCTGCTTGTTCAAGCAAACTTAACCCTTGGAGGCTGTGTCTGCATTTGGGAAGTATCATGTTTGCCTATCTCCTTATTAGGCATGTTACTAAGAATAGCTTCTTAATCTCTGAAACTGTTCTGTGTAGCTAGTTCTAGTAATTACGCTGTTTTAAATTAGATACAGATCAATTCACAGTAAAATAGCTTTTTAATATAGAAAGTTTCTGCTACAGCTGCACTGGAGTAAAAGCAAGATAACCTGCATTTGGGGAGCAGTTAAACAATATCAGGGTGTGGATCTGTTGCCTTTAAAGTGTTATGTGCGTATTGCTCAGTTCAGATGTCTGATAAGCTCTTTGGTTTAGTTCACAAATAGGAATATTTGTATATATGAATTTATAGAAATTGATAGTGGATAAATGCTGAAATGTTATGAGTCCAACCGTTTCTATTCTTGACTAAAGCTTTCTGAAAAGTTCCAGTTAAACCTGGTAAAAATCTACCAGGTTTGTCTGATTCACCGTTGTTGCATATGAAGCTGAAGTAGTATCTTCAAGAGTAGACAGTTGAGTATGAAAATCCTCATTGCATGCATGTAAAAGCCTTAGGAGGAGTTTATAAAGATAAGCTGAAAACTTGCTCTTCAACTGTGTAAGGTACTTCTTGCTCGTAGAGGTGGTTTTCTATAGGAGAAGAATATCTGATGTAGCTCTACTCAGTGGATCTAACCAAAAACCTTAGTAGGAAGAGCACCAAGTAATTTAGCATTTGAACGGGTTTGTAGTCTAATGCTTAAGTGGCACACTGGGTGGCCAGTGTAATTGGTTGCTTTACAAACATTGACCTGTATTTGGGGTTTTTTTGCGCTGTCCTTTCAAGGTATGGAAAGATCACTTCTGAAGCTCTATACGCAGGTATTTGGTGGTTCTGCTTTTTCTAAATATGCCATATAAAAGGGGATACTGTCTTAACACCATTTTGACTTTTACTGCCAGTAACTCTCAGTTGAAGGGAGATGGAAGAATGCAAGTGTAATGAAGTGTTCTTTCCAAGTAAGCCACCTGTACAGCCTATACTATGTAGTATGAATGGGAACTTTGAGCTTACAGGGAATTTCTGGTCTTGGGTCCTGCTTTTGGTTATAAACTGTACTGTATGGTGAAGGAATTGAACCACTCAAGTAAGCTGGTTTGTGGAAGATCTAATGATTTTTTAAAAATATTTTCATGAAACAATACTTGTATACTTAGAGAATTAATCCAAATTTTTTTCTATGTAATAGAACTTGTGTAAGGCCTGTTGTGATCTATGGAGGTACACAAACAGGCCATTCAATCCGTCAGGTCATGCAAGGCTGTAACATACTATGTGCCACTCCAGGGCGGCTTCTAGACATCATTGGAAGAGAAATGGTAAGATGTTAAAACAGTCCAGATCTCTTCAGTCTGTTTCAAGGCCCACTGGAAAATATCAGTCTAAATCAAACTAGCTGTACTATTCTTTGCATTTAGATTTTATAGTTTAAATACATGGAACATCTTCTCTTAGTTCTCATGGAAAATTCCATAGCAGATTTTCACTTGATGTCCTGTTTGTTTTGCTACAATAGCTTTTGACTGTCTGGAACTATGCTAATATTAATTCTTTGTATGTTTTAATACTGGTTTTATTCAAAATATGAAAAACCCCAGTTGTGATATTGTATTTGAATTTTTATTTTTCCACCCATTATAAGTTCAATTTGAAATTGCTACATATTATAATGGTGGCTCAGTGATATTGCACTGGACAAATAAAGTTTGGAAAAACACTGCTTGGTAATAAACTGGAGGTTGGCTTTCTGCAGTTGTCAGGCTTCTAGTCAAAATGACAGTTTTGGTCAGCAGCAGTGAAGTTGTAATGTCCTTAATAATGCTTTCTGACATAAATATTTTCAGAATAAGGAGTGTTTTGGGAATGTGTGAGGGCTGTATGAGAGAACCTTTCCAAAACTCAGACATAATTTCAAAATAGATGTGCTGAATAATAGTTGATTTATAGGCTTTATCTTGGTTTATGTTGCTGAACCAAATTCTGAAGCACTTCAGTGTATGCATACCATTAGAATTAGTGCAGGTTAAGGAATTAAATACAGACTGAGATGCAAATAAAACTTAATGCACATAGGCTTTTATTTGTGAATAATTAACTTCTAGTAGAAAAAAATAAGTAAAAGGTGGATGTTGGCAGTTAGGACATTCTGTAAATGTATACCGTTGGTGAACCAATGCCGTTTTTCTTTCACTGAAATGCTTGCAGATTGGTTTGCGTAATGTGAAATATTTGGTGCTAGATGAAGCAGACCGCATGCTTGGTATGGGATTTGGGTTAGATGTGAAGAAGCTGATTTCTTACCCAAGCATGCCACCAAAAGACAAGCGTCAAACACTAATGTTTAGTGCCACTTTTCCTGAGGAAATTCAGAGGTGAGTAAAGTAAAAATGGAAATATATCTGAAGGTGTATTTGTATAGAGCTAAATGCCTAAAAGTTAAGGGCACTTCTTAATTTTAAAAGCTTATAATGTTGCTAGAAGATCACAGAATGATGTGAAGATACTGAAAAGCTATGATGTTAACATTCCTTGCTGAAGACTTCCCTTTTTTTTAGGTAACAGAACTCCTAGTAACTTGCACAGATTTAGGTGGGGACTCTAAAGCAACATATGAAGTTTGTCTGAAGGCTTTTTAAATTCTACTTCTGCAGAAGTCCTCATACTGCCCCTGTTCGTTTCTTGTCTCTCCTGCATCACATTTGTGCAAGCTCAAAAACAGTGAGCTTGCTGTTTCCCAAGCAGTGCTGGTAGCGCTGTCTTTGGCACCAGGAAGAAACAGAACATTCGAATTACTGCTGAACTCACCAGCCTTTCTGAAACACAGTTCTTAATTTAAATGCATAAGCACTGTTTGTTTTCAGTAGTTTTAAAGCTTCCACAAGTGGGTCTAGGATATATCTTGCAGCTGTGCTACTCACTACCATTAAGTTCCACTTTCCAGACTCTCAAAGAACAGTCTTCAACAGGTGGTAGTGGGGTTGCTGAGCCTGGCAATAAGAGAACAAAACACCTCGTTCCCTGTAGGTGGATGAAAATTATTCAGTATTTCCACTTTTGAAGAGACAGACATCTGAATATTCATTCTTAAATCAGAGGAGTCTAAACTTCCAGTTTGAGCAGTTGACATAATTTTGGTGACTTTTGTGGTTGGGGGTACTGTGGTGACAGTATCACTAAAAAATACCAGTAAGCATGTTACAGTTTGAGAGCATGTAAACTGATTAGAACATTGCAGTGAAGTATGTTAGTACTTCAGTGAGTCAAATCCTGACAACTTCCTTCTGTCTTTCAAAATGCCTGAAAGATTTTTTTTTTTTTTTTTTTTTTTTGAGGCGAGGAGAAAGCATCTTCAG
>Ga0181612_101734_pt1 | contig 18432 bp, 13 predicted proteins | sample HoacroProtozoa21_FD_119630 | JGI IMG/M metagenome (GOLD analysis project Ga0181612, IMG submission 119630) | Hoatzin crop microbial communities from Cojedes, Venezuel. Combined Assembly of Gp0051906, Gp0051904, Gp0051908
ATTTTAGAAAGCCACTTGTTGAAACGTGCCCTACGTGTCCTTTGCCAAGGGCCCGCGCTGCCGCCGGCAGCAGACGGATGCAGGCTGTGTGCTCACTGCGGAAGCCGGCAGGGAACTGGAATATTGTACTGGCAGTAGCCACCGCCACAGCTCAGCTCCGCCGCAGCAGGCAGCAGATTTACACGCACTAAGCTACGGAGCCAGGAGACATCTCCGGGGCAGGAGCTTTCTGGAGGGATAGTGGCATCCTGGCTAGCAAGCTGCGGTTAAAGCATTTATTTTCTTTAAAATCTGTCTTTTTAATTGCTCTTGTTTTTTTAAATATTGCCTATTTAAAACTGAGTGCTTCACTAGTTTAACAAGAGAGTCATGTCCACAGATCTTTACTCAAGCCAAAGTCCAAGCTACGTGAAATGGATATGGCAAGGTGGCTACCTGTTCCACCCACCCGGCCACAGCCAAAGTGAGGTCCCAGCCTTTCTCCTCCCAGATCTGCCCCACGCCTGCCCGGCGCTTCCTAACCCAGAGCTCTCCTGCACAAGTGTTCATCCCTTCCTCTGGGGAGCACCCAACCCTTCCCAACGCACAGCCCATGGAAAAACCTTCTTCTCCCCTTTCTTCTGCCTTGCTCCATACCCTCTGCTTTACGTCTCTCCTAGACCACCACACAGAAGCACAGGCTGCAGGGAGTCCAAGCCCCCTGCTAAAGCAGGGCCAGCTGCAGCAGCTTACCCATGGTCACGTCCACCTGGGTTTTGAAAATCTCCACAGATGGAGACCTCATAGCCTCTCTGGGGAACCTGCTCCAATGTCTGACCACCCTCAGAGTAAAGAAGTATTTTCTCATGTTCGGACAAAATTTTCTGTGCTTCAGCATACGCCTGTTGCCTCTTGTCCAGCCACTGGGCCCCACTGGGAATTCAATTGGCATATCCAGTCCACCTCAAAGGCCCCAGTCCCTCCTGGCCAGACTCCATCATTCCTTGCAATCTCCCCAATCAAAACACTCTTCCATCGCAGCCCGAGGTCCCTGAGATCCCTTTCACGAAAATAAGGGGACAACAACATGCACAATTTTTTTACGTTATGTCACTTTAAAGCGGATGCCCATATAACTTTTTTTTTGGTCTTCCTTTTTGTAAAACCAAACTATAAAGTTTTTTTGCACATGCCTTTGGAAATAACCTCAAATTGAAACTAGCCTTAACAGCTGCATATTTTTCAGGCTTCTGTAATCTGTCCAAGTCTATACATGCAAGAACAGGATTCCGTCCATCACTGCATCGAGGTAAAAAGACATACAATGAAGTCAGCAAGCTTTAAGGAACAGGAAGGCTGGATCTGAAAGCACAACATCGTGCCTCTTCCTAACATAGAGCTACTAAAGCATAAACACAGATCTCTGCCAGAAGCATTTTACAGGGAGAACTTTAACAAACAATCCATGAGTTTTGCCAAATTCAGACCTCAGTAATGCTAATGATTAGACGGAGCTAGGTTTAAGAGTGTACAATGAATAGATTTTACTATGTTAATAAATACTAGCTGTAAGCCACAGAAAGTGTGTCTTTGCTTTCCCCTTTCAGTATCTTTCAAAAAATTAGTAATTGCAATAGTAACAGAACTCTCTTGCAGACCTAACAGTACAGAAGTAACTCTTTCAACTGAAATCTAAGGAAAAAATCCATGCTGTGATGATATGACCAAACATTTCCACGTCATCAAGCCCAATAAAACAGATTGTGTCAGGCAGTTCTGAAGCTTCTGCAGATAAAGGAAGATCATTAAAACCTCTGATTTCCCAAATCAAGGACTTTTCCATAATGTACTTTGTGGTATTGCACAGTAAATGGGCTAGACAGTAGTTCAGAAAGAAATAACTGTTTGTAATTTTTTTAAACTTACAATGCTTTTTATAGTGTCTTGAAAATAATCAGACAACAGATTTACTTTGTTTGCCTTTGTTGTGAAGCAATTGAAAGAGAGTTTCTGAATTTCCTTGATTTAAGGCATCACTGACCTCAGAGAAAAATATCACCTGCTCAATCAAGTATTGGGGTTTTTTCTTCCAATTGATAAATTAACTAATATAGCGTTTGCAATTAACAAAACTTCTCATCCTGTTAGGATGCATCATTTTAGCTCAGGGTGAATATTGAAAATTTGGTAGTTTAATTTTCTTTCACAATCAAATAAATCCGTACTCCTCCTGGCAATACTGTGGCATAATTTCATTGCTTCTGCAGCAGCCAGCTATGGATTTCTGTATTCCTCAGCACCAAAAGTTCCCAAAACCATGCCTTTAGAGGCTTCACCAGAGCTGTTTTACGATCCCCTGCAGTAGCGTGCAGTTGTGCCCTTGCAGCAGCCATGTGCTCACTGAACCCGTGTGAGCCCGTGCCCCTTAAGCCCACCTCTGGGTACTCGCTCTCCTGAGCTGCGGGTGGGGAACCAGGCCTGGGAATGGACCTGGCCAAGCAGAACATTGGGGAAGAGCACGCAGCGAGACCAGCTGCCCACCCGCGGAAAGCTGTCCCACGGAGCACAGTCACCGCTGACTCACGGCCATCTCTGCCACCTTCAACTGTCAGGATAAGAGGGCTCCCCTTACCTGGGACGCTCCTACTGCAGCAAATGTCGGGGTCATGATCAAGCTCACTAAAAATACAGCTTTTGGTCACCTTTGTACCCCAACGTACCAGACCAGTAGATCTAACGTACTGTTCTCCAAACAGGCAGAACTCAGCCGTTGGATGCCAACAGACTGCATGTATAAGCTATTCTTTTAAAAAGAGTACGGTTCTCACGGGAAATATAAACCATCCTGTTTCATCTCAATGATGGTTGAAGTAACTTTTGAATAAAGTTTGAAAAGAAACATAAAGTTCTCTAGATTTGAAGGTGCTACTTAAATGAGACCAGAGGACTCCATCTCCAATGACAAGTCACAAGGTAGTTCAGGGAAATGAAGCATAGTCCCACAAAGGTGGATCTAGTGCAGCCTCTGAATTCCTGGTGTGGAAGGAGAGCTCACCAGTCATCTTTCACTCATTCTGTTTTGCCCCTTTATCCATCTGTTTATTTCTTTATTTATTGCATGAAGTTTGCTTTCTTCAAGCTGCCAGCAGGACCTTAGGAAGGCTTTTGCCCTTTCAAAGTCTCACCTAATTGCTCCTACACTCAAAGAGAAACCATTTCTCTTTGCTCTGGCATCCCACAGCTCTCCAGATTTCTTTCCACAGTCTGCACAACTGATAGGAAAAAGCTGACAGCAGAGTGCAGCGAGCCTCCTGGTGCATCCCCTTCCTCCAGACTCTAATCCTGGGTAACAGCTTCCCAAGAGCTCCAGCACAGTTTCTATTCAAAAGCTTCAGACCCTGACAGAAGGAGCTGGGTTGTCAAATTTCAAGTCTGTGCGCTCCACATAGGACTCAGAGGCATTTCTGCAGTAATAAATGTTAGCTCTCCTATGTGGCAAGCACTTGCCCTTTACACAGACATGTCTGAAACCTTGCAAAAGCCTTCCTCCTTGGGCTCCTGTTCCTCACTCATTTCCAGTCTGGACACAGCCTTCCTCTGACTGATACAAGGAATTAGTGACCACTCAAGAACAGGGAACAAGCATCAGCCCTGTCACAGTCCAGAGATTCCCCATCAACCACTATCACTCACCCCACCCCAAAAAAGTTGCTCACATCGCGAGTCTCCTCACATGCCTTAGAGTCCACCTCCACTCCCCCAGAGAGGACCTGGCTATCCCATTTTTTTCAAAACCCTGATTTTGCTGTGGCAGGGAGTTAATAAAACTACCTGTAAGTTGTTCTTATCAAAGCCCACCTTCACAGGACTCAAAGGACAGCAAAAGCCACGTATGAGAAATAACAGGCTAATGAAAGCACTATGCAAGAGACTGTCTGGTGTCACCAGAGCAGTGCAATACAGAGCGCTCTCCAGCAAACAATGAAGAACCCAAGCTGGATTGCTGTGTGCCAGTGATCAACATGACAGACTGGGGTAATTTCCCAGGTCAGCCAAGGCTGTCACTGCTACAGGGATGTACTTGCATTTGCAACACCATTTTACCTAAAATCTTTATGAGACTGCAGTGGAGAGACGCGCTTCAAGCACCAGGCTCTGCTGAAAAGCCAGGGACCTGGTAATCAAAACACACTGCAGAGAAGAGACAGACAGAGTCAGGACAGACCGAGGTGCAAGTCCAGGAGAAGAATGGCAGGAGATAGGAGGTTAGCAGAGTAATATGGCAGGGAGCGTCCTCCGTCCCTCTCTGCGCGGTCACAGCTGCCTGAGCCACGTCCTCCGACTGCAGGGAGCACCAACAGCAAACCTCCTCTGAACCAGCACAGCTCTCGGAGGAATTTTCCCACAGTTAAGGATCACATTCATCACTCTGTGCCAGGAACAATATTGCACTTTAACATCCCCGGGATTCCAGCAGACGGAAGGAAAAACATCCAGCCTCAGCCATGAGCAAACTCCCAGAAGCGGCTGAAGGGATGTGGGGCAATGCTCTTGTGGCTGCACTACAGCATGGCCCGTTTTACACACCGTGACCACACAGCCAAGCACAACCACATGAACTCAAGTGAAGAATGGAGGCTAGATCTCAATAAACCTTAAAAGGGTAATGATTAAACAACCAAGCTTGACCTTACCTGTAAATTCAAGGGAAAGCTGAAAAAAGGACAGAAACCCCCAAGCACCAAGTAAAAACAAGTGTCTGAACCTTGTGGATGTATACAACCAAAAGAAAAAAAAAAAAGAAGAAAGAAAAAGAAGAAAAAAGAAACAGAAATACTGAAGAAGAATTTGAAGTACTTTCTTTACCTGTACAATCTCACAGTTCTGTCAGTGGGAGGGGAACATGGTGACGTCCACGTGGACAACACTGCAAGCTTCACTGTTTAAAAAAAAACCCCACCTAATATTTCCACATATTTTTTCAGGGTTCTTTTTTAAAGTTTCCCTAACATGTGGCAATGCTTATTTCCTCTTAAGAATCAGACTTTTCTTCTTATCTGTAATGGTCTCTGTTGTTTTTCTTCCTACATATTTTTTAAGAAATCTTTCTTAGCGTTCGTATGAGAACAGGATTTCACAGCTGCTCTGTTTTTCTTTCGGTCTGGGACCGCTCTATGCTTTCTCACAATCCTTACAGACGGGAAGCTGTAGCCTGCACAGAGAGGAAAGCATAAATTACGCTATGACAGCTTTATAAGACTAATTCTTATAAATATCTCTCAATAGCCTCCTATTCACTGTCTCCCTAGAAGAGCAAGGAGGAGTTTTGCTGCTGGCAGCCTCTTCAACTGTATCAACGTATTTCACAGAAGTGCATGAATTTCAGCAACACTTTGTCGAGGAAGCCCCGGCAGGCTTGCAGGCCAGAAGGGACAAGGAGGACCCCTCAGAGCACCCTGCTCTACGGTAAGACAGACCACAGGCTCAACTCTGATGACCAGATGCGTTCAATCCACTTTTCTCCACCTCGGTTCCCTGCGAGTTAGGCTTGGAGCAAAGCTTCTTCCCCCAGAAGACGCTGCTCTGGCCAACCCACCCAACGTGGGGCCAGGCCGGGCAGAGGGGTGACGCGGGGCGCCCGTGTGCCCTGATGCAGCCGCCGGCACCCGCAGCCCAGCCCGATCCACCTCCCAGAGGTGCCTCGTGTGTTCTTGTACTGCTTCACGGTGTTTCGTTTTGGTGCGCAGAAAGTCCAAAACACCACTCAAGGCTCGTTTCATTTCAGTAGGATCTTTATGCACATCTCAGTCTCCTCCTCTCTACTGCCACTGCATTTTTATTCAAAGCAAAAAAAAAAAAAGCCCATGTTGCAGACGGAAATATATTACGTTCCTGAAAAGAGCAGTGTCTAATCCTATCAAAATCAGCTATACTATGTGCTCTGCATGTGGTAGATCTGTCTGCCATTCATCCTTTCATGATTGTTTATTGTCCTGTTCTTATTGTTTCAAAAAACATTTCATGCCTTACCTACATGTATTTATTTAAATATTGGTTCAGCTGTGTCACTGAAACTCTCAGAAATCCAACTGTCTTTTTCAAAAGTTAGTTAGGAACTTCTTCATTCAAGTACCACTGGCTTTCCTACAACGTCACCACACTTTTGAAAATAGGATTTAGATGTATGATGACATGGAAGGAAATTCAGTACAATTTCATTCTGGAGACATTAATCAGTGTGATAGCTCACCAGTACCACTGACCCATACCCATGTCACTTGTTACCAAAGTCTCTCATCACTGATGCTCAAGTGAATGCTGCAGAGGCCAGAGAGGTCTGTGTGCTCACGCCTGTTTAAATCATACACACTGTGAAGCTCCAGGATTAAAACCAGAGGCTGAAGGATGATGTCCAAAAGCTAGAAGCACTTAGTGCTAAAGCATCTTCTGCAACACTCGCAGAAGAGTTTCTTCCTACATTACACTTGCAATGGGACATACCCACTTATGGCTTTCTACCTTCAGACTAACTCCATTCTCTGCATCACGACCTCAGTACACAAAATAGCTACGACTCAAAAGAGCAACATTAAAAAAAAAAGTTAAAAGAAAAGTAGAATTAATCTGGTGATAGAATTCTTGCCACCTTCATCTATCGTATCTCTTTTTCCAATCATATATAGAGTTGCACTGACTTTCAGAAATATGCCGAAAGTCTTTTAAGTTTTTCCCTTACACAAGACGTGCAGCTGGACTTCTCCTTCGGCTCTCCATGAAATGCCTTTTTACCCAACCCCTCTGCACTTTTCCTTTTCAGCCCAAGCAGAGAGTATCTGACCCCACTCCCACCTTTTGTTGTGAAACTGGAACATGCCCAACATTTTTTCCTCAGCAGACAATTTATTTTTAAATCCATGACTAAGAATGAAGCATAATATATCTTAAAACAAATGTTCTTAGTCATCATTTCCATAATATTTCAATCCCTCCACAGGAAATATGATTCACAACAGCAACAGAATAAAAAACAACAGTTTTCTATTAGCAAGTGTCCACATCTCTTCATTTCAAGTCTCAGCAATAATAAAAACTGCAGTAATAAAAACTTGGATAAACGGTGACTCTTTGGAATAGCACTAATAAACAACTGGAGAGCTGTGTGAAAGGTGCACTGTATTTCAGTGGCACATAACTGGTCAGCTACTGAAACGAACACTTAAATTATGCTGTCCCTGTTACGAGCATGACAGGTCTTCTAGGTCTTCAAATAAGTGAAGTTTAATATTTAATAGGACATAATATAGGTCTAAAACTAGATCGCTTTCCTCAAACAAACGCTCATTGATCCCAACTGGCTTGTTCTCCTAAGGAAGGTTTTCTACCCCAGATGAAGAGAGAGGTGGTCTCCCACGCTGTTAATTCCCTTGTTGCTTCTTAAGAGCACATCATACACGCACAGAAAGTGAGGTTAAATGCCTGGTACTTCCAACAAACTAGTTCCCTCCTCCCTCTTTTTCCCCACAGCACTGATAAAGGCAGGTAAGTGTGTTTCGTGTCAGTGAGGAGGAAGGGCAGATGTCAGGACTGAAGTGTCAGGTTCAAATTTTAAGGTTTTATAAATTAAGCTTTTATAAATGCCAAGGCCATGGAGCTACCCCATGAGTTTGGGCAGGCAATTTGGGTTGCAACAAGGAATTATTCCTTGCTTCCCTGCTTACTGCTTTACACTTCGGTACAAAAGTGCTCCTGCCATATAGCGTAAAAGCAGATGCATCTCTCCACTGCACTTAGGGATCTTGTAGGTAATAAGATACTGTATTGACTAAATGTATCTTACTGTATGAGGCTAGGGGAAAAAATAGAAAATGCTACTGCAAATAAATTTCCATTAATTTGTTACATTTCTTCTTTCCTTTAGTTGAATTATTATGTTGGCTTTGCTGAATGTCACGATTTTTTACTTTTTTATGTTCCTTCTACTAAAAAAGTAGGAATAGGCTGTATATGAAACAATAAAAGTGCTATTTTTCGTATGAAATTATTCAAAAACACACACAACTTAGGCTCAAACCACAAATTCATGACCAAACATGAAATCATACTTTTATTCACGTTGCCGTGAACTTTTACCTATAGAAGCCAGAGACATCAGCCATCAACACCACTGTGAGCAGGTCAGACCATTCAGAAAAAAATTAAACCGGATAATGTCACTCTGGAATTAAATAAGTTGTGTAAAAAATCGAGATGTAATCAAATCATACAATGGTCTGACTTCCTGTATTAAGTGTTTTCTCTCAGCTCCATTAAAAGGTTAAAGACAGTTATAAATACACTCCACCAGTTCCCTAACATTGGCTTAACAGAGGCAACATTGGCAAAATCACGGACCATGTCTGATGATCAAAAGCTATAGCACCTGCTGTCCCGCTGACACCATGGTTTGCCAAGTGGAAAGAAGAGGCTTTCTCTTAGAGCATATGCTGCACCTGACAGAAAGCATTTGCAGAAAACAGTATCCGTCTTTGCCTAGACCTTACACATCCACAGACTGGACCCTGTTTGAGGACCTGCGGTACTCTGAGGAGGAGAGGACTTCCATCTCCATGGCCACGGAGCTCCCAAGGATATCTACCTTCCACGGCAGTATTAACAGGACATTAAATAAGAAAAGCAATTCCACCTCCACAGTTATTTTTGCAATTAGATTCCTTCAGAAAACCTATCTGTCATCACTAACGGACAGGCTCTCACCTCATACTCCTGGCAGAGTCCAGTGGTCTCAGACCCAGGGCTCAAAGCACAGCCTCCTGGAGCCCCTGGGTGTTTAAGGCAGATGTGTCCCAGAGAAGGGCTATGGATGCGCGGCTGCCCTGCTTGTACTCGCAGGGGACAATCTATCCAAAGAAACTGGTTAAACAAATCAAGGTTTCTAGTCACAAATGTCTTACCATGAAAAACAACATAAATCCAACACACCCTACCAGATGGCCCTTGTCCCATTCTAAAGCCCTGGGTTTACTCAAAACCCCACATTCCAACAGTCTTGCCTCTGCTGACTTTTGTCCATTAGGGTAAAAGGACTCTGTTCCTACGGGATCTCTTTTTTTCAAAGGCATTTCTCTTGCTGTCCATGCAGTTCACAGAGCAGAAATCGATCTCAGCTCACCAGCGTGGTTGGTTTCTGCCTAACTGCACAGGGAAACTTTCTAAAGTCAGGGGCCTCGCTGGCAGAAAATGACTGCCGCAGTTGCATGGAAAAGCTGTTGAGTTCAGACCGTACCTTGCTGCGCCAGAAAATCTCTTCCAGCCCTGTCTGTCCATGAAGTATCACATCTGTGGTGAGATAGAAATGCTGCGAACCAGAAGCCAAGTTACAACTATCAATGGGTTTCATACACCAGAACGGAATTCATAACTTAATATGGGAATATTTCACACATGGTTACAAGCACGTCTAAAAGCTCCCGAGCTTCTCACTTACTAGGTAGTGAAGAAAAAAGTAACAGTGATTCCTTAAGTTTCTGTTTCTGGTTAACGTTGAAGATGAAAAACTGCTAAAAAACCAATCGCAGAAAGAAAACAAATATCTGGCAGTCTAAAATAGAGCCAGCGTACTGATTTGAGATAGAGAACAGGATTCTTCAAACACATCTACTGTTTGGAAATCTCTTCCAAGATTATGGACTCTTCCAAGTCCATAAAAGAAGTAGCCAGCAGTGCATAAAAGGTCTTTAATCTTGGCTTTAGAGAAAATTAGTGAGGGAAAAATTCATCAAATGTCTACGTCATACAAATTAAACAGTCAAAACCACAACACAGAGTCAAGATCTTGTTACGGGCAAAAGATTCCTGTGTATGACTTTAAAACGTCAAACTTTTAACATCCACTATTATCTGTAATTTCCCAACACTGTAAACCACTTTGGCACCTTGTTGCAAACATCTTCCAAAGAGGCTGATGTCAGGATCGTAGAACCATGGAATGTTTTGGGTTGGAAGCGACCTTTAAAGATCACCTAGTCCAACCTCCCAGCCATATGCAGAAACATCTGTCACTAGACCAGGCTACTCAAAGCCCCGTTGCACCTGACCTTGAACACTTGCAACAATGGGACATCCACAACTTCTCAGGCAACCTGTTCCAGAGTCTCACCACCTCATGGTAAAAAATGTCTTCCTTATGTCCAACCTAAACCTACCCTATTTCAATTTAAAATCACTGTTCCTTGTTCTGTCACTATAGGCCTTAGTAAAAAGTCTCTGTCTGTCTTTCTTACAAGCCCCCCTTACATGCCGAAACGCCACAATAAGGTCTCCCTTGAGCCTTCTCTTCTCCAGGCTGAACAACCCCAAAGCTCTCAGCCTTTCTTCATAGGAGAGGTGTTCTGACCCCAGGATGAGAGATCAAATGTGACACCCCAACACATACATTGTGTTTAATCGTTGGACAGTGGAAGGAGATTAATTTCCACCTCCCAGGCGTAAGACTCATGTAAAGTGCACGCAGAGAGAGATGCCACTTGGTACACAGAGGAGAGCAAACAGTGAGTCTCTTGCAGGGCAAAGATATGGCCCAGAGCATCAAACCACCAGTTTGCTCATGTTCAGCCACATCAGTGACTTCATCTCAATGACCTCCCTGTCTGCCATATGCTATCCCTTTCCTCAATTCATAAACCTTGACAAAACTGCACAAAAAGAAGGATGATTCCCAAGCGGTCTAAACAAACTGTATGGCCAGTTTAGCCCACGGAAGTAAATGGATTCAGGACAGCTAGAGAAGGAGTGACCACATTTCGTTTTTTTTCCTGGCAAGCTCTCCTTCAGCTCATCTAACCCCCTTGACATTTCATCAGACTTTGCAGCCTTTTCCTAGCAATTTGGACAAGGAAGACACTGAATTCCTCAGACTTTGCTTTCCATGACTTGAAATTGGCTTCGCAACAACCCATGGTTATTCTCAAGTGTCTGCCAGCTTGGCCTTACTCTCCCAGTGACGACGATGCTGGCTGACCTCTTCCACTCGCACCAGAGGACACCTAACACCTATTCACATACAGCTTTCAGCGCTCCCCAGGTTGCCCAAGGAGCATCAGATGGAAGGGTTTGCCCAAGGCTTTGACCACCTACAGAGCTCCAGAGGAACCTCCAAAGCATGACAAACTAAATCTGACAGCATTTTTAGTAAATAATGTTTTCTATTAGTTACAAGAGCTGTAAAATCAAAGCTTCTGGTCAGCCAATGCCCTTCTGTTTCCATTTATGGTTAGGAATGCAAAAACTGGACCACAATTTCTTTCCCAAACTCTGCTCAGCCTGTTCCAATTTTGGGACAGAATTCAGTCTAGTCAGAAATATTTTTAAACAATGTGGTCTATTTATAATCGGAAGAGTGATCTTAGTAATCATCAAAATTACTAGAAATTACTAAACTTAAAACACAACAACCACATTTTCTTCTCTCCCCCCACAGAGCAACAGATTGAGCAGCAAATCTGAGCGCTGCTGTACATAGCTCAAAAGAATCCCCTCCCTCCACCAACAGCTGCAGCCAGAGCCAGGAAAAAAAACTCAGTAAGTGAAAAAAAACCAAACCAGCCCAACAAACACAATGTTAGGAATGGCACAGAATATGAACTATATAATCACTTTTATATATTGTAGTTCACCTATACTTTCTGAGTACTACCACTCTATCCAAAAGAGATGATTGCATAGTGAGATATAGCAATAAAAATAAAAACTGTAAGATTAAAAAAATCAGTATCATTTAGGTCACGTAAGAGTTAAAGGAGAAGGGATACTGCATGTCTATGTAGAATAAAGCAGCAGAATGGCAAAAAAGCAGCCATTCCATAAAATAAGGGACAAACAGAACTGCACAAGGAAACAGGCTTTCATTAAACACATAATTTACTTGCACCAGTCACTATGAAATGATGATGCTGAAGCCAAGAGCTAGCAAAACTCAAAGCTGGAATTACAATAAGACTATCCAGAAACTAACAGAAGGAAAGCCAAGTGGCAAACTTTCATTTGAAAGTAAATTACAGATGAAAAAGGAGAGGCAATTCAAGATTACACTTGGCACCTGCTCAGTAAGAGTTATTTCACCTTGTTGGCTGCATCTGGTATTACCTATTCTTAGCAAAAAAAACCACACCTCACAAAAAAATAACCAGCCTCCCACCTCCCTCAAAACACCACTAGAAATGCCCTGAGCGACTCCACCACGGAGGTTTCAATGTTCTGCAGAGTTTCTGGAGCACGGCGTACCTGCACGCGCAAAAACCCCTACGCTGCTTGAAAATCTCAAGAACGCATTAAAACCCCTGCCTTCCAGACAAAAAGAAACTGTTTGATGATTTCCAGACTAACCTGAAGAAGCTTTCAACATATATAGTACGTTCTGCCTGAACAGGAGACTGCCCTTTCTTCCCAAGCTGGCGCTGCAATCCGTCACGCTTACTCCAGCTAAGTGACCCTCTGCAGAAGCGAGAGGCTAGGGCTGTGGTCTGACAGGTATTTCTGGCTGCAGGCCGGGCGTTAAGTGCTTTTTGACCTGCTGTCACCGCTCCCCCCAACTTGGGGTGACCCCCAAAAGCCTGCCGGTGTAACAGCACAGCGGCCGACCCACGCGCCAGCCCTGCCCGAGGGATGCAGGTCACAACCAGAGCCAAGCAAAACCACTGTGGCGGAAAAAGGGTTTGAGCTAACTGAGATCACTTCACCTTGCCACATCTGTACAGATGTATACCTGGTTTTGCAGCACCAGTCAGGCTGGCAACAGCGATGAGGCGTTTCCCACAGGAGGCTTCGAGTGCACTGGCTTTCACGCTGAATGAAACCGAACCATGATGCAGTCGGTTTTCACTCTCCGTGCTCCCAGGTCAGGGCTATATAACAGCCAGGGATTCATTTGCCTTTGGAGTAAAAATGTCAAGGTTTTGCCTCCACTAAGATTTTACAGTAGTACTGCAAACAGGTGTTAATTATATTGCATGAGGGAGAAAGAGAGGAAAATCACTGCTTCGGTAACGAAGACACTGCTTCTCAGTAATCTCTGGATGCCAGTCTCCAGCTTACTAAGCAGCATTTTCCACTCTCTGCTACAAGACACTGAACTCATACATCTGATCACCAGAAATGAACTTCCATGACAGTTAAATCCCCACTATTTTCAATCAAAGGGCTGTTCCCAGGAAAGCAGACAGCCTCATTCCAAGCATGAGCAGAAGAAACTAAAATGCATGCTAGCAAAGATGCAATACCTTCTACATTAACTGCAACTGCTCCTCGAGGGTTTCACACAGGATGCAAGTATGGAAAGGAAGCTTTAGGTTCTCACTCCCCCCCACAGAACTAGATGTTAAAAGCTTTTCACCTAAATTTGAGGTTAAAATTGTAAAAAGAAAGGGATATATGGATTTTGAATCCTTTCCATATCATTGTCTGCACTCCTCCACGTGCTGCACAACTTGGAAAGGGGCTATGGTGACATGGCTGAATCAACAGAAAAGTAATTTCAAGCACAAGTGGAAGAGGAGTGTGAAAGTTATTGCTCATTCAAGATTTGGAGAGCAAATGAGAACTTGACGCTAAAATGGTATTGGATAACTCTTCAGAAATAAATCAATACATCAGGCATCATTTGGCCTTTCCTTTACATATGAAGAATTGTTTTTCATGCAAAATCTGCAGTTAGCCCCACTCATATTTCACGTTCACTTACATGTTCTCAGTTGACATTACAATACAGTTGGACATACTTAGCTTTTCAGAGTACTTCCATAGGAAGCAACTTAACATGTAAACTTCTTTTAATTCTTCTGGTCTTGCCATTGTTGTCCAGCATTAGAAGATGTGGTAAGCTAAGGAAGGGCCAAGGGCTTGTCTACGAAGGCAGCTGTTCTTTAAAAGCCACTCCCCTTCCAGTTAACATGCTATACCATGTTCAATGCAAGAGGTGACAAGGCTGAAATATGTATCATGCAAAGAGATGTAGGAGATGACTCATACGAACAGAACACCTATCCCTAAGCCCTTGACATTCACTGTGAGCTGCTGGTAGCCATACAAACGTGTTTTCACATATTCTCTCTTTGAAATCTCTCTAAAATCTTACTTTAGCTGCTGCCTTGATAGACACGAGCAAATACTTTTGGTTCATTTAAGAGTATCTGTCATAAAGACACATCACTATTGAGACTGCTCTTACAAAAATACTTTACAGACAAAAATTTTAAGTATTGAAATTGCTTCTACCTAGTACGCCTCATTTTAAGTCTCCTTAGCCGAGGTAGTACTCCACTTACAACGAGCCACACACACAAATCAATTTAATCACCACAAAGCACATGGGGACTTAGCATTACAAAACCCTGAGACCTGCTCAGCACTTTGCAACCTATTCTAAAACACACCCGCAATGCTATTTTTCATCTTTTATCACATTTATCTTTGGTCTGTCTGGATAGAACACATAAAGGTGGGATCTCTCATTTAAAACACGGTTGTATAAAGACGAGTCACCAGAGCTGCAACTCCCCAAATAAACTCACGCATACAACCCCAACGAAGCAGGCGTGTGGTATTCCAGAGGCACCTGATGTTGAAGAGTCTGTTTTAACTGTCTGAGCAGCTGCAACCACCTACACACTCGTATTTTTAAATGATGCTATTGTGCATAAACAAAATATCATGGCAATCCAGAGAAAGCACATAAAGCAGCTGGGTAACAAACAATGAACAGAATTAGAGCTCGGTTGATTAGATTTATAAGAGTAATGATTTATAAAAGAACAATCCTCTAAAAAGTTCTTTTAGCAAGGCAGACATGCGCATCAAAGGAAAGCCATGACTTCTTTCCTGACAAATCCCTGATAAAAAACGTCAAATGCTAAAAACGACCAACACACATTCTTCTTTTGTAAAGATTATATTAAATCAAAGGAGTCATTTTTTAAGACTTGCATCAGTGTCCACAGGTGTCTCAATGGACCAGCTATATTTGGGGGGAAGGGGCAGAGGAAACAACCATGACCTCTAATTTGTTTGTACATATACAAAACTAACAACAAATAAAATGTCTGAGTGTATACACAAATGCTCAGACAGATGATACATGAGATCTATCTAACAACAACCGCGGAGGAGATGAACCTTCAGAAAATGAAGCTCGTTTTGCTGTTTGTATAGAACAAGCCAGCCAGCGCTGGGCACGCGTCAGAGTGTGCTTATACTGGGCTCCACAAGCAAGCACCCCAAGTCGTGCTCCAGGGAAGGGCGGTAGGTGCAGAGATGTTCTGCACCAGCCCTTGAAGACAGCTTTGTGCTGCCGGTCTGGCCGTGCTGCAGCAGGACGGCCAGTGGCTCTGAGCTTGGGGCTCCAGGTTTGGAGCAGCAGGGTGGATGGCAGCTCTGGGTTTGGGGCTCTGGGTTTGGGGCAGCAGGGTGGATGGCAGCTCCGGGTTTGGGGCTCTGGGTTTGGGTCAGCAGGGTGGATGGCAGCTCCAGGTTTGGGGCTCCGGGTTTGAGGGGCAGCTCCGCAGCCACTGCAGGCTACCGCCCAGCGCTGCAGCATAAACTCGCCTGAGTTTTCCAGAGCCTTTAAAAACAACAGGCAGTGAACTTTAAGTCTGTAAAAGTGCTTTGTGGCCTTAACAGTGGAGACGGTGGGTTGAGCAGACGCAGGTAAGCCGGTAGCAGTGGCCTCCTCAGTGTTTCAATGCAAACTGTCCCCGCTGCCTTCAAGCCCTCAGTCTGCAGGAGCACTGGCACACAAATGTAGCACCCACCACAACTGTTTCCAACTCGCAGTCTAGCTTATTCTGTGGTAATCGCTTCAGGAAGACAAACAAGAGACATCTTAAGTCAACAGTCTCCTAGCCCTGCATTCTCCACTTTTTGTCCTGCTTAAGACAGTCTGGCTTTACTGCAGTCACCGCTGTTGCTTCAATTTACCAAAGTCCAACTTTCATCTGACCTTGCAAAAGCAATCTAAAGGACCACCTCACCAGCAGACTTCTGCAGGTCAAGGGTGGGACGTGGCTTTGCCTTACAGCTGCATCAGCTGTAGGATGACCTTACAGCTGTATTTCTTACCTATCACATCACTGTGTTCTCCTTGGTGCTTCCCCTCTGCAGATAATTTGATGCGATAGAATGACTGTTACGGATCTCTGCTTGTGTGTGCAGGGGCTCCGCCACCCTCACAAGTTCGCTGCATGGGGCTGTGTCTGCATGTGCATATGCCCACCATGGGAAACTGATGACCACCCTTCTCTAGGTCTCTGACACACAGCCAGACCTAAGTTTTTTCCAGACCGCGCAGCCGCCTCTCCTTGTCCCTGGAAGCCTCCTGTGTCTTTCACAGCATGCCCTCTAGTGCGGAAACTGCACATGGACTTCTCCACTTCTGCCCACGCTGCTGCCTACCGAAGGCAAACTGCGTTTCAGGCAGCCCAGGCAAGGCACGCTGCTGGGCCCAGCTCAAGGGCTATGGCAAGGGCCAGAAGGGAACTAGCAAAGACAAAGGGGAAAAAATACCTGCAAGCCAGCAGCGCAGAACAAAAGTCTGATCTGACTGTTCCCCTAGGAAATGGAAGTGACTCAAACGCAAGCGCGTTGGCTTCTAGTTAGCTTTCTGCATGTTCAGCATCTGATGGATCAAAAGTATAACTTTATCCCCTCCATAAACAAATTCAGTGAATCCTTTCTAACAAATTTATCTGTAAGATGCCAAATGGTAATGTTAATGGTGTCTGTAAATAAACACACAGTTTATTTTGTTCTCTATAAATTAAGAATAGAATTCAGACTTCAGACCGTTCCCATCTACTGCCATGCAGTGTTGCGATCCCCCGACCAGAGAGACCCATATTTTAAGAACTGTGTTGAGGACCTGAGTCAGCCAATGTTCCTCGTGCTGAACTACAGCACTCACAGAGAGCAAACACACCATAACTGAATTTGTTCGAGCCGGTGTGTATTTTTGGTTCATTATTATTTTACAGAGTTCTCTCATTAAATTTTATTCCAAACGGACAGCATACCTTCCTGCAAAATCAACAGCTACGACACACAGTACAGAACTACACTAGCGTACGAGTACGAGGACATTGTGCCATTGTAGATGCACATACTATGCTGTATTAAAAAGATACTGTGCCATTGTAGATGGACATGTTACATTTTATGTCAGATACTTATTGATTTTCTTACAGTTAGCAAAGCACTTTCTGCTTTATTACTAATGCGTTTTATACGGAGTATATAAATAAGTACACATTAATATGTAAACTAATGGCTGGTCAAAGCATCTAGGTGATGAAATGCCACGGGTGCTTCTGAAAACATTGCCCTGTAGATGTTAATTCCAGTCTGCATGTTTCAAATACATGCCCCAGATAAATTCACACTATAAACAGGAACAGAGACGATACTTTTAACACCAGTTTATTTTGACCTTACAGACCAAAGGCAGATAAAAATCTAAGGTGGGAGGGTGAAAAGAAGAGGGCTTTAACTAAAGCCCTTGGCTAAAAGGCAGGCTCGGTGCAGCTGGTGAGGGCACAGCTACACAGTACTGCTTCCGTATACAAACAGAAATGCATCCAGAGAGCCGCAGAGCCCATCCCGCCCCAAACACATCGCTACCAGCTCCGTCAGCGTGATGGGTTTCTGATCCTTACGCAAGAAGAAAGTTTTCGAAGGGCTGAGGCCAGAAGCCCCGCTGCCGCAGCGAGACCCTGCCGGGGGACGTCGGCCCCCCCGGACACCACCGGCCCGTTCGCTCCCAAAACAAAGGCGTTTGTCAGAAAACGCTTCCTAAAACCACACTGCTCCTGGCACCCTTCTCCCTTAAATGCTCCTCTGTCACATTCGATTAGGAAAGGAAAAGAAACGCAAGACTAAATAAGAGAGATTTGGGTTGGCAGGGCTTTCGTTATTCATTGACTGTTTATTATTGATTTTTGTGCCTGTGCAGAAGGGTCACGTGTGCGCGGGAAAGAGGACGGCTGCGATTTACAGCGGGCTGTCGATGTAAGGGAGCTCAGCAGCCAGAGCAGCTCTCTGGGGATTCTCTCTGGGACTGGTTTTTGGGTTGTTAGGGTTTTTTTTAAACTAATAAAGTCTCCAGTGTTCACCCTGGGCTAAACCGAAGACTCCTCTGGAGCTCGCAGAGTCCACTGCAAAGTTCTACAGGGATCATAACCCGGAGCGGAAGATCGGTGATCCTACCACGCTGGGCGATCCCAAGGGCAGAAGGTGCCCTCCCAATGAGCCAAGCCGGGTCAGCATTTACAGCCACTGAGCCACGCTACAACAACCCACCAGCGGCCCATATGATCTGTACCACGGAACAACACGGCCCCTAACAGCCCTGCACTGTAGTGGAGAGCAGAGGGGTCACAGAAGCACAGAATGTTCGGGGTTGGAAGGGACCTC
>Ga0181612_129383_pt1 | contig 18432 bp, 8 predicted proteins | sample HoacroProtozoa21_FD_119630 | JGI IMG/M metagenome (GOLD analysis project Ga0181612, IMG submission 119630) | Hoatzin crop microbial communities from Cojedes, Venezuel. Combined Assembly of Gp0051906, Gp0051904, Gp0051908
CGCAGGGAGCAATCGCCGCCTGCGTAAGCTGGCTCTGACGTCACAGAACAGCGCGCATTGGAAGGGACCGGTAATGATCATCTAGTGCAATGTACCTGCTCAAAGGAGGGTAACGCAGCAAGCTGGTCAGAACTTAACTTCCCCTTCGTGAATCCAGGCTGACCACTTCCCATCACCTTCTTATCCATTCTGTGTTTGGAAATGGTTTCTGGGATTATCTGCTCCAGTACCTTTCTGGGATCAAGGTGAGGTTGACCGGGCTGCAGTTCCCTGCATCCTCCTTGCCCTTCCTGAAGGCAGGAGAGACATCTGCTCTCTTCCACTCCTCAGGAAGGTACCCTTATCACCATGACCTTCCAAAGATGAGAATGGCCTCGCAATGACATCAGTCGGCTCCCTCAGCATTTGCGGGTTCATCCTACCAGGTTCTCCGAACTTCCTTGTTTAAACATTCCTAACCTGATCCTCCCCCACCAAAGACAGGTCTTCCTCATTCCAGACTTTCCTAGGCACCTCAGGGACCTGGGATTCCTGAAGGTAAGTCTTACGAGTGAAAACCAAAGCAAAGGCAGCATTGAGTACCTCGGTCTTTTCCATGTCCTTTGTCAGTAGGTCTCCTGCCCCCAGCCAGCAGTGCTCTCATTTTTTCTGATCTTTGCTCCTCATGTCCCTGTAGAAGCTTTTCTTGCTGCTCTTCACGTCCCTCACCAGATCCAACAGCAGATAAGACTTTGGCTTTCTCAATGCCACCCCTGGACGCTTGGAGAGTGTCACCTGTCCCTGCGTCCACCTTCCGTACGCTTCCCTTCCATGTCTGCGCTTAGTCAGAAGCTCCCTGTTCATCAGTGCGCGCTCCCTGCTGCCGGCGCTTCATTCCCTGCCGGAGGGCGCGAACCATTCTCCAGGGGGGAGTAACCAGTCAGATGCGATTAGAGAGAGTTCTTGGGATGTCAGAGCTTACAGGTCATCCCCAGACTCATACGGGAAGAAGCCCCAAAGGCTCTGAATACGCTCCAGATCCATTTTCTGTCTCAGAGATCCTTCTTGCCTAGTTTCAATGAGCAAAAGGATTAAATGCTGGGGGAAAAAAAAAAGTGACAGAGAACATAGTGTTCCTGGAACAGACTCATCTGACTCCAGGAGGCAAAAATACAAGTGAATTTAAAAAAAAAAATCAAATATAACAGGTTTTGATATTGCATTTTTTCTGACAAACCTACTCAAACAACAATAGATTTTAAATGGATTGGGAAGAGCAGAGGCCTGGAAAGAGAATTCCTGTCTCAGCACAAAGGTGCATGTCTAGACAGCTGGAACTGCGCCTGCACATTTATTTTTGCGAAAGCAATTAAAGCAGTCCACTCTGGAGAGATTCGGATTTCGGGCTCTGCAGTTTACGAGTAATAGTCCTACACGTAAAGAGAAATTACTTTTCCCATCATCTCTACAATCCACCACTTAAATCACTCCTTAATGGAAACTAAATGTAATTCTGCCCCGGAAACAGAACGATGCGCAGATGTTCTCCCCAGCTGTGCTCAGCGCTCAGACAGATCACAGGGATCAGACCACGAGTCCTCACGCAGAACTGAAGCACAACCTTAGCTTCATGCTGATCAGTGGCTTTTCAGAAAAGCTTTTCTTCCAGGAAGAAAACTAAGGAGTAGAATTTCACAGAATCACAGAATGGTAGGGGTTGGAAGGAACCGCTGTGGGTCATCTAGTCCCACCCTAAAAAAAATTTCTTCAAGTCGGTCCTCGGTGAGATTTTGAGGCTAGGGCTTATGCAAACCCAGCCCAGTCCCGCAGGCTGCAGGCTCATCAGCAGCTGGGGCACGAAACACACGCCCACCACGCACCGTTGGGTTTAGGTTCCTCCAAAAGAAGCCCAAGCTCCGACAGCTCCATCACGGGAAGTACAGCACAGCACGCAGCACGTGGGATGCTCTGCAGTCCCTCCAGAAGCGCATCCCAGTACGAACTAAAGCTCCTACTGCAGACACACGGTTAGAAGCCTCTAAAAACATCCTTTGATCCACAGCTAAAAAGTTACTTCAAAACAAAACCCCATCGGAGCTCTTCGAAGAGCGACTGCCTTCAAAAGTTAACCTCAGCTAGCTGTACCAGCACGCCTTAGCAAAGCTCCCGAGCTTTCAAGCGAACGCCTCAAGCTTCAGGGGTTCTTCATTCCACGTGGATGCAACTTTTCCGTGTCAGCCTGCAGTTCCAGCGTGAAGAGACCCAGAGGTCGATGCCACGGTACGAATCCACCCTGTTTTCCCCTTCAATAGTCCCAGTCTTATTAAAGCCACAGACAACCAAAGCTGAAACAAGGCACCACCCGCTCACGCGTAACGGTCTCACAAGAAATGACTAACGGGATGTGGCTGCCCCAGCAGCACGTCGCCATCACCGCTCTTGCAACTCGCGTCAGTAGGAGCGACGTGGTTGGACACACATGACCAGAATTCTGCTCCGCGAGTGGAACGGTCAGGGAGCGGTGGTCAGACCCTTTTCAGAACCGTCATGCCTACACAAAACGGGATACAGAACTGAACTGGATAAATACAGTACGGAAAAAAATTCTGCAACAAAACCACCAGTCTCTTGTTATGTAAGAAAACATTTCTTAGGCCTTTATTTACAAAAGCTTTAAAAACAAATACCCTCTGTTATGCAAATTATTTGTTGTTTAAAAAGGACCACCCAGTTACATCACCGTAACTCCATGAAAAAAAGGTGTCTGATTTTTTAAGTACAAGGTAAAACAGAGTAATTTGGCGAACACCTGGAGATTTTCCTGCTATCGATTTCCGTGCCGAACACGCGCAGGCGTCCGCGCAGGCAGGCACACAATGTCGCACATTCCGTCATTTCAGGCTAGTATTTAGCTATTCAAAATCAAAAACCCTCCCTGCACAACTGCTCTGTACACATGCTATGCAGAGTTAAGAACGTACTTTAGGGTCCTTTAAAACAATATATCTAAAATATATTGCTAAGATATGCTCAAAAATAAACTAGCATTACACTCCTCAGGTAACTTTATTAGCTATAAGTTATTTATATTTTGTTGTTTTACAACAAGTATCTGCAACATCTGTCTTTGTAGCAACTACAAAAAAAGCACGATTTAATTGTCCTTCTAATTCAATCATTCAATTAAATAGTATTTTTTCAGATCTTTGGGTTTTATCTTCAACTAAACTGACTTTCAAAAATCATCAAATCAAGTACATAATAAATATGACTCCGTAAAAAAATCTCTGAGGTGTACACTACCAGAATAAAAGCTAGGAAGGGAAGCGTGCCGTTACACAACTCCTACTATTCCAACATCCGCCGCCTCCCAGCTTAACGGCACACGTGCTGAAGTCATAGCTGTTCTTTTCCTGAAGGGTGTAAAGCTGTTTTTTCAAGCTTCTTTTCCCCACGGCAGAGCGGTTTTAAAGCAGCGGGCCAACCAGCAGTTGACGTGTGCAGGATGTGTTTGAAGATGACCGAGCACTAGTAAAGTAACAGCAGTTACTACGATATCAGTAGTTTGTTTTGCTGGAACACACGGAGGTTATGCAGCCAGTGAGTCACGTTCCATGGGCTGAGATACCAAGGAAATAACAGTGTGAAGCTGCTGAACTTGGCAAATGATTGTTTTCGAGCTGAAGGCAAAAGAAAAAACAAAACTTCAAATACCACAGAGGATCTGAGTCAGAGTCGCTCTCTAAAGTGCAAATTTGATGGTCCACAATCTTGAATAGCTAAAACGCCTGCATACGGGAAGGAACAGACTTGAATGGGGAAGTTAGTTACAATCAGTGCCAGTTAATTGGGAGAAGGGAGGGGAAAGAGACAAAAAACCAGAAGATCAATATAGGTAAATTTACCAGACTATTCATTGTGATTTAGCTTTCCCCTTCTCTCTGCCACGCTGATCCTATACATGCTTCTTTACAAAGGGGCCAGATCTGAGGCCAAAATGTAACCCAGAAAATTTTACTTATCAAGATCAAAATCTGTGATAGGAACAGTCAAGTTTAGTACATAGAAAGGCAGAAAAGAAAGTGTGCTGAGAAAGGAGGAGAAACAGCCTTATTGTCCAAGGGGTTCAACCAGAGATAAAACCTATATACAAGCACGTGGAGGTCAAAAAGACGGCCTTTCATTTCATGTCATGACTGCTTGTTGGCTTCTTCTTCATACGCATTTCCTGTGCCATTCTGTACATACGATGACCCCGAACCAAGGCCATATAAGTGGCCACAGTATTTAGCATCGTCGATGTGATCTTCGAAGAACATCTGAAGAGTTAAAAGAGAGACACAAATTACTGCCAAAGACAAGGCTCGGTTTAAATACAACTACGGAAAGGCTTTAAAATGTTACTTTCTTTTTAGCATAAGATATCAATTCCTAAGGTGCAAAAGATGCTATAATTAACATACCACACTTAATCTCTACACGTTATCAAATGTGCCATATGACATGATTCCTTGAAGGAAATCTGTTGAGGAACACGACCCGTCCTCGTGCGCACCTCTCCTGATGAAACTGCTTTGGTAATCTCATCGTATCAGTTACCACTCGCTTTTCTGCGAGCGCACCACAGATATTTCTCCAGCCGGTTTCTGTGGAGCGTCTCAACAGGCAGATGCTTAGCACCCATCACCGGTGCCCGTACTCTACCTACTCCTCAGCGTGGGGGGCTTCATCACGCTCTGTCGTGAAACGGAAGGATGTCCCAATTTGTATCACACGGGTTTGGGGCTGGGGAGAATGTTTGAGCGTGAAACCCGTTATGGAGTTTACAGAAATGCAGAAAGACACATTTCCAGCTAGCTCCTCACAGAGGGGGACTTCATTTAAAAAAGGAACAGCAAAATTAAAAGTAAATTTTGTGTTAAGACTGCATTTACACCTTACGAGTCTTAATTACAAACAGAACCTTTCAGGGAAGGCATATGAAACCCCGTGATATTCTGATAGTCTACCTTTCCGACTTAGGTTTTCAAGCAAAACCATGAATCATCCCATAAAAAAAAAAACAAAAAAACACAAATACACAAAAATCCTTCACCCCAGAAACTTCAGAGCAAGCCCGGACATCCCGGTGGTTGACATTTTGAGTCATCACCACCATCAGCAGTCCGAGGGAGCCAGGAGCACGCAGGAGCTGTGCGGACACAGGGCACGGTCCGAACGCGGGGGACTGCATTTACCACACAGGCTGAAAGCTTCTGCCTTTAAGCTTTGCTTTTAGCAGCACAGTCTGGATGGAAAGTTCTGTACTGCAGGAACCGAAGGCCTCAATTAAAAGTTTTAAAGCCCTAGAAGTTCTTAAAGAAATAAATAGATAGGAAAACCCCAGAACAGCAGCTCTGCTGTTTTAGTACCGGTATTTTAACTATTTCTGATGGGAAGAAAAAGATGAGTAACTTCTTTGGCTGGGAGTCCAAATCCCAGCAAGTTCCCACTCATTCACAACAACGAGTAACACAGTAATAACACATTTATTAATTCCATACCTCTAAAAGCATAGTAAAATGAAGTTTTTTCACTCAGAAATACATTGTTTAACAGTGAACTCTAATGAAAAGGCTTTACAAATGCACATTAAATATATTTCTCTGCTGTCCTTATTTAGAAATACTGTGTTTGCAAAGAATCTCTGAAAGTACTGAAAAAATCGTCACTCTCAATCCATCTTTGTTGGCCTAATTAAGCAAATGCTTTGTACTCAAAAAACTCTTCTACTTCCCCCAATAAGAGCTTTTGGAAAACAAATCCAAGCAGCTTGTTTGCCACGTAACACAAACTGCATCTCTCAGGTTTGAACCTTTTCCTCTTGAAAACTAACTTGAAAGGCAGTATCTTAGGCACGATTATCACATACTTCCTCTTCCCCTCTACTTGCTTTGGATTTTGTTTCCAGAAGCACAACCTTCTCCATCACACCTGTAGCCCACGACCTGCAGCAGCTCAGCGCAGGCAGAACAGAGCGTTAGGAGGAGCAAACCAGCTTCTATCACAGCACTTGTTTTTTCACCTGCTGTCTCACCAATGTTTGTCAGAAACTCGTGGTCATTTTCTCCTTTATACAAAAATCTGGACTACAGAAGGTAGACACCTCAGCACACAACACTAAAGCTCATTAACAGATGAGGTTTGCTATTGCCACCCGTTTCGACACGGCAGATGACACACTTGCTGGCAGAATGCCACGTTCGGAGGCACTGGCATTTGACCGGTGCAACCGGTTTCCAGAAGAGGCCCCTTCAACATTTGTTTCCTCTGCTAATGCGAAATATCCTACTATCTTCCTGTTGTACGCAGGGAAGCGGCAAGGAAGCTTCCAAAACCTGATTTCCCTCGCTGCAAGCCTTGACTTAATTGACTGATGTAGAATTTTGCAGAACCTGAGTTCATCTGTGCTTTACTCAATGACAAGGAACGTATGCATGGACTTTCTCCACGTAAGCCAGAAAGTCGCTATTTCATACACCTGTAGCCTGCAAGTTTAGCTTGTCCAGACACTCGTTCCCCGCCCAAGCCTCTCACAAGCAGCACTGCACCCCAGCTGCATACGACACTGAGCAGAAGCCCCCCAAAAACTGGCTTGGGTATGGTCACCCAGAAAGGAGTCTGGCTCCAGCAGTTCACATCTCACTGCAGCAGCCACCTAAAAGAAAGGTGCCCTGCAAAACAGGGAAGGTAAAAAAACCCAAAATCAAAAACCTGCAAAAAAATTCAAAAGCCAGGCAGAGGCTGGAAACGGGAAGCAAAACTCACTCCCAGCAGCTAAGCTAAGCAGGGAATCAGTGGGGCTGGTTCACACCTACTCTGGGGAAAATACAGGTGGTCTTATTTTTAAATATCAAGAAAGAAATGACCCCTGAAGCCCTTCAGAGACCTCCTTACAATACAGCAGACCTATCAGAATCATCAATTCCATCTATCACAGCACGTTACTATCATGGAGATAAAACTAATACATCCACCTACTTCTCTCATTTTGAAAAAGGCCATTCCTGTGAGTAAAGAATCTGATCCTGCCTGATGCTGTGGTCCTATCCTTTCCAGCTCTAACTGCTCAGCCACTTCTTGTAATCCACCCTGAAAAAGAAAACATTTTTGTTAACTGTTGAAAAAAAATTAAATGAGAAAACTGAACGGCTAGACTTGGGAAGATCTGTTACACAAGTTCTATAACCTCCGGTATATTTGAACATTTGCACAGTGGCCAAAACAGTTTATACTAGATAAATACACACGTGGAGAATCAAACTTTCAGTGTCAACAGCAACGTGAGAATTCTGTGTCAGTATTGCTTAAACAAAGCAGTGTTTGTGACCACCAAAACTACAACTCCTTCACGTTCCAGCTCCTCCCAGTAACCAGATGTCATCGCTTAACAAAACAGCTCCTTCCAGATGTCAAAAGGGCCGGCAATGCTGGAGAACAAACCCAGGTGTTCCTGCACTCCTCCTACCTGAACGAAAGTTTAAAGGGTAAAAACATTGTTCCACAAACACAAGAATTCCAGTGCTTAGAAATGAGGTGCCCATATGCCTCCATGTGTTGAAGCACCTAGGCTTCCTCTGATACAGACCTTTTTCTTTCCACTTACCTGTCCACAATTAAGTTGAGGGGTTTTCCACTTCCCGCCAGAAAAAGTGGGAGTACCCTTAAGTATCTAGAGCACTACAGGTAGTCCAGGAAAATGTTACACAGCAGGCAGTAAGAAAGCAGGCAGTAAAGTCAAAAAAGGAAGAAAGTGCCCACTCATCTCTACAAGACATTCTACCCCTCTTCAGAGTTTGTTTCGTTGGTTGCCATAAGAGGACAGGGGAAAAGAACATGCAAAAAAATCCATCCTCTTCCAACCAGCTTTCTAATATACTAAAATCCAATGATACAGCCAGTTTTTCTGTTGGAGATGTGTATTCTAACAGTCACGTGTGTAATGAAACCTGCTTCTTAAAGTGTATAAACATCTCACAGACAAAAAGGGAACCACTTAAAACAGTACAGGTCTGCTTTGGATGTCGATACAAAGTTTAAAAGGACAGACTCTGAAGCTGCAGATATCACTCCAGAGTTGCAAATCTATCTGCTCTTACAGGTAAAACCTCTCCAGTTTTGAAGCAAATTTTCTTCCTGATAAGCATATGTGCAAAGCTACCCCCTGAACAGCTGAGTGACTACATACATCTCTTCTTGGTGCCCCCCCAAATGGTGATAACCACTACGTGTGCAAGCAAACCCGTCAGGAGTCGGTTTGGTTTTACACAGACAACACAAGTCTGTTGCAGGACAGACACGTTGTACTGTAACCACAATCTTTTAATGCTGTAAGCTACACTGAGTACATTATTTTGCACATAAATTCTTTATTTTTAATCGTTAAGCCATAAAGCTACTGGAAATAAAAAACATGCACATTCTTTAAGGTCTAGAAAGACCAAAAAACCAAAGACAAAAATCCTCTGTGCTGCTGTAAGCTTTGCCAGGCAAAAACGTTGCACAGAGGCAATGCTTTTAAAGAAAGCCTGCCCAGTACCCAAGTTCACCTCTCCTCGCATTCTTAACCCGTTTCAAGTACAGGAAGGGAAGCAGTAAGAGGCAAAAGCGTGCCAGTCAAAGTTAAGGTTCACACAGCAGTAAAAATGAAGTCTGACCTGAAAATCAGATCAAACATTCTGAAAAATTCCTGTGAATCTTACGGCAAAAAGTCTGGATCTCGGTCTTTGTTTTGTTCAAAAAAATGGAAGCCTCAGCAATAACATTCCCAAGGAACACCTACAAACCCACATGAACACCTAGTGCTGGCATGGCTAGTTTTATTCTACCTTCAACAGTAGGAATATAGTTTACAGAAGGTTAAGGTAACTCTACACACTACACAGTGCAGCACTGAAGCTAGCTTGTTTTCCTAACTCAAATGACCTTCAGGGTCTTTTCCAACCTCAATGATTCTGTGATTCTTTATCCGCTTGGATACAACACTTCAACACTGCAAACACTCAGTTATTTAACTTACAGCCTCAAAAAACATGCTGAGAGTTGATGGGCAGGGGGGAAAAAGCAGAAACAAACATGTTCTCTGCTTTCTCACTCCAATAATGAGCTGTTAAGAGCTGGCAACAGCAGTCAGGCCCACACCACCATGTGCTGCTCCTAAACCCTCTACTTCCTCAAGCTGCAAATCAGCAGGGTCTCAGCAGCAGGTTCTGCCAGCTATCAGACTATCCACCCTACCTTTAAACAACAACAAAAACCCACTCAAGAATAAAAATCAGTAATATTTGCTTTTAATAGTATATATCTATTTATCAATATATTACACACCACTTTCGTGTGGAACTTCTTGGTCTGTAACTGCAGTAACTACAGAATAAAACCTGGCTGTCTCAGAAAATTAACAGGTTACCAAGATTCTCTTTCAGGCAAGGCTTCTGCACTCCAGATAAGAACATTTTACTCTTGGAGGAGAAGGATGAATTCTTTCCAAATTTTCAGAGCATTGATCTTTCAAGAAAAAGGCCACAGAATAATTTACATAATCACACAGCCATAGTCAACAGCAAATCCAGTTCAAACTCTGAAGTCTCACGACACTGGTACCAGAGGTCACTGTTCTGTACAACTGCTCATCTTAGAAGCAAGTTTCCACCAAGGTCTATAAATCTACCTAGGAGTTGCTGTTACTATAAAAAGGTTTGCAATTGCCTACGTAGAAGGATTTTAGAAAACAAGCAAGAGTTTAACCTACACCACATTAATATCCCCAGTTAACTCCCAGTCTGCATGCCAGTAAAGTACCCTCGTGTCTGTTTAAGGGTAACGCACTGTAAATTCACAGACTACTGAATTCCACAAGAGCAGCATCAAGCAGCTCCCCAGTCCTCACGCATGTTTCTCTCCTCAATGCCAAAAATGCTTTTTTTGGGTGTGTGGGGCCAGGAAGTGGGGGACCTACAGCAAGTCACTGACTTTCATACGAAAAATAACTTAGACAAGTCAATAAAGGACAACCGCACGGCAGCTCAATTCACCGCAGTTTAATATTAGAGATTGGAAGCGACAGACATCAGGAGACAGCGCGTGCATTTGGACAGTCACCACACGGAACGTTCAGCAACTCGTTTCAGACAGCTGCTCCACACAGTACAAGTCCACCGACACTTCATGGCTGGCAGATCTGGAGGGGCAGGGTAGTCCACATCCCTTCCCCTCCTGTCACCGCCAGCCTGCAGGTTAGGTGACAGCAACAAGATTTATTGCAGGAAAGCTGACCTACAGCTCCAAAGGGGGGAAAAAAAACCCCAGCCAACCAACCACACACTTGTTCTTAAGGTTTGCTGAAATAAGACCTGTGAAGGTTTTTCTTCTCTCCAAAAAACATCAGTATCTCTAAACAATGCAGGTTACACACAACTCCGTCCTAATGAAGTGACAGGAAACACAGTCCCCTCCTCCCCAGAGCCTCTGGGAACGGCGCCTCGGAACGCCATTCTGTCACCTTTCCTACGTCCGTGAAGCTGGAATATACATTCTGTTCTCGGCAAGTGCGTCACCACCACTAAGGCACCAGATGCTTTACTTCCCTTCACCAGAAGCCAGAAGGTGAGAGGTTTGTTTTGTTTGGGGCTCCTCCTCGCCTCTCCTTTAAGAATCCCAAAGTTTATGAACAGTTCCTTTTTAGTTCTGGCCTCTGTGGAGAAGAACTGTTTCTAAGATTTTCTCTAATACTCAGCTATTTGCTCAGCTGATGGTACCAGTAACAAGTCTAGATCAACACAGGTAGGTATAGTTTTCATGCAAACTGGAAGAGAGGTCTCCATCTTCAATGTTAATTTGATTAACAAAGGGATCTACACACCTTACTTCCCACACAAGTAGGCTACTACAAAGTGACACGCTCCATTAGTTTTAGCTCATTAGCAAGAAACAGAGGACTGTAAACCCCACGCAGATCACTAGCTGAGCACGACGAAGCGGCAAGCCACTCTGTAGTCAGGATTTGGTTGTACTACAGTCAGTGTTCTCTTCTTCCTGCAGGTTCTCATTAAGAAAGCCGACAGAATTGAGCTACTTTCCATAAAAGCAGCAAGTTGTTAATTGCCTCCGATGAGCGATGCACCTCATTCCAGTAGCAGTCGACTCTCACAGTTCTTTGGCAAGTAAAGCTGTTAACAATCCCTGAATCGTCTTTCACTTCGCTGTCTTCCCCTTCACATGTTTAGTTCCCGTTTCCATTCATTCTCCAGGCCAAGAAAGTATCCAAGTTTTATGCGTGCCAGAGTAAGCCAACTAGTAACCCCACCGGCCTGACAGGACAGATTAGTTTCTAGTACTGCATTTGTTTCTAGAAGTCACGTTGTCCCTGCACGTATGCTGCTGTTCAGCCTTCCTTACGGGGCCATCGGAAACATTCTTCGCTCCGCTCCTCTTCCCCAGGCACTTCCACAGCATCATCCTTGCAATTACCGTTGCCGAGACGACGGCAGTCCTTTAGCGGACTGCACAGCGAGGAAATAAGAGTGTATGAAACCCATCAATTCTTACGGCTCAAGAAGTGAAGGATCAATTCCAAACATGGGTTTATCATCTGTCAACAAAGACTAGGCACCATAAATACAGTATCAACATGCTGTTTTGAACTGGTAAGCAGTTCTAAAAATCAATGTGTGCTCCTGCCTGCCTCTGTCAATAGCCATTAATATTAAATATATAGAGTTTGAGACAACAAGGCTGTTTAATGGGTATTATCAAAGCAAAACCAGAAAATGAAAATACGGAAAATAAGTGGGTCTTAGCAGAAAGTACTCTCTCTCCAAAACTAAAACTTGTTCCGAGCCATTAACAGATTACTTACCTTCAGATTTTTGCAACTCTTCATGAGATATTTTACATCATAGATGACAGGGAAAAACAATCGCAGTATCTCAAAGAAGTCCAGCTCTTCTTCAGGTAGATTAGAGTTTGTCAGGATTTTGATTAGATAGCCAAAGTCATAGCCACTGCAAATTAATAACAAAAGCAATGTAAGCAAGTAACTTAAAAGCATTCGTCTCACTTCAAAAATCAAGACTTTATTACACATCAACATTTTGCTTAATTTCAATGCAATTAAGACTGACTCTTACAAAAGACTATACCTCACAGCTTTCAGGGAAAACAATTTAATCTCAACAAGGCCAAGTGAAGAAGCAAAAAAAGCCACGCCTGAGGAGCTTCTCCAAATCCTGACAGAAGGTAGTGCTGCTGCTGGGACTTCATCTGATAGCAAGAACTTAAAACAAAGAGGCCTAGCTCATTCCTTTCACACAGCCGGAGTTTCTCCCTACAAACTGCATGAGACAGAGACACTTCTACAGTTCTTGAAATCCAAAGGGCTGGATTTCACAGAGTGATGTGGGTGACCGATACGTTCTCTTCTTTGCTATTAGATTTGCATTGAATCAAATCAGTTCCTAGATTTTACTGACATGCAATTTTTAAAATGTCTGTACTAACAAAGAAGATGAAATCATGCAGCAGGGCTGCCTCTGCTGAAGGCTGCAAGGGTTTTGCTGCTTCAGGAACCTCAGTGTACATCTGAGAGAGAAATTCAAGTGAACGAGCAGCCACCACACTGCAAGCTCCTGGTTTAAGACTTCGTGTTCATTCTTGGTGACATGAGCACCATACTCGGAACCGAGAATTTTGAAACTTGGTACATATTGACTGAGATCTTTAACTGTGGGATGAGCAACACAGAAGACAAATCAGTTAAGAGCACTGTGCTACTGATCCTGTGGATATTCACTGCCCACAAAGACTGGTGACTTCTGATGCAGGCTCAAGGCTTTAGCTTGCACACTCCATGTAAAAAGCATCGCTTTTTGTACCATTTCTATACAAACAGGTTCTGTACATAATCTTTACCTTATGAATTTCTAGACAGAGGGTAGAAAAATCTTGAACATACTGGGAATGAATGGATTCTTTGCTAAAAGTCCATTAATACCAGTTATACAAAAGGTTCAGACTATTATAGCTCTCCCATGGGGGTTTCCAGTGCTCTAAACAGGAATTTCACGTCGAACGAATCCTGCACTGCATCTGGTGTTTGGAAGCTGTGCTGGCAGCACTCCAATCTCCACACCAGCAGCCACTGGCCAGGCAGCAAAGGAGCCAAAGATGAAGAAGGATTTCAGCCTAGTCTTACAAAGTAAAAACCTGTAGTACAGTTAGCAAAACAGCAGCTGAGAAGCTTAATTTTATTAGATCATCTGTGGGGGGGAATGGTAGGGAAGCCAGTATCAGCATAAAACCCTCTACAGAAAAAAAGAAAAGGAAAAAATACACTAGCAAAAAAGGCTGTTCAGGATTAAGGAGATTTACTCCTCTAGAGATTAGAGAGCTCATTAACTCACTGAATTCCTGACATCTGTCATCCTTGCGGCTCAAACATAACAGCTGTACAAAAACCTCTAAAGTGAGGAAAACTGTATTTGTGCCCCTTTTCCACCAAAAAAGGTATGTTTTTAACTCCTCTCCTCTTCCAAAAAATATTATGTACATGATCAAATTTTGACAAAACACATGCTCTCAAACACTTCCAGTGTTTATTAAGAAGGAAGTACTGTAAGAAAAGAAAATTCAAGATTCATTTACTATTTGTATTGAGAGGGAGCCAGCTATCACAAATCTGCAATTTCTATATATATGTGCACTGCATTCATCACTCTGTTCAGCTTCCATCGTGCAGCAGCATCCAGTCAGATACCTGGTTTTGGATCCTAAGCACGGGTTAGTTTTAGTCAGCTCTACCAAACGATCTCGCACATTCCTTAGGTTCCAGCTGCTTACGCTTAGTCCCACTGTGCTTGTAACAATCATCACAAATCACGCATCGCTAATCACAATGCAGTATCAAGACATTTACATGACCTTTTTAGTACACTTTTTGGCAGTAATATGCTCCAGTCATCCAAGCTTACACCGACCTAAGAACTGTCACTCCAATTCAAGACTAAAATATATATATATATATATATAGTATTCAAAAATTTTTGAGTGACCACTGCTGAATGCTAACAGAAGGGTAAGAAAGCCCACAGTGAGCAATTATGCAATTATCTGCTCATTAAAGAAGTTTTCTTCTAATCCTCTAACAGGCAATTAGTGGTTGGTTTATACCCTAAAGCACACAGGCTTCCTTTCCTTAAAAAGCTTTCACCATTTCTAATATAATCACCAAAAGTTACTAAGTGCAGCTAACCACAATCCCTGGAGCTATACAGCAGCAGCGGCACTCTTATAACAACTTTATTTTTTTCTCCCTCCTTTTTTCACTGAACACGGACAGCTGTAGGCAACAAGACCACGGAAAAGATCAAATACGTGTGTAATTCTTTCCCTTACTATGCAGAAAGAATTCAGATAGCAAATTAACAATGAACTCTACTCAAGCACCAACAGTCTCTGAAATAAATCAAAACCTGACAGGGCTGAGAAAGCTTTACTGCATTTTATAACTGGCTAAGAGAAATAAGCCAACAGATTAAGTTTTACTAAGATCAGTTAGACACAAATGATCACTGAAATACAACAGCTCGGAACTTTCCAGCCTCCCAAAAACACCTGGGCTAAGAGGCAGGTTTGCACAGAGCCTCCAAAGGTGGAGTGAGGAGGCTGCAGACAGGCGGACACCCCACGCGTCAACGGAGCAGTCAGCTGCACATCCCCACAAACAGTGTTTGAGCCCTTCTGTTTTATAACTTGTCAGGCTGTCAAGCACCCACAGCTCTCAACTGTGACAGGAATCAGAAATTCAGGGCTTCCCCCTCCTCTCTCATCAACTCAAATACATTTTAACACACGCAGACACAAATTGATGGAGTCGCTTCTGAAGTTGCGGTGTGCAAGAATTGGTGACAGCGTAAATGCTTTCCCGCTCATGCCTGGCAGCCCTGCAGGTCCACACAGATTTGCTCACAGGTCAGCATGCCAAGGCAGCTACATCAAATCTAGAGATAAAAAGCACACATGGAGAACGATTCACGAAGCTAAGAGCTTAGAAATAAACTACGTAAGAGTTCAAGGAACTCAAAGACTAGGAAGTGAAACAAAACCTCAATCTTACGCTCTGAGAAAGGAGTTAATTCCCCTCTGCTCGCTTCCTAGGACGCTCATAAATTTTGAGGGTTAGTAGTAATTCAAGCATTTTAAGGAAACTGAAGCAACAGCACAGTCAGCAACCACGAAGCGCAGCTTTTTCACTAGTCAGAGAACTACTGCATGGAGAGCCTACACAAGACAAAATTTCAGCGGGGCTGTCCCGCTGTTTTAAGTTTCCACTGACAGAACATAATCACAATCAACCTAAGATATATTTAGAAACAGCTGTTTACTATTCTCTGTGGCACACTACGTGACCCATGCTCATTTATAGCATTGTGCAACCTCAGCTTCCTCAGAGCTTCACCCGCTACTCCAGGGTTTTGTGCTCAAGGTAACATCAACACACTCCGCCAAGCGCAAGAGCCTTTAAACGCTCTCCGACTTCAAGCAGAGCTGCGGATAATCAGTGTCCGACAGACATTTGCTGGAATAGCTGTCTTAAGAGGATTTCTAAAGACGTTCTCAGTGAAGTCCACAACAGAAACTCATTTTAGCACAGATGAAACTGGACTTGAATAAAGCCATTCCAAAACTCCTTCAGAAGCGGCACTAGTAAAAACAGCATTATTGCACCTAGTTTGCACTACGCTTCACCCAGCATATTAATCAGGAATCACACACAAACAATATAATTATGCTTGAAAAAGAATCCCTAGTGTACAAATGGCCCAGGTACTCTTTTGCTAGGATAGCTTACGCTGGACCTTGAAGTTATTAGGCGCTACTGGAAAAACACCGCAGTGTCTGTTGAGGTACCAGTTACACGTGTGTTAATCCCTCCCCTCCTCCTGAACCAGCCACGCAATTTTACTGTAATCAAGTGTAAATCACAAATACGCACGTAAGAGCCCACAATAATAGGTTTAAGAAGCTGAACAAAATTTAATTCACTAGTTCAGCCTTTCTAGTTATTTTGACACAGTTCGTGGCATTCTTGTTCCAGCATTTTTCCCCAGGGTGCTATCCTGCTAGTAGGATAGCAAGAGTAAGACTATTTTGGAGTCATATTGTGAGTCGAGACAGCTGCAAGCGGAAGATGTAGGCAGATAGGTGACAAGCCTACTCAAAGAGGATCCTTTTTTTTTTTCCCCCAACTGTCTTTTCTCCCCCCCACCCCTTTTGAAAAGTGTCTAACACTTGCTTTCTACAAAGCAAGTCAAAATGATGAAGTCTGCAACAGGCTGTTCTATGCACCTTTCTACTACTGTTTTACATTCCTTGCTGAAGCAACCCTTACTTTTCAGCTGGTTAATAATGCAAATACTTCTCTAATTCCATGTGCCTTTCTCTCCTCTAACCTCCTCTCCACCATTTAATACCCAAGGATGAAGAATTTGGTTTTTTTCTAATTTTGTCATCTACATATTACCACCCACCAACATAGCACGCGTGATAAAGAATAAAGCTGTAAGGAAACTACTAGCCTCAGCTAAAACATTTGCTTTGAGTTGGTTGACTGGCTTAGCAGCCAGTATTTAAGATGTCAGCTTGAGGGCATTATGCAGCAACAAGCCTTTAAAGCCCCTGTTGCTTACAAAAGGTGCAAATTCTTTCAGGCACACAGTTGACTATACAATGACTATTGCCTAAGTTTTAAAATGCTGAATCTTATTAACACTAGAAGATTGTTTTTCTCTTGACATGTTCGTAGGGATTTAGCAGTCACATTTCTATTTCTGCTTGGAAGATGAGTTCCTGTGAGGGAATAAATAGTAAAAGATATTCATTACTGCAGCTAGAATTAAGGCTTACCAGGGCTCTCCTTCCAAGCTGAGTAATTTTCAGCTGCCTAGATTGCCAGAAGATTTAAAACAAATTGAGAACTGCTTTATAAAACTCTTCACTGATAATTCTGCAGTCTCTCCCACGAGACAAACAGTATTTGCTCAAGAACTGCTTAGGAATAGTTTGCTTTTATCATTATTGCCATTATTACTTGCATGTGTGATATTGAAAGATACAATGCCACCTGCTGGCTTCGGAGTTTCACGTTTTTCTGGTTACAGTGTAAACACCCAAAATAAAACACCAGCACCACCCCGCACGCTCTATTCTTCTAATACAGAACGGTGCTATAGGTGTGACAGCAGAAGTAGTTTTCTGAGCCTTACCAACCAAGATACATGCTATATACACTCTCAGACATATACCACTCAACGCGAGATGTGAAATCCAAGCTCCAGAATTCAATAATCAACGTCAAAACCTCGAATACGTAACATGCAGAACTTACCTGTGAAAGGAAAGCCACTTGACTCCTTCACACAGAACGACTCCTGATGTCATAAGCAGTTCTGCAAAGTACTGCGTCTCGATTCCTTCCTCCTCGTGCTTTTTAAACTGGATACCAGATGTTGTCAACAGTTCAATAGAGTCCTGGGCATACATATCTTCTCTAGAAACAGAGAGAGGAGAAGCAAATTGTCAAAATCTACAAATCTCAGTGATTATAAGCCTGGTAACATTTCTTTTTTACTATTCATTCCGCAGACTTGACCAGCACAGAGCAGGAACAACTTGACTTTGTTCTGTGTTAACTACTGTTTTTCATAGCTTTTGTTAACCTTGACCAGCATTTCATCACTCCCAGCACCTCCAATCTTGCCTCCTTCATAAAAACCTGGTTCCTGCTCCTCTTCCGATTACCTAGAACTCTGCTTTTGCAAACCTACAGAGGAAAGTGAATGTCCGAATACAGGTATTTTCCCGAATAAGATCTATTACTTAAACTGTGACAACTGAAATACAACAGTTGAAGCACTAACATCTGTTACATTATACAACTAAGAACAGCAGATTCCAGATCCCAGTGCTGCTGTTCGTTCTGTAGATAATATTTTCCACACATTTCTTGAGATTTAAGCTTACGTAAATGTTTAGACACATGCTCATCAAAACTTCCTCCTCACTACAACTGAAAATACTTGCTCCATCTAGTCAATCCTCAAAATTCACAAGCGTAACGTCTTCTTCCTAAATAACCAACTTCAACTTTTCTTTAATCGCCATTTTTCGGACGTAAAATTTAACAGGAGAGAAAAACTTCCTGAACGCCTTGTTTGATCCCCCTCTTATCCCTGTATTTACTCCCTCTACCACTAACATTTTTGTAAACTCTTAAGTATTTTGTGATGAAATGGATGAGGTGGGTTTTCTTCCTCAAGTTTCATCTACATTGTTATAACAAAGACATAGAATGGTTAACTCAAAAAAAAATTCAAAAGTGGCTCTACTTGGAAGATGATATTCTTGTTACTGTCCACA
>Ga0181612_156312_pt1 | contig 18431 bp, 5 predicted proteins | sample HoacroProtozoa21_FD_119630 | JGI IMG/M metagenome (GOLD analysis project Ga0181612, IMG submission 119630) | Hoatzin crop microbial communities from Cojedes, Venezuel. Combined Assembly of Gp0051906, Gp0051904, Gp0051908
CTTTTCTTTTCTTTTCTTTTCTTTTCTCTTTTCTTTTCTCTTTTCTTTTCTCTTTTCTTTTCTTTTCTCTTTTCTTTTCTCTTTTCTTTTCTTTTCTCTTTTCTTTTCTTCTTTTAATTTCTTTTCTTTTTTATTTTCTTTTCTTTCTCCTTTCCTTTCCTTTGTTCTTTTCTCTTTTCCTTTCTTTTCTTTTTTCCCCATCAGCATTTTGAGTAATTTTGATTTCCCTTCTCTTGTTATGAAATTTTAAACTACATTCCAGTGAAGAACTGAAATCACATTTGAACCGCAGGAGAAGCTCACTAAAAAAGCCCTGGAAACTAAGATTCTCACTTTTTTACATTTACAATGTCAAGCTTTAAGTAAACAAAATATGTTACAAAACTTGCAATATAACCATGAATAATGGCCTCACAATACTGTTCAAATAGATGAACATCTGCATAGATTCAGTGGTCTAAATCACGTGACTAAAGCCAGTCCTTCAAGTCCTGTGTTTCATATTAGATTTCATTGGACCCTGGAGACTGAGAAAAAGTATTACTTTTCACCATGCAATTTCACACTGAATTTCAGAGGAAAGGCTGTGGTTAAAACTGGGTGGCATGAATTCAAGAAAGATTCAGTGGACACTGTGAGGGTTTGAGGATGACTTTTCTTGTACTGCAAAGCTCTACCAGCACCTCCTACTTTAGAATAACACATTTAATTTCCTTATGTTGGACCAGTAGGTTTTGTTTGAACAAATGAGAACTTGCTCAGAAAGAATCCTCAGAGACACGCTCACTCAGAGAACTTCAAGAAGAAAAAGACAACAAAATGAGGTTCAAGATTCAACTGGATTTAGAAGAGGACATTTGTCCATAACCCAGAAAAAGATCTTAGTCCAAATTAGAATAATAATTGAAATGATACCACAAGGGCCACATCATTGCTCTAGCACATAAAATTCTGACAGTAAACCAAAGTCATTCAAAATGGGGACAGTACCATCAAGTACTTGGCCAGTAGTGAAAAGATCCAATATCATTTAACTAAATAAATTTTATTTGTTTTATATAAAAATCTTTCTTATGAGATCTTTAAGAAGCCCAAACACATTTTTTTCATCTGTATAAGAATCTTTTCTTCAGCCTAAAGTGATTTCCTACCTCCCAATATGGCAAGGCTTTGGACAAACAGATAAGAGAGAAGGAATGACCCAGTCCACGAAACTGTATTATGAGAAGAACCCTGCTGACATTGGATTAGCAACTTGCATAACATAGATGAATGCTTGCAAGCACACATGCAGATACCAGATGTGAGGATGCCATCCCACAGTCACCACCATGGCTGGGCTAAGAGGAGCTCATTTAAGCACAGCTCATCTTGTACCTCTGTTTGCCATGAACTGGAGCTGAATTCATGATGTGCTACCCCACATATAGCCACAATGAAGTCTTTTCCGTCCTTGTCCCCCCAAAGGACCCAGGGCATGGTTGCAGATGCAAAGTTGATTGCAGGAAGAGCTTTCTAAGATGGGGGGAGAATGGACTATCTTTCTCTACTCCCCAAGTCTGCAAGGCTCAAATAATTGCTTTAACTTGTGTAGGAGGTCAGATGGACACAGGGTAACCTCATGAACTGAAAAATACAAGCCACCATCAATAAGTCCTCATATCTGTGTGGAATGAATTCAGCCTCAAATGAAGGTATGTGGAGGCAGAAAGGCAAAAGAGAGCTTGCCAATGAGAATAAAGAGTATGAAAACTGAGTTACTTCCTTTGTTTTTCTTCTTTCAATGATTAATATAACCAGATAATTATATTAATACCTATAGCTCAAAACAAAAAAATTGTACAACATTTTTGAAGAAAGCTAAATGAAAATCTTTGGCATTTCTTATTTATTGATAACAAATAAGCTTGATAGTTGCTGATATAGACCAGCAGTCCAGGACTGACATTAACCAGCACAGTCTGTGATGTCAATGTTATAAATCATACATGGGAGTCTCATGTTATGCAACATCCCACAAACTGGAGCACTCGCCATTTTTTAAAGTAATAAAGTTACAGGGTAAGTAGGTTACTTATCGCGTTACAGCACTCAGACTTCAGCTAGTACAATACTTAAAAATATACAGATGGACATTGGAGTCTCTAAATCAATTTGTAATTTCTGAACTGGAATTATAGACCAAAGCCTAAAAAGCCATATAGTCCTGAAGGAGACTTTGTAAAGTAAAACAGAAGAGGTATCATTACATAATTATATTTGGGAGGAAGAAATGTCGTAAAATGTCATAACTGGATTCCAAAGCTAAAACTCTAGCATGAAGATTACCTGTTTTAGAGCTAGAAAGGTTAATCATATTTTTAGAGGAACTATAGAAAACCAACACCTAAATGGCCATAGCATACTTTAAAATGTGTTCCACTTCACCACATTCAAAGTTGGTTTAGTCTACTGCTTTTACTGATAGAAGAAATTTGGAGTTGAATCTACTAAAAAATCTAAAAAACAACAGCACCCCCCCCCAACAAACCACTTATTCCTCTCATGCAGGGTTTCATACATTCAGCAATTCCCTCCATTCAAAATGTAAGAGGCCACTTAAGTTCCCAGGCAGGAACAATTAAAAAGTAACTACCTTTCTTTTCCTGTTCAGGAAGGAAGAGTAAGAGAGGAAGGTGAGCTAGCAAGTTCCCTTTCAACAGAGGGAAGACACAAGCCAAAGTAAACCAGCTTTAACCCCTTTCCTCCTCAGTATCTTCTTTACTGAGAGGATGAGAAGAAGGAAGAATGTGGCTACCAGGGGATTTTGCAAAAGATGCTCCAATCTGGTGGCGTGAGCAAGAGTTAGAAACAACTACAACTTCACATCAGCCATTCCTTACTTCAGTTTCATATAAAATTTAATGTTGGTAATAAATCTACAATTGGCACAAAGCAAACGCTCAGCCTCTCCCCAGACTGATTTTATTATACATGCACAGAAGCCAGGAGTCCTATGCCTTCATATGTGTAACACCAGCAAATCCAAATGATGTATCTGTGTCATGTCAGGGCTTATCCTTGAGAACAAGTCAAATGGACATCTGGCAGAAGGCGGTGGTGGCATGTAGAGGAGCTGCATGCTACATGGATGTCATCCAAGGTTGTCTTTTATAAGCAAACAAAGCTTCCTTCCCGTAGACCACCCTTGCAGCAGAGGCTCACAGTAATTGCTAATTTTATATTAGTGTATTAATGCTGGACGATAACAATGAAATAAAAAGGGAATTTCCCCCTGAAAGCAGAAATCTTGCCAAGTGCCCCAGAAGCTTCCTGTGTTGCTTTTCTTACTTAGGCTGGTTTCTTTTCTGACTGAAGTTCTTGTGTGACTTCATGAAATCCTATCCCTTCACATGCTGACAGAATGATGATTATAGAGCTATTCTTACCCTTATGACAGATCTAATGACTGGTTTAGCTAATATTGCTTTTCAAATCCCTCTAGGGCTACTGTGTTGTAAACCTGTTGCTACAACTTTTGAAATGTCTTGCAAATATTTGCTTTCATTTTATGTTCAGCAGTCTAATATGCTGTTAATAATTTATAAGTAAGGAATATCTAAAAAAATTACCTCTAAAAAAAGCATTTACTGATGTCTTGAATGATGATGGGGTGTTGTTGAGGTTTTCTCTTTGGGAGCTACCAAATGCAATATTCCTTTTCGTGTCAAGGAAACAATTATGACCGCTCTCTTAGAAAGCGTTCACAGGACCAGGTCCTTACTTTACCAGGTGGTGTTCTTTAAGGATACACTGAGCTGGCTGGAAGAGAATTTGCAGATCTACTCCACCAATTAAGAGCAATCCTACAAAAGTTGGCTGCATAGCCTGCAATGCTCACAGACTTCTTGGAGCTTCAGTGGAATTAGAGAAGCTCATTACTTCCCTTCTCAGAATCCCACATTGTTGTTATTTCATTCTCTTAAACAATCTGTCATTTCAGGGTGGAACTAGCAATTTCCATCATATCCCTTCTCAAAATATGTCTTTAAAGCCAAAGGCTTTTCTTTAGCAAGTCCTTATTATATATAGTGCCTTTGGTACCTACATTATTTTGTGAAATTCAGTAGTATGGGCCCTACTTTCAGTCCTCTGCACTACATCCAAACATAAAAACTCTTGGGATTTTTTCAGTGATTCCAACTGATAAAGGTGAGATTTATTTCAGCAATTGCTTGCTCTCTTTAGATGTAGCAGTTTTACAGTTTTTTCCTCTGCTAGCACCTCTGTACTGGGTTTTCTTAAAACAACTTTTGTTCCTACCTGCTCTGCAAGTTTCAGCCAGGGACTGTACGCAGGAAATTGGTGTTGAGTTCTCTTTCCAGTCCTCTGTGCTCCGTGCACACACACACACTCTTTTATCCTTCCCTTATCTCTCTCTCAGCTTTGCCTCATAATCCCCACTTCAGGCCACTTCCCCGAGTCTCTCAGGAAAACATGCTATTTCAAGTCTGACTTCATTCCTGCCTTTTTCCTCTACAGCAAAAGGCTTCTCCTTGACAATCCTTTGCATCATGCCAGTACAGAGCCAAATGTTCCTGATTTCCACTTGGTTCTCTAATGAAAACCTGTGTTTTACATTTAATGTAGTAACAGTAGTTTTTGCTGTAAGAGCCTTAAGCTTTGTTATTTTACTTAACTAGTAATGTCACCTTGCTTAAACACTTAACAGACTTGAGTAAGGTAATTTCTCATGAGTTCTCCATCTATTCTGCTCCCTCCATGCAACTTTTCTACAGCTACCACAGTTTGATCTCTCACATACAACAAGAGAATGCACAGCGAGGTCTTGCAGCAACAACAAAAACTCACAAAAAGCAATGGTTACAACAGAGCAACTCAGGGAAAAAAAAAAAAAGGGGTTTAGGTTTAGATATCTGTTTTAGTCCCATTTTACTCCAAAATTATTTTGGAGGAAGTCCATAGTACCAGATGCATGGAGAGAGTAAACACAACATAATTTAACAGAATCACAAAAGATCTAGTCTGTAGATCCTTGTCATACTACAGGATAGCGGAGATCAAGATACAATCTTTTTTTTGAGGTAACTGCAACTGTCTACAACTGTCACTATCATCATATAGCCCACTAAGATTATGCGCGGATCATCTCCTGGACGGTTATAGCCCACCTGCTCTGTCTGGGAAAATATTCTTTTTGTTTACAGCTTTTTCAGCCCCAAATCAGATTGCAGCAGAAGCATTCTGCAGAACACAGAGAAAATCTTTTCTCATCAAACACTGCTCTTCAATGTTAAAGTCCAAAATGAGATGACATCACGTTGCACCTTTAACTCTATCAGATGATCCAGATTGCCAGGAGTATTTGTGACTGCTGGCCAGTATTCTGGAGAAATTTGTGAACCTGAGATCCCTGCACAACCATTGATGCAGCTATCTCCTTTGGTTGTCTTTCCCACAACTAACAAAATCCAATGACTTGTTTTACATGACATGGTACACTTAGACGCTCAAGTCCTGTAAATTCAAACCTGTGAACTAGATCGACTCAAAACCAGATCAATATCACATCTGGCAATCCTGCACAGCCCACAGAACGCCTTGTAAAAGTGCGGTACAATACAAGTAATGAGCAAAAAATGTCTATTTGAAGGGTATGATTAAATGCATGCATTAAGAAGACGTACACATATGCACATTTAAAAACTTAAGATATTAATGAATCTCCATATATGCGTCCTAGATGGTTAACTCTCAGATCTGAAAGGCAGGAATACTCCTCATGAAATTCATGATGTATGTTCAGAGGGAAATCCTCATTCTTTATACAAAACCTTTTTATCCCAGTATGTACGTGAGGCAATGGAACTATATTCTCTAGCCATCAGATGAAGTGAAGTGAAGCTGTGCCATTGGCTATGATCCATGTTTCCCATGAGATAAACAGCACATTGATATGTATAAAACCATGCTGCTTAAAACTTTCGGTTAAGGCTTTTCTACGTCTGAGTGTAAAGGTATAAACAACTGTTCCCAGAATTTATACTGTATAAACTGAAAATGCAAAGGAATATTTTTCACTGATAAGCAACTCCATTTTTAATACCTTTTTTGCGTTACTTTATTTTATTGTAAACTTTATAGAAAATATAGAACAGACTCTGTCTGCACAGAATCAATTGCTCTGAAAAGCTTCTGTAAGAAAGTGCACTAAATTGCGTTTGTAGTGCAGTAGATTGGAAACTCCAGGATACAGGAAGATTCACCAAGTTATATCAGAAATTCAATTATTTACAAGAGAAGGAAAATCAGATAAGTAAAAATGTTTTTGTCTTGAATATACCAACCAATCCAGTGTGTATCATATGAGGTTATGCTTATTGGCAATATTCCCAATAGGCAGGAGAGTACAGATGACAAATTTGTGAACATAGCAGACTCCTCTGTTGCTATTGAGGGTTTCAGCTGTTATTTAAAAGAAATACTTTCAGCTAATGTGTCTATGGAGAAATACTTCTTACTCAGAGTCTCATAAAACAATACCATGTATGTCAATGAGTGCTAACCTAAACTGAAACCATAATGTCATGATTTTAAAAGTCGAGTTCCTAACCATTTACTAGCAACAAAGGATTGTCACAAAAGAACATCACATTATGCAAACTGGCCGTTAGTGGAGCAGAGGCAGAACAATGCTAGCTACCAATGTATGTTTTAAGACTCCTGGCCTTTAAAAACATGGGAGAGGTGCAGGTATAGATGTCACATTTTTATGAATCAATATTTCATTTTCTAAGCTGGGGAGACATCAAGCTAAAGCATTTGACAAAGGAAAATTCAGCATCAGTATTCTTCATTTCAGTTAAAATCTTCTGTAGATGTTGTTAAAGTACACATCTGAGCAGACCTGAACCTCCAGGTTAGCCATTTAGGTGTGTGATCAAGACAGAAACGGAGCTGCTGCCAAAGCTTCAAAGGAGTAATTGTACAGCCACATTTCTATTCTGAAGTGATCATCTGTGTCATATCCACCACACCGGGCAGCACTGGTTTTCCCTGTAACCTATTCAGCACATTGGCAGCAAAACAGCTAACAGGCCTTCCCAAAATAAACACGGCTCTGTCAGAAGCTTTCTTTTGGAAGCCGTTCACACTGGACATTAGGATGAGCAGTTAGTTTCTTACAGTGTCTCTTTAGGAAGGTTCTCGAAATCTAGTTTATCCCATGGGATTCAGCAAATTGGAGTTTTCTTCTCTATAGGTGGCACGGGAATTTATCTATTTGTCCCCTTCACCTGCGACAGCCAGGCACAAACAACTTGATTCTGCTTTCTGCTCTGCCCTGGTTAATGGCTGTCTCTGTTATTTTATTAATCTGTATTTCGTATGTAATCCTTACACACCTCATAGGAGCTGGACAGACCTGTTCAACCACACTTTGTGGAAAAGTCCTATGACTGAAGGTAGTAATGAGTCATGGCATTTGGGAAAGGAAGAACAACCATCTAGCAACATGAGTTAAACTTAGATCAGCTAGTCCTATGATACAAATATCTTTATATCCTCTTTAGGATTGCTTTGAAGAATTGTCCAGCTAGAAGTAACAGTAACAAGAGGGTGTAACGGAAAATCAGTCTAAATTGTCAAGGATGCAAAAAATTCTGAGTAGAACAGACTCCTGTATGAACAAAGGTTAAACAGAGATCGTTTTGTCTAGTGATTATTATTAGCATAGTGTTTCCTGCGAGAAAGTATACCTAGCTGGAGTTGTAAAAGCAGCAGTAGATAAAGCAGAGTGCTCACAACTTAGCAACAGCTTTGAAAGTATTGTCAATAAAGCTACAGTTTGAAATAGGGCCAAATGATAGTACGTGATAATACTGCACAATTGAAGCAGCACTTCAGTATCTAATCTTGGGATTAGAGCAGATCTGGAGGTTCACACTACTGAAACCATGTCAAGGCTGAATTTATAGCTCTTCTTGGCAGATATAAATAACAGCTACAGATTATTGGAGGCAAACTTTGATATACTTCACTGAAAAAATGCCTATCTTAAAACCATGGAAACTTTCTTTTTCATCCAAAAAAAGAAAAAAGAAAATTCTCAGCTGCAGTAGATGCTGAGGCATCTGTTTTCCACTATTACTGTGTTTATATGAATGTTTCTAAGGATCCAACTCCTTGATATTATGGTCTTTGATAAGTTTGGCTGAGCAAAAGACCTGGCTACAAACCGGCCTTTTGCCACACACAAGGACTTCATATGTCTAAAACAATCATCACATTTTCCCCTGTACACATGCAGGTATTGTAACTGTTGAAATGAAACATTTACCATAAACAAGTAAATTCTGAAGTCACACAATCCCTTAGTGGTAAGAATATTTAATTTTTATTTTTTCTTTAGTTTGTTTCAAAAAAGTTTTTGTTGTGCATACACACACACACATATATATAAAAACTTGAAAAAATAGGAATTACCCAAAGAGAGGATTGGTTTGGGAGCCAGGAATGTGAAATAGAAAAAAAAAAAAGGAGAAAAAAATGCTTGGAAAAAATGGGGAGATGCCATATTGGAAACTGATCTTTTAAATACTGTTTTTCAAGCTGTGCTTAGAAGCTGTCCAGCATACAGCCAAATAAGATTCTATTTGTTGTAACATCCTCTCCCTGTCATGCTTGGTTAATATCATGCATGTGACACACCAAGTGCAGCTACTGTTTGTTTTTAAGCAGCTTCATGAACCATGCATTTGGCAGAAACTGTTTATAGATTTTTGTTTCTTTTATTTCCATATTTGAACGGAAATTTCAAATTTAAAATTACTACCATAAAAAATGGTTCCTTTTTTTAGCCTGACAGATGCATCTGCTTGAGAAAGAACAAAACTCAACTCTATTAAACCAGTAATCCTTCCATATGACATTGTCACACAGCACAGATGTCCTTTCATAGGATTTCTGTCAAGGGGACAGCTTGCCATTCCACACTGACAGGTAGGGCTGGGGATGATCAGCAAAGAGATCAGAGATTATTTAAAATGCCTTTCATCAAATTTAAACCAACCTTTATGCAATTCACTGTAGAGCAAAATTAATCATTGCCCTGCAGTAATTGCTTCCTTTTATACATACCTTAATGCTACCAAACTTGGGGAAATGGAGAGCTTCCTAACTGAACACAGAGCACCTGCCATTAACTCTTGAATGTCTCAAGACTGGGGACTTCAAAGCAGGGATTTAAAAGTCCTTGAAAATTTTTCCACGGTTTCCCCAGTCCCTGTCTTGTTGGAGCCCGAGTAGCTAGGATGCCTTACTTAGGATGGAAGGGTATGCAAAATAGTCAGGAAACATTTTAGTATTTTTAAATAATTCCTAATATAGTTTTCTTATGCTAGGTATACAAAATACATTGTGTTATGATCTAAGGCAAAGGTTTTACTGGCTTGCACATGCCTTATATAATTCACCTGCAGCTTCACCATCAACAAGTATTATGCCGTCATGGAAAATCCCTACTGAATAGAGTATGCATTGCTGCTTCTGTATGGACAGTATAATTTTGACATTATAGTCCAGAAGCCATAATAACGCATGCATCAAATACACAGGCAAATCACACTGCAGGACAAGGAAATACCTCCTCGGTGCTCTGGAATGAAAACTGACCTTAGCAAAGTAGAAGTACCTTGTTTATCAGTCCAATATGTGTGTTTTCTCAAAGCATGAGCTCCCTTGCACAGTTTTTCTCTTCTTCTTTAAGAAGCTCCCTAAATAAAGAACAACACATTTCCTTATTCTAAACAAGAAAATCTCCAGGCTAATCAAGAAACAACCAGACTTTTACTTATTTGTCCTTTGGTATAAAAGAAGAAAAGCTTTCAAATAGACACATTTATTTCATTTTCAAGAAACTAAATCCAGGCTTAAAGCTTTTCTCCAGCCCGCTACTGTTTGCTTTCTTTGGAGGGAAGTTACAGCAGTGCCAGGTCCTGGGAAGAACTTTGACGTGCGCTGGCAATCTTGGAAACTGTATTTAGAGTCCCTCAGATCCAATATTGGGATATTTATTAAGAGCAAGTCTTGCCCGAAGCGCTTTGTGGGAGTTTACACTAAGCCACTGGCACGTGCTCTTTTAGGGTGAGTTTCCTGATGCTTATCCCTGATGATGTTTAGAGTAATGCTAATCCACTTCCTGGGGTATCCCACTGAGATATGTCACATTATTAACAGCTAGTAGTTTTGATTATGATTTCCAATAGGGCCATGCAATCTGGTTCCTGCAATCTCCTGTATAGCTTTTCATTTAGATAAATTGCTGCTGGCTGGAGAGAAAAAGTGAAATCAAAACGGGAGAAAAACAGAATTTTCTATAGATAGCATTTTTGTACACAACCTGTACTCCCATAACTTCCAGTAGGACTGTGCAAAGTGTAGGCTAGAATAGATTTTTTTTTTTTCCCCTTTTTATATTTTGTAAAGAAGGTATACTGTATAGGTATTCTATTACACATCTTAAAATATGGAAGTGACCCTGTCAGGGCTCTTGTAACAGTGACTTGTGATCAAATTCCCAGCTAGTATGAAACTATATTGAAATCCGTATTAGAACATAAAAATTAATGGAGTTACACAAATTTCTACAACCTGGGTATCTATCCTAAGGCCTTCACTACTACCTTTTCAGTCTTCATGGATATTTAAGTCCTGTATGTGCATATAGATGTAGTCAAAGGCTTTTATTAAGAGGAAGCAGCACGCTTATTCCTTTAGGCTTTCAGTTTTAATCACCATCTCTTACTACACTGGTGGACCGTGAAACTTCCTGGGCATACCAGCAAGCTAGGCACAAGATGCCATTTCTGCCTTTGCAGCCAACTAACTTCATGCTTCTCAGCTTTTGAGACCTTCCCTTTACTTACTGAACAAGACTTAGATAATACTTGTCTGCTTCAGGGATCCAAGACTACACAGGACATAATGGCTCTCCCATTTTACGGAGCATGTAGGCAGCAAAGGCATCATTCAGGTTCACAGCCTTCCTTCCTCTGTTCTCTCTTTGCTTTGGAAAGAAACAACTGCAGCCTTTGGTATGAATCTTATTTTATCACTCTTTTGCCACACTAGACAGGCTAGGGATGAAGTATCGTGTTCCAAAGGTGCTATTCCCTCACTGCAGAATAACCAAGTGGAATGAGGAAAAAAAAAAAAAAAAGAGTTTGTAGGTAATACCATTCAAAAACCCAACCTGAAACCTCCACTGTGTAGCTCTTTACTCAACATCTCTTCATTTACATACTCTGACCACCACTTCAGTGACCAAAGAAGTCGCTCAGTGAAGCCAGCTGTTGTATCAGATACAAGATTGGAAAGGAAAGGTGCACCTCCTAGTTGCATAAGGTGCAACTTGTACATAGCTAACGACATCAGACTCTGCAAACTCAGGTATCCATGGGCATTGCTCATTTCATATGCTGAAGTGCATGCACATACAGCCAAAATCCCAAACTCTCAAGAGTAAGTGCTTACATGGGTCTTGCTACCAGCCAAGGCTCTCTTGTCTCTATGAGAACAGACCCCAGCCGGGCATGCCATGGAATACTATTCAGCGGAGCTACACAAGCTCATAGCAGCAAGTTTCTGTTTCTGCAGGCAAGAAGAGAATACACCAAATCTTGTGTCCTTGTATTAGTCATCCTTAGCTCTAAACCCTTTGGTCCCACCACTCCTGTTGCCTTTGCTTAAGAAAGTTTCATGCTCCTTACCCCTTCAAAAGCACATCTTTATGTTTTTTCAGATTAAAGAGTACTTTTATAAAAACAGAAGTACCATTATGTGAAATCAAGAGGATAAGGCTACAAGCAGGGTAAGTCAGTGCACTAATGATTCATTACACAGCTATGCCTGCTTAAAAGAGTTACTTTGCTGTAGCAATCACAGCAAAAGGGATTGAATTCTCCTTTAAAATGCATTGTCCCTGCCATGGTTGCCACGGCAAAACAAATTAATTTAAGCTTCCCTCAGAGGTCCACATGCAGAAGTACATACAACACCCCTACCAAGAGAAAGGCAGAAATGAGGGCAGAAAAAGGATATTTCAGATTCATGCTAATTTTTTTACTCATCAAGTTCCCTTTTTTCTTTCCCCAGTAAACAATTTGTGATTGCAATTTGGACAAGCTTCCCATTGGGCTTGAAGGTATTTCAGTTTGTGATTCAAGCATAGTAGCTCCGAGTTTGTCTAGTACTAAGGTTCAAAAACATTCTTAACCATTCTGCAACACCTTAATTTTTCACAGGTTGCGATGAACTTGGTGAAAGGGAAGTTTAAAGAACAAAACTATAAGCCAATAAAAATCCCTCTCCCCAGAACATTCCTGCTAGGCTCAAACAGTAGATGCACTCTCAGATGACCCCTTGACATTTTCCAGTCACTGCAGAAAGGGCTGTCCAATCTAAACACAGATCCTCCTAACTGCCAGAAAAGAACCAGAGATAGGGAAAAAAGTCTATAGAGTTTTTACTGATCAACAACATTCTCTTAAAACTGGTAATGTATAGCTGCACAAAGGTTTTCTTTAACTGCTCACAAACAAATATTTGTGCAGGGTTGCATCCCACAAAAGCAGAAACACTGTGGCTATGACATGGTCATAGGAAAGAGCCTACAGAAGTGGTAGCACTGTGAAAGTCAGATTGCCTTGTTAAGTGTTTCCTTTACCAAAGTGACAGTGAAAATTTGAGATCAATATTTATCCTCCAAGTGGGACTGGAAAAGGTTATTACCTTTACATCAAATTGAGCATAAATTCATGGCAGCATAAGATCTAAAGAAAACAAAAGTACAAGTAGGGCAAGAAGTATAGGCAGACATAAGCAAACAACTCCGGTGTGGAAGACAGCAATTGCAACAAGGCACTTGTACTCAGGGAAGCCTAAATTCAGAAAAAAAGCTGACCTAGAACAGTACAACATATTCTAAAACTTTGGAACAGAAAAGAACATAAACTACATGAGGGATTGAAGCAGGAGTACCTTTATGTTAATAATTATACTGGTGTCTAAGCTCTAGGCAGAGAATGTTACTGTGTTTATAAAAGTGAGAAAGCTAACAAAAGAACTGGGAGTACTCCTACTTTGTTTTTGTCGCTCCCTCCTCCCTGTGCTTCCAGGATAGCTCATTGAGCAGGTCTAATGCTCATGCCTGACATCAACCTCATTATTCAATCTCCCATTCAAGAGCAGCATGGATTGTATCTCACAGGCATCTGAAAAGGAGAAACAACATCTTAAAGACACATTCATTCAATAATTTGTAGAGTTTTCTGTAACTCCTACAGAGCAATATTTGTAGAAATCTCTCAAATTTTTAAGGGTGTAACACACATCTGTCACATTTAGATCAAGATTTTACATTTAAAACTCCAGGCAAACTCAACAAATATCACAGAAATTTATGTAGAGCTTTTAGTACAACTGTGGGGGTAAGATTTAAAAAAAGATAATTTACATTATGACTAGGTATTCTGTTTTATTTTAAATAGGAGGTTGTATACACATGGAAGAAACTTCACTCGCAGTTTCTCAAAGACAGGACGAGGCAATCATGTAGTACAACAGAGAAGCAGGTCTAGCCATGTACTGCTAGACTTTTCTAGGTTAATGCAATGTTGTTAAGCAGTGAATGTTTTTCAGTTTATAGTGAACAGTGCTCTTGTAGAAAAGGCTTTCATTTGATTAATGTTTATGGGAGGAGATTTGCCCCATTGAACATTTATCATTTGACTGGTCCTTACAATTGTTAATATTGCCATCATTGACCTTAGAGAAAAACACTTCTGGGTCAAAAATTCTGCATTACAGGTGAGGGGAAATGAACAACACAATAGAGTACAAAAAAAAAATACAATAAAGTGTTGCCAGATTTCTTTATTCTAGAATGAAATAAGAAAGGGAAGAGGAAAGAAACATCAGATCAGCACTTTCACCACTAACAGGATATTTGTTACACACAGCAACAAAACATTGGATATATAGGTAGGATCAGAGTTCCTTGCCCTGAGAAATCCTTAAGTCGTCAAAAGTTACACTTTTCTAGTTTAGTTCTTTACACTTGATTATTTTACTGTGAAATACCAGGCGGGTGAAGTGCCCTACAGCTAACATCGGTTTTGTTCTTTTAAAAAAAAATAATTTTATAAATAAAAAGGGATCTTGATCATTCATAATATAGCCTGAACTGCAAATCTTAATGGTGCCAAAGTCTGAAAATAAGGGATATTTACTTCTAAAGAAAGTAGAAAATAGTAAAGAACATTAGGTGCCAAGAGATGTTAGGAAAGAAAATCCATAGTTGCCAGCAAATGGTTGGGTCAGCAAACAAAAAAGAAAAAAAGGGAAGACAGATGAGATATCCATACCTTTTTTCAAATCAAAGAGGTTGGAAAAAGTACTATTTGTTAAAAACACAGGCTGTAAATGAGGAATAATCAAATGCTACAGATGAATCATGTTTTACTTCACACCTGACACTGTATGACACTATAGCTTTTTTTTCTTGTAGTTAGTGAGATTTTAAGAAGAGGTGTCACTTGAAAGTTGAAGTGTTATCAGTCTGTCTGGGAAACGTCAGTTTGAAGGAATTGTACTGCCTCTAAATTTTTGTCTGTTGCTGTCATCTGTTGAAGTCTTGTATCTCCTCTCCAAGAATTACAAGCCAGTAGAATTATTGAAGTTAGTGTGAAAGGAAGATGGCAAAACATCCACTGGACAATCCATCATTTGCCTTTTTTAGAAATGTTTAGATGTGAAGACTTACTATCTTGTACAGGGGGAGTACTACTGGAAATATCAATGTATATTCTAAATCTTGGAAAAGGGAAAAGTATGGGGGATCAAATGTGTCCAAGAGATAGAGTTGGGCACAATGACCTTTCACCCTGAAACTGCAGTTTAAATCTAGCTCACTTAAAGTACTAGAGATGATTATGCTTTGAAGACTTACCTATAGCTCACTTGGATATCAATTCTGCCACCTAGCCCTAGCTTACCAGCACCTCAGCAGGTTATATCTCACAAGAAGACTGGTACAGAGTAAGGAACAGTGGGACACCTCCACTGCAGGGAAGAGGTAACATTTGCAAGTCAGTGTGAGAAAACTCATAAATTGCATAATATCAACTTCATAAACTATCTGATACTTCTGAAGACCTTTATGTCCTCTGAGAAATGCCAAATTCTCTGTTATAAATACATCTAGTGGATTCCCAGATCTTTATTTCAGGATCCTTAACATATTTCCACTGGCTGTTTGAGCCTTTTTATGAATTTCATATGTGTAGCTTGCTGTAAACCAACTATTTATCTGAACATTATTTGGAGGCCACTTAAAAATAGCCTCAAAAGAGTTATGAATCACTGATTAAAAGCACTACCAATTAATTGTAAAACTCAGAATTTACCTATGGTAAGATCCACGGAAAGTTAACGTTTGCCAAGCGCAAGAATAGCATTCTGCAGGTACCACCTATTCCAAGACCAGAGAAAAGTGGGTACATTCATTTATGCCCCCATAGCACTTCACATTTTCAAAGTCTTCTGCAAACATTAATTAATTAATCCTCATCTACTCTTGCCAAATACACTATTGTATTAAGAATTGACCTAATGTAACCTTAAATGTTAAGCAAAGCAACAGTCTACAGAAACGATAAAAACTACTCAATCAAGGAGCTGGCAGGTGTCCAACTCATTGTTTGTTTCACAAACTTTTAATCATTTTCAAGATATTAGCCAAATTGATCACTGGTTGGTGTAGCAGGACACTGCAGCTATACCAGAGGAGAGGCTGGCACACTAAATTGCGTTTATCATCCATGAGGAACTCTGCAGCATGCTGTTTCTGCAGAGATGAATTTGATTTAGTGACAATGGTCTCTTTGTTAGTGTTTACAGGTTTAAAGGATTATAGAGCCCTTTAGATTTCAAAACAAGAGAAGATCCTGGAGGATTTTATTTTAAACTCCTGTTTATTTCCTAAAACATGAATTAATACAATTTTTGGATGTGAAATACACAGTGCCAAGTACTCTAGTGCTAAAGTAGCATAATCTGCAAAGTGAGATTTAACAATGGAAACACTATGATTAATTTTTCTCTTGTTCAAATTGCCTTTGAGCGGAACAAGAATCATCTGTGATCTTTAAAAACAAGACATTCTATTGCACTCTGCAGCATACTAATTTTATGAATACCATATTTTACGGAAGAATGATGAAGCAAACATATAGGCACAACACAAAGATTATGAAAAGATTACTACCAAGTACAAACCTCAGTTTAAGAGACTGAACACTATCATTTTTCACCTTGCTGAATAACAGTTACTAAAAATGCCTCAAGAGATACAGAAAATAACTAAAATACAACTACATAGCTGCAAATTCAATATACATAGTAATTTAGAAATGCTTCATTTACTGTCAAGGTGTTAAAAAGATGACAAAAGAAATTACACAAAAGTGTCTTTATTTTCTTTCCTGTAGAATTTTCCTGTGTTTTGAATTTAATGGTGCAAACAGATATTAGGCTACTTCCTGTCAATATTTCAAGTCTTCTGTATTCATATATCACCAAATTCATGAGCTTGTCCAACAATTAGCAATACCTGTTTAAGTTCCAGAGAAATTCTTTTGAATGTTATCAGGTAAAAGACGAAATCCTATAAGTACGTTGCAAAATTGTTCAAAAATACTGACTCAAAAATATAAATGCCTCTTCCTAAACATTTAGGAACGTTTATGGTTTTCTGGAGATTTAAACACTGCGTATTATAACTAAATCTATTGCTTCAGCAATTTTTCAAAGCTAAACTTATAATGAAAGTCTTTAGGGTTTTTTTTCCTTTTTTTTTTTTTTTTTTTTTGTAATATTATGGTATGGCTGAGGACATATCAACACTGCACCCTCTACACCTACTGTGTTGTGTGTGCATCATTGTCTCATCATGACTTATAGAGAAGCTCCTCCTGAGTAGCAACATACCTGTTGCAAATACAGCAAATATTGCAGCTGGCACAGTTCAATAACTAAGAGAACAGTATGCTCTGATAATAGGGTTGTTGATATGAGCACAAGGGCCTATATAACAATGTGGAAGTACAACATGAATGAGCTGGCTGAACTTCACACAGGCTGATGCCATTAGCAGAATCACTCCATGATTTTTGCAACAGTAGTGTAATGGGATCAATGGTTTCCAGATTTATAACTTTAGAAAAATAGTATTGATCTTGGTTATCAGCTTCTACCCAGTTTGCTTTATGCTACTGCCTATAAATGACAACTTTGTCTGTAGAGATAATGAGGCTAGAATTTTCCTTTTGTTTTCTAGATGTTTTTCAAAAGGTCCATTTATACTCAGATACTACACAGACCAGGACTGACACAGCATGTGAGACGCTCCCCTTAAAAAGAAGCTCCAACCCTAAGTCATGATGAGTTCTTTCAGCTACAGAAAACCTCCCTCACTTGTTCAAATTTCTCGGTGTATTTTGGTTTGCTGTGGATGCCTCCACTTCTATGTAAAAATTCTTTTCTTTGAAGAGCCTTGCTCCCTACAAAATCTATAGAAGGAACACTAATAAATCATAAGTCACAGACAGAAAGCCTGAGTGATCAACTGCCCTTAAATAAGTACATGCACATTATGCATACTTGAGACAGATGTCCTGTTTGTGTTTGTGCACATCTGGATTTCTGTTGAGAATTTCTTCTTCTGCCTGCTTCTAACTGTGGAGAAAAGCCAGGCCACAAAACAGGAGATGCACAAACTCCATGTACCTGACCCATCTGCATGTACTCACTACATCTTCTCTATGAGTAATTAGCATTATATATGAGTAATTGGTGTTATTTATTAATTACTACTAAAGGTAGTAGGGGCCGAAATCCTGAAGCAAATATAGAGGGATAATCTCAATTCAAAATAAAGAACAGTGTGGAACAAATATGTGGGGAAACAAAGCAAAAGGTGACAATAATGTGTTAGCTGTTTTATATTGTCATACAGCAACAATTGTTATCAGACCTCAAGTTCCTGAAACTGTCTCACCTCCCCTCTCCTCCACTCCTTATTTACCTAATCCTTAAATGTAAAGGTTTAAATATGCCAAACGGTCACTAACATCCCAGCATAACCAGGATCACGAAGGAAAGAGGTGACATAGCAGTAAAATATTCAGTGCACTGAAGCTAGCAGAGACAAGATAGTGTAAGCTAATCAAGAAAGAGGACCAGGTTAGAGAAGTAGATAGCAGGTACTAAAATAAAAGCAACAACAAGAGAGTGCTAGGATGTGGAGGAAGTGAGGGAACATAATCAGCAGACAGGAAAGACATCTGGAATTTTTCTTTTGCATTATTATTTTA
>Ga0181612_161217_pt1 | contig 18431 bp, 14 predicted proteins | sample HoacroProtozoa21_FD_119630 | JGI IMG/M metagenome (GOLD analysis project Ga0181612, IMG submission 119630) | Hoatzin crop microbial communities from Cojedes, Venezuel. Combined Assembly of Gp0051906, Gp0051904, Gp0051908
AAAGATAAAATTAAAACAGATTCAGATGAATTTGAATCTGTGTCGGTTTGATAAATTATTGTACATTTTTATTTTCAATTTTTTGTACATTTTTATATTGACATTAACATATTTCTTACTTAATTAAATTAAGTTTACAATTATTTTTTTTATTTCCTTTATTTAAAGTCATTTTTAGTGTTGTAAATTATCTGTAAAAAATAAAAAAATCGTTATATAAACGATTTAATTTTAATAATGGCGGAGCAGGAGAGATTTGAACTCTCGCGCCAGTTACCCGACCTACACCCTTAGCAGGGGCGCCTCTTCAGCCTCTTGAGTACTGCTCCATAACCAAGTTAACAAATAAATTATATAAAAATTTTATTTGTTAGTCAACTTCTTATTTTTCTTTTTATCTTTTTCATAAAATTCATTAAGATTATCTTTTCTAATAATATTTTGCATTATCATAAATATTAAACCAAATATAATACATCCACTAAATACTAACCAAGTATACCACTTAGTATCTCCATTTATAAAATGACTTATTAAAATATATAAAGAAAACAAAAAAAGTATAATAGCATAACAAACTACTCTATTTAATCTTTTTCTTATTTCTTTACCTTTATCTGTTTGATAAAATTTATCTCTCAATTCTTTTTTTCTTTCTTTACTCATATAATCATACATATCCATCACTAGATATATCTTACCATATTAAAATAAATAAAACTAGTTGCAAAAATTAGAATGTTTTAGTATAATTATTTTCGAACTAATTGTCTCCTTAGCTCAGTTGGTAGAGCAACTGACTCTTAATCAGTGGGTCTAGGGTTCGAATCCCTAAGGGGACACCATTTAAGAAATAAAAAGTCTAATTCCAAGACTTTTTTTTATTTAATTTTTTTTATTCATGATATAATAATTTTAAGGAGCGATATTATGTATGTAAATAATAAAATTTTAGTAGCAAAAAATGATGAAAAAGAACTTTTTATTCTACTTGATAAAGCTAATAGACATGGTGTAATAAGTGGTGCATCTGGTAGTGGTAAAACAATTACTTTAAAAGTAATGGCTGAAAGCTTTTCAGCTGCTGGTGTCCCTGTTTTATTAGCTGATGTTAAAGGTGATTTAGCAGGTACATGCCTACCTGGCGAAACTAATGAATCTTTAGAAAAAAGACTTAGTAAATTAGGAATTACCGATTTTGAATATAAAAGTTTCCCTGTTAGATTTTGGGATATCTTTGGTTTAAAAGGACATCCAATTAGAACAACTATTGATTCTGTAGGTCCAGAAATATTATCTATGATGTTAGGTCTTACTGAAGTTCAAGAAGGTGTTTTAAATATTGTTTTTAAAATAGCAAAAGATAAAAATTTAAAATTAGATGATTTAAAAGATTTAAGATTATTACTTCAATATGTAGCTAATAATAAAAATGACTTTACTACTGAATACGGTAATATAACTAGTCAAAGTGTTGGCGTTATTCAAAGATGCTTACTTACATTAGAAAATCAAGGAGCAGATAAATTCTTTGGTGTACCTCAAATTGACTTAAATGATTTCTTAACAGTAGATAATAATGGTCAAGGTATGATTAATATCTTAGATGCTGTTGAATTATTTAAAAGTCCTGATTTATATGCATCATTCTTATTATGGTTATTAAATGCTTTATTTAGTGATATGCCTGAAGTTGGTGACTTAGAAAAACCAAAACTTGTATTCTTCTTTGATGAAGCACACTTACTATTTAATGACTTGCCAGCTTATCGTTTAAAAAGAATTGTTCAAACAGTTAAATTAATGAGATCACGTGGTATTGGTTTATACTTTATATCACAATCCGTTACCGACGTTCCTGATGAAATCTTAGCTCAATTAGGTAATCGTGTTCAACATACTCTAAGAGCATATACACCTAGTGAACAAAAAAATGTTAAAGCTGCTGCTCAAGCATTCAGAGTAAATGATAAATTTGATACTGAACAAGCAATATCAGAATTAGGTACTGGTGAAGCTTTAATATCATTCCAAAATGAAGACGGCGAACCAGAAATAGTTGAAAGAGCAACTGTCTTACCTCCTCAAAGTAAAATGGGAACAATTGATGATACTGAAAGAAATAAAGTAATTAATTCTTCTCTATTACTAGGTAAATATGATGAAGCTGAAGAAAGAGATTCGGCATATGAAGAATTAAATAAGTTAATTAAAGAAAAATACGAAGCTGAAGAAAAAGAAAAACAAGCCGAAGAAGAAGCTAAGAAACAAAAAGAAGAAGAAAAAGCTCGTGAAAAAGCTGAAAAGCAAGCTGAAAAAGAAAAGAAAAATAGCGTTGGTTACAAACTTGGTAAAAAACTTACTAATAAAACAGTCGATAAAGTAATTAATAAAGGTTTAAATAAAATATTTAAAAATTTATTCAAATAAAAAAGATCATCTAGATCTTTTTTTTAATATTAATCTTTCTTCATCAGTTATTTCTAATCCATTTTTAATTTTTTCATTATAATCAATATCATTTAAATTAGGAAGATAACTATTATAAATATCCAATTTTTCTAAATCATCAAAAGTATGAAATATACTTCCTTTATTATCTTCTTTATAACCTATTAACATTGTATTATATACTGCTCTATTAAAAAACTCTATCATTTCATAGTCTTTATTATCATAGCATACACTAAGTAAACCAGAAAATGATTCTATATTAGCATTTCTTTCTAAATAATACATTTCATTATTACTAAGATATTTTTTAACTAATTTTTCTCTTTTCTTTTGCTTAAAATAATTCCTTATTATACCATCTACTCTTTCATTCATTAATAAATGACATAAATAATGATAATATTTTTGAATATAAAAAGAATCTTCTATTATTTCTTCTCCTTTTAAATATTGATAAGAATGTTCTATTTCATGCATAATTAAATGCATTACTATATAACTACGTAATTTAGCTATATTTCTAATATCATATTTAATACTATAATAAGCAGTACAATTATCTAGCCACTCTACTAAATTATTTAAATATAAAATAACTACTTCATACCTAGGATTAAATTCCCCTACTGCTTCTTCATTTTTATCATAACTAATTAAATATCTAATTCTATTCTCTTCTTTAGGCAAATGATTTTCTATTATATTAGATAATAATTGAACTGATATATCATTTCTTTCTAATTCTTTTAATTCTTCTTTAACTATTTCAATATCACTAATATTTTTAATTATATTAGACATATAAATCACCACATGACTTAGTATAATACATTTATTTTATTAATTTGTAAATAAAATGTTGCATTTTTCAAAAACTATTGATATACTTAGTAAGTCAGTGACAAAAAGGACTTGTAAAAAGCCCTAAAGTTAGATAAAATATTAATGTCATTTTAAATGGGCTTGTAGCTCAGCTGGTTAGAGCGCACGCCTGATAAGCGTGAGGTCGGAGGTTCAAGTCCCCCCAGGCCCACCATTTAATGGCCCGTTGGTGAAGTGGTTAACACATATGCCTTTCACGCATACATTCATGGGTTCAAATCCCGTACGGGTCACCAAATAAAAATTAACTACTCTATTGAGTAGTTTTTTTATAAATAAAAAGAAGTATTTCTACTTCTCTACATTGTAATTTGTGGTAACTCAATAAATCCTCCTCTAGCAAGTCCTAAGAATAATGCTAGAACTATTAAAGTAATTATTGATAAATTAATTACATGATAATATATCTTATTATTTAGACTATTAAATTTAAGTACTTCATTCATTCCTATTAAAATATTAATAATCGTTGATAGAAAAGCAAATATTAAAATAGCAATACCTAAATAACTAGATATTAAATCAAGTATTGGATATAAAATAATAACTCCCATTAAAAATGGTATCATACCTAAATTACTTATTATTAGATATGTTGAAAAAGGTACTCCCTTACTATTTAAAAAAGATGAAGCATAATAAATAACTGCTACTAAGAATACTCCTACTAAAGAAAGTACAATAGCAATAACTAAGTATTCTAAATAATTATCTAAGTTAAGTAAATTAGCAAAATCCATTGATACACTATATGCTCCTGTAACAGCATTATAACTTTTAGTAAATGAACCAACTATAAATCTAACTACTAACGAAGCTATTATAAAGATAAATGATAACCATAAAGTAATTTTAATAGCTTTACCTAAATCTTTAAACTTTTTAGCATTAGTAACCATCGTATTACCAGGTTTTAATATCATACCCATAATTATTCCTATAGCAGCCATTATTGTTGCTTTAGCATCTTTTTGTAATAAAATTTCTTCGACATCTACTTCTTCTTTAGGAGCTATTGGATTAACAGGAATCAAATTTTTATCATTATCTAAAGGATTAGCAGTTTGTTCTGGTTCACTACTAACTTCATTTTGTCTTGGTAAAGAAGGATTATCTTCTAACGACTCTAATGTTTCTATTTGTTCAGTTTCAGTACTCATTTGATTTACTTGTTGTTGCATCATTTGTTGATTCATCTGATTATTCATCATTTGTTGTTGCATCATCATCTGTTGATTTTGCATTTGCATCTCTTGTTGCATCTCAGGAGTCCCCTGCATCATTTGTTCCATCGTCACTTGATTATTCATATTATTATTAAAAAATTGATTATTTGGAGTTTGATTATTATTTTTTTGTTTCTTTTTATCTTTTTTAATACCAAAAAGTCCCACATTAACCAACTCCTATTCTCTAATTATTATACCATAATAATCAAATTTGCAAACAAAAAAATAAAAGCCAAAATAGCTTTTATTGATTTTTTATTTCTTTTTTCTTAAATAATATTAAACTTAATATATATAATATTAATATAGTAATTATATCTAGTATTAAAGCAGAATTAAAATTCAAATATTTTATTTCCGTAATAGCTCCATACATATAATGATTTAATTCCCAAGCATACATAGGAATAAATGCTGCAAAACGATATTCTCCTATTAAATTAATAAATATATTAGGAACTAAATATGTTAAGAAACATATTATAATAGATAATGGTACACTTCCACTAATAATACTAACTAAAATAGCTATAAGTATTAATATAATAATTTCTGGTAATATACCTAATATAGTAATAAATAAATATTTAAATATATTAAATTCCATAATACTCTGAGTATTAAAATTATATACATATACTGGATAAGATAAATAATCAAATCCTTTTAAATATATACCATATATTAATAAAACTGTAACTAAATAAAATAATATAAATAATATTGATACTATTATTGAAGCTAATATCTTACTAGTTAATATTTCACATCTAGTATATGGTTTAATAAGTAATTGTTTTATAGTACCTTTATTAAATTCTTCTCCTAAAATATTAGCACTTATTAATATAATACATAATAGTACTAAAGTTGGTATCATTTTAAATGTCTCTTGAATAAATTCTATTAATTCTAAATTTTCATTATAAAAATCATTTTGAATTAATTTATTATCAAATAAATATTTATCTTTCATATATATTTCTTCATACATTCTTTTATTTAATATACCACTATATTCATCATATTTATCTTCATTTTTTTCAAAAGAAAGTTCATAAGTTTCATAAATAGATTCATAATTATCTAAATTAATAGAGCCTGCTTTATTAGAATAAAATATATTATTTTCAAGACGATAATCTATTATTTTAATTCTTTCTTCTATATATAATCTTTCTTTTTCTATAGTTACATAATTTAATTTCTCTTTTAAATTATTTTTCGCTATAGCTAAGATTTTTTGAGTATCAAAATTCTTTAATAATTCAATATTTTTATTATATTCATCTAAGTAATAATTATATTCTGTTTCATCTTTAGTATAATATTTATGATAATTTAAATTATATAAAACATCTTGAAATTCATCTGTATTAATAAAACCAACTTCATCTGAATAATAATCATAATCTTTAGATAAAATAAGTGTATCATAGTATGTTTTATCTTCAACATAATTTAAAACATCATCTTTATTAGTTAAATCATATTCATCAAGGACATCTTCATATCTATTAATTAAATAATCAATATTATCTGATAAATCTAGACAACAATTTAAATATCCATATAATAATGTTAATCCTATAGCAATTATACCAAGTACATAAATACTTTTTTTCTTAAATATCTTCTTTAATTCATATCTAATTAACTTAATCAATTATATTACCTCCTGTCTTTTCTAAGAAAGCATCCTCTAGAGATAATTTATCTTTTTTAACTTCATATATATCATATCCATTACTTATTAATTTCTTAATAATATTAGATATTTTATCTTCATCTACATATATTCTAATATTTTTATTATTAATAAGCTTATACTCTTCTTTAATTATTTTATCTATTCCTTTTACTTTATTTAATTTTATTATATAAGAACTCTTATTTAACTCTTTTATATTATTTATTGAATCATCATTAATTATTTCACCATTTTTAATAATACAAATATTGGTACAAAAACTCTCTAATTCTTTTAAATTATGACTAGATATTAAAATACCTAATCCTTTTTCTTTAGCTAATTTTTTTAGTAAATCACGTAACTCTTTTATACCTTCTGGATCCAACCCATTAGTAGGTTCATCTAATATTAATACTTTAGGATCATTAATTAAAGCTGCTGCAATTCCAAGACGTTGCCTCATACCAAGACTATATTTAGATACTTTATCATCTATTCTATTTTCTAAGCCTACCAACTTAATTAATTCATTTACTTTATCTTTATTAAGATTATCATAAAGAGATGCTATCATCTTTAAATTATCTCTACCAGATAAATACATATATAAATCAGGATTTTCTACTATAGCACCTACATTATTAATAGCTTTTTTAAAATCTGTTTCAATATTATACCCACAAATCTTTACACTACCACTATCTATACTTTGTAATCCCAGTATTAATTTAATTGTTGTTGTTTTACCAGCACCATTAGGGCCTATAAAGCCTAGTATTTCTCCTTCATTTAAATAAAATGATACATCCTTTAAGACTTGTTTTTTAAAAAAATGTTTATTTATTTTATTAATTTCTAAAAGTTTTTCCATATAATTCCCTTCTAAAAAATTATACATTCATCCATAGACATGTATTATATATTAATTTAGTAAAAAAGTGAAGAACTATTCCTCACCTTTAAATAATGATAATAAATTAGTTCCTGATACCATCTTATACCAATTATTATATACATCTTTAGTTTCATCACTAGTAAATGTTGATACAAATTCATCTTCATATTGTGAAAGTATTATTTTATTATATTCTATATTATCACTAGAAATATTATATAGATCACTTGGTATATTATAATTTATATTTATATTATAAGTACTACTATTATCAATATCTAATGTAATATTATCTTTCTTATTTTCTTTATCTCTATTAATTAATATATTGCCTGTTACATTATCTTTATTCATTTTTATATCAAAAGAACTATCTATTTTATTTTCATTCATTTCTTTTACTTTTAATTTAATTATTTCTTCATTATTATAAGAAATAGTTATATTACTTATATCATCTTCAGTTTTACTATTAATATCTATTACTACTTCATTATTTACTTTATTATCTTCAGTATTACTTATATTAAAATGAGCTATTATATTAGAATCATTTAAATAAATATATGTTTTTCTAAATCCATCCTCTTCTATATCAAAACCTACTACTTTATTATTAGCAAGTGTATATATATTAAATTTTAATGTATAATCATCACTAAAAGAATCACTTAAATTTTTAAAATATTCTTCTGCTTTCTCCGTAGTTAAATCATAATATGTAGCATATATTCTTATATATTCAGAATCTTCTAATATAAGTTCACTATATTTTTTAGTAACTTCACTTAATTTATCTTTATCTAATGCTAAAGTATTTTTTCTTACTTTATAAGTTTTACCACCTATATCTAATTCATCTGATGAAGATTTAAACATCTCATCTTCAAATAAACTTTTAATAACTTCTTGATTCTTATTTATTAAATATTTAAAGTCAGAATATGTAATATTTTTAGTATTATTATCTACATATTTAATTAAATCATTTAAATTTTCATAATATTCTGAAGTATTAGTACTAGTACTTCCTTCTAAATAAGATATATTATTAGAAAATTTTTGATATGTTTTATCTTCTTTAACTATCATTGTATTTCCATATGTATTAGTATCTTTTATATAAATATTACTATAGTAGTTATTATCTTTACGATTTAAATTTAATTCATAACCTAATATATCAGTACTATCTTTTTCATTTAATTCTAAATCAAAATATATATTATCTAAATCTATTCCATAATTATCATAGATATTATTAATATATTCAGCTACATTATCTATTGTATTTTCAAATACTTTACGAGGTGCGCTATTATCTATCGTATTTTTAAGAGGTTTTAATACAAAGAAGAATAATGCAAATATAGCACCAGCGAGTAAAGCTAAGATAATTAATACTTTAAATAATTTACTTACTTTAAATCTCTTTCTAAGAGGTGCAAAAGATGTTGTTAAATATAAATCATCATCTATTTTCTTCTTTTCTTCTTTACTAGTATCTGTAACTACTGGTCTTTCTTTAGTTACTGTAATTTCTGGGGCTTCATCTACATCTATTTCTTCGGGTTCTTCTGTTACTTCTATTTCTTCATCTTCATCATCTTCAGGAAGCTCAAGTTCAAAAGTATCTTCATCTAATTCATTTTCAGTATTTGTATCTTCTATTTCAATAGTATCATCAAATGATAATTCATTAGTTTCTTCAATAAATGGTACATCCTCTATTTCAATATCATCATTATCATCTAAAAAAGATATTCCTACTTCTTCTACTTCAATATCACTTTCTGGTTTTATATCATCTTCTTCTAAAGGATCTTTAATCTCTTTAGTATCATTCATTATATTTTCTAAATCTTCTACTTCTTCTATTGTAACTGATTTATCTATTTCTTCTTGAAGTTCTTTAAATTTTAATTCTCGTGTTAAAGAAAGCTTTTCTTCTATTTCTTTTTCTTTCTTTTTACTTCTTTTTTTTACTTGATCTTTCTTCTTTTTTTCTTCTTCTTCGTATTTTTTTAAAACATCTTTATATTTTTCTGCTCTTCCCATAATATCACTCTACTTTACTATTACATTTTATCATAAAGTAAAAAAAATAGATATATAATATCTATCTTTCATTGACACGATTTAATAATTCATCATATTCTTTAAATAAATCATCTATTGTATATATTGTATTTTCATCTATTAATAAATGACTATTATAGAAACTATCTTTTTTACGCATTTCTTTTACTATATCTCTATAAGTATCTAAAGCATTAATATTATAATCTAATTTACCATATTTCTCATATATATTTTCACTAGATTTTAATAAAGAATAACAAGTAAATAAATATAATTTATCAGAATCAAAACACTTAATAAATTTATCTACATTAATAGATTTATCAAATAAATCCATAACAGCATTATACCCAGTAAGTAATCTAGTATATTTTTTCTTACATAATTTAACATATACATCAAAATCTAATTCTGTACTAGATACTAGGTATTCACCAACTATTTCTTGATAATAAGGAGATTCTTCGCCATTATTATAAACATCACGATAGACATTCTTTCTATCTCTTAATATTTTTTTTATTTCTTTATAATTTTCATCACCTTTAGAATCCATATATTCTTCTATATTATAGATTAAATTACTTAGAAATACTTTTTTAGAAAAGAATAATGTACGACCACTTTCTCCTAACTTAGAACATATAGCCCATTTAAAACTTATAACTAATTCTTCATCTTTAAAAATAACATTTAAAGGCATGTAATAATATCTATTTAAATATTCATTAAATAGATTCTTTCCTTTTTCTACTTTAGCTATCTCTTCTAATCCAGGAAGTAAATTCCATTCTCCATAATACATTATTAATGGCTTATATATAAGTTTTAAATTATTAATTATTACATCGTTCACACTATACCACCTATTCTTATTAATTAATTATACTATATTTTTCTAAAATATAAAATAATAATTTAAAAAACTGAGTATTTCTACTCAGTTACTGGTTCTACAGAATTAAATACATAATTATTATTTTCTAAAGTAAATACAAATTTATATGTAGCAGCATCTCCATATATATCATATTCTGATATTGCATCGTCATTAGAATCAAAGAAATATTGCTCAGACGGATTATAGTATCCTACTAATTCATTAAGAGATGCATCAGCATACAAACTATAAATATCGTTTTCAAAATCTCCTATAAATAAATGTTTAACATATATAACAATTTTATCATTATTTTTATATGCTTTTATAATAGGATTTAAACTAGAAAAACCTGTTGTTCCTACACCGCATTCATTCGAACTATATTTAAATAATTCGTTTTCATAAGTATACATTGGACATCCTGAATATGTTTTATATTCAAATTCATATCCTTTACCAAATAAACTTTCTAACTTAGTTTGGAATTCTTCTTTTGTAATTTTTTCTATATCTGTAGTTTCCCCACTATTATATCTTTCCTCGTACATATTAGATAATACTATATTATAAACATCTTCATTATTTAAATCACTCACTTTAACAGAATTATCTTTATAATAAATATCTTCTATCCAAAATGTACTAGCTCCTATATTTTCAATAAGACTTATTACTTTTTTATCATAAGTATCATAATATACAATATTATTAGAATTATTTACTTTACTATCACTTTTTAAAATATAAGACATAAATATTCCTAAAAAGAATCCCAGTATTAAAACTATCAACGCTATAATAAATACATTTCTATTATTTTTTGTTTCCATATAAACTCTCCTCTATTCTATATCTACATTATACATTATAATTTTTAAAAAGAAAATAAAAAACTAAGTTTTACTTAGTTTCAATATATTCTTTAAACTTATCTCCCTTTTCTTGATAATTTTTAAAGTATTCATAACTAGCTGCAGCAGGAGATAAAATACAAGAAGTCCCAGGTTTAGTTATTTTTTTAGCTAAATTAGCAGCTTCTTCTAAAGTATCTACATAATACACTTTATCTTTTGGTAACTTTTTACCTATATCATGCCCAGTAGTTGGCATACAAATAAAATGTTCAACATTTGTTTTACTTAATTTATCAGCAAAACCAGCATATGATATACCTCTATCCATACCTCCAAAAATAAGTGTATTTACATCTTTTATTGAATTAACTGCTTCTAAAGTAGCTTCTGGTATTGTAGCTAATGTATCTACATAATATTTAACATTATTAATAGTAGTAAAATGTTCTAAACGGTAAGGTAAACTTTTAAATTCTTTAATTACTTTTAATATTTTACTATCCTCTATTTTAAATAATTTAGCTACTAAGAATGCAAACATTATATTAATAAAATTATGTTCACCAAGTAGATTCCTATCTATATCTTTATTAAATACTTCTCTATTCTCATAATAAACAATATTTTCTTTTAAATAAATATCACTTTCTTCTTTTAAACTAACAGTTAATTTATTACCTAAATAATAATTATCATTAACTATCTTTTTTAAATTATTATTATCTTTAAAATATATCATATAGTCTTTATCACTTTGATACTTAAACATATTTAATTTAGATTTATAATAGTATTCTACACTACCAGCATGATCTAAATGATCTTGAAATAAATTTAAAATAATTCCAATATGTGGAGACACATTTAAATATTCTAATTGATGAGAAGACATTTCTATTACTAAATATGTATCATCATCTATATCATCTAACATACTAAATACTGGTATCCCAATATTTCCACATAATAAACATTTTATATTATTTTGTTTAAGAATTTCATATATTAAGGATGTTGTCGTACTCTTACCCTTCGTACCCGTTATTCCTATTACATGTTCTTTATGACATTCTAATACTAATTCTATTTGACTAGTTATTTTATCTATTATTTTACTATCATCAATATTTATTAATGATATTCCAGGAGTTTTAAGTATTAAATCATATTTATCTAAATTATTTATGTAATTATCTCCATATACTATTTCAATATTATCATCTTTTTCTAATTCTTCATTTATAACATTAACTTTATCTATAATAGTTATTACTTGATTAGGTAGATATTTACGTATAAATTCATAACTTGTTTTACCTTCTCTCCCAAAACCTAATATAGCTATCTTTTTAGCTTTTAATTTACTAATTATTTTATCTATCATATAAAGCATCCTTTACTATTTTTGTATAATATTCATTTAAACTATTTTCATTATCATAATAATTTTCTAAGTCCATCTTTAAAATATTTTCATTATAATAATTATCTTTATAATATTGAAGTAAGAAAGGTAAATTAGTATCTCCTAAATTTTTAATACATTTAGTAATAGCATATTCTATTTCTTCAAATGTTCCTACACAATCAAATGGTTTAACATTCTCTTTACCTAATAATTCTTTAAATATTGTAAGTAATTCTTTATCTTCAAATAAATCTTCTTTAAAGATATCCACTAACTTTTCTTTATATAAATGAGGACTTAATAAAGAATAAACAAATAAACATTTAGCACATTTACAGCACCATTTCCAAGGAATGCTTTTACTTCCTACATTACAACTTTTAAATACTTGATGATATTTAGTACATTTTTCAGAAAATAATAAACCTATTTGATATTCACTAAGCGGTCTTAATAAAGAAAAATAATTAATATTATTATTTAAATATTTATGACTATATTTTTGAAAATCTAATTCATATTCATATGATTTAGAATATTGATGATTGATTTTAGTACCTAAAACATTTACTTGATTAGCACTACTTTCATTAGATAATATAATATTTTCTTTATTATTTAAATAAGCAAGTAAGAAAGATACAAAAGATACCATTGCACTAAATGGTGTATGTCCATTTAAAAAGCCTTTCTTATTATATTCAACTATTTTTTTATCTAAAACTCTTTTAATTATATATATTTCTTTAAAATTAGATAATTTAGCACATTCTAATTGAACATCTTTAGGATTTATTATAAAACAAGCATTATTTTTATCATTCTTAAGTAATTCTAATGTAACACAAGAGTCTTTACCTCCCCCTATACCAATTATATTACCAGTACCAGAGTATTCTATTTCAGTATTATATTCATCTCCATTAGAATTAATAGACATAAAACTATTGATATCTGTCTTTATATTATTAGTATAAAAGAATTCTCCAAGTCCATAAAAATATACTTTTTTAAAAAAAGATACTTGTTCTTCATTTAATTTGCCGCATAAAATATTTACATTCTTAGAACAAGTTAATTTCCAATAACTAACTAATTCTAACATCCCAATATTAAAAGCTAATTTATTAATATATTCTTTATTTAAATCTTTATTACTATAAGGAAATTCTAAAGTATGAATAAATTTATCTAAATTAACTATTTCATATTCATATTCTATTTTTATACTATTTTCTAAATAATTAATATTAAATTTATTAAAATTAAATGTATCATAATTTTTCATAAAATTCACCACTCATATTATACCATAAATAACAAAAAAGAGGATTATTCCTCTTTTAAAGTAATATTACTTAACAGTTCATTATAATAATTTAAACAATCGTTACTTTCTTCTCCATCTATATCATATTCAAGTAGTACTACTTCATCATTTATATTAGTACTAGCATAATATACATACATATTATTATAAGTAATATTTAATTTATACCATAATATATTATTTATATTCTCTTCTAATAAAGAAGATACTTCTTTTACATTAGGTAATGCTTCATTATAATTCTTCGTATTATCTAAGAAATCTTTAGCATTATTATTTGTTGTTATTCCACTAATATTAAATGAACATGTTGTATTATCATTTATTTTATAACTATATCTAAAGCCACTATCTCCTATTCTACTAAAATTATCATTTATCTTTATTTCTAAATATTCTTCTACATTAAAACTATTATCATAAATAATAGGACTTGTATTCTTAGTTATAATGCTAGTACTTTTATTATTTAATACTTTTTGATATAAAGAAGCTACTTTAGTATCTTTATATTTATTAGTACATAAATTATTAAATATTAATACAAATAAAACTATTAATAGTAAGAAAAAGATAATACTAGGTCTTCCTGCATGACGACATTTATTTTCTAACTGTTCTTGTTTTTTCTTCCTATTAGTTTTTAATATTAAAGCTACTTTTATTTTAGCAGATAAAATAAATATTCTATTAACTATTAAAGCAAGTACAAGATGATAAGCAATTAATGCTACTATAACATATTCAAAAGGTACTCTAAAAATTATTATAAAATAACCTATTACTAAGATAAATCCTAGTATTAACATCTTTAAATAACCAAAATGAAAAGCCCCAAATATAAGTGCTCCAAAATTAAATGGTGACATCGTATATTTTTGATAATCATCTCCGATATAAGCATTAACTAATAAATCTTTTCTAATAGGTAATTCTTCTTTTTTTAATAATTCTTCAGGTACAGGTTCTACTACTATTTCTTCTTTTTTCTTATTCTTCTTTTCTCTTTTATCTGCAGATTCTACATTATTATAAACAGCTTTAGAATTTTCAATATTACTAGAACTAAGTGGTTGGTTTTGCATCCATGATTCATTATTCATTTGAGATTCTACAAACTGTTCATGTTGATTTTGAATTTCTGCTAATTTTTCTGGATCTTCTGGCTTTTCATTAGCAGCTTGAAAAATTGGTGAATTCTCTAATGCATTATTACTATATACTGGCATAGTTACAGGATTTGTATTTGTAACAGATCCTAAAAAACTATCATCACTATAGTTATTATACATAGATAATCCATCTACTGGTTTTGGTGCAGTTACTTCTGGTTTTGGAGCTGCTATCTCTTTAGTAACTTTTGTTGTACTAGGTTCTTCTAAATCTAAAACTTCTGGTTCAACAACAGTAGCATTAACATCATTTAAAGAAACATTTAAAGTACTATTATCTTGATGTTTCTTTTTTCCAACATCCCAAGATATAACATTATTACTAACATTATTAGTAGTAGTTGTTCCCCCTACATTATTTATATCAACATTATTATTTAAAACACTTTGTGTAAAGAATTTTCTTTTAGGTGTAGTTTGATTATTTAAATTGTTATTATTATCATTATTCATATTCTACACCTCACTATTATAATTTTAGCACTTATTTTAATATAAGTAAATTTATAAAAAATTATTTAAACTATCAAAAATATAAAAAATATTATTAATACTACAAATGCTAAATCTATAAACATAAAATGTCCTTTAGTATCAACATCTTTATCTGCTAATTTAGAAACAAATTTAAATATACCAAAGAATAAATTAAAAATAACAAATCCTACTATTAAAGATGTTAAACATATCACAAATATATTTTGTTCTGTTACATTATTAAATGCTTGCATAGTAAAAGATATCCCACTAACCATCCCTATCGTAATAGCAATAAATAAAGCTATAATAGTTATAATATCTATAATATTTCTATCATATCTTTTCTTTAAATCACTTACTTTAGTACTAAGTTTATTATAATCATCATTGCTCTTATCAAACACTAACTTTAATAATCTTATTTTAAATCCATCACTTATTAAATTTTTAGCACTTATATTAGCTTTCTCTATTCTATCAATAGCATCATAATAATTATACATATCTACTATTTCGTCTCTTTTAATATCCATATCTAATGACTTAAGCATGTTCTCATAAATTGTATCTTCTATTAATATAGATTCAGAATATATACATATCTTTTTAAAGTTACTACTAAACATCCCATTATCATTTTTATAATATTCATGAATAAATCTTTCTCTATTATCATTATCTTTTATAAAATATAAAAAATCAAAAGCTACTAAGAAATATGTTAAATTAGTTCCATTACCACCATTTTCTAATCTTTTGATTTTTTCTACTATCTCATCTAATTTCATAGGATCATCCCCTATACTCAGTATATCATAAAAAAAAGTACTAATACTAGTACTTTATCTTAATTCTTCTTGATATATCTTATCTAAGATATCATTGTCATCTATATATTTATGATATTTTTTATAATATAATATCTTAGCTATAAATATCTTATTATTTAATTCTTTATCTAATTCTAAAATATCTTTTTTAGGAAGTTTACTACCTAATAATATTAAATCATAATTTCTTGTATCATAATATTTAGATAGACTCTTTATATCATTAGAATTATTAATTATAAATTCTTCTACATTATGATATATCTTTACTTTAATATTACTAATACTTGGAATAACTCCCTTAAAATTATATTCATCTCTAAGTAATAATAATTTATTATGATATTCTTTTATAAATGTTCTATTTTCTTTATCCAAATATTCATTATATTCTCTATATAATAAATCATATCTTTTTAAATTATCTAAAGGATTATATAACTCATATATCTTATTTATAATAGCACTATATACATCATTATTTCTATTTAATTCTTTACTATGACTAGCTTCATATAAATAATAATCTAATACTTGAACTTCTATATCTTTAGATAATATATATAATTCCATAGCTTTATTTAAATAAGATTGAATATTATTTTCTATTATCTTACTATAATACATTTTATTATAATAATCATTTATTAATTTCTCTTTAAATTTAATTAAATAATTATCTCCATAATATTTAGGTATTTCAAAATTATCTTTTAAAATCTCTTTATCTAAATTTTCTTTTTCTATTTTTAAATCTATTATAATACTTTCATATTCTTCAAAATCAATCCTATTAGCTACCATAAAATATTTTTTTATCTTTTCATCTTCATTTTTAAATTTATATTGATAATCAAAATATTCTATTGTAATTAATTCTATTTCTTTATTAAAATTATAAAAATTCTTATGAAATGCTATTTTCATCATATCAGTAATTATCTCATAATCATCTGTTTGTTTACTTAAATCTTCTAATTTAGAATAAATATTCTTATATTCAGTTAATGTATTATTAAGACGTTCAAAATACATATAATGACTTTCGTTATATAAAGGTTTAATATTTAAAATAATTTCTGATTTATCTAAGAATTCTTTATATCTAGGTCTTTTCAATTCTTTAATTATCTTAATAAAATATTCTAACTTAGTATAATTTTTAGTATCTTCTACTATTTTTAATTTATAAGAAGAATTATATTTAGGAATTACTCTATTACTAGTTTCTAATTCTTCTAAAGATTTATTATCTAATCTATAATCTTCATAAAGCGAATTTACTAATATACTTGGAATATCTTCTATTTTAATTTCTTTATCTACTCTACTATCATAAATAATCTTATAATATAGAAAAAAATCTTTATTTAATTTTAATATTTTATTTAATTCAATTAAAATATTATTCTTTATATTATCTAAATACTTCATATATTTATCTATATTATATTTAGAATATCTTCTTAAATTAATAGTATATTCTTTTATATTATCTATTTCTTTACCTATATTTTTATAAGAAGCATATGTATTTTGTTTATATACTAGTTCATTATAAAATAATTTATATGGCGAGAATTTATTCATCTATTCCACCCTCTTTATTTTCTTCTAATTTATATTAACATATTTTAATAAATAAAAAAAGATAGATTAACTATCTTCAACAAATTCTAAAGATTCAATAAATGAAATATATGATGTTTTACATATAGCATCAGCATCTAAATTAGAATAGATAATTGTATAATATCTTTCTTTATAAATTATAGAAATATACTTATATTTTTCTATTGTTGTATAACCGGTAGTAGCAGTTTCATTTTCTTTAAATTCTATTACACTAACAGCTTGCCATGTATTATTATCTATTAGCATTTCTTCTTTTTTTATATTATAACTATCTTCATTATATTCTTCTTGTATCTTTTCATATAAATTATCAACATAGTTATCTAAATCATCACTAGCATAAGAATCTATTCTAATCGCACAATTACTACCATAAGTATATACTTTGGTATATTTATCATTAGTTGATGCAGTAAAATTATCTAATACCTTATATCTTAAATTAGCTACACTAACAGTTTCAGGACTCTTACTATCATTTCTAACATATTTAAAATAAACAAATATAATAGCAATCAAACTAATAACACAACAAGCTATATTAATTATTGTATTAACATTTATTTTATTATTACTTTCTTTTTTATCTTTAACTTCTTTTTTA
>Ga0181612_159004_pt1 | contig 18430 bp, 7 predicted proteins | sample HoacroProtozoa21_FD_119630 | JGI IMG/M metagenome (GOLD analysis project Ga0181612, IMG submission 119630) | Hoatzin crop microbial communities from Cojedes, Venezuel. Combined Assembly of Gp0051906, Gp0051904, Gp0051908
AAAGTTAATCTTCCGATTACAAAGCGGAGAACCTCTCGGCTAATATTAGCTGTCTGCAATTGCACATGCCCAGCTCTGCTAGTCATCTTAACACTCCTTTTGTGGTCAGTGGAGAGAAACAAGCTTGTGGATGTAATTATTTTTTCCTCCACTTGTTCTCTTAATCTTCAATGAAATTTCTCTGAAGGTGTATTTTATTTCTCTACTAATTCCAGCATAGCAGTCTCTAATTAAATTAGTAGCTTTTGGGCAACAAGGACTTGAAGTGTCAGCATTAAGTTTAAAGTTGTCACGCATTCTGTATGAAGTGTTACACTTATCACAGTTTCACATTACGTAAAAAGTACAAAGAGAAAGGTCTACAGAAGCACCAGAGCTGAGCTAAATAGATATATGTCTTGTTCATTAGCTGAATGCAACTATTGAGACCCATCCCACTAATTATGAAAACAGCACAGGGTTGAAGTATGAACAGCCCTTCCAGACAGCCTCCCCCATAAGACAAGTGAGGGAGACATATATTCCATCCTGCATTTTATTATAGTTGAACAAATATTTGTACCCTGAAAAAAATGACTGTATTTCAAAATTTATCATTCTTTAATAAGGGTGAAACATCAAAGTAGTCTCATGGGTCTATGGCTGTGTTTACATTCTGAACTATACTTTGAATTAATACTTGCCTAGGAAAACAGTATGAATGGTAAAAAATGCTTTTGACCTTTCTAGTTAAAAAAATATGACACAAAATGGATTTTTTTTTCCACACAAAAGACTTATTTTTTGAAAAATCTATCTGTTCAGAAATATATTTAAGAATACAGAGAGTTCTGGGTTTTTTGGCTCAAAGCAACATTTGTTTTCAAACACACAGGTTGTATTAAAGGTAACTGCAATAAACAAAATGGTAAAAGTTCGAAAGAAAATGTAGAAATTATTTTCTACCTGCTTTTAATGATTTCCTGTTACCATTGACCATTATTTCCATTATCTTAGAGGTTCAGAACAGCTAGTACTTCACTGCTATCAGCCTTTATTCAAAAGTAACATTTTTGTGTAATTTGTATTCTTCCAGTTAACAGTAATCTGGATAAACAGATATTAGATCTAGACAGTATTCCTGAGACTCTAAATCAAGTTGCAGAAGACCGGTATACCTCCAGACAACAGTTTGACAAATCTGTCCCGAGTGTTCAGCTAATCCTGTTGCATGGAAACAGTTGGCAACTGGTTTATTTGAAATACTTAACAGATTTTACTGCTTTTCTACTAAGCAGTCCCTTCTATATTGTGCTGATCCAGTAGTCGCCATGTTTTACTGACTCTTGCCACATCAGACATGTAGACAGAACTTGTTTTTTTGATTTTTCCATTAGCTACTAATACGTCTAAAAGCATTCCTCACTATTTTCCTTACCACCTAATTTAGACAATTATTTAGCTTCACCGAATTTGCAATGATGTTTAATGACACTTTGGCAGAGCTTGTACTACATTTATTTGGTCACAAAGCTTCCTATATTCATTGCTTTCGCACCTGTGTTTACAAATCAAATTTCAGGAATTAGTTAAAAATTTCTAATGTGCTGTACAAGTTTATTAAGATAAAAACAGTAATATTTTGTACCATAATGCATATGAAAAGAGAAAATAGAAACTAAACAGCACTTGGATTGCACAACTTTTCCATTCTATGACAGACTTGATATGACCCTTAAATTTGGGTTCAGTTAGTAGTCATCATCCTTAGCTGCTTTGATCTATTTAGTGTGTGTTTTAACCTGTGCATAACTCTCTTCAAAATACACTAGAACTCACTTAAGTGCAATTGCAAAGTGAAAATTATCCATTTACTTCCCCAATAATCTGTCCAATTAATCAGGCACAGAAGATCATTCAGCATTAAACAGTGCTAGATTTTGTGAAAATCTTCTCCAACACTCATTCACTTGGTGTTAGCAGACCCACTGTAGTAACCCTCACTTAATGCATTAAGTCACTAGTAGAGAAAACAGCTTTATGGACCTGACCAGTACAGTTTATTTCAAGTACCATAAGCAGGGGTAAAACTTTTGCGGCTTCTATCATCTTATCCTAGAATATGCAGTTTTCACCGTTTCTTTATTTTCCTGTTTTTCATTACATTGTTTAAAAAGCCACAATACAGATCACCTTAATTTCAGGAAATAGAAATAAAAAAATACAAGAAAATTTAGACGCCACTTTTTAAAAGACAATAAAACAACCCAATAAAGAACCATGAACCTCATGATCATGAACTCTGTTTTTTCTTAATTCTCAGTTCTTTTTCTGGCCAAGTCGCAGCACAGAACTATCATGTTTACTTTTGTTTTAAATGTTGAGAATATGTCTGTGGTCAAAACCAAGTTGGACTTTTTTACTAGGAAAAGCTTCACAAAACCAAGCTGGAGTCAAACTACAGGTTATCCCACCTGGGTATACAGTGCAAGTCATTCAGACCTCTAGGTCAGACCCTGCTGAGACTACTGCTGTCTGTTGAGTCTAGTTATGCAAACATAAAATTTTCCTTCATGAAGGATTCCTACTCCAGTAGGGATAAACTGATCCCATTCCATCTATCTACATACATGTACCTGCACCAGAAGCAATATCTTATGTTCTCTGTATTAACCTTATTAATATGCTTCTAATTCCAATATTTTAAACCTGATATATGTGATCTCATTACATACACATGCAACTAAGTATAAAAGAATAGCTAGGACTTCAAAAAACCCAGTGAAATTTCTCAGGATTCTGGATCAATGTCACAAAATTCTTAGGGTATCTATCGAGAACTTGTCTTCAAAATCACTTTCAGATGGTTAGAAACAGAACATGAGTCAAATGGAAATCTACATGGTAAAAGTAATTTTCAGGATATAACGTCAACACTTTTTTTTTTTTTTTTTGCTTTAATTAAATGATGAAACATTTTCCAATCAGCAGTATTGCCTGAAGATATTTCCCATATACTGGAGAGAAGTTCATACTTGCAGACACAGTTTATGGAATCACCAGAGTTAACCTTTCTTTGGTAATAAAAGCATACTTTAAAATATAAAGTGTTGTGTGGGTTGCTAAAAGCTTTGCACATGATGGTTTTGTGACAAAGCTGAAGCCTTGAAACAGCTTTGAAGTACAAATTTGGCAGTGCTTCAAAGCTGAGAGAGATGACACAACATAAAGGACTTCTCCCCTTTTCCCCACATGAAAAATAGAAAGGCTAAGGCAGAAGGATGTCCTTAAAGTGGGTAAAACAAAACCAAAAAGGTATGAGTGTCCTTGGTTTAAACACAAACGAGGTACAACATGTCCAAAACAGCTCCTGAAAGAGCAGCACGGTTTACTGAATTGTCCAAGTTTGAAGCTAAGAATTATACAAATCATTTTCAAATTGAGGTAAATTGATAGTGTTTTGAAGAGAGATTTCCTCATGTTTACATACCATTTCTTCTTTTTCAAAAAATTTGAACTATGTGATTTTTTTCAGTGAATCTTTTCTAAAGAAATCGGAAAACTAACACTTCCACCACTGATTGCTCTTCATTAAGGGACATTCAAATTTGCCTTTAATGATAGGAAAAGAAGCAATTAAATGAAAAAGGAAGAAAGACCTATTAGATGTGCTGTCAGAAATGAGAACAACTCCAAAGAGATCCACACATAATGTAAAGTAATTAAATTATGAAAAATTTTAAATAGGTTAAACACCTGTCAAATAGTTTATGTACAGCTGTTCAAGTTTTGGGGCAGAGAAATAGACTAGATGACTTCTCCCACAGCTACAATTTTGTTCTTTTGAGGTTATAACAGACAATGCAGATTTTACATGCATATTTAGGTTAGACTAAGTTATTTTCATTATGATAAAAAAGTACATGCATTAGGTTCCTGCAGCTTTTTTTAATCTGCATTTCAAACTTCTAAGGCATGGAATTTCTTTCGATTTAGAGCCAAGGAAAAGCTAACAGAAAATAGACAAAATAGTCTGTACACAGAGTAATCCTAGTAGCCAAATTGTGTAGGAAGCTGGAGGGCTGCGATTTGCACAGGACACAATCAAGTGAGGAATAAATTTCATTCATCAAGGTAGGAGGTAAGGACAGAATCATGGACTTCAAAGCTGAGAGACAGAAGTCTATTCCTAAACTCATGTTCATTCAGTGCCAATATTGTAAACTCTGTGGAAGATGACAATATTCCAAAACAATGGAAAAAGATAGTCCAGTAAAGGGCCACTCCGCCCAAAGCAGAGTGGGAACGTGACTTAGTGCAATTACAGGTTTTCTTTCCGTGCCTTACTAGTTTTGCAGCACTATTACAACCTGCCTAATAGTCCTGCAATAAAACATCACTCACACGAACAATGCAGAAATTTGTGTCCTTATAGCACTTCCTTAAGATTACCTAGAGCTTCTGCTCATAATAACCCAAACCCCTCAGGTCAAAGCATCACCCAAATGCCTGTACCCAAACTACAACATCTATCTTCAGTGATTACGTTTTTAAAAGCAGTCTATGCTTTAGAGCTTGTCTACATCATAGAAAGCCCTATTGTCTGCTGGTACCTTTAGAGATTAAGTTCTTCATTCCAAGTCTGCGATATTCAAACAACCTGATTACCAGATTTTTCTAAGGAAATGACACAAACAAATAAATAACATTTGTGGCAATAAAAAAAGCAGGTAAAACCCCACAACACTGTTAGGGAATATAAACTCATCTTTCTGCAACAGCTGAGAGAAGGGGAAACCCTCAAAACAACATAAATTCCAGATTTTAACCAAATCTTGTCTGAGAAAGTGAAATCATAAAAATTCAATGACCTTCTGTTATTACCTAATAAAATATACTCCAAGCTATTTTCACTCTCTTCCTTCCAAAGTAAGCTGCACTGTTATAACTCCTTCCTAATTAGCCAGGACTTCACACCGTGATGAATGTTTATCTACAGCTTTGGCTCCAGGAGCCAGCATATTTCCAAGCTAATATTATTTGTATCATAACAAAGTAGTATGACTTATCATACGGAAAATGTTACATTAGGATACTGCACACTTTTCTACTTGAGTAAACTGACTACAACAACCCACATAATGGTTGTGAATCTGTGATTCTTCCCTACAAAAATTTATATGTTACCTTTTCACTCCTATTGATTTCAAGGACTACCTGCTTTTTCCTCTTTTTACTTTTCAGTAATCCTGAAAGTCAGTAGTGGGCTTTGCCTAAAAGTGCTTACACAATTCATCAACACTGCACAACTGAACAGATGCAACATGTAAAATTTTTATACATACTGACAACCATACAGAGAATATTAAGCAAAGGTCTCAGAAGTTCAGCTGTTTGTTGTGTCTGCTGATCACCAGATTACCAGGTTTTTAATTCACTGATTATTTAATAAGCTAAATTCAGTTAACTAGATTTACCAGTTGTTTACTGAAGTCACTAATTATACCACGAATTTCACAATTGGTCAATAAATGAGACTGACAAAGATATTACCAGTATCTCTCCTGTATGGAAAGCTAGTATATATAATATTGTTTAAAGGAACTAGTTGTGTTTAAAACCAATATCCGTAATTCTGGAGAACAGATAACTGCAAAATATTTGCATATCTTCAGTAAATAATGCAAGCAATGAGTCGATACTTGTCCGACATCAATGTATTGCCTGAATAGGTCCGAGTGAAAATAGAATTGCACTTCTTTGCAAGCAGAAGATTATTGTAAACTTGAATGGCATCTTGAGTATTCTCTTGTTGATTTTGGGAGGAAAAGAAGAAAAGTAACCGTCTTTCAGTGAAACAGAGCCATTATTATTTTATATTATGTATTCCCCACGTAGGGATTTTTCATGTTTTCCACACATTCCCCAACACTCCTGCCCCCATCCCATCAATATAGCATCCTTAAAGAACAGATTAACCAAAAGGACTAAGTAGCAGCTTTTTCTGACAGGTTTGGAATGCGATCTCTCTGTACTAGTTAGGAGGATCCTTGGGTTTTCTCTTAGAGAGTACTGAAGCTTCCTCTTGCCCTCAGAATTAACGCTATAAACCTCCCACTGTCATGCTCAGTTTTTCACATCGTGATGTCCTCTACAGTGGAGAATTAATGTGTTTAGCTTGTCAAACTGTGAACAATCAACTTTTACAAAAGATATTATACAACTTATAAAAAGTATTTCCTGGCAGTATGAAAATGTTGCCAAAAGAAAATACTATGCAAGTCCATAAGTATTTGAAGGGTATTATCAGTTACTTCCACAAATATTCTCACTTAAAAATCTATTTGTTATTCTTTAGAAGTGATAACAGTTGTCCATAAGTAGGTCCTTACTTTATATACAGGCTTACATTCATGCAAGGAAGTTCAGCAATTACTATAATTAATGTCATCTTCTACTTCTCTCCTACCAGCCCCTGCAAACATAAAACTCTGTGCTTCTTAGTGCTCTGCCATCCTCAAACACAGCAGGTGTCAGTTCTTAATTTCTTTTTCTCATGAGGATGTGATATTTACCAGCTTCAAACACATGGTGGTTTGCAGACACAATAGGAAGCAGTTTTGCTTCTCACATTGGTACAACAGCAATGGGTTAGAAGGCATCACCTACATGGGCCAGATATCACCTAAGGAATAAAAGTTGGACTATGCTGAAGTATGACTCGTGCCTGCAGAAAGACAAGCACAATGTACCACTTTGAATTAAGAACTCTGGAGTTAAGAAATACAGATCCTTTCGGAAATCTTGCAGGTACTAAGTAGTACCTTGCAATGACAAAACAACTGCATACTGGGCTGTATCAGCACAAGTGTAGCCAGCCAGCCAAGGGAAGCGACTGTTTTTGTTTCGCACTACAGGACCACACCTGGAGTACCATCTCCAGTTTGGGGCTCTATACTACAAAAAAAAAAAAATTGAAAAAAAGGGGTGACTAGAACAGAGGGCTAGCAATGTGGTAAGGGGACTGGAGGACCTAAGCTAAGGCAGAGAGAGCTGGGTTTGCTCAGTCAAGAAAAGATCTCTCCCTTTGCCTTTTTATCACTGTCTTCAGATGCATAACAGGTAATTACAGCGGATGAAGCCAGATTTTTCTTGTATCACAAAAAAGAAATGTTCCAAAATTGTAATGCAGGTAGTTCTGATTAGATGATAAAACTTTTCATGTTGAGGTTGGTCGAACACTGGGAAAGATTGTTGAGTGAGGTTGCGGTACCTCCAGCCTTAAACATATTAAAATTTGATGGCAACACGCTAAGCTATCTGATTTCACTTTTAAGCTAGTCTTGCTTTGAACAGAGCTTGATACAAACAACCTTGAGAGATCAGAAGAACATTTATAAAGAATTCATATGGGTATGGAAAGTAACAGTGGCTCTATTCTTCTGTTGATCTATAAACAGAAGGCATGGTCAAAGTAATTCTCAGAGCAGAACTGGTATCTCCCTTACAGCTACTTAAGAGATGCTGTGCCAAATTCCTGTATTAACTACAACTGCTATCTTTAAATGACATTTCTCAGTCAAAAGTGAGGAATGTACTTCTCTTATTAGAGCTCACATTTTGTTTGTATAGAAAAAAATACAAAAGGATTGCTACAGTGCTCCAAGAGGCATTCTCTCCATCACCTGCTAGTGAGATAAAAATTTCAGCAAAACTTGTCATGTACTCTTTTCTTCCAATTAAGTCTTATTTTTACAATACAAATGTTTTACTTAAATTCACTTACGTTATCACCTAAACTATTATTAACATCATCATTTGTACAGAGATACCATAGTGCCCTTTTGGATATAATACTTTTTTTCCTTGTGGGGGAATGAGGTAAATCTGCTGCAACTCTTTCACAGGAAAACATATGACTAGCTCCTTGTTCCCTTTTCACAGATTCAAATGGATGTGCCAATACCCAATAAAGATCAGATTCACTTTCAGAGTGGAATGACCCTTTTATCTCACTGCCAACATCACCTTCACAACTTTCCAACAGCGCATGCTGCCATCAATCTCTTTTGTGAATTCTTCCTAGTTCTGTATGTGGAGTGACAGTGACTGAGCTATTACTACTTTACCCCATGAGTAGTTCAAAAAGGATACTACAGTGCCTATATCTCCTTATATCACCCAAAGAAAGCCTTCAGTAACACAGTAATCTCATCTACAAAGAGCCATTTTACTAGTAGGAGAATAAAGGAGACGTCAGCGTGCTCCTTCACAAGCTATCATCTTTTTTCTGCTCTCCACTACAAATAGTGCTTCTACACATGCTACTGGACAGGAAAAATTATCATTTTATAGACCTAAACAGATGATTCATCTTTAGATCTGAACTGAACAATCTGTTCCCCTCCTTCCTCCTCCCAAAAGTATTCATGCACGTATGCATTATTTTCCCCCAAGTCATAAAAGTGAAGTGTAGCTCAAATAAACGCTAAATCTGATTCCGTGCTCCCTGGCAGCAAAGTGAGATTTCTTTACATTATTATGAATACAGTATTAACAAAACGTACTGCATACAGATAGCACTTAACTGAGTAAGGACTCAGACATTGATTTGTATTTTCCAGAACTCTTCATTACCTTTAGTTACTTCCAGAATGCATCAGAATTATCCCCTTCATATCTCTTACAGTACTACAAACAAAATAAGAAAGAAAACATGAAATGTGCTATTAACATCTTTATCTGTTCCATTTAAAATATACATACCAAATTAAATATAAAGCCAAGGGGATATGAAAAATGCAATGGAGTACCATCACAAAAACATCCCTTCATACTTTGGTGTATTTCACTATCTGAAAAAGTTTATTTTAAACAGTAATGGTATTAATCACTTTTTCAATTAAATTTAAAGGCATATGATAGAACAAAGGCAAAAGATGGCAACACAAAAAAAATAACTAGGGTTCAAATATTTCTGCATAAAGATCCAAATCCTTCAAGCATATAAATTAGTTAGAAGCTTGGAAAAAATTAATATATGCAAATTTATGCTCCGAAATCCAAATGAGAAAAATTACGTGAGTTGTAGACTACAGATGTTCACATGTTATTCAGTGAATCAGGTGCACTGTTTTTTAGATGAAACTGCAAGAACAAGATTTGTTACAAACATAGCTATGCAAAATTTGAATGTAAATGCTCAAAGCAACATCTTTTGTTTGGGATTGCATGGCTATGAAATGTACAAGTGGAAATTATCTCAGCTGAAACAATTTTGCTTGGTTTTTTTCCCCCATCAGAAGTCTGCTGCTATTGGTGAAACTTGGCCAACTCAATAGAAATTACAAGAAAATAAGAAGGAAACATCTATATTTAGTACTTTTTCTGAGGCGCTTTAAACAATGGTAGTTTAAAGAGAAGAGTTTTTTCTCTCAATGTACCTCACATTCACAGCAGCTAAATGAACTAAACATGTTTCTTTCCTGTCAAAGTCACACCCCTTCCAATATCTACAAATAACAGAAAAACTAATAAAAGTACATGACAAATTATTGATTTCTGAGATCTCACAAAAACCCCAGAACATCCTGGTGCCATCTTTCATGACATAAATACAAAGCAACAGATTTTGATGCCTCTGACATATTTTGAAATGCCACCAATAAGATTTTACTGATTGCTACAGATATTAAAATTTGATAGTTCTGAATATAAATAGCCTTCATATCTTCTTCTCCACATAAATTATTTAATATAGAATCAGCTGCTGAAGCTCATTCTTCTTCTAACTTTGCTAATGATTTCAGAGTGTGCAAGAAAATTCTCTCTGCTACTGTTGAGTGTCCTCAGGAATCACAAGTGCTCAGCAAAATCTGTGGTTAAGGCTTAGCCTGTTAAAACAGATTCTTGATCAATAATGAAATATTCTTAATCAAAAATTTTTAACTTCTGCTCATGGGATACTGAACGAAATGAAGAAGTGTAAGGACTGCTTTGTAGTACATAACTCTCTCTTTACCCCCCTGCTGTAAGAACAAATACCTATGCAGTCAATAAACAGCAGCTCATCAAGACAAAGCATCAGGTTGTGTTTCAGGGTTCCATCCTGCTAGCAGAAGCAAAAATCTATATGAGGACGCCTGGGACAGGAGAAGAGCACAAAATTGCTCTGAGCCACTGCGCTCACTGATAAATGGCACACTAAGAAAAAGACATTACTTTTCTCCCTCACAAGTAGCACTAATGTAAATCTATAATACATTATTTTCAAGATCATGTTTCTTGTTATTTAAATTCTCCCTCAACATATAAACCAAATTTGATACGTACAAATCTTAAGAGACAGAAACCCAAGCTGTATCCTGGGACACAGAAAGCTTTCATAATCTACAACTGATAATACACAGAAGGAAGATGGTATCATGGTTACTACAGCCTAGGACACAAGAGGATTACATTTGATTTTCTGATCGTCCCCATACTAGTACTCCCTCTAAAAGTACAGGCAACTCACTTGGCTTTTTGGCTAAGCTAAACCAGGGGCACAACAGTGTAAGTGTTCCCTGTCCGAGTACACAACTCATCTGCTTTCTACACTATACTGCAACAAAATCCATCTCTCCTCTCCCACACATTGATTTCACAGTAGTCACTCAAGGTTCGAGGTAGGAGAGGAGCCAGCAGTCCCAAAGTTCATGAAGAAGCTAGGTCTGCATATCATACACAGCACACACCTCTACAACGTTCACTAGCCTTTAAAAAGATAATGTTACTACATCAGGTAAATCTCATGAATTACGAACACTACAGACTTTGCATGCCTACAGAGTTTCAAAAGCTAGCTGGAGCCCACCTTCCACTGACGTTGACCGCATTTAGGATATCGACCCTAGACATTATGAATTAAAAGGAACTACATAAGCACCCAAAAAACCCTCTGAAAGAATGAGTTCAGACCACGCCTTGTTCTATTTAGTTTATATCTGGCCAGAAGGAGCTATTTTGGTACAGCTATAAGTAAAAAATGCCTACAGTACAGCAGCCTAACCAAATGGGAGACAAGAGGAACAGTATGCCAAGAATCATACCAAGCTTCAGTCTGTCTACGGCTTGCAAAGAGATCAGGAATAACCCACCCTTGGATAAGCCTCATTAATGCCCTCCCTGTCTCATTCTAAAACTTCCTGCATTTCATGACCTTTTAACCCTGTCCTCGCCGAACGCCTATGTATTGCACGCACTGCCAAACAGGAGTTAGAGTGACCTCCCTATCCCAGAGACGGACCATCTTTTGGACACAGTACATCTTTAAGCAAACAGTAACACACAGTACTTCTTACAGAAACAAAACATACACTGAAGTGCCATATTTAAAGCCTTCTTGGGTGAAATGCTTTCAGGATAAGTGATTTAGAAGTGTTCACCTTATATACATTATGACACTTTTGGTCCTTACGAACACAAAACACATGGACACACGCAGTTTCTGGGTAGCTACTGTCGGTTATCCAAAAAGGCAAATCATGGCTACCCATAAAATCAAGTGTAACTGGTTTCTAAAACAGCAAATCAAGTAAATTAAAAGCTGTTTTAATTCGTAAATGATTTTTCAAGGAGATAGCACGTTCCTTCAAAGAGATCTGACCATTACTACAATTGTCTACATAGATAAACATCTGAACAAATCTAAAAATCACTTCTTTAATATATACGTAGAGAATTTCAGAATACACTAATTAGTATGAATTTGGCTAGAATTTGCAAAGCTTAAAACAGTGAAAGAAACTAATATAGAAAGATATACTCAAAACTTCTTTCTGTTCACATGCTTTTATTCACTTTTTCCTTTAAGATCTTTTCTGCATAAAATCAAAATACTAACATTCCACTAATCCAACCATACAGGGTTCAAAAGCAGGTATAAAATGTTCGTGACTTCAAATAACTTTATCTGTATATGTCTGTCTTCTGAAATCAAGATAATATCCAAAACCATAGGAACTTGAGTAGTATGTGGGGGTTTTTTTGCCTTTTGTGGGTGGAAAAACAATGGAAATTTCATTTTTATCTCTCATACACACAAGCACGCACATCTGTCAGTTTTTAGAGCTTCATTTCATCATGAATGAGCATAACAAGAGATTTCAAATATTTTAACAGAATCAAAGCTGAAGGAAAAAGAAAGTTTTATTTCAGACACAGTGCAGTTGATCAGACAATAAACTGGAGTTATTGGTTCTTAAAATGTGACACTGAGATGTTCATCATGAATTTCTAAAATAAAGTCAACTTTCACAATACCACTTAGGAAAAAAGCCAGTAGAGAACTGTTGTGTATCCAAGCAGGGCACCATTACAGACTTCTGATGAATCTCTAAAGAAAATGGGGGAAGAAAAACCTCTGGATAAAATGAAGAAATTTAAAATGGAAAAAATGTATCCTTGAGATATTTCAAAAATACTAAAAAAATATACCCAAAACCTGACCTTGAAAAAGACCTACAATCTTCTGACAAATAGGCTATATACACATCACTTGGAAAAGAAAAACATTATAATGTGCCTAAGGTTTTTTAAATCAGCTCCTGTTCAAATACATCCTTCCGTGTTTAATGACATTCACTTATAATTGTGAGGTAACACATTTGAAATCAGTAATCCAGACAGACTTGTGGCTTTGAGCTTTTCCAGAAGCAATTCTACAGTGAAAAGAAAGGAGGGGTGAAAGACAGAAGTATATTTTATTAGAAACAGTGTTCAAACATATAGGATGGGAAAGTGTGTTAATAAACTCAGGGAGATTAATTTAGCAGGCAAAGCCAATTGGTTCCGTTTCTTAAGAAGTAGATTATTGTGCTTATTCCTACATCTACAAAATCACACCTGAAGCAGTACATGGCTAACTGCTCTAGGAAAAACACCTAGAAATGTAAGTTTCAAAAAATACACGTAATAGAAGAAAGAGTTACATGTCCCATTAAGAAGTGAGGGAAACTGATTTTCAGTAGCCCATTTCCTGTGCTGAGAATCAACGTACGTTAGAATTGCAAGTACATCTTCATGTATAGCAAAGTTGTTAATGTTCAACAGCCCAGGTTAGCTCACTCTGGCAGAGTTACTGTAGGAGAACAGGAGAAAATTTTTTTTTGGCAGGCTGAACTTTAAAGGAAGGTGTTTCAAGCTGCTGAGGAATCTGGAATGTGAAAATAAATCCCTGAGAGATGGATTAGTGGGCAGGTAATGGCAAAAGGCATCCCATAAATTGCAGAGTTATGTGGTAAAGTTATTTATTACATGCCTATGCAATTTGTCACAGGGCTGTCTCATTTATCACCTCCCCATGTGAGATGCATATATTAATACACTGCTGTCATTGCCTGACAGCTTATGATCCTGTTTTTGAAATTCATACATCACTTTTCCTTCCCTTTTCCTGTCACAAGAAATTCCATCCAGTTATATTGCCTGATAAATGCTGAGAAAGGATTCCTGATCTATCTAGTGTCATGCCTTATGCTCTTCCCAAATAAATTTAATAATGTAGAAAACACATATGTCTTTTCATATACATACCGTAGGGTCAGTCATTGGCATCCCGTCGCTCACAGCTTTATTGTATCATGATATTTCATTGTTCAGTCAGCAAAAGCTACCTGATATCTTCACCCAGGTGAAATGGATCTTGTCAACAATATCCTGCTAGACTACATTTTTAGCATAAATAGCTGATTAATGAAAACACTTCTTGCTAGTTTTTATGAGACCATGTTAGTGCTTAGCAAGAGCTAAACATTACTTTTCACTGAAATACCTACAGCAACAGGCTGCAACTGTATGTTCTTAGACTTCATTTTGTCTACACTGAATCCTAACAGTAATGACCTGTGAGTCAGCTAAGGCTGTCATATGACTATTGAGTCCTGTATGCACAGGGTAAAATACAAGTCATGGAAAACTTCTGGTATAATAATTTTGGTTATTAAGCTCGTTCTGTCAGCACCTAATGAGAGATATAGTTTTTACTCCCTTTCTGTTTCTCAAACTCTTTAAAGCTTGCTGGTTTTATGACATATAAAGCTCATAGTAGTCATAAGCTCCAACACAAACTCCCTATTAAAAACCGTCTAGGAATATAATTCTTGTAACTGCACAACACTAAAAGTTAATCTGGAAAAAGAACCATGCTTCACAAAATTAAACACGCAAATTGTGGGAAACAAAATTGAAGAGCAACACTCAGTTACAACTGGAGTTCTCAAAGAACAGATGACTAAAAAAGGTTTAAGCAAGAATTTCATATGTTCATGTAGCTATCTGGAACAACTAAAAAGTAAACTGAGAAAGAAGCCATCACTAGGGAAAAAGCGCATAATTGGTTTTCTGGCATAGCTTCAACCGTCTACAATTAAATGTCTCAAGCAAAGAACCTTTTTTAAAAATATATTTAAATGCCAGCTTTTAAAACTTTTTATTTTAAGTATTTTTTTTTTTTCAATTATTTTTTTTCCTCTAGATTTTCTAAGGAAACTGTCAGGTTGCTTTGTTTGGAAACAAAATACTTCATTCTCTCCTCCTTACGTCTTCCTGAATAAGGCAGTGAAAGTCAAGCTAAAATTTGACACAGTTCTCAGGCTATCCTATGGAGATGTGAAGAACAAATTCAACTTGATATACACGATTTTGTACATCATTTTGAAATATAGAAGAACTTCACAGCTATTTATATGAGCATTTAGATCAACTAATCACAGATGTATGTAGAGGGCTTATGAAATCCTAATTTATGTTCAGATCTTAACTGAGATCAGACATTGAGAAGACCTCTGTCAGAAGATTTTTCAATAAGGTAAACAGCTAGGATTTTACAAGCTGCAGAACACTGTTACATCATATTACAAATTTGGGTAGGAAGACAAGAAAGTGTCAATTGAAATCAGATGAAAATACAAAGATGCTGCGAAATGTTAAAGATTGATTCCAAGATGTCTTTACTAGCACAGGGAAGCAATTGACAGAAGACAAAATTAAGTTGACAGAATTCAACTGTCCTGTCACAGAGGCATCCAGAAAATGTTGGCAATAAAAATCTTAATGACAAATTAGATTGCCTAAACAGGATACAAAAAAGAAAATGGAAGAAACTACAGAACTGATTAATCTCTCTACTAAATTCAGAATTGGAATTACTCATACAGCTCCTGATGCACTGGAAAAGTGAGAAGAAAACACTTTCATATACCCACCACTTTAGTCGAGGTGGGTTCAAAGTAGTCAGACTGGCCTTTCCTAAAACTTTAAAGTAAGAGTTGATGAAGTAGATACATTAGAGCACTTACTATACCAAGAACTACATTCTATTTGCTTATAATAGAGAGAAGATCGGGGACCATGAGATGAGAGAATTCGGATACAAACAGCCTGCAGCGGTAGTCACAGGATTTTTGGATCCTTGGATCAAATAGTTACTGGAAAATATACACTAATTCTTAATTCTTACACCTGCTATCCAGAAACAGCACTGCTAGAGCACAGGAGTTGCAGTCCTGAGAGTGGAGTGCAGAGACAGTGGATCATAATCAGATCATTAGAAGCTCAAATGTTTGAGAAATGTATGATTTAAAACACATTGCTATCAGTCTAGTACTTGACTAAATAACCATAACATTTAAAACAGGGCTATTCTAAGTCCCTCATAACAAAACAAAAAAACCAAAAAAAAACAAAAAAAAAAAATCAAAACACAAACAAAAACCTCAAAAGCCCCATAAGTCCCCAAAACCCTACGATTATCCAAAGATCAAAAGCATTTGTAGCCATAAGACAGTATTCACAGGTATAATCGGGAAACAGGCACTCAAGACAGGTATTTCTTGCGAGGTTCATTTTACGAGTGATGACCAAGGAGCGAGCCTCCAGCCTTCCACTTTTTCTAGAGAAAAAGAGGTAGAAAATACACATAGACTTTAAATTCCAGAAACTGAAAAGGCTGAGCCGATCAGTAGAAAAGAATGTGCAAAACAACATTGAACCTACACAAAAGGCTTCAGCAATACACGAGGTAAAGGAAGCCCGTTCAGAGACTGACTGTACACATCTCCACTTCTAAATAAAAGTAGTCCAAAGAATGAGACGAAGCACAGGACTCCTGACCACCCGTTCTTTAATTAACGGCTTGCTCCACAGCTCTGTTTTAATGTCAGCAACCGATATTGTCTAGGCATGATTCAATTAGCAGAAAAAATGAAACTGTGCAAGCTTTGACTCCTTTCAACATGTACAGTCCTCCAGAGCTACCAGGTTTGTGCCTTCAAACCCTCTGCATGTCTTCATACCGCATCTCAGATTTACAGCGCAAGACCAGTATCTTTTGCAGAAAACACTGTGGTGGGCAGTAACACAAGTCTCACATTCACAAATCGGAAGCAATTAACTGAAAAAAAAACCATACCACAACAATAGTTACATCTTAGGGCCACAGGAGAACTGCCTGACACCCCTGCGCTGTGCGGTGTGGACACGGCCAGTCTATTCTATGGACAGCAAGCCTCAAGCAGCAGCAATGTGAGCCAGTCTGGGCTACTTAAATCTAGAACCAGGGACCACTTCTTGTCCTCTCTGTTCATCAGGATATAGACAGACAGCCACTGTAAGCCGATATGTATAATAATATCGCTGCTAACTTCATATTTTTCCACTTGGAAGTGAATGATGTGACAATAATTATTCTGATGTCTTGAGCTGAAACATGGCATCCTTAGAATGTTCCGGCTTACCAGAGACAGTTAAGTAACATCAGTGAGTCAAGAGTGAGTGACGCAAGTCAAGAAAACAGTTATATGCAAAGAAATTACTAAAAAACATGCAACTTCTCTCTGTTTACTCCTCCACCCTTTTTTAATCTCAAGTTTTAAGATTACTTGCTATTCTATATTAAGCATTCATTGGCAACATTTGGCAAACGCTTCTAACGCTACGCATCACCTAAAAACGCTATGACAATCAATATGCCACAGAACATTAAAACTGGCAAAAGATTATGGATGCCTTATATGCTGTAAATGTAAGCGTTGTGTTCTGTAGCCTTCGTAAGTTATCTAGCCACAATGATATGCTGTTTGTCTAAAAGCAGCATGGTTTGTCACATCGTGTAAGCTTCTTCTGATCAGAAGAATTCTTCTGCAGAGAATTATAACATGGGTGAGACAGCACAATGTAAAATTCACCGATAAAATTTAAGTAAGCTCTTAACTCACATACTGAATATTTTCATGGTATCAAATGCATTGCAACATACAGCACATTTATCTTTGTAAAGAAAGCCAATCACTTCATATTTTTGCCTCCATTTAAAAATCACCTCACCACCAAAATAACAAGTATTACAAAAATCAGCCAGTGTACTTTTTAAAGTAAATGGAGACGTTTCCAGGGCCAGCAACAGACATTTTCAGCCACAAATGATAACCCATCTTAACAGCTATTTACCAGATACATGGCATACCTGTGGAAGTATGGTACGTAGAGACAAGACTGTGGATCTAGCTAACCAGTCTTAGTTCTACCAAAAGTGTTTCCAAGATGGATTCTTTTGTTCAGGACAGCAGAATTAATCTCAGATATTTATTGCTCTGGCTCTGTTCAGTACTTCTTATCGAGTGTTACATACTCCTACCCAAATAACATTCCTGAGAAATCATATACCCTTAACTCTCAATCAGCCTTCAGTCTCATCCACACAGCCTTCCCAAAGTACGTGCTTTCACTGGTGCAAAATTACCAACCTTTATTTTCACACTTGACAAAATTTTCTTTGGACCATTAATTAGCAAAAGCAACCAAGGACAACTGAAACTTGGACTCTCTCCCTCCCGGGTGCCACGGCGGTAGGAAACCGCCCGAGTTCACCTTCTGGGAGCAACACCCGGGGTCTTCCCGCAGCAGACTCAAACTCAAGCTTTCTATGAGCAAATATTCTTTGTCTTCGCTTCCTGCCTCAAGTTTGTTTTTATTTTGTCTTTAGGCAATTTAAATATTTTATCAGCATAAATAACAACAACGTCAAACTGTATGATTCTGTTTCTTCAGCTGTCAACTCCCTAACACACAGCCCCAGCAGATTAAAAGTGTGCCATCAAGGCCGGACAGAGAGACTGGGACAAACACTTATCACTAGCTTATAAACTTTTCAACAGTTAACAATACAACTCACTCTCAATCTTATTTTCATTCCACTTTGAATTAGAGTTGTCCAGAGCAAACTGTTAAGTGTATGAACAGCTCCTCTTGTTTGCCACAAAAAATTAAAATTCTCAAAACCACACCCCATTCCGCTTTCCGGCCCCGCAGCCACGGGCGGGCGCCTCGGGGAAAGCCGGGGGGAGAAAGGGCAAAGCGCTGCCCGGCAGCCGGGGCTGAGGGAAAGCGTGTGAGGAACGGCCCTGCGAGCCCC
>Ga0181612_102753_pt1 | contig 18429 bp, 22 predicted proteins | sample HoacroProtozoa21_FD_119630 | JGI IMG/M metagenome (GOLD analysis project Ga0181612, IMG submission 119630) | Hoatzin crop microbial communities from Cojedes, Venezuel. Combined Assembly of Gp0051906, Gp0051904, Gp0051908
CTCTTCCCATTCCGAACAGAGAAGTTAAGCCTCACCACGCCGATGGTACTGCGAAAGTGGGAGAGTAGGTAACCGCCACCTTTTATTGACCGACAGCGGAGAAGCGTCAACACGCTTCCCCGCTGTCATTTTTTTCATGCAGTTAAACGTCAACGCAATCTTGACAATACGCAAAATTCTATTAAAATTCTGAAAATGGATTGTGATATCCAAAAAATGTTGTAATTTTGTAGATTGATTTAGTGTAACAATGAAGCGCTTGTTAGTCATATTGCTGATGGTGATTGCACTGGGTGGGTCACAACCCCTCCAGGCGCAGTTCCAGTGGCATGAAACTAATCGTGATGTGCAGGGCAAGAATCTCGTTGACCCCAAGGTGAGTGATGGCATCGAAATCTATGGCGCTAATGGCAGGATAACAATCGTCACTCCCAAGCGCATCACTGTGCGTGTTTACACCATTCTGGGACAACTGGTTTCGCAAGCAACCCTGCAGGCGGGCACCAGTGAGTTGAAGGTGGGGTCGAGAGGCATTTTTCTTGTTAAGATTGGAAACCTGACCCAGAAGGTGGCATTGTGACTCAACTCATGAGAGAATAAGAAACTTTTTATAGACCTTAACATTAATATAAACAACAATTTTACAGAGTATGACAAATTTAGAGAACATTGACTGGGCGCACCTGCCCTTTGGCTACATGAAGACTGACTACAACGTGCGTTGCACGTTCAAGGACGGTAAGTGGGGTGACATCGAGGTTACCGACGATGAGACCATCAACCTGCACATGGCTGCCAGCTGTCTGCACTATGGTCAAGAAATCTTTGAGGGCCTCAAGGCTTTCCGTGGCAAGGATGGCAAGGTTCGCCTGTTCCGTCCCGATGAGAATGCCAAGCGCTTGCAGAACAGTGCCCGTGGTATCATGATGGAGCCGCTGCCCGAGGAAATTTTCCTGGAGATGGCTAAGAAGGTTGTTAAACTCAATGAGCGTTTTATTCCGCCTTATGGCAGTGGCAGCTCGTTGTATTTGCGTCCCCTTGAGATTGGTATCTCGCCCCGCGTTGGTGTTAATCCTGCCGATGAGTACACTGTCATCATCTTTGTGACACCAGTTGGCCCTTACTTCAAGGAAGGCTTCCATCCCACGCGTGTCGCTATCTATCGTGAATATGACCGCGCTGCGCCTTGCGGCACTGGCCGTTGGAAAGTGGGTGGCAACTATGCTGCCGGCATGGGTGCAACCGCACGTGCCAAGGCTGCTGGCTTCTCGGCCGCATTGTTCCTGGATCCCAAGGAGAAGAAATATATCGATGAGTGTGGCCCTGCCAACTTCTTTATTGTCAAGGGTGACACCTACATCACTCCCATGTCTGGCTCTATCCTGCCCAGCATCACCAACATGAGCTTGCAGCAGATTGCTCGTGACCTGGGATTGAAGGTTGAGTGCCGTCCCGTGCCTCTGGAGGAACTGGCCGAGGCTGATGAGGCTGCCGAGTGTGGCACCGCAGCTGTGACCGCTCCCATCAGCGAGGTTGTTGACATGGACAAGGACGTGCACTATGTCATCAGCAAGGATGGCAGCGTCGGCCCTGTGACAACCCAGCTGTACAACCGCTTGCGTGCCATCCAGATGGGTGACTATCCCGACGAGCATGGTTGGGTTGTGTTTGTTGACTGACACAACCATCATGATTGACCCTTTAGCAATCATTCAACGATACTACACACCCGGTAATGATGATTACCGGGTGTTGGTTATACATAGCCAGCAGGTGGCCGACCTGGCGGTGAGGTTGTGCCAGCGTCTGGTGCAGGAACAGGCAATGACCATCGATGTGCAGTTTGTGCGTGAGGCTGCCATGTTGCACGACATCGGCATTTGCCGCACCGATGCGCCGGGCATCTATTGTCATGGCGATGCCCCCTACATCATGCATGGCATCCTGGGGAGTCAGATGCTCGACGAGTTGGGCTTGCCACGTCATGCGCTGGTGTGCGAGCGTCACACTGGGGCTGGCATCACAGCCGATGAGATTATAGCACAGCAGTTGCCCATCACTCCACCGCGAGACTTGCTGCCAGTCACAGTTGAGGAAAAGGCAGTCTGCTATGCCGACAAGTTCTTTAGCAAGAGCCATCCAGGCGAAGCGCCGCGCTCATTGCAGCGTGTGTGTCAGTCGTTGTCTCGTTTTGGTGGCGGCACATTGCAGCGGCTCGAGATTATGCGGCAGTTGTTTGGTGACCCAGCCACATTGTAGGACTAAAATACATCATTAAAAATCAGCGTAATAGCAATGAAAAACTCCCGCATCTTTCATCAGTATGTCTGGCTTGTCAACACGTTGCGCAACCGTGGACCCCTCACACTGGATGAACTAGACCAATTGTGGCAGCAACACGAGGTGGCTGATGGTAATCCCTTGTCGCGCAGCACATTCAACCGTCATCGTGGGGCAGTGCTCGACATGTTTGGCATCATCATTAGCTGTGAAGCCACAGCTCCCTATCGTTACTATATCGAGAACCCTGAGGAGCTTGATGACACTTCGGTGGCTCGCTGGCTCATGTCCACGCTCACGGTGGGCGATGTGTTGCGCGACAGCATGGCAGTGCGTGATCGCATCATTCTGGAGAACATTCCAGTCGGCGAGGACTATTTGCAAACAATTATTGCCGCACTCAAGGGCAACTTGCAGTTGCAGATGCGCTATCAGCGCTTTGGCGGTGAGGCTTATAATGTTGTTGTCAATCCTTATGCCATCAAGTTGTTTCACCAGCGTTGGTACATGCTGGCGTGGAATGGTAAGTACATCAGCACCTATTCACTGGACCGGATGCTGTCGTTGTCGCTCACTGCCAAGCGCTTCAAGTCCGATGTCAAGTTCTCGCCGCGTGATTACTATGGACAATATTATGGTGTGCTCACCGACCAGACCCCGTTGAGCCGTGTGGTGGTGCGTGCCCATGGCATGACGGCTAATTACTTGCGCACCTTGCCCTTGCATGGCTCTCAGCGTGAGTTGGGTGGGTGTGATGATGGTAACGGAGAGCCGTACACCGACTTTGAGATGCAAGTGTGTCCCACGGTGGACTTTATTAACGCATTGTTATCTTACGGTGATGGTATTGAGGTGCTAGAGCCCGATGACCTGCGTGCCACCATGCGCAGTGAGCTTGTTGAGGCTCTAGCACGCTATCAGTGACAGAAAATGGGCAGAAATTCATCACGCAATTTCAGATTCAAGCAATTCACCGTGGTGGATGAGCGCAGTGCCATGAAAGTGGGCACCGACGGCGTGCTGCTGGGTGCATGGTGCGGTGTGCGTGAGGCTCGTCGCGTGCTGGATGTGGGCACTGGGTGTGGTGTGGTCGCCCTGATGGTGGCGCAACGCAACAGCGAGGCCATGATTGAAGCGATAGACATTGACGAGGCGGCTGTTGACGAGGCTCGAGACAATTTCATGCGTTCGCCGTGGAGTGACCGTTTGACTGCTAATGTGTTGAATTTCAACTCTCTGGTTGCGCATGACGAGGGCGGGAAACAATGGGATGTCGTGGTGTGTAATCCGCCTTTTTTCAACAATGGCGTGTTGCCGCCCGATGCCTCACGCCGTCAGGCGCGTCATGCCGTGACGCTGACTGTGGAGCAGTTGCTGACAGGGACGCCACGCTTGTTGTCGCCAGCTGGCGCGTTGTCGCTCATCACGCCAGCCGACAATGCCGATGAGGTGGTGTCGCATGCAGTGCGTGCAGGACTTGTGGTGCAGCGGCGCACGCTGGTGTCGAGTGTCGAGGGCGTACCGCCGTGCCGTGTGTTGTGGCAGTTTGCTTGTGGACAACGTCAAGGTGCAATTGTTGACGACACGCTGGCCATTGCTGCGGCCAGTGGAGGTTACACGGCGCGATATGCCGCACTGGTGGGCGATTTCTATCTGTGGGGTTAAATCAAACGACAGCCACCGCACGCGATGAGGTCGTGCAGTGGCTGTGATGATGATTGTTGTCGTCGCTGTGCCGGTTAGAAGGGCAGGTCGTCGTTTGCCGACTGTTCATTGAAGTTGTTTTCAGGACCAGCAGGCTGGGACGGGTTTACAGGCTGTTGACCAGCAGTGGGTTGTTGGTCCGCAGCGGGAGCAGCTTCTTTCTCGGCTTTCCAGCCGCGGATGCTGGTGTACCAGCGTCCATTATACTCACGGCTCTCAATGTCAAAACTCAGTGTCACGGTGTCGCCCACTTCCAGTGGGTACTGGTTGGCGCGCTCTCCGAAGAAGTCAAAGAAAACCTTCTTGGGGTAGGTGTCAAACGTCTCGAGGACATACTCTTGCTTGTTCCATTCGTTGCCAGCCTTGGATACGCCACTGGCTGCGGGCAGCTTGTGAATGATTTTACCTTTAATTTCCATTGTGTTGTATGATATGCTTTTATAAAATTTTTGGTTCGTTCCAGCCCACAAAGTTAGTAAATGATTTTGACTTGGGCAAAAAATGTTAATAACTATTTTTCGATAATATCGTTCATTGTCGTCACTTGCAGCTGTTGTAAGCCTTGCGCAGCTTGGCACTGTAGCTGCCTACAGCACGGCTGCCGTTATAGACCCGTGCAAACCCTGTCCAGTCATGCTTGCGGATATACTTGACCATGCCCGTGCTCTTGACAAAGCGGGCGAACAATTCCAGTTGCATGGCTTCGCTCTGGCTCATCAGCCGTTTCATCTCTTCAACGTCCTTGCAGCCACATTGACGATAGTTGAAGCCGCCAATCTGGAACATCCCCCAGAAGGTCGATTCCAGTGCGATGCGGCGGTTAACCTTGCAGGCGTCTTCCAGACGGGCATACTGGGCGGCACCATAGCTGCCATAGCGACCTGTGTTGACGCGGGCAAATGCCACTGGGGCTTGCTTGCGAGCGTTGCTTGCGCTGATGCCAGCCTTGGCGATGCGTTGCTTGAACACGGTGATGTCAAAGTTGATGGTGGGTTTGCCTGGTGAGACAAATCCCTTGCTGCCGCCCTCCACCTTGCTCACGGCCTTGATGGCTGCCACGTCAACCCCCAGCTCACGTGCTACCTTGCGGTAGTCGGCGTTGGTCAGGCGGGTGTAACGGTCGCTTGGCGGGTCATTGTCAAAGTCGGTCTGGGTGAGAGGTGTGTTGACGGGTTGCTCGGTGTGCTGTTGAGCCGTGACCATCATGGGCACGATGAGCAGCATCAGGGCGATTATGGGCAAGAGGGATTGTCTCATGGGTAATAATGTATTAAATTGGACAAAACAAGGGCGGCACTCCTTGTTGACTGGCTTGCCGCCCTTGTGGTTGGGGTTGTTGGACTTATTTCTCGGCTGCTACGGCCTCGATGACTGCCTTGACATATTTCCATCCCTTCTCGACTGCGGGGATGTGGCAACGCTCTTGTGGCGAGTGAACATCAAGCAGGGTGGGACCATAGGAAATCATCTCCATGTCGGGACGAGCCTTGAGGAACAGACCGCACTCCAGACCGGCGTGGATGGCCTCAACGCGTGGACGCACGCCGAAGAGTTTCTCCCACTGGTCGGCTGCCAGTGTCAGGAAGTGACTGTCGGCGATGGGCTCCCAGCCTTGATAGCCACCTTCGCTCTCAATCTTGTTGGCACCAGCCATGCGGAACAGTGTCTCGACCTGATGGGCCAAATCGTCCTTGCGGCTTTCGACCGACGAGCGGTGGAACATCTCGATGACAATCTTGTTGCCCGGACGCATCTTGACGCTGGCCAGGTTGGTTGAAGTCTCGACCAGACCAGGAATCTCCATGCTCATCGATGTCACGCCGTGAGGAGCGGCATACACTGCATTGACCACGCGGCGGGCAGTGTCGGTGTCGATGATGGTGTCGGGAGTGTCAACGCTCTTGCAGGTGATTTCCATCTTCTTCTCGGTGCGACGATACTCGTTCTTGACGTCGGCGATGAACTGGTTGAGGATAACCGACAGTTTCTCCTTGTCCTCGGGCTTGATGCCGATGACAGCGGTTGCGGCATGGGCGATGGCGTTGTGCAGGTTGCCCGCATCGATGCTAGCAAGCACATAATCCATCTGGTCGCCGATGTTCCACAGCAGGCGGGTCACCAGCTTGGTCGTCGTGGCATAGCCGGCATTGATGTCGGTGCCCGAGTGACCGCCATGCAGGTGCTCAAACTTGATTTCAAAGTACACCTTGTCCTTGGGGGCAGCTTCGGGCTTGTAGTCAAAGGTGATGACGGTCACCAGTCCACCAGCGCAGCCCATGGTGATGACGCCGTCCTCCTCGTTGTCAAGGTTGAACAGATAGTCACCCACCAGCATGTCGGCCTTGATGTTGCTGGCACCAGTCAAGCCGGTCTCCTCGTCAACAGTGGCAAGCACCTCCAGCGGACCTGCCTTGAGGTCGGGCTCGGTGATGGCGGCCAGAGCCAGAGCCAGTCCCATGCCATCATCAGCACCCAGGGTTGTATTGTTGGCACGCACCCACTCACCATCAACGATGGTCTCGATGGGGTCGGTGTCAAAGTTGTGGTTTGAGCCGGCGCCTTTCTCGGCTACCATGTCCATGTGGCCTTGCAGAACGATACCCTTGGCTTTCTCATAGCCTGGTGCTGCTGGCTTGAACATGGCAACGTTGCCCGTGTCGTCCACTTTGTACTCCAGGTTGTGTTTCTTGGCAAACTCCACGAGCCATGCGCGAATTTTGTCAAGCTTGCCCTCGTCGTTGCCTGAGGGACGCGGAACCTTGGTAATCTCGTCAAAGATTGACCACACTTCAGTCGGTTTTAAATCTTTTACTTGCATTGTGAAATACTGTTTAAAAGTAACGTTAAAATGTTAGTTATTATTTATGTCAATGAATTTTTGTTAAATCATCGCGTTTTCAACCGCTAATTTACAAAATATTTTTGAAATAACGTGCCCAAAGTCGCAAACAATGACTACTTTTGCACATATTTTAAACGCAACAATGGCAACTTTATTATTCACATTGGCACTTTTGGCTCTCGCGGTATTGATGCTGGGAGTGAAAATCTGGTTTGTGCGTGGGGGCAGGTTCCCCAACACGCACATCCATGACAATGCCGAGATGAAGAAACGTGGCATCACTTGCGCTCACGACCCTGAATTTTTCAACACTAACAAAAAATAACGACAATTGAGAAAAAGTCACAATGAATCACAGGATTAAACATTATTCGCGTTTGGCACTGTTAGCGGCACTGCCGCTCATGGCTACTGTGTCGTGCAACGACAAGCCTGCAACCAAGACCGCTGCCGAACCTGGTGCAGCAATCGAGAAACTCAACATCCGCTACATCGACGAGGATTCCATCATGGCCAACTACAATCTGGCACAGGACATCAACGAGGCCATGTTGCGCCGCCAGAACCAGTTTGACGCGGCTCAGAAACAACGTGGCAACGAAATCAACAAGTTTGGTAATGCCATGCAGCAGAAGTACAAGAACAACCAGTACCTCACCGAGGAGGCCTTTAATGCCGACCAGGCCAAGTTGCAGAAGATGCAGACCGATGCCGAGAACTATCTGGCAGGATTGCAGCAGAGCATTCAGAACGAGCTCAACCAGAGCCAAATTCAGCTTCTGGACAGCATCGACAACTTTATGCAGGATTATGCTAAAAAGAAAGGTTATGACATGGTGCTGCGCAAGAGCGCAACATTGTATATCGACCCCAAGTATGATGTCACCGATGAGGTGATTGACGGTCTCAACAAGCGTTATAACAAGGTGGGGCAGTCATCTTCACCCGCACCCGTCAAGAATGACGCTGCAACCCAGCAGGCTAAGTCTACCGCCACCACTAGCAACGCCCCCACAGTGAGCGTCAAGCCGACAACGACCACGCCGACCACCACCGCGACTGGCACGGCAACCCCTGGCGGCAAGAAATAACAACTTCCATCAACACAAACCTCAATGGGGACATCCTGCAACCAACAACTGGATGCCCCATCTGTTTTTTTACGGTACACTGGTCAATTTAATGAGTATATTGTTTGCGGCTCAAGGCACTCAATTGCGAGGATTTGCAACTTTTGTCGTTTTTCAGGTGATTTGTGTAAAATAATCAGTAAAATGTGTAAATGAGGGTGGAGGAAAATGTTGTAATTTTGCAGCGTTGAATTTAAAAAGTTAAAGCACTACAATGAGAACAATAACGACACTATTCATCATGACACTGCTGCTGGTGCTGCCCTCGTGCGCACAGGCTGGCAGTGACAAAACTACGCAAAATGAAATGAAGGACGAGAACAAGAAAACAACGCTTGTTGCCTACTTCTCGGCATCGGGCGTGACCGCACGTGTGGCACAGAATCTGGCCACCGCTGCTGGTGCAGACCTGTTTGAAATCAAGCCTGAGCAGCCCTACACCAGTGCTGACCTGGACTGGCGTGACAAGCAGAGCCGCAGCACCCTGGAAATGAACGATAAGGCCTCGCGCCCTGCCGTTGCTAGCAAGGTGGACAACATGGCGCAATATGACACCATCTATGTGGGTTTCCCCATCTGGTGGTACACGGCGCCGCGCATCATCAACACGTTTCTGGAGCAGTATGACCTGACTGGTAAGACTATCATCCCGTTTGCCACATCGGGTGGCAGCGGTCTGGGCAAGAGTGGCGACGAGTTGAAAGCCGCTTCGGCTCCCGCCGCCAACTGGTTGCCGGGCCGCCTGCTTAATGGCGACCCCACGGTGGACAGTCTCAAGGTGTGGGTCAATAGCTTGCACTAACCCCACATTATTCACACAACAATGTGCCAACTGGCCGTTCCGGTGCGAAACCATGGAACGGCCAGTGGTATTTGTGTGTGGCGATTAATTATCGTGCAGCCTTGTCTTCAAAGGGGTAGTTGCCCTCTTGCTCACCCTTGATGACCACGGGCATGCCCACGCGAGCATAGGTCTGCTTGAAATGGTCCAGGTCATTGTTGCGCATTCTGATGCAACCCTCGCTGTCTCGTCCAGGCAGCTTGTCCTCGTTGTTGGTGCTGCCGTGAATGCCGATGCCCTTGAACGGCGTCTGCAATCTCAAGAACCAGTGCCCGTAGGAAAGGATGCTGCCCCTGCCGTCGCCAAAGTCGTGGTGCCATGTGCTGGCATCCTGCACCTGGATGATGTGGAACGGGTGCTGCATGGTGCATTCGGGCGTGCGGTTGTCTCCACTCTTCTGCTTGGGACCCAGGTTGCGTGCCAGGCACACGGGATATTGTGCCAGCAGGGTTGTGTCACCACCGATGGTGCCATAGACCTTGAGCCGCAGCTCCCGCTTGGAAATCATGACAAACGGGCTATCCTTATCCCAACCTTGTTCATGCAGTACGCGGGCGGTGTCGGGGCGGTAGGTTGTCTTGCCGTCGGGTGTCACCTGGGCTGCCACAGTGGTGTCAGTGTCGGTCGGCGAGGCTTGTTCCTGCTGGCTGGCATTGCCCCTGTTGCATGAGGCAAGCAGGATGATGACCAGCAGTGCTGTTGAAACCAATGTCTTGAAATTCATGTTCTTGTTCTCTGTTGATGAATAATGTGTGGCAAACTTACACAAAATTTTCCAATTTTGAGGCGATTGGGCAGGACAAATTGTGCCTCTACCCGTCTGCCATGGCTACTTGTGGGCGATAACGGCACATTTTTTTGGGTAAGTGCCATTTTTTTTGCATCTTTGTGCAACATTTTGTGTGACCTGTGTGTCTAACGCATGAAAATGGATGCACCGCTGGGGCATCAATCAGACAATGCTAATAACAATTCAAATCAACGATAGAACAATGAAAAAGAGGGTTAAACGAACGATTAGTATGGCTCTTGCCATCGTGATGATGATGGCGGTAGCTATCATTCCCGTGCAGGCCAAAAAAGTGACCATTGGCTCTGATGGCACAATGATTGTCGTCAAGGGCAACGACACGGTGCGCATCAGCAACGGAGCGGGGTTGTCGCGCCTGGGAGTGAACATCGCCAATGCCATCGACGATACGCTCATCAATGTGGTGCCAGGCGATACCGTGCAGAATGCCGCTGGTGTCACGGTGCGTAACGGAGAGGACGAGTGGGGACTCACCACACGCATCATCAGTGCACAGTGGACCAGTGTCGTGCATCAGGTCGCATTCCTGAGTGTGGTGGGATTGGTGCTCATTGTGCTGCTGGTGTTGTTGTTCCGCTATCTGAACCGTCGCAGCAAGTTGCGTGTTATCGAGAAAGCCATCGAGAACAACTATCCCCTGCCTGAGAGCTTGATGGCTGAAGGGCGTCGCACGGTGATTGTGCAGCAACCGCCTGTGGTTGTTCAATCCACCGCATCCAGCAATGCCTCACAATCTGCTCAGCCCGTCCCAACTGCTGTCACGGGTGTGCCGATGGGCGTGGGCTTTTACAGTTGGGATGCCCTCAAGTCGTCTGTCAAGTGGCTGGCATGGGGGTTGGGCATCATGCTGTTCTTCCTGTTTGCTGGGGAGCCTATTCCCGCCTCGGTTGGCATAGCGCTCATCTTTGTGGGACTGGCCAAGTGGTATATCCGCTATCAGGAAATCAAGGCCATCAACGAGCAATTGCAACGTCAGCCTCCGGTGCAACAGCGCCCAGTCGCTCCACCGCAATTCAACGCTGACGACAATAACAATGCAAATCAACAATAAGTTGTCGTGTATTAGCTATTAACAGCGAATATTAAGGATATCCATGATATCACGCATCGACGAACTGAAATTGCTCTCCCAATGTGCCCTGGCCGACAACCGGGACGCATTTGGGCGGCTCGTCGATGCCTATCAGCCACAGGTGCGCCGTTTCTTGCTCAACTTGACCATGGGCGATGAGATGCTCACCGATGATTTGGCGCAAGAAACCTTCATCAAGGCTTATCTGAGCATCAGGAGTTTTAAGGGCATTTCGCGGTTTGGCACATGGCTTTACCGCATTGCTTGCAATGAATTCTATAATTACAGTCGCCGCCATGCCGAGTTGCATCCCGATGTCTTGCCCGAGGCTGTGACAACATCAGACCAGGATGCTGCCGATGCGGCACAGACTGTGGGCGAGGCCATGCGTGTGCTCAATGATAATGAGCGTGCGGCAGTCACCCTGTTTTATATCGAGGACCAACCGTCCAAGCAAATAGCCAAAATCATGCAAATCCCCGAGGCCAGTGTACGCTCGTTGCTGCATCGGGGACGAGCCAAGATGGCGCAATTTATCGACCAAGAAAACAATGGATTAGACAAATGAAACCGATAGAGAAAGATAAGGAATTGGAGCAACTGCTCAAGCAGCAAGCGTTGCAACCTGGCGATAACCCGTGGTTCACGTCACGGGTGCTCAACAAGTTACCGTCGCGTGCGTCGCACCGTCGCAGTTGGATGCCAGCACTGTTGCTGTTGCTGGCGATTGTTGTCTGTGTCATCTGTTGGCTGGGGCTTATCCGTCATCAGGACTTTACTGTCATCACCGTGCGTGACCTGTTAACCTTTGTCATGATGGTTGCAGCGTCGCTCGTGGTGCTGTGGCACAGCATCATGACCTTGATAAAAGCCGCCGATGCCTAAAAGAATAAAAATGTGATGTGCTGTGTGGCGGTGTCATGGATTTTGTGTAATTTTGCGGTTGAGCGAGTGCTATGAAAGCTTGCTTTCAAAGCCGAGCGTGAGCAAAATATGGACTTTTGTGGTTGACGAGTGCTATGCTTGCTTTGATTATCATGCGTGAACGCCAGCCGATTTAAAGACACTAATTCAATATGGAAGAGAACAACAAGATGTACTATGTGGCGGTCAATGGACAACAGACGGGACCTTACAGTGTGGAGCAGTTGAGGATGATGTCGTTGTCATCGCAGGCATTGGTGTGGACCTCAGGGATGGCTACCTGGATGCCGTTGTCGCAGATACCTGAGTTGCAGTCGCTCGCATACACGTTGGATGGTCAGACTCCTCCACCCATAGGCACATCATCCACAGGTGGCGTTCAACCCACATTGGGTGACAATCGGGTGGCTGCCCCTGTCGAGAACTTGTCACTGTGGGGTTATTTCTTGAAATGTATGCACAACTACACCAACTTCAAGGGGCGAGCTCGCCGCAAGGAGTATTGGGGGTTCACACTGTTCTCCACTTTAATAGTCATTGCAGTGGCTATAATGATGATGATGATGATGAGTGGCATTCTCGTACTAGATGATGATGCAATGAACGAAACCGCGTTTTTGGTCTCTGGTGGCATTTTAGTGTTGTTGTGGCTCGTGTTCTTGCTGCCTAGCCTTGCCGTGACGTGTCGCCGTCTGCATGACACAGGCATGAGTGGATGGTTTTACTTAATCTCGTTTGTCCCCTATGTCGGCGGCATCGTGTTGTTGGTGTGGATGTGTATGGATGGTCGTCCAGGTACAAACACCTACGGTTCTGACCCCAAGGGACGACTTTAGATTCAAATATTGCACTTTTTGTTAGCCGTGTGGCAACCAGGCATGCATGGCTGTGGCGGCGTCGGTGGACAGACCGATGAAGTGGTTGTGGTCAAGCCGTGATGTCATGGGCTGACTTTGCAGGCTGTTCACACGAATGAGTGTCACGTTGCGCAGTGTTGCCGCCAGTTGCTCAAAGGGGAAACGAATGATGCCTGGCGTGTTGTAGCCTACACCTAACTCTAACAGCACTGTCTTGCCTCCTTCACACACCTCTTGCAACGCTTGCTCATAGCGCTCCTGTGCCTGATGCCAAGCCTCATCCTCGACAAAATAACCATCTACCCTCACATGCACAGCCATGTTGCCTCCGCAACGGGGGCACACGGGCACCAGCTGGCTGGGAATGTGGCAGTTGGATGTCTGCTCAACCATCTGTTTCACTAGCAGGCGATTGTCGTACAGCGTGTCGTGACAGCGGTGGGCGCATTGCAGATAGCCGTAGTCACCTTGCACCTCAAATAGCCGTTTGGGGTCAAATCCTGCCTTGAGCAGTTGGCCGTCCACGTTGGTGCTGATGACGTGATAGTCTTTGTCCTGAACCAGTTGCAGCAGTTGCTTGTATAGTGGCATGGCTGGTGGCGTGAAACGGATGAACTGGATGTGGCGTGCCCAGCATGCCCAATATTCCTCGGGCGTCTCAAATGGGTAAAAGCCCGATGAATAGAGGTCGGTGATGCCATAGCGACTGATGAAGTCAGCAAAGGCATTCTCAAATTCGGGACCATCATAGTGCAGCCCTGCCGCAGCAGACAGGCCTGCCCCCACGCCGATGATGATACGGTCGGCCTCACTGATGATGTGCAGTGCACGTTGCAAGTCACGCTTGAGCGAGGAGACGTTGGTAAATTTCTCGGTCAACATCTTTAAAAACATTAAAAGTCACTTGTTGAATGTGGTGTGCCTCATCTGTCATGAAGCGGCGCACCTCGTTGACGGCAATCTGTGCCGCCTGCTCGTTGGGAAAATGGAACTCACCTGTGCTGATGCAACACAGGGCGATGCTGTGCAGCTGGTGTCGCTCGGCCAGGGCCAGGCAACTGCGATAGCAGGATGCCAGTTGCTGGCATTGCAGTGGTGTGGGCTGGTCGGTGGTGACTATGGGCCCCACGGTGTGGATGACGTGCCTTGCCGGCAAGTTGTAGCCTGCGGTTATTTTGGCCGTGCCAGTCGGTTCGTCGTGTCCTTGACGTTCTATCAGCTCATGGCATTCTTGCCGCAATTGCATTCCTGCCGCGCTGTGAATGGCATTGTCAATGCAGCCGTGCAGTGGCACAAAACATCCCAGCATCTGTGCGTTGGCGGCATTGACAATGGCATCCACTGCCAGACGCGTGATATCGCCCTGCCACACACCCATGCTGTGGTGGTGGGGCGTGACTGTGCCGCGTGTGTGAAGCTGCCATTGCAGCTCCTCATCTTGCACCTGCAACAACCGACTGTCCACGGGCATGGGCGGCCTGATGTTGCGCAACGCCCTGAACACCTGCGCAAGTTGTTCCTCATTATCGGGTAGCGACATGGTGGCGCCTCGCTCGTTGAGCAGTTGCTGCACTAGCCATTCAAGCCTGTGTTTGCGAGTGCTTGAGGTCGTGATACTCATTGATGGGTGGGGTGGGTGTGAGGTCAAAATATTGTGCCTCTTGTGCCTCAATCTTGAAGTAAACCAGTTTGTTATAGTTCTCATACAAGCGTGGCAACACTGCGTTGTCGTTAAAGATGGCACGCTGTGTGGCATCATCAACGTCAAACATTGCCGTGCCAGCGATGCGGACAAAAATGTTGCCATTGCTGGCCATGATTTCCACGTTGGGATTGCCTTGGAGCTCGGCATACACACGCTTGTGTGGCGCTGTGGCAAAGAAGAGGGTGTCGTCCACCCTCTTCATGATTTGGAACATCCTGATGTGCGGCTTGTTGTCGCCAACGGTTGCCAGTGCAACCTCGATGTGGCTATCCAGGAAGTTGAAAATTTTTTGCATGGTGTCGCGTCAATATCCGATGGTGAAACGCTCCTTGTGGTGCTCGCCTCTTTCCAGCTCATCAACCATGGCCATGGCATAGTCCTGCACGCTGATGTGGCTTTGTCCAGTCTTCTCGTCAACGATGAGGTCGTCCTTGCCCAGACGAAAATTGCCGGTGCGTTCACCCTGCTCGTCAAAGGCACCTGCCGGTGAGAAGAAAATCCAGTCGATGCCGTCCTCGTTCATCAGGTTGTTGAGATAGAAATCACCCAGTGGACGAACACCACCCATGATTTCTTCGGGTATAGCACCCGAATCCACCACGCGCAAGCCAGGGGCGCAGAAGAGAGTGCCAGCACCACCGACGATGAGCAGACGTTTCACGCCACTTTGTTTGGCGGCTTCTACAATCTTGGGGTAGTTCTCGTTGATGAGGCGTGCAATGTCGGGGTTAGCCCAGCCGGGATTGTATGCGCTGATGATTGCGTCCTTGCCCTGCGCCAGGTGCGCGATGGCATCAACGTTGGCAACATCCTCCTTGACAGCGGTCACTTGGGCACTGGTAGTGATTTTCTCAGGATTGCGTGCAATGGCAGTCACTTGATGTCCACGTGCGATGAGTTCTTTCAAGATAGCGCTACCCACAAACCCTGTTGCTCCAATCAGTAATACGTTCTTTTTCATTGTTTGTTTGATTTTTTATAATTGTTAGTAAAAGAATGATTTAGAATTGATGCTGCAAAGTTACAACACAAGTGGTGGCCTTGTCAAGACGGCACCACATGGTGTGATACTTACCTGCTGGTTTGTATTGTGGCATATAGCGACTTCATCGTTTGTGACTTTAACTTTCTTTAACTGCTATTGTCGCTTTTAGTTCTTTAGTAACCATCGGTGAGAAATGAGGGAAAATCAAAAACCGCGCCGCTTGAACCATAACACAAACATCGGGTCGGTGATGTGTAATTCTTTTCCCTCTTGGTCAATCAGCTCTTTGTCGATGAGGGCGGTGCGCAGGCGGGCAATATTGGAGGCACTGCCCAGATTGAATCTTTCTCTAACATTTTTGACACCAAATCCAGTGTGTGTGCCATGGATAATGGCACGCAACATGTTGAGCTGATAACTTGAGAGCGGTTCAATCTGTTGCAGGAACAAGTTGTCCAGATTGTCGAGCATGTCGTTGACGGCGCATTGCAGATGCTGTTGCGTGACTGTCTGGCCAGGGTTGAGCTGCGTGAATACCGCCCATGACAATTGTTGAACATAGGACGAATGATTGTGGGTGATGTCACAGATGTGGTGAGCCAGTTCACTGGAGATGTGCCGGTCGCGTTGCTCAAAGTGTGAGGTGATATATTCAATCCATGTGGCTGTGTCGATGCGTTGCAGGGTCATGATGTCCCCAAACTGGAAAAATGGCATGTTGCGTTGTTGAAAAAAATTGGACATGACATGTCGCTTGCTTCCGAACAGGCAATAACTGGTGTGTTGCTGATGCTGCCACACCGACCGCAACTGGCGTTGCAAACTAATGCTGTTGGTCATTTCTCCAATTTGTTGAAATTCATCTAGACACACCACAATGCGCTTGTTGCGTTTGATGGCTACGGTCTCGGCCAGTTGCAGCACTTCTTCGGGTGTGTGAGTGCGTGGCGTGATACCGAGTGAAATGCTGAAGTCACTGTTTGCCTCAGGGCTAAATGACAGCTTGGGTGTGAGGCGGGTGATGAAATCTCGGGCGTTTTCCATCCATTGCTCTGGACGTGTGGCGGTTTGTTTGAGTACTGCTGCTGCAAGTGCGTTATAGAAATCATACTCGTCTCTGCAAGTATAAATGTCCAAATAAACGGTCATGACATCCTGATTGTCTAATCGACGGCATGCCTCCTGAACAAGTGATGTCTTGCCCCAGCGTCGTGGGGAAATGAGAATTGTGTTGATGCCCTCGTTGAAGTTGTGGTTAACATGCTGATAATGTGTACGCTGTGGTGGTGAAATCTATTGCTCTGAGGCATTCAAGATGATGTCAATAACGGCATTAACATCGGCAATAGTGACCTCGCCATCGTTGTTGACATCGGCTTGCAGGTCGTAAGTGCTACTCAAGATAAAATCGATGATGGCATTGACATCGGCGATTGAGACCTCGCCGTCGGTGTTCACGTCGCCTGTGATGCGGGCAAAGGTGTGGGTGTCCAGATAGGCGATGCGGCGTTGCAGCCAGTCGGTGATGTAGGAGCACTCGTCATCAAAGTCGAGGTCGCGATTAGCGATGTCACTGTCACCGCTCCACCGCTGTGTCTCGCGCTGCAATGCTCCACACAACTTCAGGGTGTCAAGCGTGCTTGTGTATCGGGCAATCAGGCTGTCGGGGTCAAGCAGGGTGGGGCGCAATGTCCAATAGGTGTTAATGACCCGATTGCGAAAAGTGGGCATCGTCATCAGTCTCGTGAACAGGCGGCTGTTTCCCAGGCTGGAAACTTGAGTGAGCTCATTCTCGGGACCGATGGTGGGCGCACGATAATAATTGTCAATGTCGCTCCAGTGCTGCCCCACAGTGGCATCCAGGTCCCACACAACAATGGTGAGACGTGGGTCGATAGCCTGGTCATAGCATGCCCACATTAAGTTCTTGCATGAGTTGTCGATAGCAAGCAAGACATTGATAAACACATAGTAAGATGCCAGCGCGGGCAGGTCCAGATATTCTGCCACGTGGGCATTAAACTCATCATCGCTGCTGGTGGCGACAAAGTTGACGGCCTGGTGCAGCACGCTGTAGTCGGTGGGGCACACATCATCGATGTCGGGATACTTGAGCAGGAAACCGTCCCAGGTGTTCTGGGTGCTGTCGCTGGGGCTGTCGGCAGTGAACGTTGTGGCATCGGTCTCGTGTTTCCCTTTCCACAGCATGCCGTGGAATATCCCCTGGCTATCATCATATTTCTTGAGCTTGAGTTGTTTGCGGTCTATGTTTTCGCACAAGTTATAAAAACCCCAATATTCACCGTTAAAAAATAACTCCACATGACGGCCACGGGCGTAGGTGCGCGCATTGGGCTGTTTGTCTGCATAGTAGGGCTTGGCATCAAAGTCGGCCCACAACGCATGAGCGGTGTGGTTGCGTATGCGCCCCATGTCGATGAGACCAGACTCTAGTCGCCAGTGATTGTCTTCACGCAGCCCCAACAACGAGCGGTCCACCTTGTCACCGTTGCTGTCGATGAGCTTGATGTGATAGTGATGCTTGTGGTACCATCCATGGTTGGTTGACGAGCCTGCCCACTTGGCCTTGATTAACAAGGTGTCGATGTGGTCGTTATCGGGCTCGTCCAGCAAGATGAGGCCAGGGGCATACACATGCCTGAATGTGCCCCACAGTTGCAGCGTGGGCAGCCCCGTGAAACGGATAGTGCGTTGCTCCACCGTGTCACCGTGGGCATATCGCAGGCAGTAGGTGGTGTCACCACTCACGACGGGAAATTGCACCTGACTGGTGATGGGCGTGTCATCGATGGTGGCCCAGCCGATGCTGTCGTCAAGCTGCACGGTGAAGTTGCAACTGCTGCCCAGTGATTGTTGGGGCACTGTTATCAGCAGCGACTGGGTACGGCTGTCACTGGCCGGGTACTTGCCGTTAAAGCGCACTTGCGCCATGGTGGTCATGACGGAACAACATAGTAACATGGCTAACAGAGCATGGTGTTTGTCGCTAATGTGATTGTTCATTGTTGGTCTATATATTGGGTTTGTTTGTGTCTTGTGTTTGTGGGTGGTCTTGGTTGCTAGCTGGTGCGAGCGTTTGCCCCTCTATGCTTTAACTTGCGTGAGTATCATGCAGCAACTGACTTGTACTAAAATTAGTTGACAGGTTTAACTAAAAATATTTACATTTAAACTAATCGTCTTGACTGTCGTGCTGAAAAAGTTTACGCACGGTTAAATTTACACATAGTTTTGCCATGGGCTGCTGTTCAGGTCGC